>Ga0209168_10002164_pt1 | contig 14452 bp, 11 predicted proteins | sample Coa_R1_FD_187156 | JGI IMG/M metagenome (GOLD analysis project Ga0209168, IMG submission 187156) | Surface soil microbial communities from Centralia Pennsylvania, which are recovering from an underground coalmine fire - Coalmine... | ecosystem: Environmental > Terrestrial > Soil > Unclassified ... | reverse complement strand
GAAGTTCGCCGGCATGCCGCCCGCATACTTGATGATGTCCATGGTCGCCATCGCCAGCCCGGCGCCGTTGACCATGCAGCCGACGTTCCCGTCGAGCTTGATGTAGTTCAGGCTGTACTTCGAGGCTTCGACTTCCAGCGGATCTTCTTCCGTAATGTCGCGCAGTTCGCGCAGATCCGCGTGCCGGAAGAGCGCATTGTCGTCGAAGTTGATCTTGGCATCGAGCGCGAATAGCCGCCCATCCGTCGTCGTAATAAAAGGATTGATCTCCAGCAGCGAAGAGTCGGTATCGAGAAACGCCTTGTACAGGCTGGTCAAAAACTGCACCGCCGGAGCAATCTGCTTCGCGCCCAGTCCCAGCTGGAATGCGATCTTCCGCGCCTGGAAGGCCTCAAGCCCCATTCCTGGATCGATGTGCTGCTTCAGAATCGCATCCGGATTCTCCGCCGCAACCTGCTCGATCTCCATGCCGCCCGCCGCCGACGCCATGAACACCGGCTTGCCCTCGGCGCGGTCGACCAGAATTCCCAGATACAGTTCTTTCTCGATCGGCAGTGTCTCTTCAATCAGCAGGCGCCGCACGATGCGACCTTCGGGCCCCGTCTGGTGCGTGATCAGCTTCATGCCCAGCATCTTGCCCGCGAGATCCGCTGCCTCATCCACCGACTTGGCGATCTTCACCCCACCGCCCTTGCCGCGGCCTCCTGCATGGATCTGCGCCTTCACCACCACTCCGCTCGACCCCGAGTCGAGCAACTCTTTCGCGATCGTTTCTGCCTCTTCGCGCGAAGTGGCCATCGATCCGCGTGGTACCGACACACCATACTTCTTTAGGATTGCCTTTGCCTGATACTCATGAATTTTCATAATGATGACTCTTCAGTTAAGACTCGGAAGGATCTGCTTGCGGCGTCGCACTGCGGGCAGCAAACCTACGATTTTATAGAACAAAGCAAGTGTTGGGCAAACGCCGGAGAATAAATCGTGGTGGCTAAGTGTCTAATCGGGAGACCAGCAACAGCGGCTGTGGCATACTCAGTTCGTCAGTCTTAGGGAATTGCACCTCTGGTGAACTGGACACCCGATGGTCCCTCCGCGCCTTCTTCACGCCATCATCGTAGTATGGGTCTTTGGGTGGGGATTTCTTTTGCTGAAATTCCCTGTCCAGTGCTACCGGTTCCTATCGTGGGGTAAAACTCCGAACCCGAAGCAAGTCAAGCGAGCTGTGTTCGTCGGATACATGGGACTTTTTTTCGGGTGCCTGTTTCTTCTTGAGCTCGCCTTCGGACTGGTTCATTGGGCAAGCTGAGCCAACAATCCTGCTCCCTTTCCAGCCCGGAAACACCAAAACCGGACAACATGTTCAGACGGGACACCCGGCCATGAAGTTAGTTTCTGTCAACGTGGGTCGCCCACGCCTCATGGTCGATCAGGGCAGAACGATTAGTTAAGAGGTGAAAACGATTGTAGACGACAGCTAAGTCCAGTTTTGCGCCCCAATGCAGAAACAATGACGCTTAGCAGCCTGAGGCAGTTCCTTGATAAAACCACATTCCTGCGCATGACGAACGGTAGTGGCTGCCTAAGTCAGAGTGTGTCTGGTCGATGAGGAATATGGTGATCTGATCGTCGATGTTCTGGAACCCTCAACCCCTGACCGTTACCGGGATCGTTTGGCTGCATGCAGCTTCGGACATCGAGTCTGCGACAGTCAATGGGCGCTGACGCCTTGCTTTCAACAACTGACTTCGCCAAGGGATACAATATCGCGGGCGGAGGAACTAATGCGGATAAATCGAGCGGTGGCAGGTCCGGCTCTATTTTTTGTATTGCTCTTAGGTGGACGACCGCCCTTACAGCAGGCATTTGCTCAGGAACAGAGCAACGCGGGCAAACAGGAGCCACTCATTCCAGAGGGCCAGAGGAAACCCGCACCCAAGTTCATCCTTACAGATGCGAAGGGAGACATCATCAATCTGTCGACCTATAAGGAAAAGGTTGTGCTTCTCGATTTCTGGGCGACATGGTGCGGCGGATGTAAAACAGAAATCCCGTGGTACATGGAATTTGATGCGAAGTATAGGGATCGCGGTCTCGCTGTGATTGGCGTCTCGATGGATGAGGACGGATGGAAAACTGTGAGGCCCTTTCTAGCTTTAGACAAGGACCCGGAAACCGGCGGACACACGGCGATGAAATACCCAGTTGTAATTGGAAGTGATAGCTTGGCAAAGCAGTATAAGCTCACGAGCATGCCCATGACGTTGTTGATTGATCGAGATGGACGCATCGCTGTGTCTCACACGGGGATGGTGGACAAGGACGATTGGGAGAGCAAAATCCGAGCTTTACTGAAATAGCGACGGGCAGTGTGGTCACAACGCAGTCCTGTCACTTAGAGAAACATCCCGATCTCACTCATCGACACGCCAAACGAAACGGTTCGCGCACTCCGCTGCTTTAGTGAAACAGCAGTTGGCAGGGTGGGAAGCTCAGAGTGTGGTCGGATCTTTCGACCCAGACCTGCGCGTGCTCGGCACGATCATTGACGATGACGTCGACAACTAGTCCGCTGCCTGGCCCGGGGCACGTACTGACTCCATAGACCTTTTGGGTTTTGATCAGTCCCCACTGGCCGCCCGGCCCCCAATCGTCATAAAACTCGTTATACGGATACTTGGGATGTTCCCCGGGATGCTGCGCCCAGTTGGGATCGTGCATCCAGATGGCGTAGGCAGTTTTGTAATCCTGCTTCTGGAGGCACTTGAAGAAATCGCCGACAATCCATTCCGCGCGCCAGTATGGGAACCGCCAGACGAGAAAGGCAACGACGAGGAGCGCAACAATGGCTGCGGTGATGGTCATCTTGCGGCGGCGGGCTTTTTCCGGATCGTATTGTTGCGCGTCGAGCAGCGTCATGTGTCTAGCATAACGGACACGACAGGGAAGTTAAAAGTTCCCGCGGAGCGTACAATCTTGCTGATGAAATGTTACGGGAGGTTTCCCCCTGCCCGTCTACGATTACGTTTGCCTCGATTGCCATAAACCCTTCGAAACCGTTCTAAGCCTGAACCAACACGATAAAGAAAATCCGAAGTGCCCGCACTGCGGAAGCAAAAATGTGGAGCAGGAGGCGACCGCATTCTTTGCGGTAACCTCCAGAAAAAGCTAACGGGGATTTGAACTGACTGACTGCTGACGCAGGGACGCGGCGGCTTGCTGCGCCTCGATAAGGTCGGGCGAGATTTTTGACGCCTGATCGTAGGCGGTCGTTGCATCGGCTGTGCGTCCGCTTTGCGCGAGGGCGCGGCCGAGGGAGAGATATCCCTGTGCCGTGGGTTGGAGTTCGACCGAGCGCGAGAGGTCCGTGACGGCTTCGGTGAGCTTGCCCTGTTTCTGCGCAAGCAGGCCGAGTCCGAGCCACGCGTTATACCGATTGGGATTCAGACGGAGCGAGTGGTTGTAATTTGTCTGCGCCTGATCGTCTTCGCCGACGGCGCGGTAGGCCGCGCCGAGATTGGCATAGGTCTGCGCGAGCAGGCCGGGGTCGGAGGTCATCTCGACGGCGGCCTCGTATTGTTGGACGGCTTCGCGCATCTGGTTGTGCGTCATGTAATACGTTCCCAGATTGCTGTGGCTCATCGGGTCCTTGGGATTGATGCGCGCGGCGGCTTCGAAGTGCGCGTGAGCTTCTTCTTCTTTGCCTTCCAGGATCAGTGCTCCGCCCAGGTTGTCTTCCGCGACGAAATTATTCTGCGTGACGGCGAGCGTGTGCGACCACAGGGCGTCGCTGGTCTGCCAGTATGCAATCTGGCGGAAGGTCATGATGGAAAGAACGATGAGTGCGGCGGTGGCGGGGATGACTGGGAGGAGTCCCCAGGATTTTTCTTGGGCGAGATCGGCGACGCCAAAGGCGATCATCACGAATATCCCAATCAGCGGGATGTAGGCATAGCGGTCGGCCATGGCGGCTTCACCGACCTGGACGAGGCCGATCACCGGGACTAGCGTTCCAAGGAAGAAGAACCATCCGACAGGAAGGTAGCGGCGGCTGCGAAATTTCCAGATGAAGGCTGTGATCCCGAGTAGAACAGCCAAGGCGATCAACACGTGCCACGCTGGCAGCGAGTCGCCCGGGTGCGGATACAGCGGAGCGAGACGCGTCGGCCAGAGCATGTTCCACAAATACATCGCGTAGACATAGATTGCGTTGGCGATGCGCGTGCCGACGGAAAACTGGGTTGTGCTGCGGACAGCGCCTCCGGCTTGTTGAGCGCGGATGGTAAGGAGGGCGCTGGCGGCGGACATCAGGAACAGCGGAACCTTCTCGACTACAAGCCGCGACCACGGCGTTTTGTTCCTGTCATCTCTTCCCTGCACTCGCGCGAGCGGCCAGTAGTCGAGCAGGAGAAGGACAAACGGGAGCGTGATCACCATGGGCTTTGACGCGAGACCTGCCGCGAAGAGTGTGGCGACCGCCAGGTATCGTTTCCAGCCCGGCTTTTTCGCGTACCAGCCGTAGGCCCATAGCGTGAGCAAGAAGAACAAAGTGCAGAGAACGTTCTTGCGCTCGGCGATCCACGCGACCGACTCGACGTTGACGGGGTGCAGCGCGAAGAGTGCGGCGACGAACAGGCTTGGGCCGAGGCGCTTTGTGGCCCACATCAGAAGCAGGAAGAGCAGAATCGCATTGACGATATGAATAAGGATGCTGGTGAAATGGTGTCCAGCAGGATTGAGACGGAAGAGTGAGACGTCGAGCGCGTGCGACATCCATGTGAGAGGGTGCCAGTTGGCTTGCTCGGTTGCGGTGATCGCCCACGCGATGGTGTCGCCGGTCAGGCCTTGGCGAATGTGCGGATTTTCGGTGACGTAGCGATCGTCGTCGTAGTTGACGAAGGGATGGCGGTTGACCGGGTTATAGAGCGCCAGCGTGATGACGGCGAGAAGAAGACACACGACCGGATTGCGCTTTTCAGCGGACGTGAATAGACCGGCCGGGGTCGGGTCCGGGGCAGTTTTAGCGTTTGAGGGCAATGAAAAGATTTAACCACAGGGGGCACGGGGGAACACAGGGGAACCCCGGGGTCAGGGAACACCTTAGTCACCGGCGGCCAAGTGTTGATTTTTGATTGATGATTGCTGATTGAAAACCTGAGGCCATCGGCTTTGGCTCTTTAATCAACAATCAAAAATCATCAATCAACAATTCATTGGGCGGGCTTCCAGCGCAGGATCGGCTTGCGGGCTGCGGTGGTTTCGTCCAGGCGCGAGACGCGGGTGGAGTGCGGCGCGTCGAGAACCGTCTGCGCGTCTTCTTCTACTTCCTGCGCAATCTGCTTCATGGCGTCGACGAAGAGATCCATTTCTTCTTTCGACTCGCTTTCTGTCGGCTCGATCATCAGCGCGCCGGGGACGATCAACGGGAAGGCCGTGGTGTACGGGTGGAATCCGTAGTCGATGAGGCGCTTGGCGATGTCCATGGTGCGCACACCTTTTTTGGCTTGCACCTTGTCGCTGAAGACGACCTCATGCATCGTGGGCGTCGAGTACGGCAAGTCGTAGACGCCTTCGAGGCCTTTGCGAATGTAGTTGGCGTTGAGGACGGCGTCTTCGGTGGTCTGGCGAAGACCGTCGGGGCCGTTGGCCTGAATGTAGGCGAGGGCGCGGACGAACATTCCGAAGTTGCCGTAGAAGGCGCGAACGCGTCCAACGGAATGCGGGCGATTATATTCGAAGCCGAGTGTGCCGTCCGGGTGCGTAATGACGACCGGCTTCGGCAGGAAGGGCTCGAGAATTTTCTTGATGGCGACCGGGCCGGAGCCGGGGCCGCCGCCGCCATGGGGCGTGGAGAACGTCTTGTGCAGGTTGAGGTGCATGACGTCGACGCCGAAATCTCCGGGGCGGACTTTGCCGACGAGCGCGTTCATATTGGCGCCGTCCATATAAAGGAGGCCGCCTTTGGCGTGCAGGATGTCAGCGATCTTATGGATATCCTGCTCGAAGACGCCGAGAGTATTCGGGTTAGTGAGCATCAGCGCGGCGACGTCTTCATTCATCTGCGCTTCGAGGGAAGCGATGTCGACCATGCCGCGGGAGTCGGATTTCAGGTTCTCGACGGCGTAGCTCACCATGGCCGCAGTGGCCGGGTTAGTGCCGTGCGCGGAATCGGGGATCAGAATCTTTTTCCGCGCATTACCTTTTGACTCGTGATAGGCGCGGACCATCAGAAGGCCCGTCATTTCACCGTGAGCGCCGGCGGCGGGCTGCAGCGTGATGGCGTCCATGCCGGTGATTTCGATGAGGCATTCGCTGAGCGTCTTGATGATCTGCAGCGCGCCTTGAGAGATTTTCTCAGGCTGATACGGATGCCCATTGGCGATGCCTTCGACGCGCGCGACGGCTTCATTCACGCGCGGGTTGTACTTCATGGTGCAGGAGCCGAGCGGGTACATGCCGAGATCGATGGCGTAGTTCCAGGTGGACATGCGCGTGAAGTGGCGGATGATTTCGATCTCGCTGACTTCGGGCATGTGTCCGAGATCTTTTCTCTCGGATGAGCCCAGAAGCGCGGCGGTGTCGACTTCAGGGACGTCGAGCGGCGGCAACTTCCAGGCGGCTTTACCCGGCGATGACTTCTCGAAGATCAGTCCTTCGTTTTGGTTGACGTGGCGCGTGGCTTTCGGCGTTGCGTGCTTCATCGTGCCACCTCTTCTACTTCTTCTTTAGCAGATCGGACCGAGCGCTCACTTTCAGCGATTAGTCCAGCCGCCGTGTCGATCGCGCTACGGGTCGTCAGTTCGGTGCAGCACCAGAGCGCGGCATTGCCGAGTTCGGGATAAAACTTTTTCAGCGGAAGTCCGCCAACGATTTTGTGGCCGAGGAGACGTCCGTTGATGGCGTAAGGGTCTTCGCTCGTCTGGACGACGAATTCGTTGAAGCGCGGCGAACTGGCGAAGAGGACTTTGCCATGCTTGGAAAATTGACTGGCGGCGTAGGCGGTCTTCGCCAGATTTTGTTTCGCCAACTCCCTCAGGCCGACCTTGCCGTAGACCGTCATAAAAATGTTGACCATCAGAGCGACCAGGGCCTGATTCGTGCAGATATTCGAGGTCGCTTTCTCGCGGCGGATATGCTGCTCGCGGGTGGCGAGGGTGAGAACGAATCCGCGCTTACCTTGCTTGTCGACGGTCTGGCCGACGAGGCGTCCGGGCATCTGACGAACGTATTTTTCACGGGTCGCGATCACGCCGCAGTATGGGCCACCGAAGCCGAGGGGCACGCCGAAAGATTGCGCTTCCATCGCGATGACGTCTGCCTGACGCGGCGGTTCGACGATGCCCAGCGAGACCGCTTCGGCGATCGATACAACCAGCATCGCTCCGCGCTTGTGAGCGACTTCGGCGATGGCGTCGACATCTTCGATTGTCCCGAAGAAGTTCGGCGATTGAATCAACACGCAGGCCGTGTCGGACGTAATCGACCGCTCAAGTTCTTTCAAGTCGATCCGGCCATTGTCAGCGAATCCAACAGTGGAGAGAGGCATGCCCTGGTGTGTGGCGTAAGTCGCGAGGACTTCGCGGTATTCAGGGTGCAGGTTGCTGGCGACAACGACCGAGCGGCGTCCGGTGAGTCGGACGGCCATCATGACCCCTTCGGCCGCGGCGGTGGAACCGTCATACATCGAGGCGTTGGCGACTTCCATCCCGGTGAGCTCGCAGATCATGGTCTGGAACTCGAAGATCGATTGCAACGTGCCTTGCGAAATTTCCGCCTGATAGGGCGTGTAGGCAGTGAGGAACTCGCCGCGGGAAATGAGCGAATCAATAATCACCGGACGGTAGTGGAAGTAGGCGCCGGCGCCGAGGAAGCTGGTGTATCCGTCGCCATTTTCGCGAGAGCGCTGGCGGAAGAAATCGACGATCTCGGACTCGGCCATCTGGCGCGGGATCTTGAGGTCGCGGTTCAGCCGGTACTCGGCGGGAATGGGAGAAAACAGGTCGTCGACCGAACGGAGTCCGATAGCTTTGAGCATGGCTTCGCGGTCGGCGGGAGATTTAGGTAAATAGCGCATAAGAAGTTATATAGATGTGGCTCAGGGTCAGTTGGATTTTTACGGTGGTGGCGGCGTTTGAGTGTGGGGCAAGTTTCATCGCGGGTACATGGGGACGGCTCAAAAAACTTCTAGCTTTCAGCTCCTGGCTTCTAACTTCACGATCCTGGCTTCCAGCTATTCACTTTCCGCTTTCCCTCTCCCACCCATCGAAAACCGCGATGGGTGGGGCAGCCCTTTATTTGGCGCTGCACCACGGAACTACTTCCTTAGTGGCCGGCTTCTTCGGCGACGAACTTTTCGTAATCGGCGGCTGAGAGAAGGCTATCGAGCTCGCCGGAGTTCTTCAGCGTCATTTTAAGCATCCACGAGCCATGGGCGTCTTTATTCACTTTCTCCGGCGACGTGGCTAGGTCGGCGTTTATTTCGGTCACAGTGCCAGACGCCGGCGCGAAGAGGTCGGAGACAGCTTTCACCGACTCGACTGTTCCGAACGTCTTGCCCGCCGTGAGTTCAGCGCCGACTTTCGGCGTTTCGACGAAAACGATGTCGCCTAGCGACTCTTGAGCGTAGTCGGTGATCCCGACTGTGGCCGAGTTGCCGTTGACTTGGATCCATTCGTGTTCCTTGGTGTACTTGCGATCTGTCGGATAAGTCATAAACCTCTAGCTCCTGGCTTACCTCTGTGTGACCCTGTGCCCTCGGTGGTTAAAGCCTCTTCGAAGGACGCTTGTAGAACGGCGTTGGGACGACCACCGCCCCTACGCCTTGACCACGGATTTCTACTTTTACTTTCGTAGCTACGGCTGAGTGCTCGATGGGTACGTAGGCCAGCGCTATATTCTTCTTCAGAAATGGCGCCGGGGAGCCGCTGGTGACGTAGCCGATCTCGCGTCCGGATTCGTCTTGCACCTTGTAATCATCGCGTGCAATGCCGCGCTCGATCATCTCTAGTCCGACCAGTGTGCGCTTCACGCCTGCGGCTTTTGCTTTTTCTAGCGCCTCGCGTCCGACGAACTCGGGCTTATCCATCTTGCAGAAGCGGTCGAGTCCGGCTTCCCAGACATTAATCGTATCGGAAATCTCGTGGCCATAGAGCGGGAGTTTACCCTCGAGGCGGAGCGTGTTGCGTGCTCCCAGGCCGCAGGGGACGGCACCGAACTCCTTGCCGGCGGCCAGAATTTCGTACCACACGCGGGCGCTGGTTTCCTCGTCGGCGGGGACATAGATTTCGAAGCCGTCCTCGGCAGTGTAGCCGGTGCGTCCCATGAGAATGTTGGGAAGGCCGCAGAGTTTACCGCGCGTGACCCAGTAGAACTTAACTTTGCCAAGGTCGGCGTCGGTCAGCTTCTGCAGGAGATTGACCGCCTTCGGGCCCTGGATGGCGATCTGGGTGAAGTCGTCCGACAGATTCTCGACGGCGCAGTCGAACTGGCGCGTGTTGTCGCGAATCCAGTTGAAATCCTTCTCGCGCGTGCCGGCGTTGATCACCAGCAGATACTCGACTTCGCCAAGGCGGTGGACGATCACGTCATCGACGAACGTACCCTGCGGATAGAGGAGCGCGGAATACTGTGCCTGTGCAATGGCCAGCTTCGAGGCATCATTCATCGAAATGTGCTGGACGGCGGCGAGCGCCTGCGGGCCGGCGAGGCGAATGTCGCCCATGTGGCTGACATCGAAGATGCCAACGCCAGTACGGACGGCCATGTGTTCGGAGATGATTCCGCCCCCAATCGACGCGGGGTATTCCACGGGCATGTCCCAGCCGTTGAATTCCACCATTTTTGCGCCCATCTGGCGATGGACGGCGTTCAGCGCAGTCTTGCGAACAGTCGGCGCCTCAACGGAAGACAAAATCGACCTCAATCAGCGAGCAGTGGCTGGCCTGCCGGGGATGTGGAACAGTGTTTCGGACTGATTACCCTAACACGTCGATTTTCGGCGGGTCAAACCGCACCCAGGGACACGGGTGGGACGCTAACTCGTTTCGCGGTCCAGCCATTTCTCAACGTGGACAGGGCGCCACTTTTCGAAGGCCTGCAGTAATTCAGATGGCGTATCTCCCGCCAAAACCAGCGCTCGATTTTGAGCCTTGAGAAACCGCTCTTCCACCGCGTGGTCGAGCATTGCTAGAGGCGGGGCGTAGTATCCCAAGGCATTAACGATCCCGCAGGGCTTCGTATGCAGGCCGAGTTGGCTCCAGGTCAGGACTTCGAAGAATTCTTCCAGAGTTCCGAATCCGCCGGGCAGGGCGATGAAGGCGTCCGACAAATCGGCCATGAGTGCCTTGCGCTCGTGCATGGATCGAACGATATGAAGCTTGGTGAGCTGCTTGTGTCCGAGCTCGCGGGCCATCAAATGCTCAGGGATCACCCCGATAGCCTCACCGCCGGCGTTGAGCACAGAGTCGGCAATCGCTCCCATCAGACCTACGTTACCTCCGCCGTACACGAGTCCAATGCTTCGTCGAACTAGTTCAGCACCCAACTCTTCGGCGCAAGCACGGTATTCAGGCTGGCTTCCTGGGCTCGAGCCGCAGAACACACAGATTCGCTTCATGGAGTCATTCTAAGTTGGAGAGGAGTGGAAAAGGCCGACTCGCAGGTAGATCCGTCGAAGTTCACCGTCCGAATTGAACCGTTACACGGGAACCTGCCGCAACGTGGGTTCCGGGCACGGGGGATTGCTGGCGCGCTACTCCGCTGCCTACAACTTCGAGTTCGAGGCCGGCATCTTGGGCGGCTTCTACGGCTCCGCGGAACGTCTTGCCTACGAAGGAGGGGACTTCGATGCCTCCTTGCTCGACGTCGAGGACGACCGTGCCGCTGGTGGGAAGTTTGGGCTGGCTTGCCGGTTCGCTGGAATTGACTTGTGCCGCCTGGGCGACCGGCGCTTCCGCTTCTCGCATCGCTGCCTGCACCACCGGCTGGGTCGTGGCGCCAGTCGCGGGCGAGGGCGCCCGCGCCACACTGGGCTTCGCCGCTTCGCTATTCACTTCGGCTGTTTCCAGAGGCTCTCCAGGATGGTCTGGAGTGCCTTCATCCAGATCTTTATCTTTTACTTTCGACTGTGCCAACAGCAACTGATGTTTGGGCGACAGGGGCATGTCATGCGGAACATGCAAGTATTCGAGAACCTGTTGCGTAATGCGCGTGAAGACCGGCGCGGAGACTTGGCCTCCCTGATGGAGACCTACCGCCGAATCGAGAATGACAGCGACGACGATTTGCGGATTATTGACCGGAGCGAACCCGGCGAACGAGCCGATGTATTTCGTCTTCGAGTAGGCACCGGTAGCCGGATCAACTTTCTGCGCCGTGCCAGTTTTTCCGGCAGACGAGTAACCCTCGAGGATAGCCTTACGGCCTGTGCCTTCGAGGACGACCTTCTGCATCATCGACCTCATCTCAGCCGCCGTATAAGAAGAGATCACGCGATGCGACGCGCCGGGATGAAAGGCGACAGTCTGTGGCGTGGACTGGGGTTCGACTGTGCCAGCGACGATTCTCGGAGCGACCCAGACTCCGTCATTGGCGAAGGTTGACACGAGCCCGGTCAATTGGAGCGGGGAGATACCGATCTCCTGTCCCATGGAGATGGCTGCGATAGAAACTTTTGACCAACGGCTCGGAGGTTTGGTGAGCCCGCGGGTTTCGCCGGGCAGTTCGATACCGGTTTGCTGCCCGAATCCGTAGGCGCGAATGTATCGGTAAAAGCGATCTTCGCCCAGGCGCAACGCGATCTTGATGGATCCCACGTCGCTCGATTCAGCAAGGACTCCCCAAACCGGCAGAATGCCGTGAGGCTTCGAGTCACGGATGCGCATGCCGTTGTAAACGATCGATCCCATCTGGCAATCGAAGAGCTCGTCGGGATTTGTCACCTTTTCTTCCAGCGCGGCGGAGATCGTGACCAGTTTGAAGGTCGATCCGGGCTCGTAGACGTAACTTACGGCGCGGTTGGTTAGCGTCTCGGGTTTGATTTGCTTGCGGAGGTTCGGATTGAACGTCGGACGATTCGCCAGCGCAAGGATCTCTCCAGTATGCGGATTTTCTACGACCACGGTACCCGCAATCGCCTGGGTGTCGTGAATTGCCTGGTCGAGTTCCTTCTCCGCAATGTATTGAATGTTTTTGTCAATCGTCAGGACAATGTTTTCGCCGGGGGAAGGCTGGGTCTCGACGTCGGAGAACCACTGCTTGCGGGCGTCGACGGAGATAAACATTTTGCCGGAACGTCCGGCGAGTTGTTCATCGAACTCGTGCTCGATGCCGCTCTGGCCGGAGTCTTCCATACCGACCGAGCCGAGCACTTGCGCCGCGAGATCGCGGGCGGGATAGAAGCGTTTGGGCTCCTTCTGAAAATGGATGCCTTGCAGCTTCAGAGAATTGATGCGCTCAATGGTCTCGTCGTCAGCCTTACGAGCCACCCAGCAAAACGTCTTGTGCGCACGGCAATCGGCGAGCACTACGTTGTAGTCTTCGCCAGTGATGCGCGTGATAAGCGCAACGGCTGTCGGAAGATCTTTGACCTCGGTCGGAACGGCGAACGCAGAATCGACCATCACCGACATCGCGAGTTCGTGCCCAGCGCGATCGTAGATGACACCCCGTTTGGCAGCCAGCGGAATGGCTCGCTGCTGCTGGTGTCCAGCCTGCTTGACGAATTTTCCGTAGCTGAAAACCTGGAGGTAGACCAAGCGGGTGGAGATGGCTGCGCACCAGAAGAGCATGATGGCGCCGAGGAGATAGAGACGGGAGTTCTTGGCGGGTTGGGCAGTGATAGCCATGTTATTACGGTTCCCGCGGTGTCATGCTGGAGCTAAGGATCAGGGCTAGGGACTGGGGGAAGTCTCTTCTAAATAGGCGCCTGATTTTCGAAGAAACTTTGCATCTTCGGCACCCCGTGGCGCCGATGAGTTGCAAAGGTCCTTCGCTTCGCTCAGGATGACAAAACCAAAAGTGTCCAGACAATTTTGGCGGCCGCTTATGAACTGGCCGCCGTTGAAAGCTGCCGAGCCTGGCTCGGCGACAGCCGATCGCGGCTGTCTCGCGTAAGCATCTCTCGACGCAATTCTTTCTACTGGCCGGGCACGACCATGACCGGCACGGCGCTGGCCATAACCGGAGCTTGCGACTCAGATCCGCTGACTTCCATGCGGATAACTTGTCCCGGCTCAGGCGGCACCAGGCCCATGCGGCGGGCCAGCAGATCGATTCGTTCCGGATCGCGCAACGACGCGTCTTCGAGGCGCAGAGCCCGGTTCATCTCCGTCATGCTTGCCAACTCGCGCTTGGCGGACTCAATCTGATATCCATATTCGATGGCCTTAAAGTGCTGCCAGGCATAGGTAAAGACCAGCAAGAACAGCACGGCGAGCGCTGTGCCGAACTGCTTCATTTCGCGGTTGCGCCGGGGATCTTCAACCTTCACCAACCGCGAGTTGTCGATCGCTTTGGAGAAGTAGATTTCGGGCGTGCCGGTCCAGAAGGACCGTCGCTCTGCCGCCCGAACCGATCCGCTCACTGCACACTGAATTGTTGCCGCCGCTGCTGCCATTTATGCCGCTCCCTGGTAAGCCTGTTGGCCATCTGTGATGGGAATCTGCATGGTGAAAATCTCATGCAGCTCTTCGGTCATGCGTTCCTGCTCGGCCAGAATGCCGACCCGTTCCGCCATCATCATCAGATCCCGAATTAGTGTGCCCGTGTACATTGCCGCAACCTCAAATTGGATTCCTACCACGGAACCCGGTAAAACTTGACCTCGGACCTCAGACTTCAATCCTCAGCCGATTTTGCTGAGGTCCGACGTCGCCTTTGTTCGGCGGATCTTCGTCCGCTTGGTCTGAACCTGATCTCTAGGCCCGGCACTGCTTTTTACGGCTCATGCCGGGACTCCGGCAGGTTTTCCGGAGCTAAACTCTTTCCGCCGCCCGCAATTTCGCGCTGCGGGCCCGCGGATTACGATCGCTTTCCTCTTCCGATGCCGTTACCGGTTTCTTCGTCAGCACCCGGTAGTACGTGTCCTGATTCGCGCTGCCGCGGAAGGCATCCTTTACGATGCGGTCTTCCAGCGAGTGAAAGCTAATCACTACGATTCGTCCACCTGGTTTCAGAATCTGCGGTGCCGCTTCGAGCAGCGCCTTCAGATCATCCAGTTCGCGGTTTACGAAGATTCGAAGAGCTTGAAAAGTGCGCGTCGCGGGATGAATTCTACGTTCGGCCTGGTTCATTGGCCGGGCCGCGGCTGATATGACATCCGCAAGATGTGCGGTAGATCGTATCGGCCGCGACCGGCAAATGGCTCTGGCGATTCTCCGCGACCTCCTTTCCTCTCCGAATTCGTAAATCACATCGGCAAGCTGTCGCTCGTCGAGGTGGTTTACCACTTGTT
>Ga0209168_10002163_pt1 | contig 14459 bp, 12 predicted proteins | sample Coa_R1_FD_187156 | JGI IMG/M metagenome (GOLD analysis project Ga0209168, IMG submission 187156) | Surface soil microbial communities from Centralia Pennsylvania, which are recovering from an underground coalmine fire - Coalmine... | ecosystem: Environmental > Terrestrial > Soil > Unclassified ... | reverse complement strand
GAAGGAATAGCCGCTTGCCTTTGTGTTGCGGCGAGTTCCTCCGAAAATTCCAAAGGCGTTCTTATTATTATAGCTTGTACAGCTAACGGTGTATTGCGCTCGAAGCTTCATATCGAAGCGGAGCTATAGCGGACCTTTAGCAACTCGTTCCAGCTCCTACTTAAAAGCCGTGAGATTTTGCCTGTAACGTTACACTCTCTTAATTACGGTATGATGCGCTACCTGAACTCATCCGATCTTCGACACACGAGCATTGCAGAAATGGGGTTCGCTTGCGAAGCCTGGTTGACAGGTGATAGTATACGGGACTTAATGTTGATGTTAGCCGATTGGCTCGACGAGCATTCGGCCTACGCTCCGGTGGCTGCATGTTCTTCCGGATCTTCAAGAAGCGCTCGATCTCCCGTTCAGGGCTTCCGGCCGGCGCTTCGTTTCTCGGTAACAGGCGCACAACGGAATGGGGCGGCGGCGTTTCTGACTCGAGTAAGAACGCCGCCGCGTCTTGTGCGCTCTCTGGAAAGTTGCGCACACGCTGGGGAAACTCAGACACAGGGAAACACGGGGGCAGCGTGTTTCCAGCTCCGATTGTGGATAACGCCGCTTTCTGTGCACTCCCGGTTGACTGCACAGAGGCGAGCCGATGCCCGACTGTTCTAATAGGAAACTGCCGGCCGCCTTCGTTGTGCGGTCGTAATTTACGCTGGGTCCGCAATTTCAGTTAAGGAGATCTTGATCATGCATTTGAGCCCCAGCCGGGCCGTTTGTTCAAGAGAATTCGTTCTGCTGGCGCCAGTCTCTTGCCCGGACACGCCAGCTTTCACGCGCGTGGAATGTGATGCTACAGGGTACGAGCGGCTGTTGGGCGAGGCCCAGCGCCTTCGCGGTGGAATCTATCTGCAGGATGGCGCCATTGAGGCATGGCAACTGACGGCCGACGGACGCCACGTTCAAGCCGCTGACGACCGCAGTTGGCACTTGCTTAGTGTCAATCAGCACGGCCTGGTTGCTGGCTGCGCGCGATACACGATGCACGATAACGATGTGGCGTTCCCGGCCTTGGGCGTTTATCACACCGCGCTCGCCAAATCCAAGACGTGGGGAACCATGCTTCGGCGGGCAGTGGAAGACCAGGTGGCTAGGGCTCGATCACGTGGAATCTCATATGCCGAGCTGGGAGGGTGGGCTATTTCAGAAGGGCTCCGCCATACCACGGAGGCTGTCAGGATGATGGTTACAGTGTATGGGCTTAGCGAACTGCTGGGCGGAGCTTTGGGAATCAGTACTGCCACCACCCGGCACGGATCCTCATCCATGTTGCGGCGCATCGGTGGCAGGCCGCTGGTTGCAGACGGCGTGGCTCTGCCGGCGTACTACGATCCGCATTATAAATGCGAAATGGAAGTTCTGCACTTCGACTCCTCGGATCCAAGCCCGCGTTATTGGAATTGGATCGGAGAATGCCTCGCGTCTCTTCGCAGCGTGCGTGTAATTCGAGCTCTGGAATTGGAGACAGCCCCGCGCGTTTTGCCGCTCGGTTCCTACAGGCATCCTATATATAACGAAACTCCCGATACGGAACGTGCCCGCGTAGCATAGGGCCTTCGGCAAGTTCTCGCCTTTACTGGCAACAATTCCCAGTCTGACTGCCAGTGTTTTTCCTATATTTGTCCCAGGGCTGGGAAAAGCCTCGCCTTTTTCTATCATTCTCTCTAGTTTAAACAGTTCCAAATAAGGCGTATCCTTCAAAGCATGGGTCAGTAACCAGTTATGATTGACATCGACGGAGGAAGCGAAATACAATGTTCGAGGCAACGGCTTTTGACCGACAAGAAGCTCGGAGGGAAAACAGTGTTTAAATCTAAGATAGCTTTGCTTGCTTTAGCGTGCATGCTTGCGCTTTTAGCGACGCCGCACGCGTCTGCCGCGCTTATCAGCGGCAGTCAACTCAACGTCAACGGAGCCGCGAACGTAGGAGCGACGTTCTTGAACTGGAACTGCAACGCGCCCGGCGGTCCGGCAACCTGTCCTGCCAACCCGTCCACGGGTGCGGCCACGGGAGATTTTGGCGTAAGCGACTCGAATGGAACGTTTGCTCAATATAACGGAACTTTCGGGTTCGTAACAGATACTAACAACACGACAGCGCCGTTGAACACACCGTTCTCGATTCCGGATTTCATTACGTTCGCCCTGAACACGAACGAGACGATACAGTTGACATTCATTCCACTGGGCACCGACACACCATCGACAACTTGTGCGGGTCTCGCTCATTGCACGCCCGAGATTGGCGATGGGCTGATCACCCCGACCAATCCGTTAGGTCTTTCGGCGTTCAATCTGGATCAGAATGGCACGGGGACTGCGGCCAGCTTCGGCGTTATGGGGACCATCCACGATAGTTCAGGTGCTAGCGCTGAAATCACCGGCACTTACACGGCGCAGTTTAATAACGAAAATCCGCAGCAAGTGCTCGGAATGTTTGCTGCCGCCGGAACAAGTGGACTTCCCTCGACCTACTCCGCTCAATGGTCGTTCACAACAGTGCCGGAGCCGATGACGATGTCGCTGATGGGCGCGGGACTCCTGGGACTCGGTCTTCTCGGTTCGCGTCGCCGGCGGCAGAGCAACAAGTAAAACCTGTTCAGTAACATCACAATATCGCGGGCCAGAGGAACTCTTCTGGCCCGATTTCTTGTGTGCCGAGAACATTCGAGAGCTCCAGGCTTTTGGCCGCACAAACCGGGTAGCGCTCATGGTTTTGGAGGCTAGCGAGCGGCGCCCGTTTGCAGCCTACCCCTTCGTCGCCGCCCCGAATAGTTTCTGTCTCGCGACCTGTGAGATGACAGTCGCGGCCGGATGCTTGATCTTCCGTTCTGCCGAAATGGCGTAATACTCGGTCATTCTCTCTCCAAGATCGCCGATCGGCGCGACATGGTAGCGGCGCCGTACCTCACGCTCAATCGCCATCGGTGCTGCAAAAATACCCTCCCCAGCCTGGCCGAACATTGTCAGCAGAGCCGTGTCCTGGAACTCTCCTATGATCCGGGGGCGAATCGAATTGGCCTCAAACCACTGATCCAATATCTGGCGGAACATCGAATTCTTCATCGGCAAAAGAAATGGAGCGCCTGTGAGACTGTTCGGGAATCTCTTTCGATAGAACTTCGCAAGCGGCGGCGAGGCAAACAACGCAACGCCGCAAGAGCCCAGCAGATGGTTAAAAACGTGGACACGACTGGCCGAATGCGCGGGGGCGTCGGTTAGCACGAGGTCGAGGTCGTGCGCCGCGAGACTCAGCAGCAGCTTTTCCGGAGTGTCTTCATAACATTCGATGTGGATGCCTCCTTTCATGGCGAGCGCCGGTTGCAAAATGCGGTACGCGATCAGCTTTGGGATTAGATCTGAGAGCCCCACCAGCAGGCGCATCGGACGATTTCGCGGCCGGCCCTTGAGGACATCCGTCAGTTCACTTCCAAGCGCGAAGATCTCTTCGGCATATCGGTAGGCCACGCGCCCCGTTTCTGTCAGCACCAGCCGGCGGCCGTCGCGCGCGAAGAGTTTTTCTCCCAGACTCTCTTCCAGCGCATGAAGCTGGCTGCTGATAGTGGGCTGCGCCAAACGCAGATCTTCGCAGGCCTGGGCGATGCTGCCTCGCTTAGCGACTGTCCAGAAATACAGAAGATGATGATAGTTCAGCCATTCCATTCCCGCAGTATACATCGAAATAACCGATGCATTCTGTCCAAACTATCTATAGATCCTATATGCGTGGAACCTCGTCTATACCGATAGAAAGGAACAAACACCATGACCACAACGGACCTGAAGACATTTGAATCTGCCTTGCGAATCCGCGCCCGGGATCTGCTGCGCTCTGTTAAAGAACGCGAAGAAGGCATCGTGATCGAACGGGCCTCGGACGCGCTGGATGAAATGCTCCTGGCGGCCGAGCGGGAATCCTCGGCTCAGATCCTGACAAACGAGTTCCGAATGCTATGTCAGGTTCAGGCCGCTCGCGCGCGGATACGCGATGGGACTTTCGGTATTTGTTTGGGCTGTAAGGAGCGGATCGCAACCAAGCGCCTGCATGCGATCCCCTGGGCCACGTACTGCGTTTTGTGCCAGACCAACGCGGAAGAGGGCAGGACGTTCCCGGCAATGCTGGATCGTGTGGCCTGAGGGCGCTAAAAAGAACACATCAAAGAAAGAGAGTAACAAGCGATGCTAAACAAAATCATATCCATCGGTTTCAACACTACTGTGTTCGCTGGGGCAATAGCGGGCGCAGTCTGGCTTACAGTCACCGGCCACACGCTGCTGCTCGAGGGCCTATTGCTGGGATTGGGTGCAATCCTTGCCGCGATTGTCTTCGGGTTCCGATTGGCTGATGGGCCCGGACACGATTGTCCTTCCATCTGGGCCGGGCCGCTGTGGGCGATCCGTCCTACACAACCGCTTCCGGATGGTGGCTAGACTTGCAAGGCGGCGGATGCCGGATGCCAATAAACATCTGGCCTGGCCGCCGAATTACGGAGCGCGTTTGGAGGGGCGATCGCCAGAACGCCCCTCCGCCGGTTCCGCGAAAGGGAGGTCTACGGTCATCGGTGCATGGTCGGAGATGCCGTCGGGCACGGCGCTATTCAGATCCCGCATGGTGAAAGGGAAGTGCGGTGCAAATCTATAGCTCATGCCTGCGCCGCGCGGACGCGGAATAAACGGCTTCACGAAAAACCAATCCAACTTGTAACGGCCCACCACCCCGCCGAAATCGCGCTTCATGATAAAGGTGGGCTCGAATCCCTTGCTCGCCCGCTGATTGCTGTTCGCCAGAGTTTTCCCTTTCCCGTGCAGGTTCCGTTCAGTCTCTCCGCGAAAGTCGAAAGCTCTGCCATCAACGAAGCGGAACCGCTGGACATGGCGGAACAGCCGAGCCTCGCCGTTGCCTCCGATGATCGGTATATGAACGGATGTGGGGTCGAGATAGTTCTTGAAATATTTGACTGGAGTTAGCGCCAGTGATGGCAAGGAGACGGGACTCGCCCATTGCAAAGCCTGACTCACCCAAAACTCATAGTTCTTGACCCGTTCCATAAGCTCCCGGCGAATGGAGGTCGGGGTACCGTCTGTGCCGGTGGTGTTCAAATCGCCGCCCAGGATAAGCGGATGATCTACCTCTTTGATTTGGGCGAGCAGCGCGTCCATCTGCGTTGCGCGGCACGCGGCCTTGCATTTGTTTTCGAGGTGCACGTCAACCACGGTGGCGGAATCGTCCGGTAAGCCCGGAATCTTGACATCCACGATCAGGGCCATGCGCCCACCCTGCCGTATCTCTCTTTCGATTCGCTCCAGGAAGACCTTATTGGCGGTAAGGCGCTTACCTTTTTCAAGCGCCGATATTTCAGCCTTCTCTGCACCAAACCAGTCATGGCAGACCGGGAGCCGCACGATGCGGGCGCGCTGAATCGGGTAGCGGCTGAGAATCGCGTTCCCATGCAACCCCAGGTATCGGGCTGGGTCTGGGTGCAGTTCTTGCTGCATCTCCCGCGCGAGCTCCGGGCTTGCCAGTTTGACCGTCTCTACGCCGAGGTCTTCGAGCCTGTCCACTTCGACGAATTCGACGCCGAATACGTAGTTCATTCCTAACGCGTGTGCGAGTTCTTTGGCGATGTCGCGATAATCGGTTCGCTTCATTCCGAGGTCTGCTTCATTAAGGAGGATGATGTCGGCATCGCGCAAAGTCCGTAATTGATCCTCGCTTGACCCGAGTGTGCTCGCCTCGGCTGTCCCCTTCTGAGCGGCAACGCGCTGGAATTCATTAGAGTTTGAAAAGGCCGATCGTATCAGGTCAAATTCCAGACCGCGCTCAATATTCCAAAGAGCCACACGCAAGACCGGCCCCAGGCCGTTCGAAGGCCGATGAGGTTTTGCTACTGTGAGACTTGCTTCATTGTTCACGATCGGAGAATTCAAAAGTTCTTCCAGTTTCTCCTTCAAAGGTGGCTCCAATTGATTGGTCTCCGAGAGAGTGACGAGCTCGTCGAAGCTCAAAAAGTTCGGACCCGTTTCGACCGCTTGCGAAAAGGCGGGAGGCAAACCGGACGTGGCCAGCAAAATCAAACCGAGTACCATCCTCATCGGTGCTTCCCGCATCGGGCGGATTATAACAGGTACTCAGCTAATCAGGAATGTAGCGCACCGGTAGTGCACCGGAGCCACTGGGCCGAAGTAAAGTACCAGAGGCGCGCTCTGACTTCTCACTCTGCATCACAAAGCGCCGCCCTCCTAACCAGGCGCTCCCGGTCCGGCAGCACCGGCGGCGGTGTATCAATTGCAGAGTCGCATATACCATCACGGATCGCATCAGCACCCTGAGCCGAGGTGAGAAGCTATGAAAGCGGAATGTGCCACGGCTGTATTCTGCCTTTTTGGCGCGATCGCCGCCAGACAAAGTGAGTCCGGTCTTTGGGAGAAATACGAGGGCAGGCGACCTCAGGGCGAGCCCGCATCGTTCGATAACGCTGTTCCGAATGGGAGAGATCTACTTTCAGCAGCGTAACTTTCAGTCAGCAACGAATACATTCAGGCACGACGGACAAAAGACGATATACGCGGAGCATTGGACGAAGCGGCGTTACAGTTCCAATTTACATATCCACGGCCGCGAGAGGCGCAACCTGCGCGACCATCGATGAAGCGAAGTTCTCCGCGAGAGGCGTAACAATTCCACAGCTTGCAAGTGTTACATTCGAGCGGATTTTTGCCGGCCGGCAGCTTTCTTCAACTTGTTATTTTGCTCCTTGCTCCGCTGGCCGCAAACATGCTGAAATAGAGGTTACTCACCTGTCGGGAGGACCCATTAATTTGAATACTGCAGTCCTCGCTCTGGAAGACGGCACCGTCTTCGAGGGTAGGAGCTTTGGTGCGCCCCAGGAACGGTCCGGCGAGGTCGTCTTTAACACCGCCATTACCGGTTATCAGGAGGTGTTCACGGACCCATCGTATTCCGGTCAAATCGTCATCCTCACAAATCCGCAGATTGGCAATTATGGAGCGAACGAATCTGATAACGAAGCGTCCCGCCCGTATATTGAGGGTCTCGTGGTTCGCGAATTCTCACCTCTCGCAAGCAACTGGCGCTCGCAGGAAAATGCCGGGCAATTTTTAACAGAAAACGGCATCCCGGTCGCCGCCGAAATTGACACACGCGCGCTGGTTCGCCATCTGCGCACGCGAGGGGTAATGCGCGGTGTGCTCTCCGGCGCGGGCGGCGATCCGCGGGCGCTGGTCGAACAAGCGCGCCACATTCCATCCATGACCGGTCTCGACCTGGCCACCCGCGTTTCCACGAAAGCACAATATCGCTGGGATAAACCTGTTGAAGCGTGCTCTCCGTCCGATCCCGCGCCGGCCGCTGCCTCGGCCAACTATCACGTTGTTGCCTACGATTTCGGCATCAAACGCAACATTCTGCGCCGGCTGGTTCAAACCGGGTGCCGCGTCACTGTGGTGCCCGCGCTTACACCGGCCGAGGATGTTCTCTCGCTGCAGCCGGACGGAGTTTTTCTCTCCAACGGCCCCGGCGATCCCGAGCCTCTGCAGACACAGGCGGCGCAAGTGCGTAAGCTGGTGGGGCAATTGCCCGTCTTCGGCATTTGTCTCGGCCATCAGATCCTCGGCCTCGCGTTCGGAGGCAAAACCTACAAGCTTAAGTTCGGCCATCGCGGCGCCAATCACCCGGTGCTGAACAAAGTCACCGGTAAGGTTGAAATCACTTCGCATAACCACGGTTTCTCCGTCGATCCGGATTCGCTTAACGCCAGCGAAATCGATCTTACGCACGTCAACCTGAACGACCAAACGCTCGAAGGCTTCCGCCATCGCAGCCATCCTGTTTTCTGTGTGCAATACCATCCGGAAGCCGCGCCCGGGCCGCATGATTCCCACTATTTATTCGACGATTTCGTCAAGCTGATGAAGGAATTTAAAAGTCACTAAAGAATGCCGAGGCGCAAGGACATTCACTGCATCCTCATTGTAGGTTCCGGCCCGATTGTGATCGGGCAGGCCTGCGAGTTCGATTACTCCGGCACACAAGCCTGTAAGGCTCTTCGTGCGGATGGCTATCGGGTGGTGCTGATCAACTCCAATCCGGCGACAATCATGACCGATCCCGATCTCGCCAGCTCCACCTATGTCGAGCCCCTGAGTCTCGAATTTGCCGAAGAAGTCATTCGCAGGGAGCGTCCCGACGCTCTGCTTTCCACCGTCGGTGGCCAGACGGGCCTGAACCTTTCCGTCGAACTCGCCGAAGCCGGTGTCCTCGATAAGTATGGTGTCGAATTGATCGGAGCCAAAATCGACTCCATCAAAAAAGCGGAAGACCGGCTGCTTTTCAAAGATGCGATGCGCCGGATCGGCCTCGACATGCCGCAATCGCAGCTTGTGAACAATGTCGAAAAAGGTCTAGAATTCGCCACCCACATCGGCTTTCCACTCATTCTGCGGCCCAGCTTCACGCTCGGTGGTGCGGGCGGCGGTATCGCGTATAACCACGAGGATCTCGTTGAAATTCTCGAACGCGGTCTCGATCTTTCACCCGTTCACGAAGTCCTTGCTGAGGAAAGCGTGCTCGGCTGGAAGGAATATGAGCTCGAGGTGATGCGCGACGTCGCCGACAATGCCATCATCGTCTGCTCCATTGAAAACTTCGATCCCATGGGCGTACACACCGGTGACTCCATCACCGTCGCGCCCGCCCAGACGCTCACCGATCGTGAATATCAGATGATGCGCGATGCCGCGCTGCACTGCCTACGCGAAATTGGCGTCGATACAGGCGGTTCCAACGTGCAGTTCGCCATCGATCCGCGCACCGGCCGCATGGTCATCGTTGAAATGAATCCGCGCGTCTCCCGAAGCTCCGCGCTGGCGTCGAAAGCTACCGGTTTTCCCATCGCGAAGATCGCGGCAAAACTCGCTGTCGGCTACCGGCTGGACGAGATCAACAACGACATCACCCGCAAAACGCCCGCCTGCTTTGAGCCAACCCTCGATTATGTAGTGGTCAAAATCCCGCGCTGGCAGTTTGAAAAGTTTCCGGGCGCGGAGCCCGTGCTCGGCACGCAGATGAAGTCCGTCGGCGAGGTAATGGCGATCGGCCGAACTTTCAAACAGGCGCTCGGCAAAGCCGTGCGCAGTCTGGAAACTGGAAAATCCGAATCCGCGCAAAAATACGACGAGAGCCTCATTCAGGCGCGCTTGATCACGCCCAATCCCGACCGCCTCGGCTACATTCGCTTCGCGTTTGATCGTGGCTACACGGTCGAGCAGGTGCAGGAGATTACGGCCATCGATCCATGGTTCCTGCGCCAGGTGCGCGAGATGGTTGATTTAGAAACCGAACTCCGCGCCGGGTCTCTCGCAACAGCCACGCGCGATACTTTGCAAAAAGCGAAACGCGATGGCATCGCCGATTCCACGCTGGCGCGTCTCTGGGGCTGCAGCCCGCTCGAGATCCGTGAAAAGCGAAAATCTGTGGGCGTCCGCGCCGTGTTCAATCGCGTGGATACGTGCGCCGCCGAATTTGAAAGCTTCACCCCCTATCTTTATTCCAGCTACGAATCCGAATGTGAAGCCGATCCCTCGAACCGCAAAAAGATCATGATCCTCGGCAGTGGCCCCAATCGTATCGGTCAGGGCATCGAGTTCGATTACTGCTGCTGCCACGCTTCCTTCGCGCTGCAGGAATTTGGTTATGAGTCGATCATGATCAACTGCAACCCGGAGACCGTTTCGACCGACTACGATACCAGCGACCGCCTGTATTTCGAGCCGCTCACGCTCGAAGATGTTCTCAACATTTACGATACTGAAAAGCCCGATGGCGTCATCGTTCAGTTCGGCGGCCAAACGCCGCTTACGCTCGCGCTGCCGCTCAAGCGTGCCGGCGTTCCCATCATCGGCACCGATCCGTCGAATATCGATCTTGCAGAAGACCGTAAGCTCTTCGGGCGGCTGCTCGATGAATTGAAAATTCCGTCGCCCGAAAATGGCACATCCACCAACATTGCCGAGGCCTGCGAAGTCGGGCGCCGTATTGGCTACCCTGTGCTCCTGCGGCCCAGCTACGTGTTGGGCGGCCGGGCGATGGTTATCGCTTATGACGAAGATAGCGTCCGCCGCTATATGCAGGAAGCCGTTATCTTCTCGCAGGACCGCCCTGTGCTGATCGACCGGTTCCTCGAAGAGGCCACAGAGGTCGACGTCGATGCCCTCTGCGATGGCGATGATGTTCTGATCGCCGGTATCATGGAGCACATCGAAGAAGCCGGTGTGCATTCCGGCGACAGCTCCTGTGTTCTGCCCGCCACCTCTCTTAGCCGCGAAGTTCTCGACGCCATCGAGTCCTATACCACCCAGCTCGCACGCGCCCTGAACGTGATCGGTCTGATGAACGTGCAGTATGCCATCAAAGACGGCACGGTCTACGTGCTGGAGGTGAATCCGCGCGCCTCGCGCACCGTTCCCTACGTCAGCAAGGCCACAGGAGTCGCTCTGCCAAAGATCGCCGTTGGGCTGATGTTGGGCAGAAAGCTGGCAGAATTCACTGGTGGCCAGAAGACTCTTCCGGTGCCGAAATATTTCGTCAAGTCGCCTGTCTTTCCGTTCAATAAGTTTCCCGGTGTCGATCCTGTGCTGGGTCCGGAAATGCGCTCCACCGGAGAAGTCATGGGAGTCGGCGAAAACTTCGGCGAGGCATTCGCCAAGGCGCAACTGGGCGCGGGAACGCCGCTGCCGGACAAAGGCACGGTCTTCGTCAGCGTCAACGATCGTGACAAACGCGCCGTTGTCGGTATCGCCAAACGGTTCGCGCAGCTCGGCTTTCAGCTTGCCGCCACACGCGGTACGGCGGCTGTTCTGCAAGCCGCCGGTCTGCGCTGCAAAACCGTCTTCAAAGTAAATGAAGGCCGGCCGAACGCAGTCGATCTTTTGAAAGGCGGCTCGCTGCAACTGGCCATCTACACCGCTACCACCGGCACGCATTCCTTCAGCGACGAAAGAGCGATTCGCCGCAATGCCGTCTCCTACCGCGTCCCCTGCATCACGACGATGAGCGGCGCGCGCGCCGCGGTTGAGGCGATCGCTGCCCGCCGCCAATACCCTGTGCGGGTCTGGAGTCTCCAGGAAATCCACTCTCAATCCACGCCCAAATTGGTAGCCCCGGCGGGCGGGAACTCTCAGTCAGCCGGATAAAACGCCACCTCTAGCGGCGGCGCAGGTTCGCCCCGCGTTGCGCGACCAGCGGTTCGACCTCGCGCCAGATATCGTCAGCAATTGAGTTCGGGTCGCGGTCCCCGTCGATCAGGCGAAAACGGCGCGGCTCTTCGGCGGCAAGCTGCAAATAGGCGTCGCGCACTTTGCGGTGGAATTCCGATGGATGTTCGTCGATCCGCGTTTCCACGCCCGACTCGCGGCGATTGCGGTCCCGAGCTCGCGCGAGCCCCGTTTCGAGATCGATATCGATGTACAGCGTCAGATCGGGAATCAGTCCGCGGCACGCGATCCGGTCCACCTCCAGCACTACTTCCTGGCCCAACCCTCGCGCCACGCCCTGAAACGCCAGCGTCGAATCCGTCCAGCGGTCCGACAGCACGATTTTGCCCTCGCCCAGCGCCGGCAAAATCCACTCGTCGATATTTTGCGCGCGGCTAGCGAACATCAGCAGCAATTCCGCCGTCGCAGAAAGCTCCTGGTTCGCTGTGTCCAGAAGCACCCGGCGGATCTGTTTGCCGATCCGCGTGCCACCGGGCTCGGCCGTCTGCAGCAATTCGTAACCTTTCAGTTCCAGCCTCTCCGCCAGCAGCCGCATCTGCGTCGACTTGCCGCTACCCTCTGTGCCTTCAAAGGTGAGGAAGAGGCCTCTAGTCATAAACGAAGTGCAGAACTTTTTTCAAGTCCTCCCAGGCTTCTTTCTTTGCGTTCTGATTGTAAGGCCGCAGAAGATAGGACGGATGATAGGTAACGATCAGCGGAATGTCGCGCCACTTGTGCCACTTCCCGCGCAGCCGCGTCACGCCGTCCTTGGTCGCGAGCAACGCTTTCGCCGCCGTCGAGCCCAGTGCGCAGATCGCCTTCGGCCGGATCGCCATCAATTGCCGGAACAGGAACTGTCCGCAGATCTCCATTTCATCTGGCATCGGTGTGCGATTCTCGGGAGGCCGGCACTTCACGACATTGCAGATATAGACGTCCTTTCGCAGCAGTGGAATGCCTTCCTTGCGCGCGGTGCCTTCGATCATCTGGGTCAACAACTGCCCGGCGCGGCCGACAAAAGGAATACCCTGGGCGTCTTCATCCGCGCCCGGACCTTCGCCGACGAACACCAGCTTCGCCTGTTCGTTGCCAACGCCAAACACGATGCTATTCCGCTGCTCGCACAACCGGCAGCGGCGGCACTCGCCGATGTCGGCGGAAATTCGTTCCAGTGTGTCACCTTCCGGCGCGAGGCCGGGCAAGGGGTCGTCTTCCAATGCCAGGGAAGGCATGGGCGCAGCTTCTCCTATGGGCACAGCGCGGCGATAGAGTGTCGAGATTCCAAGATCGCGATAAAATTCCAGGCGTTCGCGAACTTTGTCGGCGTTCATCGTGTGGCGTGCAGAGCCAACCGCAGTGTTAGCACCTGGTCGAGAATGCGCTCGGCGATTTCGCGCTTCGGCGCACGCTTGATCAAAATCGGTGCTCCCGTGCGCAGCACCAGCGTCACCGCATTCTCGTCGGTCTCGAAACCGATCCCTTCCTGGGAGACAAGGTTGGCCACCACCATATCGCAGTTCTTGCCGATCAGCTTGCGGCGCGCCTCTTCCACCAGATTTTCCGTTTCGGCAGCGAAACCGATCAGCAGGCGGTCGCCCTTCTTCTGGCCGATTTCGGCGAGAATATCGGGCGTGGGATCCAGTTCCAGCGAGATTCTGGCAGCCGTCTTTTTCAGTTTCTGGCCGGGCACATGCGAAAGGCGATAATCGGACACAGCGGCGGCCTTGATTACCACGGTCGCTTCGTTCAGATGATCGAATACAGCCTTGTGCATTTCCATGGCTGTGCGGACCTGGATGAGTGAAACGCCTGCTGGCGGAGAGAGGGGTACCGGACCGGAAATCAGAATTACGTGGGCTCCGCGTGCGCGAGCCGCCTCCGCCAGCGCATATCCCATTTTTCCGCTTGATCGATTCGAGATGTAGCGAACCGGGTCCAGCGGCTCCTGCGTGGGGCCGGCGGTGATGAGCACGGTTTCCCCTTCCAGATCCCGCTTATGATTCGCCAGGCCGTAGACCGCCTGCGCGATTTCTTCCGGTTCGGCCAGCCGCCCCGGGCCCGTGGTTCCGCAGGCGAGCAGTCCCTCTCCCGGCTCGACGATTACGTGGCCGCGCTCCTTCAAAATCCGGAGATTCTCACGTGTCGCCGGATGAGTCCACATATTTGTGTTCATCGCCGGGGCGAGAACGACGGCGCCGGTAAACGCCAGATAGAGCGTCGTGAGAAAATCGCTCGCGTGGCCGTGGGCGAATTTGGCCAGCAGATCGGCAGTCGCCGGGGCAACGACCAGGACCTCGTTTTCCTGCGCTACGCGAATATGCTCGACGGCGCTGGATAGGGTTTCATCGGGGCTCGCGCCGGCGAAGAGATCGGTAATGACCTTCCGGCCGGTCAACGCCGCGAAGGTCAGCGGCCGCAGAAATTCCTGGGCAGCGCCGGTCATCACCACCTCGACGGCAAACTCGCGCTCCATCAGAGCACGCGCCAGTTCGGCAGCCTTATAGGCGGCGATTCCGCCACCGACGCCGAGCACGATCCGCATCTGCGTTACTCGGCGGGAGCTTCGATAGGCTGCGCGTCGCGGATCGGGTCCTCGTAGTTCACTAGGCCGCGCCGCACCTCTTCCGTGGCGATCACGGTGGACTTCTTCGAGGTGGTCGGCAGGAACGGCCGCGAGCCGCTTTGCAACTGGCGTGCGCGTTTAGCCGCCACGATGATGAAGCGATACGTGCTTTGCTCGGGATCGTCGGGAATCGCAAATACCGCGTTGTTCTTGGGAATATTATCCATGTACTTCAAATCCTCACTTTGGCTCAAAACCTCATTTTGTCTCAAACCCCGCCAGGATGGGTCGAATTCGATCTTCCATCCGGATGCGCCGGACCCGCTCGGCCCTGACGATGGAAGCCAGCGTTTCCACAGACTCCTGCACCTGCCGGTTTACAAGCACATAATCGTACTGCCGGTAATTCCGGATCTCCTCGGCTGCCTCCCGCAGCCGCCTTTCAATGACAGCTTCAGAGTCTTCGCTACGGGCACGAAGCCGTTGTTCCAGGATCGCACGGGAGGGGGCCAGAATGAATATGCTTACAGCTTCCGGAATCTTCTTTTTTAATTGTCGCGCACCCTGGACATCGATGTCG
>Ga0209168_10002156_pt1 | contig 14475 bp, 28 predicted proteins | sample Coa_R1_FD_187156 | JGI IMG/M metagenome (GOLD analysis project Ga0209168, IMG submission 187156) | Surface soil microbial communities from Centralia Pennsylvania, which are recovering from an underground coalmine fire - Coalmine... | ecosystem: Environmental > Terrestrial > Soil > Unclassified ... | reverse complement strand
CTGCGCGGCGCTGCGTGTTTTGGCTCGATCAGGTATCTTGTGCTACTCGGCGCGGTCCGCGACGTCGGTATTGTCTTGTGCTACACGGGTTCGCGTTCGATCTAAACCCTGTAGCACAAGACAGGCGGTGCGGATTTGTCTTGTGCTACACGCGGCATTCGTGTTAAATAATTCCCGTAGCACAAGATATGCCGGGGGGCGCGCAATGACGCAGACGCGGGAAGGCGCTTACAGAAAGTGGAAGGCTCTTTGTAATCTAACTGAGGCGCGCGGAGCCACAAAGCACGAGGCCGAGACAGCCGCACGCTTTGCCGTGATCTTGGCGAAGCAATGGGGCTTTCAACGCGAGGCGGAGCCCACGCGGAAGCCCGACTTCTCTGTGCGCTACGCCCGCGCGGAAAAGAAAGCGGCATCACACTGGCGTTGGGAGTATCGTAAATGCGGCAAGGGCTCATGCTGGTGCGCCAGCGCCACGCAAGGCCACGGCCCCTACAAGTACAGCAAAAAGCGGGAAGGGAAGCACGTTCGCTCGATCTACAGGGGCATGTAAGCGGGGAAGGGAAGTGGTCGCGCGACTTACTGGCAGCGACCCCGCCGCGCGCGTGTCGGCGCTACGGTTTCTTTGGCCTCAGAAGTGAAAAGTCTACGGCTACCACGTTCAACTGTATTCCGTGCTGCGCCACAGAGGCGAGTATCGAATTCGAGTAGGTCGCGCACGTACACACAAGATCGGGCGTCGCTGCCTCGGGATTCTCCGCAACCCAATTATCGCGGTACGTGAGTAGCTGGCCTATGACGCGATTGGTCGCGCGGCGCTTGGCGTCAATGATTGTCGCCAGCGCCGAAGGAAACACACGGTAGACCTCTGCCGGGCTTGCAATGCTCGTAGGTAGTAGGTCGTTCGAGACGCCCCGCCAGCCGACCGCATCAATGCGCAGCTTGTGGAGTAGATTTGCATTGCGCTGGACCTCGGGAGACAGGGGCACGCTGGATACGTAATCCGGCCCGATGCGTACGTTGTAATCGAACCTATCGAACGTGGCCTCGTTGACCTTTAGCCACGCCTGGAGCACTAGAATCTCTTCGCTAATCAGACCCGGATATTTCAGACGGGCAGACTGCATACGTTGCGGCAAATATACGAGTGGGTTTGGCGGCGTTGTCATTCTGATTTCCAATTCATCGGGACGTGTGGGCCGCGTGGATTCCTTGGGCCGATTAGCACGTACCAATAACCAAAGCCGAACTCCCACACACCATCCTGAAAGTGTACGCAGTATGGAAGCCACGACCAAGGCGTTACGAAACCGGCTTTAATCTTCACCAATCAACCCCCGAATACCGCACCGCGTTTACTTGCGACGCGCTCAGTTTGACGCCTACCTCTTTGGCCCATCCCCGGAGCACATCTAATTTTTCGTTCGAGGCTCCGGGGATGGCTTTCAAGTAATCCATGACCTCGCCCAATGACTGAGGGTACATCATGGATTCCGGTATGATTCCCGTGGGCGATTCCATTGTTACTTCTCGGCGAGTTTCACGGTCACGGACTTGACGCCAGCGTTCGCTATGTCCGGCAAAAGGCGCTTGGCGTTGCGGGCCGTGCTTGTGATCTTGCTGCCCATCGTCGCCACGTCTTTTAGCGTGTCCAGTTTACAGGACAAAGGCAAGCGCATATTGCCATCCAAAACTATCTCAATGTTTGCTTTCACCGTTCGTTTTCTCCCCTTCGGTTTAGATACGCGGGCCGATGGCTCCCGCGCTGTGTCACTGTACCACTACTTGAATCGCTGCGGTCGCTACCGTAGCCGTTGCTCCCGGCTCGCTTCCACCGTTGCGGACAAACTGAAACGTGAAGGCGTGCGCGCCCGCCCCGTAGAAGCGGCATTGCTTGCGCTCGTCGCAAATATACAACCCCGTTCCACATCCCGCGTCACCCACTTGGCAACCCACGAATCCGGCCATCGCGGCGGCGTCAATCGTGTACGAAGTAACGAACACGCTGATACTTTGCGTCGCTGGCGTTTGCGCGGCCAGCGGAATAGCCAACAGCAAGGCCAGAAGTAGTACGCGTTTCATGGTGCGCCCCCCGTTGTTTCTCATGCGTATCGTGGCATCCGCGCGAGGACTTCACTCGGGTACTGTTTGTTGGCCCCGCCGTTCCACAAAAGCAACGCGGTTTCCATCACGCCGCCCGCCTGTGCCCATCTGCACGCGAGTACCTTGCAGCCGTACTCAATTCCTGCGTCTGGTAGACAAAGCTCGCTCAGGTGCGCCCGTCCGAATCCGGCCTCGCGCGCCGTCTGTCCCATCACTTGCATCAGGCCCCAGGAGCACGCGCGGGCCATCCGTTCCGTAACGCTTTCAATCGAAGCGGGCACGTACTTGTCCAAAAACTTGGGCTCGAACCGCATGGCCCACGGATTCCAGGCGCTCTCTTGCTCGCACACCGCACAGATCAATTCGGGCCGCAAGCTAAACCGCAATGCGTTTTTCTGTACTAGATCGTGGAAGGGCAGCGACATTGCCGGTAGGGTGGCAACGTCGCGCGGCCATTGTGGCGGCGTAGCAGGTAAGGGAACTGGTGTTTCGATAGTCATATATGGTCGGCTCCTTCTGCCATTGCTTGGACGTGGCCGGTCGCAATCTTCGATACTGGCGGCGTCCACGGCTCTCCGCGCTCGACGTAGCGATGGCAAGGGCAGTGACACGAGACAGAAGTTAACCGTGCGTCAACTGCGCATCGCCAAGCATCCGAGAAACGGCACTGACAGGTTACGGTAGGCGTGCTCACTTGAACCCCTTCGCCGTGGGCGTGTCCGCCACTGGCGGCGTGGTGGAAACCGCACCTTTGCGCAATAGCCACGCGGGCGGATTTGCCATGTGCTCTTTCGGGTTCGCGCACTCCACCAGGGTTCCAGCCTCGCGCACATAAACCCGTTCGCAGCGGTAGCAGGAAAAATGCGGCGCATAGTGGCCTACGCCCCAACTCGTGAGCATCATCAACCCGCACAGCGGGCAGCTTTGCTCGGGCTTCATTTGCGCAACCCCCGACCCTCTATGGCGCTCCATAGCGACGCGCCCGCGAACACGCCAGCCAGAAACGCGTACAGCACGACTTCGGCGAGGCTCATGATTTAGTGTGCCTCATGCGGCGGCGGACGTATTCGTCGTCACAATCCACGCAACGCGACCGGCCATCCCGATTAACCACAAAGAAAGTGGCGCGCCCGCACGGGCAAGGATGGGGCTCGAATAGAATCCCGCGAATTACACCATCCGCGCAGTGGTTATAGACGCCTACGCTGGTTACTTCGATCACGGCTGGCGCTCCACGGGCGCATCCATCGCGCGCGGCGCTTTATTCAGCTTGGCGAATGCTTCGCGGATTTGCTGTGGCGTGGGCGTGGGGCGCGCCTTGCGCGACGTAACGAAGTGGACAAGCACAAGGCCCGTTATCGCCCACACGAACACGCCCAACAGGTACAGCGTGGGCACGATTATTTGCACGATGCCATGCCGCGCGGATTCGTACCCTAGGATCACGCCAGCGAAGGCCCACAGGAAAAGCAGAATCATGCTTGCCGACCTCGAAACGGCGGAAGGAAATTGGGCGGCGTTATGGCTGATGGCTTCGGCGCGTTCGCGGCTTCCCACTGTAGCTCTATCGTGTCGCGCAGAATTGTCGCCAGCATCTTCGACATATTCACATTCGGAACTTCGCCCGATATGTGGCACGCGAAGCTCTCTAGGTCCATTTCGATGCTCAGGTACGCTACGTGTTTCTTGTCGCTCATGGATTCACCTGCACCGGCTTCGGCTCGTCACCAATGCTTTGTAAAATGTAGTGGCCCATCCCGCGCAACTCGCTATAGCTATCCACGTAGACCTGGAAACGCGACCCGCCTAAACGTAGGTTCACGTAAAAGCCAGAACTCTCACGCTCTATAACCAACTCGAACCGTTGGCCCGGATGTAATCTCTTCACTTTTGCACCTTGTACCAGTTCACGCGGCCATCGAGATACACGTGCCGCTCGAAAACAACCTTGTGGGCCGTGGAATATCGCTCGATCACTGGCGCATCCGGCATCAACCGTTGCTGCGTCTCGAAGAGAACCACGCGCGCCTGTGGCGGCGCATGGAGTACGAGGCGTTCGCCGTTCGCCGTTCTATTTGACTGTTGCTCCATCCACGTACCTCAGATCGACCCGGAATTTTTCTCTATGTGTGGCTCGGTGTAAGTGGCGATGGTCGCGCAGATCGTCGCAAACCTGTGCCACGTCATACTGAGAATTTCGGTGCGGACGCGACACCCTGAAATAACACTCCCCGGCAAGGCAGCTCCCGATAACGTGATTGGGGGTAACTTCCACAGTCGCCGTATAGACTTTCGGCGTCTCGTGTGGCGGCTCGAATGGCGCGTCAACCTGTGAACGCTTAACCCGCTGTGTCTGTTTGCGCATAGGCAACCTTAATCGCGCGCCATTCGTTGCGGCATACGGCGATGTGTTCAATATCGTAGGGGCGCTCCGTCTGCCCGCATAGTGCGCACTGCAATACAAATCCTTCCGGCATCGGGGCGTGGGCCGTGGTAAGCGGCTCGGTCGGCGGCGGCGGAGCGATACCCTCTTGCATCTCCCATTGAACGACCCACGAATGCGCTTGCGGCTTGGTCGTTCCCGTGTCGCACGCTAGGGCCAGAAGGTACCTGCGATGCGCCAGTGTGTGGCGCTCCAGTTCCGCCCACTGCTCATCCGTGTACGTGCGGCCCTTGAGGCGATGCCAATCTGTGCTTACTTTGTTCAATTCAGCGGCCACGCCAAGAGTGATCTTTTTATTGTGAACGGCCAGCGCTATTTCTGGGTCGCCTTCCACCAACTGAATACGCGAGTAGATGTATGGCAGAGACTTGTTGCCGCAGAGGCGGCGCATCCGCTCTTCGGTCATACCCTCGCGCACAGAGATTTCTTTGAACCGATTGCCTTCCTCGAATGGCGTCAACTCCTCGCGGAACATGTTTTCCGCGATCATGTCGGCCTCGTAATCGTCTGCCGTGCCCTCGCGGATGGTGCACAGAACTTCGCGTACACCCACCATACGGCACGCGAGAAAACGGCGATGGCCCGCCGCGATTTTGTAGCGCCCGGTTTGGCGCGTGCGCGGCTTGTCGCATTTGTGCTCGATAGTCTGAATTTCACAGTCACACACTAGCTCGGGATAAACCGTCAACGGATTTAAGAGACCGCGCGTGCGAATATCTTGCGCCAGATCGTCTAGCTTCTCTTCATCGAAGCCCAGGCGCATCGGCTCGGGCGGCTCCACGATTAGGCCAATCGGGATTAGCTTTGTTTCTGACATATAGGACATAGGCGCGGCGAATCTTTCCTTTTATGGAGTCTCCGTTCTAGGTTTCTGTCACCATCCCAAACGCGCGCCAAAACAAATCCGATACCCTCACCAATAAAAGCCTCTACCAACTTCGATCCTTGCCCGTTCGTGTGGGCCTCAATTCGCTTTTCGACGTTATCGGAGAATCCAAGATAGTGTTGGGCGTGGTGTAGTTTTCGGTCGAAGTGTAGTAAGTAGACCATTCACTTACTCACGTCTCGATTCTCGGCCTCGAAAAACTCACCCTTCAAAACCATGCCGGGCGTCACACGCCGAACGCGGAGCACGTCGCCCACAAGTAGATAGACAACGTAATCGCCGTGCACGAATCCCATCCGCTCGCGCAACTTCGGCGGCAACGTGACTCCGTGCGTTCCCCCCATGCGCAAGTAACGCCCCGTGAAAGTGGTTTGCGTTTCCAATGTTCGCTACCCCTTACCCCTACAGATTTCGCGGCGGCGGCAGAAGCCTTCCCCGGCCCACGCCGCCGCCGCGTCCGGGATCAGCACCGAAATGATTATGCGGCCAGTTTTGAACAAAAGCGGCTACGGCTACGGTCTATAAGGTTCTAGGAAAGGTAGGAGAAAACCGTAGTAGTAGGCGCGGTGCAAAACGCGCCCGATAATGTATATTACATTCCCTCGCGCTGGCACTAGCGATTTCAATCATTTAACCGCGATTCACACACCAAAAAACACGCCGCTAAGTAGCTGTGTTTGGTTCTCTCACCGCAGTGGAAAACACCTTAGAATCCTGTTGACAAGCTACTGAGATTCCCCGATGGTGTCGGCGTCACAAGTGGATTTTTCCTCAGTAACCCTCGCTGAGTATCCACATTTGCACAGTTTTTCCAGTGAAGCAAAAACCTTAGAAAGCGAGGGAGAAAAACTTATGGCGATTCAGATCAAAGACCCGAACACGATTGCTAACAAATGGGCCACTCGTGCGGGCGCTGCGGGAACGGACTACGCGACCGGCGTACAGAATCCGCGCGCATCGCAATCCGGCTCCGCTATTGCAGCGAAGAATGTGTGGGCCGAAGCGGTAGCGCAAGCCGCGCAGCAAGATTCCTACGCGAAGGGCTTGCAAAAAGCGGGCGACGCGAAGTGGCAGGCGGGCGTGGCCGCAAAGGGCGCGAGCCGATACGCTCCTGGCGTCACGGCGGGGAAGAGTAATTACGTCACCGGAATCACGCCTGTGATTCAAGTGCTTTCCACGCTCACCTTACCGCCGCGTAACGTGAAGGGCAATAACATGGGACGCGTGCAAGCCGTAGTGGACGCGCTCCGCAAACTTAAGCTCCAAGGCTCCTAGACGCGTTCGCGTAGCGACCGCAGAAAGCGAGGCGAGTAAACATGCGTGGCGAACGTGATCTCCCCGAAGGGCATCCTTCGGCCAGCGACTACGACCCAAAATCCAAGGCGGCGCAGCGGTACGCGCAGCGTATGCGCGACACCGCAACAAACCGGGACTGGCCCGTGGGCCATCCTGGCGCAGCCGATAACAAAAAGCGCACGGAGTCTCCCCACCCTCTGGATACCTCGCGCGACTATAGCCGACCTTCGACGGTCGCGGCACCGGCAACACAGCCGCGTGACCCGCTCGAAGATGAAGCCGACCAATAAGGCATGGCGGCGCGCTCGCGCGACACGGCGGCGCGCCGTAACAGCCGCGTGACATAGCGGCAGAAAAAGACGAGGCGAAAAGATGGGACGCGGACTCGAAGTAGTCACAAGCCAAGTTACAGCGCCCGGCGCGGTACTTACCGCAGCTGTTGCCAACGCTGGAAATTCGTTGCAGATTCGTAGCGCAGACGTAAAGAGCAAAGTACTCTTGCTGGAAACGTGGGCGTTCAATCAGGTAGGGGGTACGCTGCGTATTCGGTCCCCGCGTTTGCATGACAACGTCAACGGCATTCGCACGCGTATTCCGGCAACTTCCGTACTGCCAAAGTATCCAGGCGTGATCTCGGGCGGCTTTGGCCAATTCCTGATTCCGCAGGATACGTTGATCGTGGAGCAATCCGGCTCTGGCGTGGGCGGTCAGATCGAACTCAACTCCATGCTCATTTACTACGACTCGCTGCCGGGCGTGGCCGCTCGTTTGATTGACTACCCCACACTCATGCGTGCGGGCATCAACGTGGCGACCGTGGAAGCCTCGATCACTACGGTGATAACCGGCCAGTACGGCGGCGCGCTGGCGCTCAATGCCGCAGCGAATAACCAAAACCTCAAGGCCAACACCGATTACGCGCTCGTAGGCGGGATTGTAGACACACGCTGCGCTACGGTGCGCGTCTTAGGCGTGGACTTCGGCAACCTTGGCGTGGGCTTCCCCGGAGAACCATCGGTACAAGATTTACTGACGGCTTTCTTTGTGAATATGAGCCTTAGCCTCTCTCTGCCGCTCATTCCGGTATTCAACTCCGCGAACGCGGGCTCTACCACGATTGACATTGCCACCAACCAAGCGGGCGGAACGATGATTGTCGACCTGTTCTGTGTGGAACTCGCGCCGAACACCATCCCCCCGGCAATCAGCGGGCCGGGCGTCTAGCTCGTAACAACCAACAGGGGCGGCGCAAGGGCGTCGCCCCACACCCAACAAAGAGGGGGGAGAATCATGGCGAATCAGACAGGCGACCCGCGCGGCCCAGGAATGCCCGGAACGGGCGGCTTTTTGCCCGTGGGAACGCAGCAAGAGCCAGTGGTTATTCGCAGCACGTCGGGCGATGCGGCGTGGGATATGCAGGATATATCGCCATTGGTTGGGCGGTACATTCAAGAAGATGAGACACTGGACCTCGTATGTGTGAGCAATGTGGTAACGACCATCCGCGTGAGTTACAAAATCCTGCGCATGGATGGAACGGTACTGGTAGCAAACGAGACACGCCTAGTTTTGACCCCGCGCGTAACGCAAACCAACCTCTTCCAACTGTGCGAGGGTTTCCTCATCTCCATGCTGGTTTCCCCGGCCACTTTTATTAGCTCGTCGCAGTACCTCTACGCTGAGGCGTTTATCAAACGCCCAGGCGGGCAGGTAGTTGACCATGAATTGCTGATGATGGGCTACTGTACTTTCCTGTGCCCCATGTCGTTTCCGCCCCTGGCAAGCCATCGCTCGACGGACGCGGCGGGCGCGCTACGCTCCATTACGGGCTCCACGCCCGCCGTTGGAGCGGAGATTAACGAAGTGGTTCCAGCGGGCACACGCTGGCGGCTTCTCTCGCTTCGCGCGTCGCTGCAAACGTCCGCCGTAGTCGCTAACCGGCAACCGCAACTCTTGCTAGACGACGGCGTCAACATTTTCTACCAGACGCCACAAGGCCCCGCCCAGGCCGCATCACTCACGTGGGCGTATGGTTTCTCACCTCTAGGGCAAGCCAACGTACAGACAAACACGCAAGTGGAGATTCAGTACGATAACGCGCAAATCCTGACCACGGGAATGAGGATTCGCACGCTCACGGCAAATATCGGCGCGGACCAATGGTCAGCGCCGCAGTACATCGTTTTGGAATGGGCGGATAACATTTAGCGCCAATGGCGACGCAACCCAATCCGTTCGCACCGGGGGCGCTCTACACGCCCCCGAATAGCAACGCGGCAATCCTCACGGCCAAGCCGGGCGTGCGGTTTCTCTCGCAAGCGGTGCAACCCCCCTCGCAAGTCTACGTGGCGCTGAATGACGTGCTGCGCATCGTGGCGGCGTCATCACAAGCGAACGAAGTCCTCACCGTCAACTATCGGCTATTGCTTCCGTCCGGCACCATTGTGGCCGGCCAATCGTCGCTCCAAGTTTCTAGCGACCGGGCGATTAATATCCACGACGAACCGCTGGCGGAAGGATTCTTGCTTTCCGTATCGTGCAAGGCGGCAGCGGCGACTACGCGCGGGCAAACATTCGCGCGAATCTTTCTCACCAATCCGGCGCTCGGGCAAGGCCAGCCAAGCAACATGCTGATGGCCGATTACGTGACAACGGCAATGGCCCCGGCGCACCCTGGCGGGCGCGTGCTCGCGCCAACAGAGGGACCCGGATGGGTTCACTTCGGACAAATCCCCAATCCTACCCCCGGCTCCGATTTCATAATCCAGGTTGCGAATAACGCGCGCGTTCGCGCCTTGGGCGTGGGCGCTTTCTTTAGCACTAGCGCCGTAGTGGCGAATCGCGTACCGCAACTCAAGATTGGCGACGGCATCGGCAAAACTATTTTCCAAAGCCCCACGGGAGTACAAATCGGCGCGAACTCAGGAAACACGTTTTTCAGTGCGAGTGCTGGCTTCGGCGGCGCGTGCGTGCTACCCCCGCCGTTTGGTATAGAGAATGGCTTGTGGGGCTTCCCAAACGATTGCCTACTACTCCCCCCGGCGCAAATCTATACGCTGACAATAAACTTGCAGGCGGGCGACCAATGGAACGCAGTGGATTTTTTGATCGAGGAATGGCTAGATAATGTGTGAGGAGATATGACATATATTTGTCTTAGTTGCAAAGCAGTGTACGACCCAATCCAGCGTGACGGAACGACCCACGGGCACGTTTGTCCGCCAGATCGGGTGACAACCCCTGCGACGTTCGACGCCACAGGTACAACACTCGTAACGCCCGAAGTACGGACGCCCATCGCCAATCCGCGAAACGAGAACGTGCGGCCCGATTTGATGTACATCGAAGGCAAGCCGTACCTCGTTACGCGCGACCCAAACGATTCCACGCGGCGGATTGAAAAACCCGCCGACACTTTCATCATCGCGGAAGGGCTCGGGCGGGCGCTCTACGTTGAGGGGCAAGCGACGCCCGGCCCGGCACTGCCCCTGCCCACCAAGCCGGGCACGTAGGCGACGCGAGGCGCAGCATGGCTTTCTCCATACAGGACGTACTCGGCGGGACGCTCCTAAGCTCCGTTAAGGGGCTGATAGATTCTTTCCACCTATCGCCGGAAGCTAAGGCGCAAATTCAGGAGCAAATAGACGCGAACGCGGCCATCGTTTCGCAGAAGCAAATCGAGTATCAAGAAAAACTAGAGGATTCCTACCAGCACGAACTAGACAACGCTGGCGCGAACATCCGAGCGGAAGCGGCGACCGGCGACAAGTACACTTCGCGGGCGCGGCCCTCTTTCATGTACGCAATCGAGATTATTTTGGTGTGGAACTACATTGTAGTTCCACTGTTCCACGGCTCGCCGTTGCCATTACCAAACGAACTTCTGGAACTATTCGGCTTTTGTATGCTCGGGTACACAGGGGCGCGAACATGGGAGAAGATTTCCGCAGGGGCGCTGGCGAGCGACAAGTAAACGCGGCTATGGTTGGCAACTGGATTCAGTTTGCCACGCTCCTACTCGCTATCGTGGCCTTTGCGATGCACGTAGAGGGGCGGCTGGCACGGATCGAGCAACAAATGAGCGACGAGAAAGAACAACGCCTAGAGCTCTTCCAACAAATCAACAGAATAGAATTGCGCGTGGATAGACAAGCTCCTTAGATGGGGGGCGGCGCGACCGCGCGAGGGACACGCTAACGCGTGGCGCGGTTGCGCCGCCAAAAATGAGGGCACTTGGGACTCATCGGACTACCGGCAAACGGGCTCGCGTTCGCGCCCCTCGAATTACCAGGGCCGACATTCGCAGACTTGCTCAACTCGACGCTAGGAAACACGGGCACAGATGGCGACGATTTGGCGGCGGCTACGGCAACCCTCTCGGATTTGATGGCAGCATTCGAGGATGACGTTACTGCTACCGATGCGGCGGACACCATTCCCGACGTGGCCCAAGAGATTCTCAGCACAGCGATTCTGGATGCGCTCCTCGTGGAAATATCGGTCGCCAGCGCAACGGAAATTGCCATCGGCTCCGCGCTCGATTTCCTCGCGGGAACCTTTGCCGTGTGGAATATCTTCCAGGCCATATGGGACACGCTGGACAATGCCATCCAAGGCATCTTCGCGGACATACGGCTACTCAACCAGGAGATTCAGCCAAACATCGGCGGCGGAACGGCTGGAAACCAATTCGGGCCGATAGAATTTTAGGGACGGTGCGCCATGCTCACTTATCCAGACAAGAAACTAATCCATGACGTGAACGTGACGGACGGTATGCGCTTTGGCGGGCCGCAAGGCTTCACGCGCACGCGCATCATAACTTTTTGGGTTGGGCAGGTTGGGCCGTTCACCGTGGTGTTGGACTATATGAATTACAACGCGGCAAACATTGACGCGGCATTCGAGCAGGAAATTGCCACGCTGCGCGCGGCGGGCGTGGTACTCGCGCAGCAATAAGGGGCGACCGTGTTTAGCGATTTATTCGGATGGGTTGGCGGGCTCCTCTCGGCTATCGGGAGTTTCTTTAAGCACGCATACGAATGGATCGTGCGGCACGTCATTAGGACCATTGTCGGCGTGCTGACCACGGCATGGGGAATACTCAACGGGATTCTCTATCCCGTGGTTAAGTTTTTGAAGCGGCTTAGGAACTGGTACTTTAAGCATATTTTCCCGATTCAGAAGGCCATCATCGAAGTGATTGCCCGCGTGCGCGTAGCGCTGGCGCTCTTGCGTTTGGTCGGCGTGAAGTGGGCCGCGAAACTGGACGCGGAACTCCAGAAAATCCAAGGGTACGTTACGGCGTCAATTCAGGACGCGGTAGGCACGCTGAACACGGTACAGAGTTACTTGTCCCTGATGCTTGACCCGACGATGATTCTACGGAAGGATTTCTTCGCAGCGTCGCTCTTTGGCTCGCTCGCTGGCGTGAAACGCGCGGCTGGTTTCGGCTCGAACGCGCCGCTATCGGCGAGCGACGCGCAAGCGGAACAGGACGACAGGGGATTACTGAATCCGGCGACGCCAATCATCTCTCAGGATGCAAGCGGCAACCTTGTGTACTCGGAAGGGTTCGACACCATCCGCACAAACATGGGCGCGGCGGTGCCCGATTATGTCAAGTGAGCCTAGCGACCAAACATCGAATGAGAGATTCGTGCCGAGCCACGATTATCTTGCGCGTCTGGTGTCGCGGCTCCAGGATGGCGTGTTTCCCGATAGCGTTCCGTTCCCGTACATGGTGCATGCCTCTTTAGATACGCGTTTGCTACTAGCAGAGCGGCTCCGGCAAGTAGCAGCATCACGCCAACGCCAGCTCCAATGATGGAAAGGCAGAACAGGATGCCTAGCGAGAAGAGAATCCAGCCTATAATTTTCATGTGCCCTCCAGAGGGATAAGGGGACGCGGTGAGCATACCACCAATTATTTTAAACGGGCAACCCACTTGCCCGCAGGGTTACGGACTCTCCCCGGATGGCTCGCAATGTCTGCCCATAACCCCGCCCCTCTCCGTGGACGTGGCGGGCGTGGCGGCGCAAGAGATAGACCCAAGCCAAGCGGCGCGGCTCGGCGCCGCGGGATACAAAGCCAGCGGAATAATTGAACGCGCCGTAGTGGCCTACGCCACGCGGGCGATCACGATTGGCAAAGCCATCATCACGGGATTATTTGGTCTCTACGATTGGGCCATCTCGGAATTGGGCGAAGTGTTTGCTGCGGCACAGGCGCAGAACGCGCCCGGCTTCTACAAACTAGCGGCGGCGCTCATGGCCGACCTCACAGGCTTTGTAGTGGACGGAGACAAACTGGTTTCTACGTTCACGCAAGAGGGGCGCGTGGCGGCAATGCAGTACCTTGGCGGGCAACTCTTCCAGGGACTCGCGTCGGAATTTGCGGGCACGGCCCAAAAGGCAGAGGGGAGCCTGTTCGCCGTTCCGACTGGCGGCGGGATCGGCGGACTGCCCGTGAAGGATTACAAGGCGGGCGACGGCGTGAAGGCGGCGGAAGCATTCTTGGGATTCGCTACCAGTTTCTCCGTGAGGGAAGGGAACGCGGACGCCCTCGCGGACGTGCTAGGCACGGAAGTATGGGAAGTGGGGCGAGTGTTCAAAGACTTCGCGGAAGATTTTTCTAAGAGTGTGTCGCTCGGGCGCATGATGCGCGTTGCCATTTCGCCGTTGCTCAAGGTGATGGTCGCAGACCCGCTCACCTACGATTTGAACACGCAATACCGGCCAACGCTACTAGGCGAAACGGACGCTATACGCGCGTGGAAGATCGGCGCGTTTTCTGACGCGGACCTCGCGGCGGAACTGCAAATGCACGGGTACAGCGACGCGAGAATTAATGCGCTCACGGCGGACAAGGGCAAGCCGCTCTCTATCGGAGACTACCGCACGGCCATAGCAGCGAGCGGAAAGACGCTGCCAGCGGGCACCATGACGGAAGATATTATGGCCTCGCGGCTGGCCGTGGAACAGTACGACTTGCCTACAATCCAGGGGCTCAATATCGTGCTCGATCAGGAGCCCGCGCGCAAACTTTCGCTGACTTACGTAGAGCACTACGTTTTCCAATTCCTCACGGGCCACATTACCGAACCGGCCATCAACTCTTTTCTCGATCAGGCGCAGTCGGCGGCGGGCGTGCTGCTCACGGCGGGCGAATTTGCGGCGCTGCGGGCGCTTGTGGCTTCCGTGGCAGCAACTCCCGTGCTGCGCGTTCGACACTTGCCGCTGGCAACGCTCCAACTCGCGTACATTGATGGGACGATCACGCTAGACGAACTCGAAACGCATCTCCAGCTTCTCGGCTACTCGGCGGACGACATAACCATTTTGACACTAGAGACGTTATTCAAGAGTAAAGAGAAGGCCGCAGTGGCCGCGGCAAAGGCCGCGAAGGGTAAAACGGGCACGGCCACACCGGGCTCGGCATTGGCTGGCATCGGCGGCGCGCCGCTCCCGTAACCCTGCCCGCAATCCATTCGGCAAACACCCTCAAAGGTAAAAATTACATACCAACCAGGGATTTTGCGGCATTGCCAGCGTGTTTGCGCCCCTGTGATACCCCGATTTAGCGGTTTGCCGGGCCGTAGCGCCACGCAGTAGGCGGCAGCGTGGTTAGCCCTTAGCCCGCCTTGCTGCGGCGCGCTCGCCAGCCGTGCGCGCCAAGGAGAGCCCAGGCAAATTTCGAAAATGCGTACTTTGATGGTCGGGCGGCGCGCCGACTGCGCGGCGCTGCGTG
>Ga0209168_10002155_pt1 | contig 14488 bp, 13 predicted proteins | sample Coa_R1_FD_187156 | JGI IMG/M metagenome (GOLD analysis project Ga0209168, IMG submission 187156) | Surface soil microbial communities from Centralia Pennsylvania, which are recovering from an underground coalmine fire - Coalmine... | ecosystem: Environmental > Terrestrial > Soil > Unclassified ... | reverse complement strand
CCCCGGGGTCATGCCCCCGGGCCTGGTGCCGGTGGTCGCAGTCCCCGCCTGGGAGCGGCTCGATGGTGACGAGCATCTCGCGGTGCCCGGCGGTCAGCTTCCATGTCCCGGGCCCGGCCGGCGTGAACGCGAACCCGGGCCCGCCCGGCGGGTCAGGCCCGCCGGACGGATCAGGCCCGCCGGGTGGGTCAGGCCCGCCGGGCGGGTCGTGCCCGGCGGGTTTGCGGCGTCTGAGGGGCCGGGCGCAGCCGTGCGCGACGGCGTGCCCGTCCTGGTCGGTGACGGTCACGTGCCAGGTGGACCGCGGGTTGCGGGCGGCGGCCGCGGCCAGGTCCCGGGCCAGGTCCGGGTCCACGGGCCCGATGCCGGCCAGTTCCCCGGGCCGGTCCGCCCGCCCGGTCACGGTGGCCTCCGGGATCGTCAAGGTGACGTGCCCGGCGAACCCGGGCGGGATCACCCCGGCCAGCGGCCCGCCGTCCGGGGTGACCGGCGCCCAGGCCTGAGCGCGGGCCTGGGCCAGATCCTGAGCCGGGCCGCGACGCGCGGCCGGGTCCGGGGCCGTCCCGATGCCGATGCCGGTGCCGGTGCCGGTGCTGGTGCTGGTGCTGGTGCTAGGGCCGCCGGGTTTGCTGCCCAGGGGCCGGGAGTCCATGCCGAGCAGGATGTCCAGGTAGGCGCGGGCCCGCAGCGCGTCCATCCCGCCGTCCAGCCCTGCCCGCTGCAGTTCCTTCGCCCACGCCGTCACCCGCTGGTCCGCGGCCAGCACCTGCGCCGACGGCAGTTCCCGCCCGGCCAGCCCCGCGTTCCCTGACGCTTCGGCCCACCGCTCCACCCGGGCCCTCTTCGCCTCATGTTCCCGCCGCCGCTTCGCCTTCTTCGGGGCGACTTCCATCACGGCCCGGCCGATCGCGGCGCGCAGCGCGGGCGGGGTCAGCGTCCCGGCCCGGTCCAGCACCTTCGCCTCCGCGGCCCGGGCCTGGTCCGGGTCCAGCCCGGCGGTGGCCCACGCGATGACCGCGGCCTTGCGCTCGCTGAGGATCCCGGCCCGGAACGCGGCCCTGGTGCCGGGCAGGTTCACCTCCAGCTCGTGGGCCAGCGACAGCATGGCCCCGGCCGCCACGCGGGTCTCCCCGAGCACGGCAGCCAGTTCCTTGGCCGCGAACTCATCAGAGGCCTCGGGCATCCGCGCCGGGCCCGCGGGCACGCACCCCCGGGCGGGCCGGCGGCGGATGAACTCCGCCACCGCGGCGTGCTTGCGGGCGCTGATGTAGGCCTGGGACCGTTCCCACGCGCAGATCACCCCGGCCAGCTCATCGTCGCTAGCGTCCCGGTACCGGTCATCCTCGCCCGCGGCGTCCTCCGCGAACCGGGCCAGCTCCAGGCACCCCGGTGCCACGTCCAGCGGCATCCCCGACGCGAACCCGGCCGCCCGGCTGACCGAGACGCCCGGCACCCGGTCCGCGGACCCGGGCATCCCCGGGCCCCGCCGGCCAGCTAGAGCCGCGGCCTCCGCGGCCATCACCCCGGTCAGCCCCAGGCCCGCCAGCAGCACCGCCTCCCGCGCCAGCTCCCTGGTGATCCGGTCCGCCTCGCCAGCCAGCTCGCCGTCATCGACCTCCGGCGGCGGATCCTCGGGATCCGCCAGGTCCGAGTCGTCCAGGTCCTCATCGGCGGCCCGCAGCGCCAGGTACGCCGGGTCGTCCATCCAGTCCGGCCAGCCTCCAGCCGGGCGGGGGTTATCGTCCCGTCCGGGCTGCTGGGGATCTGGTTCTGGAGACATGTACGACGATCCGTTCGGAAGAATGATTTATGGGAACATGATAACGAAAAATTGATCCCAAAGCGAAAACGACACGCCGATCCAACCTCGCCAAACGGGCAATCGACCGCAGCCAGCGACTCCAAGACGTCCGCGACATCTACATCTTCCGGACGCGCAACAGGTAACTGGCAGACGTGTCCGAGTTGAGGACAACCTCAGTCGAATGCGACCACCCGGCCCGACAGATGACGCCAGGAACACCCGAGAGTAATCAAGAAGCAACGCTCTGCATGTCCCGCTCTCGGTCACTGTCGTTACCAGAGTTAAACGGGTGTCTCCTGGGGCATGAATCTGGCAGTTTAGCAATCAAAAACCGATTTGACGAGTTCTGGCACATTTGACCGAAATACCGGATTACACCAGCTAGGCTCCCCCGATGTCAGGCGCTCCCAAGGCTGCTCGCACGCTGGGCAGCCTTCCTTGTGAGCGCGCCCTGTACGGAAAGGAGCCCTTTGGGCTGCCATAGGAAACAATCCCCGACCCGAATCTCGCGCCGTCTGCCAGGTGTTGCTTTGCCCGCGCTGGCCGGCGTGGCCGCGGCGTTCTGCTTGGCGCCGCAGGCGCTGGCCGACCCATCGCCCGCCCAAGGAAGCGCGCACCACGCCGTGCTCGCGGGCGCCGCCAGCCAGCTCAGCCCGTCATCGGCACAGCTGCTCTCGGTGATCGACCAGACCGAGCAGGCCAGCCAGGCCTCGCAGCATCAGGCCGGTTCCGCTCAGCCGAGCTCATACACCGTCAAGGCGGGTGACTCGCTGTCCAGCATCGCCGGACGTGCGTACCACGATCAGAAGGCGTGGCCGGTGCTGTACTGGGCCAACCGGAGCAAGGTTCACTGGGCGAACGTCATCGAGCCCGGGCAGGTGCTCCGCATCCCGGTCAAGCCCGCCCGGATTCCTCGCGCGCCCGGGCAACTCGGTCCGGCGCCGGCTCCGACCCAGGCAGCCGCGCCGTCTGCTGCTCCGGCGTACGCCCAGAGCACCGCGGTGGTCAGCGGGGGCGGGTCGTTCCAGCAGTGCGTGATCGCACGCGAGTCCGGCGGTAACGCCCAGGTTATGAACGCGACCGGCCACTACGGCCTGTACCAGTTCAGCGCGTCAACCTGGGCCGCGTACGGCGGTAACCCGGCCGACTTCGGCAACGCCAGCGTGAGTGAGCAGAACGCGGTGTTCAACAGCGCGATCGCCCAGGGCGGCCAGTCCAACTGGTCGGCCTACGACGGCTGCTGACCCGGGTCGAGATATCGACCGCTTAGCGGCGGTCGAGCTGGACCCCGCGGTCGTCAAACCACCGCGGGGCCCAGCCGCCCCCCCTCAGCCGAACTAACCTGGTTCGTCAGCTTTCCCTGGTCCAGCGCACTAGGCTGCCGATCGTGGTCACAGCACCGGACATTCCCGGGCATAGGGTCGGGGGAGTCCTGGGCTCAGGAGGCTTCGCCACCGTCTACCGGAGCTGGCAACTCGCCGTCGGCCGGGAAGTGGCGGTCAAGGTCGACAACCGGGTTCTGCTCAGTGAGCGCGACCAGCGACGCTTCTTCCGCGAGGTGACCGCGGCGGGGCGGCTGTCCGGGCACCCGCACGTCATCGACGTCTACGACGCGGGAACCCTCGGCGACGGTCGGCCCTACCTGGTCATGGAACTCTGCCCGGCCGGCTCACTGAGCGACCTGCTCCGCAGGAACGGCCCCATGCACCCGGCCCAGGTCCGCGACATCGGCATCAAGATCGCCGATGCCCTGGCCGCGGCGCACCTGGCCGGGGTCCTGCACCGCGACATCAAGCCCGCGAACATCCTGGTCAACCAGTACGGCGTGGTCGGGCTATCCGACTTCGGCCTGGCCTCCATCATCGATGCCAGGGGAGACCAGACCGCCTCTCGCGACGCGCTCACGCCGGCGTTCTCCGCACCGGAGAGCTTCCGTGGCGAAGCACCGACCGCCCAGGCCGACATCTACGCCCTGGCCGCCACCTTGTACGCGCTGCTGACCGGTCGTCCGCCTGCCTATGGTGCCGACGGGCGCGTGCCCAGCCTGATGACGATCATGGCGATGCACGACAAGCCCGTCGATGACGTGCCGGGCGTACCGCCGGAGTTCATGGCCCTGCTGCGCCGCGGCCTGGCTCCGGATCCCGCCGTCCGGCCGCAGACCACCGCGGCGTTCCGTGACGCTCTGCTGACCATGCCCGGCCCCGTGACCGCACCCTCCACCCCTTCTATCGCCCCAGTCCCGCAAGCACCATCCCCGCGAAGCCCGCAAGCACCATCCCCCCAAGGCCCGCAATCAGCCCAAGGCCCGCACGGCTCGTACGCGATGCCGGCCGTCAACGGAACCCAAACCACCAACCCCGCCGCTAGCAGTCACACGACCGCAGGTCACGCACCCAGGCGACCGCACCCGCACCGCCGCCCGCCCACGCTCCTCATCGCCGTCGCTACCGCCGCCTTCGTCGTGATCGCCGCGGCCGCCATCTTCGCTCTCCGCCTCTATCCCCACACATCCACCCCCGGCGCCACGCAAAGCCCCGGCGCCACGCAAAGCCCCGGCGCCACGCAAAGCCCCGGCGCCACGCAAAGCCCCGGCGCCACGCAAAGCCCCGGCGCCACGCAAAGCCCGGGCAATACCCCGGCTCCAGTCGGCGCGTTCGGCATCGCGACCGTGCGGGCCGGGTGCCCGGCGGCATCGGTCCCGTCGGCGCCCGCGCGGTGTCCGGCGAGCCCGGAATGCTGGGCCGGGCTGGTCGAGATCTCCGGCGTGGTGACGGCCAGACCTCTGCCGTGTGACCAGCCGCATTACTGGGAGACGTTCGCGATTGCCATCATGCCCGCGGACGCGCAGACCTTCGACGAGCCGACCCTGGCCGAAAACCCGACCGTGCGCGCGGTCTGCTCACTGAAGGTCCTGCTGGACTCGCGGCGCCTCGACGCGCGACGGATCCCGGCCAGTTCCTGGCAGATCCAGATAGTGCCACCTACCGAGGCGGCCTACGACAGCGGCGCTCGCACCTACCGCTGCGTCGCCGACATCACCGGAAGCCAGCCGAGCACCTCCCAGTTCCGCCGCTAGCACCCGACAGCGAAGGACACGACAACAGAAGACACGACAATGGAAGAAGCGACAACGGAACGTCACAACCACGCGACGCATCCCAAATAACGCAGGGGATATCAGGCCTAAACGGCGCGTCTGCTTGCCGGCACCAGGCCTAAGGCCTAGAGTCCGTAGCCAGGTTCCGTGGGCAACGTCGCGGCCATAGCCCAGGAGGTTAGTGCTTGTGGCAGCATCGCGTATGACAGAGCCCCAGGCAGGAGAGCTCGGTCCGACCGGGAGGCCGTACTCAGCCTTCCCAGAGCCCGAGCCGCTGATGGAGCACGGTCCCGCTCGCACGGTGGCGGTCTGCAACCAGAAGGGTGGCGTCGGCAAGACCACCACCACGATCAACCTTGGTGCCGCCCTGGCCGAGCAGGGGCGCCGGGTTCTCCTCGTCGACTTCGACCCGCAGGGCGCGCTGTCGGTCGGGCTGGGCATCCAGCCGCACGACATCGATAACACCGTCTACAACCTGCTCATGGAGCGGGACGTCACCGCGCACGACGTGCTCTATAAGACCGGCGTCAACGGCATGGACCTGCTGCCGAGCAACATCGACCTGTCCGGCGCCGAAGTCCAGCTGGTTCACGAGGTCGGTCGCGAGTACGTGCTCGGCGGAGTGCTCGAGCCGCTGCTGCCCGACTACGACGTGATCATGATCGACTGCCAGCCGTCGCTGGGCCTGCTCACGATCAACGCGCTCGCCGCCGCGAACGGTGTCGTGATCCCGCTCGAGTGCGAGTACTTCGCCATGCGCGGCGTGGCCCTGCTGATGGAGACCATCGACAAGGTTTCGCGTCGGCTGAACACAAAACTAACAATTGATGGCCTTCTGGCGACGATGTACGACTCTCGGACCCTGCACACCCGCGAGGTCCTGGCCAGCATCGTCAATGGTTTCGGCGACAAGGTTTTTCATACTGTAATCAACCGCACAGTGAGGTTCCCGGACGCTACGGTGGCTGGAGAGCCTATTACCAGCTTCGATTCCGGATCTATGGGGGCGAATTCCTACCGGGAGCTGGCCAAGGAGGTACTGGAGCGGTGGCGTCAGGCAGGGGACGGTCACGGAGGGTAAGCCTGCCTGGGGTCGCGGAGCTATTGCGGCCCGCGGCTCCCGGCCCCGATGACGGCGATCTGCGCCGGGCCAGCGGCCGGGAGAAGCACACCCAGAAGATCACCGTCTACCTGTCGGCCGAGGAACTGCTTGACCTGGAACGTGCCCGGCTCGCCCTGCTGCGCTACGGCGCCGCCGCCGACCGCGGCCGGATCGTCCGCGAGGCGATCGCCGTGTTGCTCGCCGATCTGGACGCGCGGGGCAAGGAGAGCCTGCTCGCCCGCCGCATCGTCACCGCCAACAAGGCCGCGAACACCACGAGCGAGACCGGTAGCGGCACCACCGGGTCCGCCGCGGAAGCCGGCGAAGCGCAAAGCAGCCAAGCAGGCTAACAACACAGCAGCCATGCACGCTAGCGTCACGCCAGCCACGCAGGCTTACCACACACCAGCACGGACCGCGCTACCGTCATGACTGTGAACGTCGACGACACCGTGGACGGCGGTCCCGACGGCGGATCCCGGACCCCGACCAGCACGCCCGGCTTCGAGGTCCACCTCGACGTGTTCGAGGGTCCGTTTGACCTGCTGCTCGCGCTGATTTCCAAGCACAAGCTGGACATCACCGAGGTCGCCCTCTCCCAGGTCACCGACGAGTTCATCAGCTACCTCTCGGAGCGCTCCGACGGCTGGGACCTGGACCAGGTCAGCTACTTCCTGGTCGTCGCGGCGACCCTGCTCGACCTGAAGGCCGCCCGGCTCCTGCCGAGCGGCGAGGTCGAGGACGAGGAGGACCTGGCCCTGCTCGAGGCCCGGGACCTGCTCTTCGCCCGGCTGCTGCAGTACCGGGCGTACAAGGAAGTGGCGGGCGTGTTCGCCGCCCGGATGACCGCCGCCACCCGGCGCTTTCCCAGACGAGTCCCCCTCGAGCCGCGCTTCGCCGAACTCCTTCCCGAGGTGCTCCTCGGCCTCGGCCCCGCCGAATTCGCCCGGCTCGCCGCGCTGGCGCTCACGCCCAAGCCGCCGCCGAAGGTCTCCACCGAGCACATCCACGCGCCGGTAATCAGCATCAAGGACCAGGCGCGGGTGCTCGCGACGATGCTCAAAGAACTAGGCCGGGCCAGCTTCCGTCAGCTCACCGCGAACGCCCAGGGCAGTTACGAGGTGGTCGCGTCGTTCCTGGCCCTGCTCGAGCTGTACCGGGAGGACGCCGTGTCCTTCGAGCAGGTCAGCCCGCTCGGCGACCTGTACGTGACCTGGACCGGCCACAAGGATCCTGCTGATAGCGTCGATGAGCTAACCGAAAGCGACTGACCACTACATGAGCACGGAACAAACAGAGCACGAGGACACGCAGCACAGCCCGGGCCTGCGCGCCAGCCTGGAAGCGATCCTGCTGGTCGCCGACGAGCCGGTCCCGGTCGTCGTCCTGGCCCAGGTCCTGGAACGGCCCAGGAACGAAGTGCTAAAGCAGCTCACCGACCTGGCCGAGGAATATGAGACCGGGGGCCGCGGCTTTGACCTGCGCGAGATCGCCGGCGGCTGGCGGTTCTACACCCGCGAGGACTGTGCGCCGCTGGTCGAGCGGTTCGTCAGCGACGGTCAGGAGGTCCGCCTGACCCAGGCCGCGCTGGAGACCCTGGCCGTGGTGGCCTACCGCCAGCCGGTCAGCCGGGCCCGGGTGTCGGCCGTCCGCGGGGTCAACTGCGACAGCGTCATGCGCACGCTGGTGCTGCGCGGCCTGGTCGAGGAGACCGGCACCGACGCCGAGACCGGTGCCATCCTGTACCGGACCACCGCGTACTTCCTGGAGCGGCTTGGTCTGGCCAGCCTGGAGGACCTGCCCGACCTCGCACCGTTCCTGCCCGAGGACATCGAGGACATCGAGAATGAGAACGCCCGGCCGTAGCTCCGAAGACAGCTTCAAGGACGACGACGATGAGGACTACGACGATGAGGATCGCGACAGCCTGACCGACGTCCCCGGCGGCGTCCGGCTGCAGAAAGTCCTGGCCGAAGCGGGGATCGGCAGCCGCAGGCACTGCGAAGAGATGATCGGCGCGGGCCGGGTCGAAGTCGACGGGCAGACCGTCCGGCGGTTCGGCGCGCGGGTCGACCCCGACCATCAGGTGATCAGGGTCGACGGCAAGCGCATCCCGGCCAAGCCCGGCCTGATCTACCTGGCCTTCAACAAGCCGCCCAAGGTGCTGACCGCCATGTCGGACGACCGCGGCCGCAAGACCGTGACCGACTTCCTGGGCGAGAGGTCCGAGCGGCTGTTCCACATCGGGCGGCTCGATTACGACACCGAGGGCCTGATGCTGCTCACCAACGACGGCGAGCTCGCGCACCGGCTGGCCCACCCCAGCTTCGAGGTGGCCAAGACCTACCTGGCCGAGGTCAGCGGCCCGGTGCCGAAGGATCTCGGCCGCCGCCTCCAGGCCGGCGTCGAGCTGGATGACGGCGTCGCCACCGCCGACCGGTTCCGGGTCGTGGACCGGTCAGGCAACCGCGCGCTGGTCGAGATCACCCTGCATGAAGGCCGCAAGCACATCGTCAGGCGGATGCTCGCCGCCACCGGGCACCCGGTGACCCGCCTGGTCCGCACCGACGTAGGCCCGATCCGCCTCGGCAACCTCAAGCCGGGCGCCTCGCGTGACCTGACCACCGGCGAAATCGGCGAGCTGTTCGCCGCGGTTGGCCTGTAACGTGTGGGCCAGGAGGGAGAAGCCAGCATGACGGTCAGGGCGGTACGCGGCGCGGTGCAGATCGACGGCAACGACCGCGACGCGATCCTCGAAGGCACCACCGAGCTCGTCAACGAGGTCATGGCGCGCAACGAGCTCACCACCGACGACGTGATCAGCGTGCTGTTTACCGCCACGCCGGACCTGACCGCCGAGTTCCCCGCCCTGGCCGCGCGCAAGATCGGTTTCCACGACGTCCCGCTCATCTGCGCCTCGGAGATCGCCGTACCCGGTGCCATGCCCCGCGTCGTCCGCCTGATGGCGCACGTCGAGACCGACCGGCCGCGGTCCGCGATCCAGCACGTCTACCTGCGGGGCGCTGCCGCCCTCCGCCTGGACATAGCTCAGTGAACGTCGCCGTCATCGGCACCGGCCTGATCGGCACCTCGATCGCCCTGGCCCTGCGCGAGCACGGCTCGACGGTCTGGCTGACCGACGCGGATCCGGCCGCCGCGCAACTCGCCGTCGACCTGGGCGCGGGGGAGCCGCTCCCCGCCGAGATCCGGGACCCGGCCGACGTCGCGGTCATCGCCGTCCCCCCGGCCGAGGTGGCCGCCACCCTTGCGGCGGCGCAGGCCAGGAACCTGGCGCACGCCTACACCGACGTGGCCAGCGTCAAGCAACTGCCCGTCGCCCAGGTTCGGGCGCTCAGCCGGGACCTGGCCAGTTACGTTCCCGGCCACCCGCTGGCCGGCCGCGAGAAGCACGGACCGGCCGCGGCCCGCGCCGACCTGTTCCTCGGCCGCACCTGGGCCCTGTGCCCGCTGCCAGAAACCGCGGACCAAGCGCTGCAGGCGGTGACCGCGATGGTCCGGAGCTGCGGCGCGGTCCCGGTCCGCACCGACCCGGCCGCGCACGACCGCTGGGTCGCGCTCATCTCGCACGCCCCGCACCTGGTCGCCGCGGCCATGGCCGCCCGTCTGGAGGATGCCCCGGGTGAGGCCCTGGACCTGGCCGGGCAGGGCCTGCGCGACGTGACCCGGATCGCGGCCGGCGACACCGCGCTGTGGACCCAGATCCTGTCCGCGAACGCCGCGCCGGTGGCCGAGGTGCTCGCCGCCGTGGCCGCCGACCTGGCCGAGGCCGCCCGCGAGCTGGCCGAGGACGACACCTCGGACAAGGCCGTCGGGGGGCTGCTGGACCGTGGCCAGGCGGGCGTGGCCCGGATCCCCGGCAAGCACGGCGGCGCGGCCCGTGAGTTCGCCGTGGTCCAGGTGGTCATCCCCGACCAGCCCGGCGAGCTGGCCCGGCTGTTCCACGCGACCGGCGCGGCCGGGGTCAACATCGAGGACGTGCGGATCGAGCACTCGCCCGGCCTCCCGGTCGGCGTCGCGGAACTCTATGTCCGCCCCGCGGAGGCTGGCGTGCTGCTCGATGCCCTGGAGGCGGGCGGCTGGCCGGTCCGCCGCTAGAACGAACCGGGCCGCGCCCCCTCCCGTCTTTTATTCAGCCGAACGGGCCGTGGTGCGTGCCTCGGGCCAGGCGGCCGGCTACGCCTACTGGCACGGACTAGTACCATCGCACGAGTGAAGATTTCGGCGGACCTGGACGACGGCACCGGCGAGGAGAACGAGACGGTTGACCAAACCAGGCTCGTCGTAGCGGTCGACGGGCCTTCCGGCGCGGGGAAGTCGAGCGCCTCCCGGGGCGCGGCGATCGCCCTGGGCGTCCGGTACCTCGACACCGGTGCCATGTACCGGGCGCTGACCTGGTGGCTGCTCGACCGAGGGGCGGACACCACCGACGCCGGCCTGGTCGGCGAACTGGCCGCCGAGCCGGTCATCGAGGTCGGCACCGACCCGCGCTCGCCGTGGACCCGGGTCAACGGCATGGACGTATCCGCGGCGATCAGGACCCGCGAGGTGACCGGCGCGGTCAGCACCGTGGCCGCCGTGCCGCGGGTCCGCGCGCACCTGATCGCGCAGCAGCGGGACATCATCGCCAGGGCCGACGGTATTGTCGCCGAGGGACGCGACATCGGCACCGTGGTCGCGCCCGACGCGCCGGTCAAGGTGTTCCTGACCGCCGACAGCGCCGCCCGGGCCGACCGCCGCGCCGCCGAGACCAGCTGGTCGGCCACCTCCACCCAGGTCGAGCAGGACCGGCGCGACCGGCTGGACGCCGCGCAGAGCGGCAGAGCCGAGGACGCGGTGGAGATCGATTCCACTCAGCTGGACCTTGACCAGGTGATCGACATCATCGTCCGGCTGGCCCGTGAGCGCGTCGGGGTGCCGCACCCACGCCAGCAGACCCGATAGCAAAGAGCAGAGACCGATGACGAGCGAGCCTTCTTCTGATTCTTCCGTGCCCGTTGTGGCGCCCGTGGTGGCCGTCGTGGGCCGGCCCAACGTGGGCAAGTCCACGCTGGTCAACCGCATCCTGGGCAGCCGCCAGGCGCTCGTGGAAGATGTCCCGGGGGTGACCAGGGACCGGGTTGCCTACGACGCCCTCTGGCGCGGTCGGGCCTTCACCCTGGTGGACACCGGCGGCTGGGAGCCCTCGGTGGAGAAAACCGAGAGCCTGCCCGCGCGGGTCGCCGGCCAGGCCCGCGTCGCCGTGGACCTCGCGGACGCGGTCTTGTTCGTGGTCGACGCCACCGTCGGCGTCACCGACGCGGACGCTACGGTGGCCGCGGTGCTGCGCCGGTCCGGGAAGCCGGTCGTGGTCGCGGCCAACAAGGTCGACGACACCAAGGCCGAGTCGGAGGTCGCGGCGCTCTGGTCGCTCGGGCTCGGTGAGCCGGTGCCGGTCAGCGCCCTGCACGGGCGGGGCAGCGGCGACCTGCTCGACGTGATCCTCGACGCGCTGCCCGACGCGCCCAAGGAAGCCGACGAGGCCGAGGGCGGCCCGCGCCGCGTCGCGCTCCTCGGCCGCCCGAACGTCGGCAAGTCAAGCCTGCTCAACAAGCTAGCCGGGCACGAGCGCTCGCTGGTCGACCCGGTGGCGGGCACCACCCGGGACCCCGTGGACGAGCTCATCGAGCTGGGCGGAACGACCTGGCGCTTCGTCGACACGGCCGGGATCAGGCGCCGGTTCCGGGAGAACCAGGGCGCCGACTACTACGCGGCGCTGCGCACCGCCGGGGCCCTGGACCGTGCCGAGGTGGCCGTGGTCCTCATCGACGCGAGCGAGCCGCTCACCGAGCAGGACCTGCGGATCGTCTCGATGGTCATCGAGGCCGGCCGGGCCCTGGTCATCGCGTACAACAAGTGGGACCTGGTCGACGAGGAACGGCAGCATTTCCTGGACCGGGAGATCGACCGCCAGCTGTACACCGCGCGCTGGGCGCCCCGGGTCAACATCTCCGCGCTCACCGGGCGGCACGCCGACCGGCTGGTGCCCGCGCTGGAGAAGGCCCTGGACGGCTGGGAGACCCGGGTCCCGACCGGCAGGCTCAACGCCTGGCTGACCGGCCTGGTGGCCTCGACCCCGCCGCCGGTGCGCGGCGGCAAGCAGCCGAAGATCCTGTTCGCCACCCAGGCCGGGATCCGGCCGCCGCACTTCGTCCTGTTCGCCTCCGGGTTCCTCGAGGCCGCCTACCGGCGGTTCGTCGAGCGGCGGCTGCGCGAGGAGTTCGGCTTCGAGGGCAGCCCGGTACAGGTCTCGGTGCGGGTCCGGGCCAAGCGCGAGAACCGTCCCGGCCGCCGCCCGTCCCGGCGGCGCTAACACCACGAAGGCATCCGCCGGCGGGGCGGGGGAGGGGCTGGCGTTCGCATCGGTGACCGGCTTGGCCCCGCCCGTGAACCGGGTCAGGTCCTCGTCGGATAGCACCCGGCCCGGCATCGGGTCCGCGGCCGTCAGCCGGGTCAGCACCTCGGCCGGGAGCGGCTCCGGGCTCGCGACCAGCACCAGGTTCCCGAACCTCCGCCCGCGCAGCACCGCCGCGTCGGCGATGAGCGCCACCTGCGGGAAGACCGCCCGTGCCGTGGCGACCTGCGCCCGCGCGTACGCGAGCGGCGCCCCGTCGGCCACGTTGGCGCCATAGACCCCGGCGGGGCCCAGGACGCTCCGGACGGCTTTCATGAACTCGACCGTGGTCAGGTGAGCCGGGGTCCGCCCCCCGGCGAACACGTCCGCGATCACCACGTCGAACGAGCCGGGCCGCAGCCGCCCGAGCACCGCCCGGGCGTCCCCGATCCGGACCCGGACCCCGCGCAGCGGCAGCCTGCGCCGAACCAGGCCGGCCAGCGCGGCGTCGATCTCGACGGCCACCTGCGTCGAGCCCGGCCGGGTAGCGGTCACGTACCGGGCCAGGGTCAGCGCGCCGGCCCCCAGGTGCAGCACGCGCAGCGGCCGAGCCGCTGGCGCTGTCGTGTCGATCACGTGGCCCAGTCGTCGGACGTACTCGAAATCCAGGTAGCCGGCGTCATCGAGGTCGACGTGCGACTGCGGAACGCCGTCCACCAGCAGCATCCATGCCGCCCGCCGGTCGGCATCCCGCAGCAGCTCGGCACGGCCGTGGGTTCCGTCGACGCCGTCGGCCGGCGCCGGCGCGGCCCGCCTCCCGGTCGCTCGGGTCATAGCGCCAGTATGGTGGTGTAGGTACGTCTCACGCCCAGGGAGGTCCGCATGGCTGTCGAGCAATCCGGAGCCGAGGCTGCACCCGCCGACGAGGTGTCGGCGGAATCCGAGACTGCGCCGCCGAAGTCCGAAGCTGATCTGGACGATGTTAAGCGCAAGTTCCGTGAGGCGCTGGAGCGCAAGCGCGACGCCCACGCCACCGCCGAAGGCGCGAAGGACACCGGCCGGGTCCACGGCTCGCACGGCCCCGCCGTCAGCCGCCGCTCGTTCCGCCGCAAGAGCGGCGGTTAACCCCGCGCACCCCGCGCCCGCTGCCGCCGGAACCGCGCAGCCAGCTGCGGCCGTCAATCAGGCGGCACCCACCGGGACCGCGCGGAACCAGCTGCGGTCCTCGGTCAGGTAGCGGTCCAGCCGCAGTCCGGCCGCGTCGAGCGCGGCGGCCAGCTCCGCGTCGTCGACGCGCTTGGCGGTGAACGTCTGCGTCCAGCACCGGTCCCCGACCACGTACTCGACGGTCGCCGACACCAGGTTCGGGGCCGGCCTGGATACGTCGCGCATCCGGTAGATCACCCCGTCGCGGGTCGTCTCAGCGTCCCGCGCATCGGCGAACCACTCCGGGCTGTGCTGCTGGACGATCACGCACCCGTCGTCGGCCACGTGCCGTCGGCAGACGTCCAGGAAGCTGCTCCTGGTCTCGTCGTCCGCGTTGATCAGATGCGAGGCCAGCAGCACCGCGCCGAACCGCCGTCCCAGGTCCAGACCCTGGATCTGCGCGCACACCCTCTCGGCCCCCCGCACATGCGCCAGCATTTCCGGCGACTCGTCGACCGCCACCACCGGATGGCCGAGCGCGATCAGCGGATGGGTTACCCGCCCCGCCCCGCTGCCGAGCTCGAGAATCGATGCCCCGGCTCCTGCCGCCTCATGCACGATGCCCGGCTCCCCGAAGTCCGGCATCAGCGCATAGAAGTCCACCGCGCACCCATCCGGCGTAATAACCCCCGGCCCCGACCCAGCCGGCTGTGCTTGACCACCCATCCCCCCATTCTGCCCAACCCGCGCCACCGATCGTCCCGCCCGCCCAGCTTCCCCCAACTCCCTCAAAATCCGGGAGTATCCGGGTTTCAGAAAGGATCTGGTGCACTATAGGCCACCTGCGCTCAAGGGATTGTCGCAACGCCCTGACCTGGGTGGGTGGGTGCTGTGGCTGGACGTGGGCTGTCGCCGGAGCGTGTGCAGATGGTACTGGGTTACCTG
>Ga0209168_10002154_pt1 | contig 14492 bp, 10 predicted proteins | sample Coa_R1_FD_187156 | JGI IMG/M metagenome (GOLD analysis project Ga0209168, IMG submission 187156) | Surface soil microbial communities from Centralia Pennsylvania, which are recovering from an underground coalmine fire - Coalmine... | ecosystem: Environmental > Terrestrial > Soil > Unclassified ... | reverse complement strand
TCCGCTTCGTCCTCGCAATATTCACCCTCGGTCTCGTGTTGGGTACCCCCAGTTTCCTGGCAGCCCAGGACGTCGCTTCGCTCACCGGCGTTGTAACGGACACTAGCGGGGCGGTGGTCCCTGGCGTCGATGTAAAGCTAGTGGACACCAAAACCAACAACAGCTATCAGACCACCACGAATTCAGTCGGTTCTTATACGTTCAATGATTTGCTCCCAGGCCCCGGATACGTTGTGACGTTTAGCAAGCAGGGCTTCGATAGTCTGACCGTTCCCCAGCTCTATCTCGCAGTGAATACGATCCACTCCCAGAACGCTGAATTGAAGGTTGGGAAAAGCTCCGAGACGGTGGAAGTCAAAGGTGAAGGCAGCGCCGTTTCTCTGGATACGAACGATGCCAGCGTAGGTAACTCGTTTGATATGGACATGGTGCACGAGCTACCAGTTCAGGTTCGTGACAATCCATCCGAACTGCTGCGCTATCAGCCTGGCGTCGTTTCAGCGGAAAATGACGATCCAAATCAGAGTCGTGACGGTGCGGTCTCGGGCGCGCGATCCGATCAAAGCAATGTGACCCTCGACGGATTGGATGTCAACGATTTTGCCGGCGGTTTCGCCTTTACGATTGTGGGCAACGCTCCCGTTGATTCTGTGCAGGAATTCCGTACCGAAGTGGCGAATCCTGTTTCAGCGGAGGGACGCGGCAGCGGCGGACAGATCACATTGGTGACGAAGAGCGGCACTAATCACTTCCACGGGTCCGCATATGAGTATTATCGTACCCGCGGCTTTGAAGCCAACGATTTTTTTAACAACTTCGCGACTCCCATCGTGCCTCGAGAGCCGCTGGTCCGCAACCAATTCGGAGCCGCCCTCGGCGGTCCAATCTGGAAAGACAAAGTCTTTTTCTTCTTCAACTATGAAGGCCGCCGCGATGCCAGTGGCGCGCAGGTAACTCAAACCGTCCCGCTCCCGTCCTTCAAGGCAGGCAATATTGCCTACATCAATGCCAGTGGCGGAGTTTCGGTTCTGCCCGCTACCGGTGCGACCTCGGTACAATCGCTCGATCCCTTGGGAATTGGCGCGGATCCTGCCCTTACAAGCTTTCTACAGAGTAGGTATCCGAATCCGAATACCACCTCGGTCGGTGATGGGCTCAATAACAGCGGTTTCGTCTTCAACGCTCCAAACAATCAGACGTTAAACAACTATGTCGCGAGAATGGATTTCAACCTCAACAGCAAGATGAAGCTGTTTGTTCGTGGGAGTCTGGTCCGGGAAACGGATGATCGTGGCACGGGGCCATCGATCCAATTCCCTGGAGATCCCCTCACCTTCATCGATACGGATCACAGTTATTCGTATGTCATCGGTCACACTTGGACTATCAGCAATACGAAGGTCAACCAGTTTGAATACGGCGAGAACCGGCAGGAAGTGAATTTCCCGTTCCTCTACAATCCCACGGGCACAACTACGTTTAATATTTTCGACGCGACTGGTACCGGTGGCTCCTACCTCACCTCGCCTTTCGAAACTCCCTCGGCGCAGGGGCGTACTGTGCCGGTTCCGATTTTCCGCGATGACTTCACCTACATCCGGGGCACTCATCAGATTCAGATTGGTGGAACCTTCAAGAACATAAAAACCTCGAACTACCTGGTCAGCGATTTTAACTACGTGACTCTTGGCCTTGGCGGCGGCATGGTGAGCTTGGACTCGAGTCTCCGCCCTGGCGACCTCAGCACCGACCCAGTGGCGCAGAATCTGTACGACAGTGCTTATGCTTTCCTTCTGGGAAACTACGGCGAGGTCACTAGTCAATATAACAATGATCGCCAACTCCAGCCTTTGCCGCAAGGAACCGGCCACCATCGGACTTATCGCTACTATGAGACCGAAGCCTATGCGCAGGACTCCTGGAAAGTGCGCAGCGATCTTACGTTGACGTATGGCTTGCGCTACCAGTATTACTCGGTACCCTACGAAGTAAATGGGCTGGAAGCGATTCCGAACCTCAGCTTCAATCAGGTAATCGACCCGCGCATCGCGAACGGCCTTGCCGGCGTTAGCGGGTGCCCAGGAGCGAACTGCGGTCTGGTCAACCCGCTCATTAGTTACTCGCTCGGCGGCAAGGCGAACCATGCTCCTGGACTCTTTCAGCCGAACACGCATGATTTTCAACCCCGCCTCGCATTCGCCTACAATCCTCCCGGAGACGGTCCTCTCGGAAGATTATTAGGCGACCACAAGACGGTAATTCGTGGTGGTGCGGCTATCATCGACGACCATACGGTTCTCAACGCCCTGAATTTCTTGCAGGATCAGAACACTTGGATCTTGCAGAATTCGGCGTCAACACTGTACGGCGAGCAAGGCGATGCTTCGGCAGACTTGGCAACGGATCCACGGTTCACTGGGATCAATAGCCTGCCTGGAGGCGCTGTCGCAACGCCCCAACCGATCACGACTCCCTACGCTCCCTATGTGCTACCGAGCAGTTTTGGTAACCCATATGGACCTGTGGTTGGCTTAATACAAAATACATTCAACTACGCCATCGATCCGAACTTGAAAACACCATATTCCTACGCGTTAAGCTTCGGCTTCCAACGCGAACTCCCTGGTGGATTCCAGCTTGACGCATCTTATGCCGGCAGGATTGCGCATCGGCTCGACACACAGGCGGATGCGGAACAGACCGTCGATTTTAGAGATCCTGCCTCCGGTCAATTGTTGTCGCAGGCCTTTGCGAACTTGACAACTCAGGTCCGGAACCAGGTGCCCAACCGGAATACCGGCTACAGCGTGACTCCGATTCCTTTCTTTGAAAACCAAATTCCGAATGCTGGTGGTTTTGGCTTTCCTAGTGCTACGAATTTCGTGGCTAATTTCATTGAGCCCTATGTGATCCGTGGTGATACTGCGGATTCCATTCAATTGCTCAATGAATTTTCTTATTTCGACGGTATCGGTCTGAATCCTGGGGTGGGGTTAAGCCCTCAGTTCGGAAGCTCTCTTTACATTACGAATAAGGGATACTCCAACTACAACGGACTCCTAACTACCCTTCACAAGAAGATGTCGCACGGATTGACCTTCGACTTGAATTACACATGGTCGCACTCGCTGGACAACATCTCCGCTCCGGCCAACGAAGCATTCGGCTCCAACGGGGCTGGCGGCATCATGTGCGACTCGATCCATATCGCGGTTTGTTACGGGAATTCGGACTTCGATGTCACGCATGCCGTCACCGCTGACTGGCTTTTCGAACTTCCAATAGGTCGCGGTCGCGCTTTCGGAGCCTCGATGCCCCGCTGGGCGGATGAAGTCGTCGGCGGCTGGTCGATTTCTGGTCTCGCCAGTTGGAGAACCGGCTTGGCATTCCAGACCGTTGCAAACGCGTTTCCGATCAGCTTTGCCAACAACGTCCCCGCAATCTTCAACGGCGACACATCAGCCCTAAAAACCGACACCCACACCGAAATAAATAGCTCAACCGGCGCGCCAACGGTTCAGCTGTTCCGAAGCGAATCGGCCGCTCTCGGTGCATTTAGTGGGCCGGAAGGAATTGAAGCAGGCAGCAGAAACAATCTGCGCGGACCTCACTTCTCTGATTTCGATATCGGTTTGCTGAAGCATTTCCCAGTTACCGAGGGCTCGGCATTCGAGTTCCGTGCAGACGCCTTCAATGCGTTTAATCATCCGAGTTTTGGGTTGCCGGGAGCTTCAGGAACCGCTGACATTACAAGCCCCAGCACATTCGGCGTGATCAATTCCACGGTTGGCGCGCAACCGTTCCGCGTGCTGCAACTCGCTCTGCGGTACGACTTCTGAAACGTAACCCGCAACAAGAGGCCAGCCTTTCGGCTGGCCTTTTTTATCTTGCTTTTTTCGCAGCTACCGCCCAAACATCGGGTAATGGCTAGCCGCGCCCATAAAAAACAGCAACACAATCGATAGATACGCATTCGCCCGCGATACCAGGAAAGCCTGCCGCGCCATCGCCTTGGCTTTTTCCGGCATGGGCGTGCCGTTTGCCGCATTATCGCGCGTCCACTGAATCAGCCGCTTCTGGATTCGCCAGATTACTCCCCACACATTCAGCAGCATTACCCAGCCGATGCCGCCGCCGATACCGATCGCCAGCAGGCGATTGCTCTCCCAACCGTGCGTATTCAGGCTCAGAAACAGCCATGCAGCAGCTACAACGACCACGGCGTACACCACGCCGAGGACCGGGCCTTTGTCGAGCACTCCCTTACCCGGGATCGTGCACACGTAGTGCAGGCCCCAAACTATCGTCCAGATCAGAAAGAAGCTGCCCATCACGGTTCCGCTCGAGGCGTGAAGGCCTAGCGCCCGCCCGTTTTGTACGTCTGCCGCCACAATATCTCCCCAATAGATAAGTCCGGCAAGCACTGTCAGGGCCGCCGACATCCGGAACCAAAATAACGCCCGCGACATCAGACCCGGCATGATCTTGCCCCGAGTCTGCGCGTCAAGCTCCTTCATGAAGGGAAAATTCACCAGGTTGAAGAAGTACAGCAGTCCGATCCACGTGATGCCTGCGACAAGATGGATCCATCGAAGCAGCATCAGAAAATTTGTTCTGAAGTCCTGCGGCAGGTTGATCTGAGGTCCAAGAAACGTTGCAAGAGCGGCGCTTGCCATGAGTCCTCCTTAAGATTGCGATCTAGTCGCCATGAAACCCACGCGCGATTGTACACAAAGGGGCAGGCGACAGGAGACCAACCAGAACGGTGAAAATAATCCGCATACCGGCAAGGTCACAAAAGCCGTATTTGGGCCCTCCGGTTCGTACAAAAGCGGGTTCCCCGAAGTTCGAGGTTGAAAAGACCACCCGAACGCCGTATCGTACTCGAAGCTACCTGCTGGGCGTCGCTGGCCCAAAAAATGGCTACGGCGTTAGCGCAGGTTTCCCCCCGTGTTCCTTGTGCGGAAGGTCGCGAGGAAACGTTGTGGTTTTACTGGCCCCGCAGGCATCTGCTGCGCGAACAGATTCAAGGTTGCAGTTAAAAGGAATTAATAAGGAGATCGGCTATGGAAAACAGCAAGCCGGCGCAAAACATTCAAGATTCCTTCCTAAACACAGCCCGAAAAGAGAGACTGAGCATAACCATTTACCTGTTAAGCGGCGTGAAGCTGACCGGCCGTATTCGTTCCTTCGACAAGTACTCAGTCGTCCTGGAAGCCAACGGCCAGGAACAGTTGATCTTCAAGCATGCCATCTCCACCGTCGTCATGGGCCGGGCCATGCCGCACAGCCCGCACCTCGATGCGCGGCCTGCCGCAGCCACGCCCGTTTCCTCGCCGGCCGCTTCTGCGGCAAGTGCGTCCGGCAACGAAGGGTAAGGCATTTTCGGATTGCGTCGTTCACATCCCAATAAGACTCGCGGCCCCGCCTTGGAATCGGAACGCGCGTCTGTGAAGGCGGCTCTGCCCGCAAGTGACGGCCAGGAGCGTGCATTCCTCGTCGGCCTTGAGGTGAGAACGCGCTCCCGCGGCAGCGCAAAGGTTACAGCCCAGGCGCAGGCCGCGCGTGAGGCCTCGATCGCTCCAGCCTCGATCGCCCCAGCCTCGACTGCCCCAGCAGTCGGCGGCAAAACGCAGCCCGCGGGAAAATCAACCAAGCCCCCCATTCCCGAGTTCGACGCGGAAGAATCCCTTTCGGAACTGCGCACGCTCGCAGGCAGCGCCGGCGCCACCATCGTCGGCGAAATTCTGCAGCGCCGCGACCGCTTCGATCCCGCGACTCTCGTCGGGGCAGGCAAGCTTGAAGAAATCGCAGGAGCAGCCGCTTCGGTGAATGCCGATCTTCTTCTTTTCGATCATGATCTCACCGCTTCGCAGCAGCGCAACATTGAAAAGATCGTCAAGCGGCGCGTAATCGACCGCACACAACTCATCCTCGATATTTTCGCCCGCCACGCCCGCACGCGGGAAGGCCAGTTACAGGTCGAGTTGGCGCAGCTGCAGTACACGTTGCCGCGCCTCGCCGGGCGCGGCATCGAAATGTCGCAACTGGGCGGCGGCATCGGAACCCGCGGCCCTGGCGAAACCCAACTGGAAACCGACCGGCGCAAAATCTACCGCCGCATCCGCCACATCGAACAGCAACTCGAAAATGTCCGCCGCATTCGCGCACAGCAGCGTCAGCGCCGCGAATCCGCTCCGGTCGCGACCGTCGCGCTCGTCGGCTACACCAACGCAGGCAAGTCAACCCTGTTTAACGCGCTCACGCAGGCTGGCGTCTTGTCATCACCGAAAATGTTCGCAACTCTGGATCCGACCATCCGCGCGGTAATGCTGCCTTCCAAGCGCAAAGTGCTTCTGTCGGATACGGTCGGCTTCATTCGCAACCTGCCCCACACCTTGGTTTCCGCGTTCCGCGCGACTCTCGAAGAAGTGCAGCGTGCGTCTCTGATTTTGCACGTTTCCGATGCCAGCAGCAGGCTCTCCGCTGAGCAGGATGCGCAGGTCGAATTGGTATTGCAAGAGTTGGACGCGGACAAAAAGCCGCGCTTGCGCGTGATGAACAAAGTCGACCTGCTCGATGTGGAAGTGGCCGAAGCTCTGATCAATGACTCCGAGCGCGGCGACGTGAAATCCTTGTACGTTTCTGCGGTGGAAGAAACGGGACTGGACCGTCTACTCTTGCGCATCGATTCGATGATTGAAGAAGACCGCGTCACGCGCGTACACCTCCGCGTGCCGCAGAAAGAAGGGAAGACATTGGCCATGCTTGAGGCAAAAGCCAAAATATATTCCCGAACCTACCAGGACGGCATTGTTCATGTTGAGGCGGAGGCGCCGGAATCGGTGCTGCGAAGGATGAAGGAGTTTGTTGTTGGGTGAACAATGTGCGGATTTTTCTTGACAACCACGAAAGCGGACCTATATTATATATCAGTCGCGTAGTACCTATTCTAAAACTAGAGGTGCAAGAAACATGCAGCAACTCAAGATTGATCAAGTAGAGCCTCGTTTCGCCAGCGAATTGGAACCACCCCTGAAAGCTGCACTGAAAAAGCTTGGCTACTCAATTCCCGATAGCTTTCGACTCCGCGTCAACCTCCTCCAGGCCAATGGCCGCAAGAAACGCAGCAACGCTAGTGCTTTCACTTGGGCACCGGAATCCGAACCAATGCAGGTCTGGCTTGAACCGCTCACGACTGCAGAAGCGACTGCTCCCCCTGTTGAATCGATTGAGCAGCAAATAAACTCGATACCCGACTCTGGTGCCGCAAACACACAAGCACTCCGCAGCGTAAGTGGCGCGGCCGTTTACGTACATCCGGCCGAGGCGGAGCTACTGAAGGTATTGGAACGTGCTGAGTCCACGCCCGGGTGGAGTTTTGTCTCGCTGAAAAAATTTCGCGACGAGATACTTGCATCCGCGAATATTCCGTCGATTCGATCCGACGTCGAGCGTCAGAGCGTTATCGCTTCAGCGATCGAGAAGAGACTCATCTTGACCAGCAAAGTTCAGAATCCAAAATCCCCGCAATTTCCAGTTACCAGCATCCGATTGAATCGCTCGATGCCTGCGGTGCTGGAGGTTCTGGGACTTCCGGATCGAGACTTGGAGTTTCACCCAATTCATATCAAGGGAGAGCCATTGTCGGCCATCATCCTCCGCGAAAGGCGATAAGACGTGTCGCTCTACTTCTTGGAGACGAGCGCTCTGGTAAAACTCTATGTTTACGAGTCCGGCACGGAGCGCCTAATCCAACTAACGGCTGGCGATGCCGGGCATAGATTTGCAATTCTCTCTCTTGCCCAAGTCGAGTTCAGGTCGGCGATCAGGAGGCAGCAAAGAAGCGGTGAAATCCCTGGCGTCGAGGCCGGCCTACTCCTTGAGTCTTTTCGCTTGCATTCGGAGGGGAGATTTCTGGTTCAACCCTTGACGGACACTGTCTTGGACGTGGCGTGTGCTCTGCTTGACACCTACCCGCTTAGAGGTTTCGACGCAATGCAACTGGCAGGATACTTGACTCTGCGTTCGGTCTCCGGTGCCGACGAACCTGTCTTCATTTGCGCTGACCGGGCTTTGCTTGCGGCTGCGAGAAACGAGGGGTGTCCCACGCTTGATCCTGTTTCCCGGTGAATACGACCGATCTCCGTCGCGACTAATTTAAAAGGGCCGGCAACCAAGAAGCGGTGACATTCCTTGGCTATCGGCCCTTTCGATCCTGAATTGGATCGGAGGTGATAATTCAATGCTAATCCTCTTTCGCCGGAAGTCAAGCCTTAGTTGCAGAATTCTGCAAGTCCTGAAGATTCTCAGGCTTGACAAACAACTTAATTCTGCGGCCCTATTCTCTGGATGCCATCGAAACAGGTCCCACCGGGCCTGCCCTTCGCGTTGACATAACCTCCCTGCCACGTTAGACTTAACAGTTTTCATAGCCCTCATTTACCCTGTAAACCGCCTCCATGGATGAAACGCTACGACAACTAGGCGAATTACTGCTTGGATCTGTTCCGACCATAATTCTTTTTACTTTGCTCTATGGCCTCTACGCGGTCATCGTGCACGCTCCGTTGCAGCGCGTTCTGGCCGAGCGCCGCAGCAAGACAGAAGGTGCAGTCGAGAAGTCGCGGGCCGATATTGCGGCCGCTGATTCACGCACGGCGGAGTACGAACAGCGACTGCGCGAAGCGCGCGCTACACTCTTCCGTGCCCAGGAAGCTCGCCGTAAAGCTGCGCTGGCCGCGCGCACTGCGGCCCTACACGAAGTCCGCGGCGAGGCGCAACAGCAGGTGCAGGCGGCAAAGAATGAAATTGAGAAGGAACGGGAAGCCGCTCAGGCCGGACTGCAGGGCGAGGTACAAACCCTGGCGACCGAAATCATGCGCCGCGTTCTGGAACCTGCCGGAGCGCGCGGATGATTCGTCTCGCCATTTTTCGTAAGAGCAAAATCAGCCTTAAAGCGATCCGGCGAATCTTGGCCGTCGTTTCTCTGACCTTGGTTTTCTCCGGAACTCCGCTTCTTCTGCGCGCGCAGGATCAGCAAGCGGCGCCGCAAAAGCAAAACCAATCTCGCGGCCGCAGGGAGCCCGGCTTTGCTCGCCAGCTTACCCACGAAACCCGCGAAGCCGCAGGCGAAGGAAAAGACGAAACAGAGGAATTTAAACAGTCGCCATCAGTCCAGTGGATTGCGCGGAAAACCGGCCTGAGCATTCCCCATGCCTATATGCTCAGCGTCTTTTTTAATTTCGGCGTTGTAGCCTTGCTCATCATTTGGGCCTTCGCCAAATATTTGCCGCGCCTGTTCAGCGCGCGCTCCGCTGCTATTCAGAAGGCGATGCAGGAGGCGCAAAAAGCCAGCGAAGAAGCGCGCCGCAAGCTCGCCGAAATTGAAGCGCGCCTGATGAAGTTGGATGTTGAAATTGGTATGATGCGTGACGCCGCCGAACGGGAAGCGGCAGAGGAAGAGACGCGTATCGGAGCGACGGCCGAAGAAGATAAGCGCAAGATATTAGAAGCGGCACAGCATGAGATTTCTGCCGCAACCAAGGGCGCACGGCGGGAGCTGACCGCCTATGCGGCGGAATTGGCGGTGGGCTTGGCCAAAAAACAAATTCGCGTGGATGCAGCCACGGACCAGGCTCTGCTGCAAAACTTCGCCGGAGAACTCGGCTCATATTCCAACGCGCCGAAAAGCAGCGGCCCGGGAAAGGCGGGGAGCTAGTCGATGGCGTCCGTAGCCGGCACCTACGCTCGCGCTTTTGCGGATGTGGTATTGAGCGCGCACCTCGATCCGAACCGTTCGGTGGCAGAGTTGCGAACCGTCGCGAAGTTGCTCGACGAAAATATCGATTTGCGGCGAGTTTGGGAAAATCCGGCAGTTCCTGCGGATCAGAAGCGTGGCCTGCTGGATGCAATCGTCAAACGCGACAACATTCTCCGGCAGGCTCGCAATTTAATTGCGCTTCTGATCGACCATCGGCGGATTCATTTTCTCGGCCGGATTATCCGTCAAGTGGAGAAGGAGCTTGATGCCCGCTTGGGCATTGCCGAAGCGGAGATCACAAGTTTCCGCGAGCTCAGCGATGCGGAAAAACGTGAGTTTGAATCGCAGGTGGCGAAGCTGACAGGGAAGAAAGTACGCGCGCATTACACCCGCGACGGCTCGCTCCTTGGCGGCGCCATGCTTCGCTTGGGCAGCACGATTTACGACGGTTCGGTAAGAGGACAGTTGGAAAAAATGAAAGAAGCTATTAGCTCCTAGCTGCTGGCTTCTAGCCTAAGCGATTGTCGCGAAGGATCACGACTGCAAATGTTGGAAATATCTAGGTTGCATTCGGTTGCTGGCTGGGAGCTGGCGGCTGGAAGCTAGAAGCTGACTATGGCCCAAATCAAAGCAGACGAAATTACAGAACTGATTCGCGAGCAGATCGAGAACTACGAATCGAAGATCTCGGTCGACGAAACCGGCACCGTCATCACACTCGGCGACGGCATCGCCCGCGTCTATGGCCTCGATAAGGTCATGGCCGGAGAACTTCTTTCCTTCCCTCACGGCGTGGCGGGAATCGCCATGAACCTGGAAGAGGATCAGGTCGGCGTGGTCCTTCTCGGGGAATACACCGAAATCAAGGAAGGCGATGAAGTCAAGCGTACGGGCCGCATCATGAGTGTGCCCGTTGGCGAGGCCATGATCGGCCGCGTGGTCGATTCGCTCGGCCGGCCCATCGATGACAAAGGTCCCATCTCCACCGAAAAGTTCATCGCCCTCGAGCGTCTCGCCCCCGGCGTCATCGACCGCCAGCCCGTGCGCGAGCCCATGGCCACCGGTCTGAAGGCCATCGACAGCATGATTCCCATCGGCCGCGGCCAGCGCGAACTGATCATCGGTGACCGCCAGACGGGAAAAACCGCAGTTGCGCTCGACACCATCATTAACAGCAAGGGCAATGACCTGATCTGCATCTATAACGCGATCGGGCAGAAGCGCTCGTCGATCGCCCAGGTCGTTAAGATTCTCGAAGACTACGGCGCGATGGAATACACCATCGTCGTCGCCGCTTCGGCCTCGGAACCGGCGCCGATGCAGTACATCTCGCCCTACGCCGCGACCGCTATTGGCGAATATTTCCGCGACTCGAAGCGCCACGCGCTCGTGATCTACGACGATCTTTCGAAGCACGCAGCCTCGTACCGCGAAATCTCGCTGCTGTTGCGCCGCCCTCCCGGCCGTGAAGCCTATCCCGGAGACGTCTTCTATCTCCACTCGCGCCTGCTCGAGCGCTCCGCAAAACTCAGCGACAAAAACGGCGGCGGATCGCTTACCGCTCTGCCGATCATCGAAACCCAGGCTGGAGACGTATCGGCCTACATTCCAACCAACGTCATTTCGATCACCGACGGCCAGATTTATCTGGAAACCGACTTGTTCAACCAGGGCGTACGCCCCGCGGTAAACGTGGGTCTATCGGTAAGCCGCGTCGGCGGCAGCGCGCAGATCAAAGCCATGCGGCAGGTTGCGGGTAGCCTGAAGCTGGAACTCGCACAGTTCCGCGAGCTCGCCGCCTTCGCGCAATTCGGCAGCGATCTCGACAAAGCCACGCAGGCCCAGTTGAATCGCGGCCAACGGCTGGTCGAGCTTCTGAAGCAAGGCCAGTTTTCTCCGCTGCCGTTCTCCAAACAGATTCTGATCATCTTCGCCGGAACCGCCGGATTCCTTGATGACATGCCGGTAGCCGACGTTCGCGAATTCGAGAAAGAGCTGTACAAATATGTCGACGCTACCAACGCCGGCCTGTTGCGCACCATCATGGAAAAGAAGATTCTCGACGATGGCCTGAAGGCGCAAATGACAGAAGTGATCAAGCAGGCTAAGCAGCAGTTTGTGGAATCGAGGCAAGCAGCAGCGAAATAGTATCGAGTATTCAGTATCGAGCGGCAACTCGGTACTCAGTACTCGGTGCTCGCAACTCGAACATGCCCAACATTCTCGATATTCGGCGCCGTATCCGCAGCGTGGTCAACACGCGGCAGATCACCAAGGCCATGAAGGTGGTCTCGGCGGCAAAGCTGCGCCGCGCCCAGGATCGAGCTATGGCGGCTCGCCCCTATGCGCAGATGTTGACGAATGTTTTGAAGTCGCTCGTCAAGCGGACGGAAATTTACGATCCGGAAACAGGTGCACCCAAACATCCTTTGTTGGCACAGCGCCCCGAGCAGAACATTTTGCTCATCGTTGTCACGGGTGACAAGGGGCTTGCAGGCGCCTTCAGTACAAATGTTACGAAAGCGGCCAGCCGTTTTCTGGAATCGAAGGCCGGAAAAAACGTCGACATAGAAGCCATTGGGCGAAAAGGCCGCGACTTTTTCCGCCGGCGATATCCTGCTGCGCGGGTGCAGACTCGCAGTCTCGCCGAAACTGAAGAGTCCGAAGAGGCGCGGCCGAAGCCGGAAGGCCGTGCCGCCGAGGTCGAGATCACGGGTGAACACATCGGCATCTTGAACAAGCTGGAGTTCTCACAGGCTCGCGCTCTCGCTGAAAATGTAATCGAACGTTACGAGCAGGAAGAAATCGATTCGGTCTACGTCGTCTTCAACGAATTCAAATCGGTAATCGCCCAGCGTCTGGTGGTCGAGCAGGTTCTTCCCATCGAGCAGATCGGTGCGCCGGCTGTCCGTCTTTCCGAGGAGATGTCGGAAGAAGAGAAGAAAAAAGCCAAAGAAGCTGCCATCAGCGCCGGAGTCGGAATGCACCAATCGCCGGCGGACGAAGCCGCCGAGAAATTCGCCACTGCCGATGTCGACTACATCTACGAACAGCCGCCCGAGGAATTATTTCGATCGCTGTTGCCGAAATACGTTTCGATCCAGATTTTTCGCGCGCTTTTGGAATCGGTCGCGGCCGAGCACGCCGCCCGCATGACCGCCATGGATTCGGCGACCAACAACGCTACCGACATGATCGACTCGCTGACGCTAGTCATGAACCGGGCTCGCCAGGCGAAGATCACCAAAGAGATTATCGAAATCGTCAGCGGCGCAGCGGCAATGTGAGAGAGAGCTTCTAGCTACTAGCTTCCAGCGACTAGCTAAAGGCAAAAAATCAAGATTTTAGGAAAGCTAGGAGCTAGCAGCTAAGAGCTAGAAGCTAAAAATGCCAGAAAACATCGGACACGTAGTTCAAATAGCGGGCCCCGCGGTAGATGTGCAATTCGAAGAAGGCCACCTGCCGCCGATTTACGAAGCAGTGCGGGTCGTCAGCGACGGATTCGACGTCCCCAGTCCCGTCAACGTCATTCTCGAAGTGCAGCAGCACCTTGGCGAAGGGCGCGTCCGCTGCATCGCCATGGAAGCTACCGAAGGCATGGTGCGCGGCATGAAAGCCATCGACCAGGGTGGACCGATTTCAGTTCCGGTCGGCCGCGGAACACTGGGCCGCGTGATGAACGTGATCGGCGAGCCAGTCGATCAACTTGGTCCGATCCAGTACACGCAAAGAGACCCGATTCATCGCCTGGCTCCGGCATTCGACGAGCAAGCCACCACTGCGGAGATGTTCGAAACCGGCGTGAAGGTCATCGACCTCATCCAGCCTTTCTTAAAAGGCGGCAAGATCGGTCTTTTCGGCGGCGCAGGTGTCGGCAAAACTGTCGTCATCATGGAGTTGATCAACAACGTTGCCAAGCAACACGGCGGCTACTCTGTTTTTGCTGGCGTGGGCGAGCGCACGCGCGAGGGCAACGATCTGTGGCTCGAGATGACGGAATCCGGTGTGATCAAGCCCGGCGATCCGGCGCACTCGAAGGCTGCGTTGATCTACGGTCAGATGACGGAGCCGCCCGGAGCGCGCCTGCGCGTCGCGCTCACGGGACTCACCGTCGCTGAATATTTCCGCGACGCCGAAGGCGCCGATACTCTGCTTTTCATCGACAACATTTTTCGCTTCACGCAAGCCGGTTCGGAAGTCTCGGCTCTGCTCGGCCGCATGCCAAGCGCCGTCGGCTATCAGCCCAATCTCGCCACTGAAATGGGCGAACTGCAGGAGCGCATTACCTCGACAAAAAAGGGGTCCGTGACCTCAGTGCAGGCAATCTACGTCCCTGCCGATGACTTGACCGATCCTGCGCCGGCAACCACTTTCGCTCACCTGGACGCCACCACGGTGTTGTCGCGTGCGCTCACTGAAATCGGAATCTATCCTGCCGTCGACCCATTGGCTTCGACCTCGCGCATCCTCGACGCGCGCATCGTTGGTCAGGAACATTACGATGTCGCGCAATCGGTCAAGAAGACTTTGCAGACTTACAAAGATCTGCAAGACATCATCGCCATTCTTGGAATCGACGAATTGAGCGAAGATCAAAAGTTGACCGTTGCGCGCGCGCGGAAGATTCAACGCTTCCTCTCGCAGCCGTTCCACGTAGCCGAGCAGTTCACCGGCGCGGCCGGACGCTACGTCAAGATCGCCGACACGGTGAAAGGCTTTAAGGCGATCG
>Ga0209168_10002150_pt1 | contig 14507 bp, 11 predicted proteins | sample Coa_R1_FD_187156 | JGI IMG/M metagenome (GOLD analysis project Ga0209168, IMG submission 187156) | Surface soil microbial communities from Centralia Pennsylvania, which are recovering from an underground coalmine fire - Coalmine... | ecosystem: Environmental > Terrestrial > Soil > Unclassified ... | reverse complement strand
CAACGTAGCAGGCGTTGCGGGACTGGCCTCCATGGCAGGCGCGCTTTCCGGCCTGTTCCAGGGAGGCCCGGTCTCAGTGGCGGGAAACGACAACAACACGCTGATCGGCGATGCCGGCTGCGGCTCCGGTTATGCAGGAATCGGCTTCACCACCAGTGTCCTCTCGGGCTGCACGAACTACGCGCTACTGGGTGGTCCCTCGGGCGGCACTTTCGTCAATGCGGGAGGAACTGCGTCCATTCACTTTCGCAGCAACAATAACGAACTGGCGACGATTGACAACTCGGGGAATGTCGATGTCATTGGGCAAAACGGCGGGGGAAATCTGAAAGTTTCTGGCAAGGTGAGCAGTGGCAACGTGATCGCTCAGGTCGCAAAATCGAACTCCACGGGCGCCAATAACGGAAGGTGCACCGGAACCCTGAACGCATCGAACTCGAACTGCCTGGTGCCGAATATGACACTCACCAAGACGACGGCGAACCCCAGCGTGCTCGTGATGGCGAACATCGGAGGAGTTACGACCGATCCGTGCGTGGTCGCCAATTTCTACCTGGTGGTTGACAACAAAATTGTCGCGCTCAGTTCCGTGAGTTCCAACACTAACAACGACACGCTCGGTTACGAGATCAGTTCCTTGACCATCCTGTCGCTGCAAACTTTGGCGGCAGGCTCCCACACTTTTCAAGTGCAGGAGGCGGACGATAATTCCAGTGGCGGTTGCAACACATTCATCGGCGCTTCAGGCGTGTCGGAGGGAGACGGCGCAAGGGGCAGCCAACGCGTTCTCATTGTGCGCGAGTTCTGAAAGCTCGGAGGCGCAGTTGCGAGGTTCTAGGTTAGAAACTTCGATGGGGCCTGGACAGCCTCGGCGAGGTCTTTCAGGAATAGGGCGGCGCGGGCACCATCGGCGACGCGGTGATCGCAGGAGATGGTCAGAGTCATCATCGGCCGAACCGTCGGGTTGCCCTCGATTGCTACGACGCGATCGACAATGGCGCCGACGGCGACAATAGCAGCTTGCGGCGGCGTAATGATCGCACTGAACTGATCGACCTGGTACATGCCAAGATTGCTGATAGTGAACGTGGCATCGGAAATGTCGGATGGACGGAGCTTTCCGGCGCGAGCACGCTCGGCGACATCACGACGTTGCGTGGCAATTTCGGCAAGGCTCGCAGCATGCGCATTAGGAATCACGGCGGCGACAACGCCGTCGTTGACGGCAATGGCGACGCCCATGTTCACATGATCGTGAAGGCGAACCCCTTCGGTGCTCCAGCTTGCATTCAATCGTGGATGCTTCAGGAGTACGCGCGACACGAGAGCCACGAACAGATCCGTATGCGTGATTCGGACCTGATGCGCGCGTTCGACTTCTCCAACGATTCGGTCTCGATATTCGTTGAGAGCGCCTGCGTCGATGTCGCGGGTCACGAAGAAGTGAGGAACGGTCGTCCAACTCTGCGCGGTGCGCTCGGCCATAATGCGGCCGAGAGAGCCAAGCACTTCGATCGTTTCGGATTTCTTCTCGGGTACGCTCGCTCCGGATGATGCTGGTGCCGCGGCCGCTGCCTGCACATCGGACGCGAGAATTTCTCCACTCGGACCGGAACCGTGCACGGCAGAGATATCGACTCCAAGTTCTTTCGCCAGACGGCGCGCCTTAGGAGAAATCTTCGCACTGATTGCGGGTGCGGGACTGGCGACCGTTGCGATAACCACACGCGGCTGTTCAGCTCTAGCCTGCGATCCAGTTCGTGCGGCCGGTGCCGTCGATTCATTTTCCACCGGCGGCGCTTCGCCGGGCGCAACGATCCAGGCAATGATCTGTCCAACAGGAATGTCCGCGCCAGCGGAAGCCTTGATTCCAGCGAGGATGCCATCGGCGGGCGCTTCCACTTCGACTACCGCTTTATCGGTCTCGATTTCGAGAAGCGGCTCACCTTTCGCAACGCGATCGCCTTCCTGCTTCCGCCAAGCGAGTAGCTTGCCGGTCTCCTGAGCCATCTCGAGGGCGGGCATTACAACGCTGAAGGCCATAGTGTCAGTTGGGGGGAAGGACCCTGCAATATGGCCTTCAGCCCGAAACTCCTACCCGCTCAGTTTTCGCGCTGGTCTCGATCATCTCGAGAACGCGTTCGCTGGGTGAAGCTTCGGATTCCCGTGTAGTCGGCAGTGGTCCGTTCACCGTGAAGTAGTGAGCTCCCGCGACCAGCAGTTGTTCCGCCGGAAAGCGGGTGATGACTTCGTGTCCGGTCGGAGTGACTACGATCTCTTCTTCAATGCGAGCGGCGCTCCAGCCGTCGGTCGAAGGCCAGAATGTTTCCAGCGCAAACACCATCCCCGGCTTGATCTCGACGGGATGTTCGAACGAAACCAGGCGGCTGATGACCGGCTTCTCCCAGATCGCGAGGCCGATGCCATGTCCATATTGCAGGGCAAAGCAGGCTTCTTCGTTGGGGAAACCAAATTCTTCAGCTTTCGGCCACACGGCGGCAATTTCGGCAGTCGTGCGGCCGGGACGGACGAGTTCAATCGCCGCATCGAGGTAGTCGCGGCAGCGCTTGTAAGCATCGACCATCGCGTGCGACGCGTAGCCCACGGTGAAGCAGCGGTAGTAGCACGTGCGGTATCCCATGTAGGAATGCAGGATGTCGTAGTACACAGGATCGCCCGGACGCAGCACGCGATCGGAAAACACGTGCGGGTGCGGATTGCAGCGTTCGCCTGAAATTGCATTTACCGCTTCCACGTATTCCGAGCCGAGGTCGTAAAGAACCTTGCTGACGAGGCCGACAGCTTCGTTTTCGCGCAGGCCCGGCTTCATCGCGCGATAGAGTTCATCGTATGCCGCATCGACCATCATCGCGGAAGTGTTGAGCAGCGAAATCTCATCCTGCGTCTTGATGACGCGTGCCTCGGACATGAGTTGCTGTCCGTCGACGACCTCGATGCCCTCTTTTTGCAACGCGAAAAGAACGGGCAGTTCGATGATGTCGATGCCCACTGGTTCTTTATGCAAGCCGCGCATTTCGAGTTCAATGCGAATCTTCTTGGCCACGTCTTCGGCGCGGCCCATCTCGGGGGTCATCGCGCCGCGCAACATGGAGATTCCAGGGCGCGAGCGGCCGTCGAGCCACGGGCAATTCAGTTGATGATGCTTGGCGGCGGATCCGAAGTCCCAGAGGATCGGCTCGTCGTTCTGCGGGAGGAGCGTGAAGCGATTGGCCTTGTCCTGCGCCCACGTGCCGATGTGCGTGGAGGTCAGGTAGCGCACATTGTTCATGTCGAAGCAGAGCAGCGCGCCCATGGACGACTTCTTCAGCAGATCTTTTGCTTTTTGCAGGCGTTCGCGGCGGAGGCGATCGAAATCGATCCGGTTCTCCCAGTCCACCGCCATGGTTCCGTGCGTTTTGAGTGCCATAAATCAGCTCCTAGCTGTTAGCGTCTAGCTGCTAGCTGGAACGAGGGCGAGACGCCCTCGGGACAGCCGGCGGGACGCCGGCGCTACGACTTGTTACACATCTTTCTTGCTGCTTCCGAGACCGTTTCTTCCGTTGGCACCGTTACGTCTTCGAGTGGTGGCGAAAATGGAATGGGAATGTGCATCGCTCCCATGCGCTTCACCGGCGCGTCGAGATCGTAGAAAGCGCCTTCGGCGATCACCGCCGCGAGTTCGGCCGTCACTCCATATCGTCCATAGCCTTCATCAAGCACGATCACGCGAGACGTCTTCTTCGCCGAGTCGATGATAGTCTTTTCATCCAGCGGCCACGTCGTGCGCGGGTCGACCACCTCCGCGCTGATGCCTTCTTTTTCCAACATGTTCGCCGCGCCCAGCGCGACCTGGACCATGCTGCTTGTGGCCACCAGCGTGATGTCTTCGCCTACGCGCTTTACATCGGCGACGCCAAGCGGGATCGTGTAATCCTCCGCCGGGACTGGGCCCTTCAGCTTGTACATCATTTTGTCTTCGAAGAACACGACCGGATTCTCATCTCGAATCGCTGTCTTCAGCAGGCCTTTCGCATCGTAAGGCGTCGAAGGCAGAACGACTTTCAATCCCGGAACATGACTGAACCAAGCGTGCAGCGACTGCGAATGCTGCGCCGCCGAGCGCCGAGTCGCGCCCAGCGTAGTGCGCATTACCATAGGCACGCGCCAATGGCCGCCCGACATGTAATGCGCTTTCGCTGCCTGGTTCACCATCTGGTCCATGGTCAAGGTCAGGAAATCGCCAAACATGATGTCGACGACCGGCCGTAATCCCGCCATCGCAGCGCCCACGCCAACGCCGGTGAAGCCGGCTTCGGAAATCGGCGTATCGAGAATGCGCTGGGCGCCGAATTCTTCGACGAGTCCGGAAAGCACTTTGAAGGGCGTTCCCGCCTCGGCGACGTCCTCGCCGAAAATACACACACGCGAGTCGCGGCGCATTTCCTCGGCCAGCGCCTCGCGTACCGCTTGCGCAAATGTAAGTTCACGCTCCGGCATAGAAACGTTTAAGCGTAGACGTCCTGATCAACCTCATCGACCGTGGGATATGGCGCAGCAATCGCGAACTGCACGGCCGCTTGCATTTCGCTGCGGGCTTCGGACGTAACGTGCTCAAGTGCTGCTGCATCTGCGAGGCCCTGCGCTAGCAACCAGGTCGCATGCAACTTGATTGGATCGCGCTCGGTCTTCCAGTGTTGTTCTTCCTGCTTCGACCGGTAATACTCGCGGTTGATGTCGCCTACGTGATGTCCGCTGTAGCGATACGTATCGGCCTGCAAGAACGCTGGGCCATCGCCAGCTCGCGCGCGGTTCACCAGTCGCGCAGCAACTTCATTGACCGTTCGCACGTCCTGTCCATCGACGGAAGTGGCCTCGATGCCGAATGCTGTGGCGCGACCAAGGATCGTCCCGGCGGTGGTCTCGGAGAAATGCGTGTACTCGTTGTAGAGATTGTTTTCGCAGACGTAGATCACGGGCAGCTTCCAAAGTTGCGCGAGGTTCATGACTTCATAAAGAGAGCCCTGCCCGAGTGCGCCCTCTCCAAAGAAACAGACGGCCACTCGTCCGTTCCCGAGGCGCTTCGCCGCGAACGCCGCACCGGTGGCGATGCCGACGCTGCCGCCAACGATCGCGTTGGCTCCGAGGTTACCGGTCTCTGGGTCCGCAATGTGCATGGACCCACCCTTTCCCCGACAGTAGCCAGATTCTTTGCCCAACAACTCGGCGAACATTCGATCGGGAGAAGCGCCTTTCGCCAGGCAGTGTCCATGGCCACGATGTGTGCTGGTGATGTAGTCGTCGATGCGCAGCGCCTCACAAATGCCCACGGCGACCGCCTCTTCTCCGCTGTAGAGATGCGCCAGTCCGGGCATAAGCGCACGCGTATAGAGTTCGTTCACCTGCTCTTCAAACAAGCGAATTCTCACCATCTGGCGGTAGGCGCGCAACCACTTGTCCTTCTCGGTGAGAGATTGTCCGGTTTCGGATTTGGACATCGCCGTCGTCACTGCTTCTTTCCTCCGGCGGTGACTGGCGTCGTTACACCTGCCATCGTGGCCAGGACGTCGAAGACACAAGCGAAGTCGTACTTTGTCCAGCCCATGCCGCGAGCGGCCGTTAGAAATTCGTTGCTCACTGCGGTGGTCGGCAGAGGCACATCAAGCTGGCGCCCGAGATCCATGGCTAGCACCATGTCTTTCTGCATCATGTTCACATCGAACCACGCTTCTTCCGGCTGCTGCAGAACAAACGGTCCGCGATACTGAATCATTGGCGAAGCGACGGCGCTGTGCGTAAGCACGTCCACGGCTACTTCGCGCTTGATACCGCTCTTTTCCGCCAGCAGCACGCCTTCCGAGAACGCCAGCATCTGCACGGCAAGACTGAGGTTGGTCGCAATTTTCATCGATAGGGCCAACCCGTTGTCACCGACGTGCGTCACCTTCGGACCGATGTCAAGCAGCAGCGGCTTGATCTTGTCGAAAGTTTCTTTTCTGCCGCCGACCATCACTGACAACTTTCCCTCTTGCAGCGTGATCACACTCCCCGACACTGGCGAGTCCACCATGTCGGCGCCGAGGGCGCGAACTTTCTCCGCGAGCGCGCGACTCACCGCTGGACTGACAGTGCTCATATCGATGAAGGTCTTTCCTGCGCTCAATCCAGCCAGAAGTCCGTCCGGACCTTCGGTGACTGCCTGGATCGCCTGGGAATTCGTGACCATGGCAAAGGTGAAGTCGGACGAACTCGCGACCGCGCGCGGGGAATTGGCCCACTGCATGCCTTTTTCCACCAGCCACTGCGCCTTGGCTCGCGTCCGGTTGTAGCCGGTCACAGTGTGACCCTTGCTCAGCAAGCGGTTCACCATCTGGCTGCCCATCACTCCCAGGCCGATGAATCCTAGCTTCGCCATTTCCGACTGTCTCCCTAAATTCTTCAGGAATTTTTCATAACTTCTTATTACGCGCCGTGTTTCCCCGAGGAGCGCTTGGCAACTGGAGCCCGACTGTCGTCGCGCACTTGCTCGAGATGAGCCCTCATCGTCGCGCGCGCTTCTTCGGAATCGTGCCGCTCAACCGCATCAAGAATCCGCTTGTGATGAATCTGGCCGCGCTCAGGGCCCCCTGCTACGCGAAAGATCCGCAACCGCTGCTCCCGCAAGAGTCCAACAATGGAATCCAGCAAGGAAAGGATGAGAGGGTTCCCGGCACCCTCAGCCAGCGCCAAATGAAAATCAAGATCAGCTTCGATGTAGGCATCCGGATCCTGACCGGCGCCGTCCATGACCGCAACGGCTTCGCGCATAGTGGCCAGTTCCGGCTCCTCAATGCGCTGCGCAGCGAGTGCAGCAATCTCCGGCTCGAGGATCGCTCGCACTTCTGCGAGATGAGTCGAGCCTTCCGGCTGACCGATCTTTGCCATCAGGTCGAGTGACTGGCGCACGGCATGGGTGGTGCCGTCTGTAACGAATGTGCCGCGGCCCGAGTAAGCTTCCACCAATCCTTTTTCGCGCAGAGCCTTCACAGCTTCGCGCACGGCAGTGCGGCTCACGCCGAAGCGCTGCGCCAACTCGCGCTCGGCGGGCAATTGATCCCCTGCTTTCAGCGCACCCTTAATGATGGATTCTTCAATTTGCTGAACGATTTGTTCGTAGAGTCGGGACGACCGAACCAGTTTGTACACTGCACTGCCCCCCGCACGTGGAGAAAGACTAGCCGGAAAACCAGCTATGGTCTGGCTACTATACCGCATGTCCACAGGGCGGGAGCGCGATTGTTGAACGACGGGCATGGTATGTAGGTATGGTGGTATGACCACATCGAATGTATCACACCAAGTGCCAGGAAGGAATCTTTCCCGGAAAGTAATTGTTGTTCCGATATTTTTGGGGTGCCACGCAATGGACTCCCCCAGCCCCTGCCGGTCGCGATAGGCTTCCAACCGTCGAAGAATCTTGAATTTGCTTGACACTGTTTCTTCGATAATGGTATGGCTGTCGGACCAGAAACACCACGGAGGAGCTCTATGGTATCCCGCGAGCCCGGCACCACCGCGTCTCATTCCGCCCGGCTGATTGCTGTTGGCCGGTCATTGTTCGCGACCTGCGCACTTCTGCTGATCTGTTTTCCGGCTTCGGCTCAGTCCACTGCGGGACGCATCCTGGGTACGTTAACCGACCAGAGCGGGGCTGCGGTTGCAGGCGCCACTGTCACTGTCACTGACACTCAGCGTGGCACCTCCCGAACTTTGACAACAGATGAATCTGGAAACTATGTAGCCGCCGATCTCCAGCCGGGCACCTACAAGATCCGTGCCGAAGCCAAAGGCTTTAAGACCGCGGAACGTCCGAGCGTAGGAGTCGAGGTCGCGACTGATGTCCGCGCCGATTTCGCGTTGCAACCAGGCCAGGTTTCCGAGACCGTCACGATCAACGAAGATATTCCGCTGGTCAACACGACTTCTTCGACTCTCGGAGGCACGCTCAGCAATAAGGAGATCAATGACCTTCCGTTGAACGGGCGCAACTATGAGAATCTGCTGCAACTGCGGCCGGGCATCATCCGCTATCCCGGCGGGGGATTCTCCACTACGAGCAGCAATGGCCTCCGCGCGGAAGACAACGCTTACCTGGTTGACGGGCTGTTCAACAGCGAACCGTTCTCAGGCCAGAGCATTATCAACGGAGCTGGCATTGCGGGAGATTCGGCGACGATTCTTCCGATTGACGCGATCCAGGAATTCAATGTTCAACAGGCTCCGTCGGCGGAGTATGGCTGGAAGCCGGGCACCATCGTAAACGTAGGGCTGAAATCCGGCACAAACCTCATCCACGGCACTGCTTACGCCTTTGGCCGCGATACGCCGATGGACGCGCGCAATTACTTCAATACGGTGGCTTCGGGGCCGAAGAACCCGAGGAACCTGGAGCAGTTTGGCGGCACGCTCGGCGGGGCGATCGTCAAGGACAAGTTGTTTTACTTCGGCGCCTACGAAGGGCAGCGTTACACAGTCGGCAATACCAGCCAACTCTCCACATGGGCCACAGTCCCGCTGCCTGACGCGGGCACCTGCATGGTGATTACGGGGGACTGCGCGAACAGCATTCCCGACGCGATCGCGGATGTATACGCCGCGGGATATACGGTGAGCCCCGTCAGTCTTCAGATCGCCGGTTGCACGTTCACTCCTCCCGATACAGTTACGTGCAACGGCAAGGGCTTCCCCACAAACAACGGAACCAATGCGAACGGTCCTACGACACTTAACTATGGGTTATCGAACACAGTGAGTTCCGACAACGCCGTGGCGAAGGTCGACTACAACTGGAATCAACGCAATACATTCAGCACGATGTACTTTTTCGGCAACAACTCGGGAACGGTTGCCGATGCGCAGCAGATACAGCCGCAGTGGCTGACTCAAATCCACACGCGGGCGCAGGTGTTTGGCGAGAATTGGACATTTATTCCCAACTCGAATTGGGTGAACGAAGCTCGCTTCGGCTATAACCGGCTGTACCAGCCAACATTCACCGCCGACCACACCACGCCTGCGTCCTCTTATGGACTAGATACCGGCGTGACGAATCCGCTCTATGGCGGCCTGCCCCGCATCAATATCGCTCCCTTCTACATCTTCCCAAATGAACTCGGCGGCTTTAACTGGCCCAAAGTGCAAGGGCCGGACACACGGTCCCAGTTCATCGATCACGTCTCGTACACTCACGGCAACCACGCGCTCATGTTCGGCGGAGAACTTCACCGCGACGGCTTCACGGGCGGCGCATACGGGGGAGCGCGCGGCAGAATCAAGTTCGGACTAGGGGGCCAAACACTCGCCCAGCCCATCGAAGACTTCTTTGCCGGCTTCTCCTCGCATGCGAGCCTTCTGATCGGCGACCCAACGCGGCACATCCACAATTGGGGCGTGGCCGGCTTCCTACAGGATGATTGGAGAGCAACGAGGAATCTGACCATCAATCTTGGGTTGCGGTACGAAGTGAATACAGTGATCAAGGAAGATCACAATCTTCTGGGCAACTTCGATCCGACCACAGGGCTCGAACAGGTCGGAATGCAGATCAAATCTCCCTACGGTCGTGATGGAAAGGATTTTGCACCGCGTGTCGGCTTCGCCTGGGACGCGATGGGCAATGGACGAACCGTGTTACGCGGCGGCTTCGGCCTGATGTACGAGACTCTCAACTGGGAGTCATTCCTCGCCCTGAATAATTCTCTGGGTCTGTCCAGCGTGCCCACCGGTGCCATCATCGACGCGAGCAACAACACCGCGGGAGGGAATATTGCAGTCGGCACAATAAATTTCTCCGGCGCCGATCCCACCAACGGGGGAATCAATTGGGACCCGGCGGTCACGGGCATTCCGGGAACCGTCTTTCCGACGACTCCGCTGAATTGCTTTCTCAATCCTTGCAGCATGATGGGGGTCGATCCCAGCCTGAAGACGCCTTACATCTACACCTGGACGCTCAACCTGCAGCATTCGTTCACGCCTAATCTGTCTCTGGAAGTGGGATATGTGGGAAACCACGGTTCGAGATTGGTTGGCATTCGCGACATCAATCAGGTGAATCCTGCTTTAGATGACGGCTCCGAGCAACTGGGGCGGCCGTTCAACGCGCAGTTCCCTTACCTGGCACAGATCTTCCAGATGGGGAACATTTACCGGTCGAACTACAACGGCCTGCAGGCTACGTTAACGTCACGGAACTATCACGGCCTAAGTATGGTGACCGGATATACCTACTCGCATGCGCTGGACATGGTGGGAGCGAACTGGGATTTTGGTGCGGGTCTGGGGCTCCCATCTGATAGCACGCACTATCAGCGCGAATATGCCAGCAGCGACTTCGATATTCGCCACCGGTTGACCGTTTCCCTCACCTACCTCGTTCCGGGCAAGAAGGGTTTTGGGCAGATGCTGGAAGGCTGGCAAATCAATACGATCACTTCTCTGGCCGGCGCACAGCCCTGGGGCGTGATGGACGCCGGAACCGACGTCAGTCTCACCGGCGAACTCAACGATCGCTGGGACTTCTTCGGCAATCCGAAGGATTTCAAGTCAACCACCACCGGCATTCCGTACTTTCCGGGGAACGGCGATCCCACCAGCACAACTCCCACGGGGAACCCGCTTTGCGATTCAAAATCCCTGGCAATGGACGGAGGTACCCCGGGCAACGCCATTGCTTCGCTTGCCTCTTTCGGCTGCTACGTTAGCGGCAGTTCCTACCTCATTCCTCCCGCATTGGGTACTTTTGGCACGATGGGTCGAAACATCTTCCGCGACACGGGATTCCGGAATGTGGATCTGTCCGTGGCCAAGAACTTCAAGTTCGGCGAACGCTTTGCCGCACAGTTCCGGGCTGAGTTCTTCAACATCTTGAATCATCCCAACTTCGCCAATCCGTTCGGCGGACAGAACGGATGGGCGCACAACGATCCCTCGGGCGGCGGAGGTTTCTTCGGCTGTTCGTGCGCGACGCCCGATGTGGCAGCGTCCAATCCCGTTATCGGTTCTGGTGGCAGCCGCGCCGTTCAGTTGGGTTTGAAGCTGACGTTCTAGCGCCTGAGAAATGCGTGGTTAGAGCAGGCCGGACAAACTCCGTCCGGCCTTTTTTCATAGAGCTTGCTGGGGCGGCGAGCGCAACGAGTATGGGGACCGCGAAACATGATCTACAAAACACAATTCAGGTGCATACGTCTATTGATGGCAGGAGCAGTCTTGGTGACAGCGATGTCCTTTGCGCAGGAGAAAGAGCGCCGCGAGCGCACGATTGACGAAGTTAAGACTGAGGCCGTACACCGCGCCGAGGTCGGGCAATATCCGCTGATCGGTCTTGATCCGGCCGACGTCAAAGATGCTTTCGAGAGCATTCACACTGCCGACAAGGATGAATGGGCCGCCGGTTTTATGCGCGTCGCCGATCGTTACTTCAATGAGGCAAAGTCACTGGAGAAGACCGATCCGACCAGGGCCAACGCCGACTACATCCGCGCGTGGCGTCTTTATTCGTTCGGACGCTGGCCGATTCCCGCGTCTCCTGGCAAGCAGCGATCGTACGAGAAGGCGATCGAAGCTTTTCTCGATCACGCTAAGTTTTACGATCCGCCACTCGAGGTCGTCCACATTCCGTTCGAGGGAAAAGAAATCATCGGATATCTGCGCTTGCCTAGAAATGCGAAGGGCCCTGTGCCCCTGGTCATCGCGGTCAACGGCCTCGACAGCCGCAAAGAAGATCTGACTGAGAGTTTTGGCTCGATCCTTCTCTTCGGCGTCGGATTCCTCGCTGTCGACGGACCCGGAACCGGGCAAGCTCCGATCAAGGTCAGCGAGACTTCCGAGCGCATGCTCTCAAAGGTCATCGACTACGCGCAATCGCGTCCGGAGATCGACAAGAACCGCATCGCTCTGCACGGCGTGAGTTGGGGCGCCTACTGGGCAACGAAAATGGCGATCGTCGAGCGCGCGCGGCTGCGCGGTTGTAGTGCGCAGTCTCCTCCAGTCGACCGATTTTTTCAGAAAGAGTTCCTGATGAATTCTTTGTTGGGCAATCGCGAATATCTTTTCGATCAAGTGCCCGCGCTGATGAACATTCTCGAGGGCGTTCACACGCTCAATGAGATGGCTGAGCACTTGCCGAAGATGTCGCTGGTTCAGCAGGGCCTTCTGGGCAAGCCAATGGCGCCCATGCTCGTGATCGCGGGCGTTCTCGACACGCAGGTTCCCATCGATGATGAATATCTGTTGCTCAGCAAAGGTGACGTTCCCAAAGACGCGTGGATCAATCCGCGTGGCGGCCATCTCGGGAGGCAAGTCGGAGTGTGGCCCGATCCCAAAATCTTCAAAGAAGTGATCATCCCCTGGCTGGTAAAGACGCTTGAGGCACCTGCCAACTAGCGACGCCGATGTGTCCGGGCCCGTGCGGAAACGGGCGCATTCGTCTGTCCCGCGAAGGAGAAGCCGAGCGGCCGACACGCAAATCTTTCGCGGCTTTACCGTTCGCCCGAGCCTTGCGTAATCTGATGTCTAAGGGAAATTGCGAAGTAAGCTCTGCCTGCAAGAATCGCCCTCGTCACCGGAGCCAACGGCGGTTTCGTGGGCCAAACCATCGCCGACACCGACGACCCAACCTTCCGGGGATGTTCGACGTGAACCTCAACAGTTCGTTTCACATTTTGCGGGCCGTCATCCCGCACATGCGGAAGATTGGCACGGGACGCATCATCGCAATCGGGAGTCGAGCCACCGAGGATCCCGGGGCGTCCGTTGGGGCTTACAGCGCATCGAAGGCGGCGCTGGTATCGCTGATCCCCACCGTCGCGATCGAAAATAAGGGCGCCGGCATCACGGCGAACATCATCCTACCGCGTACGATGGACACTCCCGCCAACCACAAAGCGATGCCGGGCGCGGACACTTCGCAGTGGGTACAGCCAGCGTCGATCGCTAGCCTCATCGTCTGGCGTGCGGGGAATGCGGGGAAGGAGGTAGCCGGAGAGGCGATTCGGGTTTACGAGCGAGGATTGTAGAGGAATCATCGGCGTTGCTCTGATTCCCAAAAGGGTACGTAACCCTTTCGTAACCCTCTTTGATGCACATTTCTTGTTGCACTTTAACACTAGTGAAATATCTTGCATGTAACCTATTATCAGGAGGCCGTCATGGGTTCAGCCCGCGTCGCAAGGTCTTTGCCGCTTCAAGTGGCTGCCGTCTGCTATCGCCGGCGAGGCACCGCGATTGAGTTCCTTCTGGTTAATACCAATGGTGGCAACAAGTGGACTTTTCCTAAAGGGTCGACGGACCCACGCCTCTCGCACAGCCAGGCCGCGGAACGCGAAGCCTCGGAAGAAGCTGGTGCCATCGGCACGATCGAGCCACGCCACTTCCATCTCTACATTCATTCTAAGGGCGTGTTCTGGCAGCCGGGCGGCGTGCAGGAATTTGTAGTCAAGGCCTTCTTGATGGAAATCCACCAGATGCGCCGCCCCGACGAAAGCAATCGTCATCCAACCTGGGTGAGTGCTGCAGAAGCTAAACGCCGCCTGGCCAAAGGCCGCGAAGTGAAGTACTTCCACGAACTCGAAGCTGTCATCGACCGCGCCCTCGAACGGATCCAATTCCACAGCGAGTTGTGGGGAGCGTATCCGGGAGCGCGGAACGTCCGCCCCGCCGCAAAAGATCCCATCGCGAATGTAATCTGGCCGTAGTTCGCTGCCCAGCACGACAAGAGAAATTCGACCTTCTACTTCTCCGCTTCAAGTCCGCGGCTGACGCGAAAGACATGGCCGTCGGGATGGCGAAGGTGCATCTCACGGACATGCCATGGCATGTCGGTAGGTGGAAAGGTGACGTCTAAACCGGCGGCCACGCAGTGCTTGTGCATCTCGTCCACGTCATCGACCCAGACAGACATCCACGCGCCCTTGTCGGCCGCTTCGTCGCCGTCCTGTTGAAAGGTCGTAGTGTTCGAACCGCGCCCGCGGCCTCCCTGCGCCCCCTGGCATAGGAAGATGCAGGCTTCCTTGCCCGATCCCACCGCGCCAAACGTCGGCGGCGTTCCCCAGTCCCACAACTTTTTCCATCCCCACTTCTCAAACCAAGCGAATGTGGCAACGATGTCGGACACGTTCAAGATCGGAGTCAGGCTTTTAGCTTCCATAACGCCCTGCAGAATGACACTTGAAATGGCGGGACTGAGCCCACTCGCCCGGTTCAGCCCCTCCGCGCAGCCTCGATCTTGGAGATATTGATGTTCCTCATCGTCATCATGGCCTCGAAGGCGCGCTTTGCTTCGTCGCCCCCAGCTGCGAGTGCATCGGTAAGCGCACGGGGGGTAATCTGCCAGGAGAGGCCCCAGCGGTCTTTGCACCAGCCGCATTGACTTTCCGTGCCGCCATTCCCGACAATCGCGTTCCAGTAGCGATCCGTCTCTTCCTGATCGTCCGTTGCGATCTGGAATGAAAAGGCCTCGCTGTGCTTGAACA
>Ga0209168_10002149_pt1 | contig 14509 bp, 13 predicted proteins | sample Coa_R1_FD_187156 | JGI IMG/M metagenome (GOLD analysis project Ga0209168, IMG submission 187156) | Surface soil microbial communities from Centralia Pennsylvania, which are recovering from an underground coalmine fire - Coalmine... | ecosystem: Environmental > Terrestrial > Soil > Unclassified ... | reverse complement strand
GCGGGAGCGGCGCTCATGAACGCCGCGCTACCTCGTGTTATAAAGGCCGGGGTGGATCGGCCGCGAGGTTCCGGGGGACCCGCTTCGGGAGCGGAGCGGGGCGCGGAGCTCGAAGCCACGTTTTACACGAACGTCCGCGCCACGGTCGCGGGCTGGGTTCGGCGGCTCGCGGCGTCGCCGGCCGAATCGGCGGCGATTGGCCAGGAGGCGGCCGCCCTCGCGAACGTCGCCCGGGGACGCGGCGCGGTGGGGCTCGTGGCGCCGCTCGTCGCGGTCCAGCAGGCCTCGCAAGGTCCGATCGCGAACCTGGTTCGCTCCGTCCACGACCTCGCCCAGACCCTCGCGATGATGCCGGGCGCCGGGCCGGCGGCGCCTGGACCCGTGGCGGGCGGCAAGACGGTTCGCATGAACGTCGAGGAGGCCGTACGCGGTGGGCTCGTCGGCGGGCCCCCCTCCTCTCCCCCGGGCAAGGCGCCGTCGGACGTACCCCCGCCGTTGCTCTCGGATTCGATCGCCCCGCCTCCGCTGATTCCGGCCGCCGGGCCGCCTCCACGAGGCGGCGACCGGACCGTGCTGCTCAACCCGTCCGCGACCCCGGCGCCGCCGAGCCCCGCGATAGGCGCAAAATCCCGGGCGCCGGCGGTCGGAATGGGCGACTCCCAGAAGGTCGGGGGAGAGGCGGCGCCCCCCAAGCTCCTCGTCAAGAACATCCTCATCCACCGCAAGGCGTTCACGGGGTCCGGCGCGGCGGTCCCGGACCCCTCTGCGATCCCGGGCGGGATGTCGGGCGGCGCTTCCCGGGGCCCCGGACCGTCGGAATCGCTCGGCGCCGTTCCCAAGCTGCCGGCATTCTCCGAGTCGATGGAGCCGCCGTTGCCCGGCCGCATGCCGCCGCTCGCCATTCCCTCGCCGCTGCCGACTCCCTCCCCCCCGTGGGGCTCCAAGGGCCGGGGCTCGGGGTCTTCTCGGGGTTCGCGCGACGCGCCGCCGCGGGGCCGCAGCGGCCGGCGGGACGCGATCCCCGTTTGGGCTTACGTGATCGGCGGCGCCATCGTCTTTCTCGGCTTGTGCATCGGCCTGCTCGTCCTCCTCGTGCGTCCCCACAAGAGCGATGCCGACGCGAGGGTCGACGGGGGAAGTGCGGACAACCGCTCCGCGTCGGGCGGGGGGGACTCCAACAAGACGACCGACGATGCGGCCGGCCCGCCGCGTTCGATCAGCATGGGCGAGCAGAGCCCGCAGCTCCGTCAGCTCATCGAGCGAGAGGGGACCGACGCGGCCAAGTGCCGCACCGATCCGAGCAAGTGCTGGCGATGGAAGGCGGGTACGACCACGGTCGACAGCGGCGGGCCAACCGCGCTTCCCCCGTCGCTGGACCTGAGCCTCCACGACACGTGGGTGAGGCGCCTTCGGATGCCGCGAGATTTTCCCTCGTGGGACGACGGCGTGGTCAAGGGGTTCTTCGACTCGGGCGCCTACACCATCACCGGGCACGAGAACTTCCAGACATCGCTGCGGCGGTGCTCGGCGTATCGGGACATCATCGACGCGAAGCTCGAGAAGTACCAGGCGCCGAAGTGGCTCTTCGCGGTCGTATTCCAAGAGAGCGGGTGCAGCCCGAGCGCGACCTCACCCGTCGGCGCCACCGGCCTCTGGCAGCTCATGTCGCAGACCGCGCGGCTCTACGATCTCGACGTCGTCGAAGACGAGATCGACGAGCGGCTCAATCCGTTGAAGGAGACCGAGGCCGGCGTCCGCTTCCTCGTCGACCTCTGGCGCGTCTTCCGATCGTGGGACCTCGCGCTGGCGGCATACAACATGGGGCCGTACGGCCTCGCGCAGCGAATCCAGCGCGTCGGCGGCCACGCGACGTTTTGGGATCTCCGTCGCGCGGGAATGCTTCCCGAGGAGACCGCGAACTACGTGCCGGCGATCGAGGCCTTCGCGCTGATGGACGAGAACGCGACGCAGCTCAACTTCCGATCGAACGAGGGTCTCCGAAGCGAGAGCACCGCGGAGCTTCCGGTCACGCCGGGCATCCGCCTGAGCCTCATCGCGCGGGCCGCGCGCACGAGCACGGCGTCGATCCGCCAGCTAAACCCCGAATTTTTGGGCCCGAACGTCACCCCCGGCAAGCGCAAGGTTCGCATCCCCTTCGAGCCGGACGTCCCGAATGCGCTCCAGTTCTTGAAGGACTACAAGAACGACGACAACTGGGACAGCTGCGTCCCCGACGACTTCGACTGGGGAGGCCGCGTCGCCTTCGACCCGAGCAAGTACCCGAACTGCAAGCCAAGGACGCTCCGCTGACTTCACCGCCGACGCCAGACGGAGGCCTTTGCGACCAGTGCACCCACTGCAAGTCCATCGCTTCGAACCGCGGTTCCGTCTTTCGACGCTGTCTACTTCACGACGTCGATCCGCGATACGCCAAGTACCCGCGGCTTCCCGTCTTGGAGTGCGCCGGCTTCGCTCGAGCGGGCGGACCATGGCCCGCGGGGTGCTAAGCTCGAGTCCGCATGAAGGCGCGTGATCTGACGTTCGACGTGCTCGCCGCCGTCGACCACGTTCGCCGCGCCGACCCCGCCCTCGGGCGCGTCGTGGACGCCGTCGGCGCCTTCCGCATCGAGCTCCTCGAGACGCCTAACGTCTTCGGCGCCTTGTCGAGGGCCATCGTCTACCAGCAGCTGCACGACAAGGCTGCCGCGACGATCTTCGGACGGGTCCAGGCCCTGTTCCCGAAGTCGGCCGGCGGGCCGACGGCACGTCAGATCCTCGGCGCGCCAGAGGACAAGCTCCGCGGCGCGGGCCTCTCGCGGTCCAAGCTCCTCTCGCTGCGCGATCTCGCGCAACACGCCGAGGAGGGCCGCATCCCGACGCTCGCCCAGGTCCGGAAGATGGAGGACGAGGCCATCATCGAGCACCTGACCCAGGTGCGCGGCATCGGGCGCTGGACGGCGCAGATGCTCCTCATCTTTCGCCTGGGCCGCCCCGACGTTCTCCCCATCGACGACTACGGCATCCGCAAGGGGTTCGGGGTCGCCTTCCGCAAGCGAGACCTACCTTCCCCGCGCGACGTAGAGAAGCGCGGAGACCGCTGGCGGCCGTACCGGACGGTGGCCAGCTGGTACCTCTGGCGCGCGGCGGACCGCGCCAAAGCCCGCTAGCGGTCCGCTGGCGGGTGTTCCCAGTTTGGCGCGTCGTCCGCCCTGTCGCCTCGCACGAGCTTGCGGACTCAGTCCCGAGCGGACGCGTAATGCTCGCGCACCGACCGCCCGTGGGGGCGTTCATCGCAACCACCTCCGCTACGTAGTCGCGGTAGCGGTACGTGACGGTCGAGACGCTTTCCGCGCCCGTCGATTCGCAAGCTTCCCCCGCCGAATTCCGCCCCGGCCACGGGGCGACGGTCCGAGCGCGCGGGCGAGCGACGCGACGATCGCCCCCGCCCGAGAGGCGGCCACGTCGGCGCCGAGGCCCGAGCGAACCGTGGTCAGGTTGACGAGACGGTTCGACGACCTTCGGCTTGGTGCCCGTCAGCGCCGCGGCGATGGTCCCGATGTCGGCGGACGTGTACGTGTACGGGCCGGTGCCCATCGCGGATGGTGAGCACACCCCCGGCGATCATGATGAACTTGTCGAAGGTGCCGCCCGAGATCTTGAGCGGCGCCTGAATGGCCGCCATGTCCGCGCGGACGCGAAGCTGCCCGCGTCCGCGTCGGTCAAGGTGACGACCGTCGTGGGGTACGTCTCCGACCCGCCAGACAGGCTAGCCAGCAGATCGGTGAAGCACTCCTCGATCTGGTCGGCGGTCGGGTGCCCCGCCGGAACGGGCGAGGCCACCTGATTGAAGAAATATGTCTGGATGTCCGGGTCGGCCAGCTCGGCCGCGACGATCGCGTTGATGGCGCCGCGGCTCCCGGCGTGCCCACCGAAGCGGGAATAGAGCGCGCCGCCGCCAGCCCCCTCGCTCCCCGCGTCGGACGCTCCGTTCGTCCCGCGGTCGGGCGAAGGCCCGGACGCGTTGTCATCGCCGCTGCAGGCGGCGACCGCACCGCAGGCAGCCAAAGTTCCAAGCCCGAGGACCACCCATCGCACGTTCAAGGCACACCTCTCTTCTGCCCCCGTTTCGGGAAGCAAGGCGGGGCGCCGCTGGTCGTGCGCTCGGCGGTTGTGACGCTGTTGCGACCGAAGTACGCGCGAGGGAGGATGGCGGTTGCGTCCCGGGCCGCGTAGTCGATCCGCCGCGACGCCAACCGCCCAGCAGACATCGATCCCCCGCGGAGATCCCGCCATGACCACCCGTCCCCTTCTCGAAGAGCGAGCCGTCGCGCCCGCCGCCCTGGCGAAGATGCAGACCTTCCACGCCCCCGTCCTGGGCGAGGTCCAGGAGGCCGTGCGCCGCGACGCGGTCGTCGTGGTCGGGATGGCTCAGAACCCCCACGTACGGAAGGTGCGCGTCGCCCTCCGCGAGGCGGGAATCGCCCACACGTACCTAGAATACGGCAGCTACTTCTCCCGGTGGAGGGAACGGCTCGCCATCAAGCTATGGACCGGGTGGCCGACGTTCCCGCAGGTCTTCGTCCACGGCGTCCTCATCGGGGGTGAAGACTTGACGAAGGCGGCGATCGCCGACGGTTCGCTCACGTCCTCGCTCGCCGCGGGTGCGGCCCCCGCGCTGTCGGGCTGACGCGCGTCGCCCGCCGGTCGCGACGATGCGCATCCTGGGCGTCTCGGGCAGTTTGAAGGAGGGCTCGGGCAATTTCGTGCTGCTCGAGACCGCCGCCGCCCGCGCGCCGGTCGGGGTCGAGGTCGTCATCTTCGACGGCATCCGCAATTTGCCGCCGTTCAGCCCCGACCTCGAGTCGCCGGACACCCCCGCCGCCGTGACGCTGTGGAAGCAGGCCGTCGCGGAGAGCGACGCGCTGCTGGTCGCCTCCCCGGAGTACGGCTTCAGCCTGCCGGGGGTGCTCAAGAACGCGATCGACTGGATCATCGGCTCGGGCGAGCTCGAGCGAAAAGTCGTGGCCATCACCGCGGCGGTCAACCACCGCGAACGCGGACGGCGCGGACTCGAAGCCCTTGCGCATACGCTGCGTGCCGTGAGCGCGCGCGTCGTGGCCGGCCAACCCATCGCGCGGGGGCCCACGTTTGACGCCGACGTCGTCGCTGTTCTCGACGCGATCGTCCTCGAGGTGACGACGCCGGAAGAGGAGCCTGCCCACGGTCTCGGCGTGGCCATCCGTCCGGCCGCGCTCGTTCGTGAATGGGTCGTCGCCTTCAACCAGGCGGACGCGGACCGGCTCGCCACGTTCTACGCGGCGGACGCGACGAACCACCAGGTGGCCGAGGCCCCCGTCCAGGGACGCGACGCCATCCGGGGGATGTTCGCGGACGGCTTCGCCCACGCCAGGATGGTTTGCGTCGTCGAGAACGTGTTCGAGGACGGCGAGTGGGCGATGCTCGAGTGGCGCGACCCCAAGGGACTCCGCGGCTGCGGCTTCTTTCAGGTGAAGAAGGGGCTAATCGTCTTCCAGCGCGGCTACTGGGACAGGCTCACCTTTCTCCGGCAGCAGGGGTTGCCCCTGCCGCGCGTATGACGTGACGGTTCGGATCCCTTGACCGCCACCGTTCACCTTCCCAGGCAGCTGACCTGGAAGCCCGCGAGCGTTTTCGGCGTCGGCAAGCGCAAGGTGAACGCGACGCTGCGTCCGCCGCCCGTGAGGGTGACGGGGCCGGGAAGCTCGAAGGGGCCCCCGTCGGGCGGCGTGACCGACGAGATGGCCATGACGTACGTCTGCGATCCGACCGCGAACCCGAACGTCGGATACCCGCTCAGCGCCTGCTCGAAGCTCACGATCGTGCGCTCTTGCAGGTCGGAGGGCGGGCCATAGAACAATCGAAAGGCCGCCGAGCCGACGTCGTTTTCGAGCGGCTCGGTCACGACGATCGCGCTCCCGTCGGTGCCGTCGGCGACGTACGCCACGGCGCCCGGAAGGTCGACGGCCGGCAAGCCCGCCACCGTGCTCGGATCGACGAGCGTGAGCGGTGTCGCCGCGCCGGCGTCCATGCCTTCGATCCGCGACTTGCCGGATCCCTCGGGGCCCAGGGTCATCGAGGTCGCCGTGGCGCCCGCAAGCTGGATATCGAGATCGCGGGGCGCGGTCGATCCGTCGGCGCTCTGGAAGGTCTCGATGTCCTCGCTCGCGCCGTTCGATCCGGAGCCGATGACGTCCTGGCGGACGAGCGATCCACCTACCTCGACGAACACGCGCGCGATCGATGGCTGCCCCGGAATGCCGCCGTCGTCGACGACGTAGATCGTCCCCGCCGGGTCCTTCCCGACGCCCAAGATACTTCCGAGCGTGGTGGGTGCGGAGGCGAGCGGGTCGCAAGCGACCTCGGCCGCGGTCTCGCCGCCCTCGACGGGTCCGGCCTCCTTGGAACCAGCGACGCCCCCTGCGGCGACCGAGGCGCCGCCGCCACACGCTGTCGCGGCCAGGAGGGGTAAGAGAAAGAGGGGCGTGAGAGCTTTCATTTTTGCGGAGCGGACCGCGTGCAATCGATTGCTATTGACCCCGAGACGGGGCCTTGCGAAACGGGGTCGGCAGAAGAACTCTGCCACGAGGGGGATCGATGAACCACTGCGCCTGCGAGGCCAGGACGAGCATCTGGCGGCGGCTGCCGGCCCTCCCGGCCATCACGCTCGTCCTCCTTCCCAAGTGCCCAGCGTGCCTGGTGGCGTGGGCAGGCGTTCTCGGCGCGTGGGGCGCCGGGCGGTTCTGGCACTTGCCGCTCGGCGTGTGGATCGCGTTGGTGCTCGCCGCGACGGTGATCGGCGCCGTCACGGTCCGCGCGATTCGCACGCGACAACCTGGGCTCGCGCTCGCCGGCTGTATGGCGACCGGCGCGCTCCTCGCCGCGAAGTTCTTCGTCGATTCGCCGCCGCTCGTCTACGGAGCGGCGCTGGTTCTGATCCTGACGGCGACCGGAGATCGATGGGTTCGCCGCAGCGCCTGACGTTTGCCCACGACATAGCGAAAGGACGACGATGGCCACCCATGCTCCGCAGCCCACCCCCCCGGTCTCGCGCATCCGCCGACCCCGTGTACGCAAGGACCTGAGGAGGCTCTCGCAGCACGAGCTCAACGAGCTCCGTCATGCGTACGAGGGTCTTTACGCGATAGGCAATGCCGCGGACGACCGCGGCTACGAGTGGATCGCGGGCCGTCACGGCTACCCGGGGAACTACTGTCATCGGGACGAAGCCGACTTCTGGATCTGGCACCGGGCGTACGTCTACGAATTCGAAGAGCGCCTGCGCGACGCGCAGGTTCGCGCGACGCACCACGCGCCGACGGTCACGCTGCCCTATTGGGATTGGACGATCTTCAATCCGCAGACCGACGCGCCGAACGGCATCCCGAAGGCATGCAACGACCCGACGTACGTCGACGACGACGGGCAGACGAAGCCGAACCCGCTCTTTAGCGCCTTCAGCATCGCGACGAACGCGCAGACCGTACGCGACACGACAGCGCTCAAGACGAACATCCCCAGCCTCAAGTCGGGCGTGGAAGGCGTCCTCGGGACGTCGGACTTCATCACGGCCTCGAATCAGCTGAACTTCGGGCCGCACGGCGCGGTCCACGTGTACGTGGGCGGCGACATGCAGTCCATCCGAACGTCCGCGTTCGATCCGATCTTCTGGCTGCACCACTGCAACATCGATCGGCTGTGGTGGCTCTGGCAGGCGCGGTACGGCAACACGACGGTGCCCGCGGCGCAGCTCTCGTTCGTCACGGCGCCGTTCACGTACCAGGGGTCGCAGACCCTCGATGCGGAGCGGTTCTTCGGTTACACGTACCGCGCCCGCGTCATCGCGCGCGAGGCTCCGGAAGTGCGCGCCGCGCTGTCGGCGAGGCTCTCCCCGCCCGCCGCCGGGGCCTCGGCGACGGCCAAGGGGGCCCCTCCGCCCCCGCTTCGCGTGGATCTGCCCGGCGCGGGCGACAAGGCCATCGCGGGGAGCCTTGTCTTTCAGGGAATGGCAAAGACGAAGGAGTCATACGAGGTTCGTGTTTTCTTGAACGAAGACGGGCCGACGACCGAGACGTCCATGGCGGGCAATCCGCACTACGCCGGCACGGTGTGGCTCTTCGGCCACGGCGAGTGCATCGGCGACCTCGGCCACTGCGACAAGCCTCTCGAGCGCCGTGACTTCGATCAGAGGCCGCCGCATCACTTGAGCCCGCACGACCTGCGGATGGACGTGAGCGCAGCCTTGAAGTCCGTGGTCGATCCCGCCGCGCCGCTGCGGGTGACGATGGTCGTGCTCGACTCGGCCGGGAGAGCGGCAGCGGCGCCGGATTTCGGCTTCGAGGGGCTGGCGCTCGAATTGGACGACTCGGCCCCGAGCGCACGCGGTGCACCGAGCTTCCGGTTCGGGTGATCGAACCACTCCGCGCGCTGGGGGGTGTCCGGGGTGTCCCTAGTCCGAACTCTCCCTTCGCTCGAGCCTTTGGACTTAGCCCGCCCCTGTTTCGAACCCCACGTCGTCGAAGTCGAGTCGCGCGCCTGGCAAGGGACTCCCCGACGAGTCGACGAGCGCGAACGAGACCCCATGCGCGCCCGCGCTTCGCGCCGCATGTAGGGCCGCGCGGGAGACGGGCACCGTCATGTCCCACGGGGCGGTGTGGGGGTGCGCTTCGCCAGCCCGCGCGCGACCGAGCCCGTACATGAAGAACGACCCGATGAACCGCTCGTGATCCTTCGAGCCGCCGCGCGGGGGTGTGCCGAAGAACATGCGCACCTCGAAGCTCTGCTCGCTGTGACGAAGGCCCGAGATCCGTAGGCGAACGTCGCGGTCCGTCTCCGGCACGCGCAAGGGAACGCTTCGTACGGACTCGATCGCCATGGCGGGTTTCGACCTCGGGAGAAGCTTGCCTCAGGATTGTCGGACACGCGCGCGTTCCGTCAAGCTCTGCTCTTGTGCGGCGGGCTCACCTTCTCGCCGCGTCGGCCGCGCGCAATTGATTCCGGCCAATTCGCCCGCGTCACGGCGCCGCGTGCGCCGCGCGATACCCCTCGGTCAGCTCGCGGCACTTCGCGTCGCAGTGGCGCTGGCCAAAGTCCATCGCGTCGAGCGGTCGAAGGAAGCGGCAAGCGGGTGTGTCGTCGCCGTCGCGCACGCGACGGATGCAGTCGCCGAGCGCCACGACGTACGGATACGCACGCGGCATGGCGGGAGAAGCCGTCGCGGCGGATGCCGCGGGCGCGGGGGCCGGCGCCGGTTGGTGCGCCAGGCGGTAGTCGTCGAGACACACCTGTGCGCACTCGCTCGGATCACCCGGAGCGAGCTGCCGGCAGAGCTCGAGGCCGGCCGTCGAGTCTCGCGCGCACAGCGCGTAGATCGCCCCGCGCGACGGCGGGTTCGACGCATCGTACGACGCCCGAACGACCGAGCTGGCCTCCCCTCGTGGAGCCGTGCGCTGGAGAACGTCGAGGATCTCCGGCGAGGGCTTCGCCGTCGATCGGGGCTGGACCTCGTCGCGGGTGACGGGGACCGGAGTCGACGCGTGCTCGGTCGCCCCCGCACAGCCCAAGGGCCAGAGCGCCAGGGAAATGGCCAGGCGACGCGCGGGGACGGCGGGCATCGGCACGTCGATCGTAGCTTGCTCCGCGAGAATCCGACCGGGGGGGCCCGAGGCGGTCCCCAGGGGCTCGAAAAGAGCGACCCGCCGTCCTAAGAGAATGCGGAGGCTGGGCGGTCCCGACCCGCACCGCTCCCTTCATGTGGCTCGTACGCATCGCCCTGAGACGCCCCTACACCTTCGTGGTGATGGCGCTGCTCATCGTGATCCTCGGCGGGATCACAATCGCCCGCATGCCGACGGACATCTTCCCGGACATCGACATCCCGGTCATCTCGATCGTCTTCAACTATGGCGGCCTCTCGCCCGAGGAGATGGAGCGGCGCGTCGTGACGAACTTCGAGCGCATGGTCACGACCGTGGTCAACGACATCGAGCACGTCGAGAGCCAGGCGATCACCGGAATGGGCGTCGTGAAGCTGTTCCTCCAGCCGGGGGCGAGCATCGAAGGCGCGACGGCGCAGGTGACGGCGGCGGCGCAGACGGCCATCCGCCAGATGCCGCCGGGGACGCAGCCGCCACTCATCCTTCGCTACAGCGCGTCGAACGTGCCGATTCTCCAGCTCGCTCTCGAGAGCGACTCTCTGAGCGAGCAGCAGCTCTTCGACTACGGCACGAATTTCATCCGCAACGACATCGCCACCGTCCGCGGCGCGCAGCTCCCTTGGCCGTACGGCGGCAAGCAGCGCCAGATCATGGTCGACACCGATCCAGCGCGCCTCTACGCGTGGGGCCTCTCCCCCCGGGACGTGAACGACGCCATCGGACGACAGAACGTGATCTTCCCGACCGGAACGGCCAAGATCGGCGTCGACGAGTACCCCATCGTCGTGAACACGAGCCCCGAGCTCCTCGACGAGCTCGGTGCGATCCCGGTCAAGACGGTGCGAAACACACCGATCTACGTCCGGGACGTCGCCAGCGTGCGCGACGGGTACGCCCCGCAGACGAGCCTCGTGCACGTCGAGGGGCACAAGTCCGTGCTGATGTCGGTCCTCAAGGTGGGGAGCGCGAGCACGCTCGACGTCGTGCGCGGGATTCGCGACGTGCTGCCCACCTCGCTGTCGCGCCTGCCGAAGGAGCTCAAGGTCGCCCTCCTTTTCGACCAGTCCGTCTTCGTTCGCGCGGCGGTCGAGGGCGTCGTCAAAGAGGCGGGCATCGCCGCGACGCTCACGGCCCTCATGCTGCTCCTTTTCCTCGGGAGCTGGCGCAGCACCGTCATCGTTCTCGTTTCGATCCCGCTGTCGATCCTCGTCTCGATCATCGGTCTCTCGCTGTGTGGCGAGACGCTCAACGTCATGACGCTCGGGGGGATGTCGCTGGCCGTCGGCATCCTCGTCGACGACGCGACAGTCGAAATCGAGAATGTGCACCGCAACCTCGCCAAGGGAAAGCCCATCGTCCGCGCGATCCTCGACGGCGCGTCGGAGATCGCGGTCCCGGCCTTCGTCTCGACGCTCTGCATATGCATCGTCTTCGTTCCGGTGGCGTTCATCGCCGGGTCGGCCAAATCGCTCTTCGTTCCGCTCGCGATGGCCGTCGTCTTCGCAATGCTCACATCGTACTTCCTGTCGCGGACGCTCGTCCCGACGATGATGCGGTACCTCATGGCTCGCGAGGCCGAGCGCCACACGCATGGACACCGCGTGCGTGCGGCGCGATCCATCGCGGCGCGCCTCGCCGCCGCGTTCGAGGCGGGCTTCGAACGTCTCCGCCACGGCTACGGGCGGTGGCTGGCCTGGGCGCTCGCGCACCGCGCGATGACCGTCGGCGTCTTCGCCGTGTTCGCGGGGGGGTCGCTAGGGCTTCTCGAGTTGACCGGGAGCGACTTCTTTCCGACGGTCGACGCGGGTCTCATCAAACTGCACGTGCGGGGACCGCCGGCGACGCGCATCGAAGAGAGCGAAAAGCGCTTCGCGCGTATCGAAGAGACGATCAGGAAGGTCGTCCCCCCCGCGCAGATCGACACGATGCTCGACAACATCGGGATCCCCTACAGCAGCATCAATCTGTCGCTGAGCGAGGGGGTCCTCGTGTCCCCGGCGGACGGGGACGTGATGATCGCCCTCAAGCACGAGCACGGCCCCACTGCCGACTACGTTCGCGCGCTCCGAAGGACGCTGCGCGACGAATACCCGGACACCACGTTCTTCTTCCTCGCCCCGGACATCTCGACCCAGGTGCTCAACTTCGGGATTCCTGCGCCGATCGACGTCCAGGTGGTGGGTTCCATCGGCAACGACGATCAGACGCAGGCGGTCGCGCGGCGGCTCGCGGACCGGATCGCAGCGATCCCCGGCGCCGCGGACGTGCACCTCGCGCAGGTGCCGAGGATCCCGGAGCTCAAGATCGACGTGGATCGGACGATGGCCGCCGAGCTCGGGATGACGGAGCGGGACGTCGCGAGTGATCTTCTCGTATCGCTCTCGTCGAGCGCCCTGGTTTCGCCGAGCTTCTGGCTCGACAAGCGCGGCGTACAATACCTCTTGGCGGTACAAACGCCCCAGTTCCAGGTCAATTCACTCGACGCTCTCGACCAGACGCCCCTCTCTGCCGGCGGTCCGCAGCCGCAGCTTCTGTCGAACGTCGCGTCCGTGTCGCGCACGTATGGTCCGGCCAACGTGACCCACTACAACGTCGCCAGGACGTACGACGTTCACGCGAACGTCGACGGGGCCGACCTCGGCTCGGTCGCGCGGGGAGTGTATCGCGTCGTGTCGGAGATGAAGGACGAGATGCCGCGTGGAACGACCGCACGCGTGAAGGGGCAGATCGAGAGCATGGAGTCGTCGTTCCGGGGGCTCGCGTTCGGGCTGCTCTTTGCCGTGGTCCTCGTCTACTTCCTCATGGCCGTGAACTTCCAGTCGTGGCTCGATCCGCTGGTCATCCTGATGGCGCTCCCCGGGGCGCTCGCGGGGATTGCGTGGATCCTCTTTCTCTCGCACACGACCATCAGCGTGCCGGCGCTCATGGGGGCGATCATGTGCGTCGGCGTGGCGACGGCCAACAGCGTACTCGTCGTCACGTTCGCTAACGGCCAGCGGCGGGCGGGTCGGGACGCGCGGACCGCGGCCCTCGCCGCGGGGATGACCCGCCTTCGCCCGGTCCTCATGACCGCCCTCGCGATGATCCTCGGGATGCTCCCGATGTCCCTCGGCTTGGGCGAAGGCGGAGAGCAGAACGCTCCCCTTGGGCGGGCGGTCGTCGGAGGCTTGCTCCTCGCGACGGTGACGACTCTCTTCTTCGTCCCTGTGATGTACAGCATCATGCGCAAGAAGGAGCCCGCGCTGCCCGACGCGGAGTTGGAGCACGTATGACAACCGGACCGCAGCCGCGCAGGGATGACGATGCGGGAGCGCGGGCCGAGGACGACCTCGGGTTCGACCTGCCCGAGCCCGCGCACCTCTCGCGAACGCGCGCGGCCATCGCGGCGCTCATCGCCGCCAGCGTCCTGGGCGCCGCTTTTGCGGCCGCTTATTTGCCGAAGCGACGCGCGCGTGCGGAGCTCGAACAGCAAGCGCGGTCGGCGGAGGACGGGCGGCTGCGCGTAGAAGTCGTGTTCCCCAAGCTTGGCTCGAGCAACCGCGCCCTGGCGCTTCCGGGGAGCGTGCAGCCGCTCATGGAGACCACGGTGTTCTCGCGCGCCAACGGCTTCGTGCACCGGTGGCTCGTCGACATCGGCGACGTCGTGGTGGAAGGACAGCTCCTCGCCGAACTCGACACGCCGGAGCTCGACCAGCAGATCGCGCAGGCGCGCGCCCAGCTCGTCCAGGCCCAGGCCGCGATCGGGCAGGCGCGCGCGAGCCGTGACTATTCCAAGAGCACGTATCAGCGCTATCGGCCGCTGACGGAGCAAGGCGTCACGTCGCAGCAGGATCTTGACCAGCGACAGGCGCAGGCCGCCGTGGACGAGGCGAACGTCAAAGTCGCCGACGCCAACGTGGCCGCGCAAGAGGCTAACATCCGGCGGCTTCTTCAGCTCAAGGGGTTCGCCCGTGTCACGGCTCCGTTCGCGGGAAAGATCACGGCGCGGACGGTCGAGATCGGCACGCTCGTGGCCGAGGGGACCGCCTCCCCCCTCTTCCGCCTGGCGGCGCTCGATCCTGCGCGCGTGTTCGTACAGGTCCCGCAGGACGTGGCACCGAGCGTTCGGGCAGAGGTGCCGGCGAAGGTCTCGGTTCGGGAGTATCCGTCGCGAGTGTTCGAGGGCAAAGTCACCCGTGCGTCCGGTGAGCTCGATCCGGCGTCGCGGACGATGAACACGGAGGTACGCGTCCCGAACGGGGACGGCGCGTTGATTCCTGGGATGTACGCGCGGGTCGCGCTCGATTTGCCGATCCCCCATCGTGTCCTGGAGATTCCGGCCACCGCTGTGACGAACGACGCACGCGGAATGCATGTCGCCGTGGTGGGTCCCGACGGCGTCGTGCATCAGACCCCCATCGTTGTCGAGCGAGACACGGGCGCCACGTTCGAGGTTTCGGGGGGACTCTCGGAGATCGATCGCGTGGCCCGCATCGCGAGCTCCGAGCTCACCGACGGACGACCGGTGATCGCCGTCACGCAGTGAGCCGGGCGCCGGCGCGGCGCCGGGGGATGGGCAGTGCCCGAAGGTGTCACGGGACAGCATGCCGCTGACCCGGACACTTTGCGCTTTGCGCTGCACGTGAGCTTCGCACGGAGGACGGGAGGCGGGCGGGCGGCCCGGGATGTGCTTACGCAGCGGATAGACCCGGAGCCCGAGGGGCGCGCACCTCGGGTGTCCTCCAGGTCGCGGATGTAGGGTTCGCCATTGGGACCGAGGAAGGTGCGGCGAGCGTTCCTCTATCGCCCCACGATTGCCCGCGTAACAAAAGATCCAC
>Ga0209168_10002147_pt1 | contig 14513 bp, 19 predicted proteins | sample Coa_R1_FD_187156 | JGI IMG/M metagenome (GOLD analysis project Ga0209168, IMG submission 187156) | Surface soil microbial communities from Centralia Pennsylvania, which are recovering from an underground coalmine fire - Coalmine... | ecosystem: Environmental > Terrestrial > Soil > Unclassified ... | reverse complement strand
CTGGCCGCGCCCGCGGTCACCGGCCGTCCGCCCGGCCCGCCCATGTCGGTGGCGACCCAGCCGGGGCAGACCGCGTTGACCAGGATCTTGTCCCGGCGCAGTTCGTCGGCGAGCATCCTGGTCAGCGCGTTGAGCGCTGCCTTCGACGCGGTGTAGGCCGGGGTCCCGCCGTGGCGGCCTGGGCATCGCGGGCGGTGAGAATCACGGTGTGACCGAGTTCGGTGAGCTGGCGGCAGACCTCCCGGCCGATGCCGCGGTTGGCCCCGGTGACCAGCGAGATCGTGCTCATCGCCGGGTTGCTCCCCTCGCTGGTGGTGTGATCTTGCCCTCGCCGGCGGCGGCCGTGAATCCCATTAGACCGGGTATGGGCATGCGGTACCGTGGGCCGGGGTCGCCGCTTCGGGGAGCCGGATGGGGGTTCGGAGACTGTGCCACGCTATCGCAGGGTCGTCGTCAAGCTCAGCGGTGAGGCGCTCGCCGGGAACGCCACCACCGGAGTCGATCCGGCCAGCCTGTCCCGGGTAGCGCAGGAGGTTCTGTCCCTCCGCGATCTCGGCGTGCAGGTGGCGGTCGTGGTCGGCGGCGGCAACTACTTCCGCGGCCGGATGGCCGACGGCTGGGGCATCAGCCGGGCCGAGGCGGACAACATCGGGATGCTCGGCACGATCATGAACGCGCTCATGCTCCGCGGCGCGCTCACGGCCCGGACGGACGTCGACATCCGGGTCATGACCGCGGTACCCATCCACAGCGTCGCCGAGCCGTTCATCCGGCTCCGGGCCGTGCACCACCTGGAACGCGGCATGATCGTGCTGCTCGCGGGCGGCATCGGCCAGCCCTACGTCACCACCGACTACCCGGCCGTGCAGCGCTCCCTGGAGCTCGATGCCGATGCCCTGCTGGTGGCCAAGCGCGGCGTCGACGGCGTCTACGACAGCGACCCCAACGTCAACCCGCACGCGGTCCGCTATACGCGGCTGACCTATGACGAGGCGCTGGCGACGGGCGTCCGGATCATGGACACCAGCGCGTTCGTCCTGGCCAACGAGCAGAACCTGACCATGCACGTGTTCGACGTGGCCGCCGCCGGTGTCATGCGGAAGATCTGCGAGGGCGCCGAACTCGGGACGCGGATCAGCGTCAAGCCGAGCTGAGCTCGTTTATCCCGTGTTATCCCGTCACCTCGGGAGGGGGCGCGGGCCTAGCCCTGGTCGGCGCCGGCGGAACCGCGGGGCGACGGGCCGCGTCCGATGATCGTGAGAGGACTGCGCCGCACTCTGTGCCCGGCCATGACGGTGAGCCGCGCGCTCGTCCTGGCCGGGGCGCTGATCGGTGCCGCCGCGTGCGGCAGTCCGGCGGCCAGCTCGCGAGCGGGGGTCCCGGCCGAGTTCCGGGCGGCCTGCGGGCATCCGGGCACCCAGGTGAACGTGCGGAAGGTACCGGTAACCGTGCCGCACGCGGCCTGCGACCTGACCGGTGTCATGATCACGTACCGGGACTACGGCGGGGCGGTCGTGCCGCGAGGCGGCGGCGGGACGGGTATCGGCAACAGTTCCGGGTTCAGGATGACGATCCAGCCGGGCAGCCTGGACGTGAGCGTCAACGCGACCGGCGTACCCGGGAACGCGTGACGCGGGGCCGGGCCGCAGTGACGCTGCCATCCGGTACCGCGGTGGCGGCGGGCCGCGATCGTATGCTGGCCGACATGGCCATTCAGCGGATGGACAACGTCGGCATCGTCGTCGAGGACCTGGACGCCGCCGTCGCATTCTTCACCGAGCTCGGCATGGAACTGGAAGGCAGAGCGCAGATCGAAGGCCGCTGGGCGGACCGGACCGTCGGACTCGACGGCGTCCGGAGCGAGATCGCGATGATGCGCATCCCCGACGGCCACGGGAAGCTGGAACTGAGCACGTACCATACCCCCGCGCTGGCGGACACCGGACCGGAGAACCCGCCGCCCAACACGCTGGGGCTGCATCGTGTCATGTTCGCCGTGGACGACATCCATGACACCGTCGCCCGTCTGCGCGCCCACGGCGCCGAGCTCCTCGGCGAGATCGCGCAGTTCGAGAGCATCTTCCTGCTCTGCTACCTGCGCGGCCCGGCCGGCATCATCGTCGGCCTGGCCGAGCAGATCGGCTGACGCGGGCCCTGGACGCCTTGCACACGGAGCCGCCAGTACGGGCTCCCTCGGTGACCATATGTGGGCTCTCAGCCCACGCTTATGTGACACCCGGCCCCATGGCCTATGAAGCCCGGATGGTACCGTCGCCGGCTGGCGCCATCACTTGGCCGTGGCCTTCCTCGGTGCGTTCGGGCAGCAGCAGTACCGAGCCGATCAGGAAGCAGATCGCGCCGATCAGGGTCTGCGCGTTGGCCTGTTCGGCGTTGTGTACCTGGCCGGTTACCGGGTTGACGTAACCGGCGACGGCGGAAATGCCAAAAGCGATGGAACCGATCAGGTTGGCTAGCGTGATCCACCAGGCCCAGGTTCGGGGGCGCCAGGCGGCCCAGCGGTGGCAGACCTCGTACCAGGCCAGCGCGCTGGAGACCAGGAAGCAGACCGAGCCGATCCCGTCGGGCCGCCACACATGCCGGTGCGCGGCCTGCGCGGACAGGTTAGTCGCCATGGCGATCCCGGTGCTGACGTTGAAGTAAACAGTCCCGACGAGCTGGATCGCCGTGGCCCACCAGTCGATCCGGCCAGGCTGGTAGGTGAAGAAGCGCCGGTGCGCGAGGTTCTGCGCTGCAGGCGCGGCGTCGACCGCCTCCCGGTAGCAAAGGAAAGAAGCCGAGGTAAAGAACAGGGAGCCGCCGAAGTATGTGACGGTGTCCCATTGGGCCCCGGCAGCGTCGGCATATCCCGGCACCGACCCGAGCGCAAACAGCAGCGATCCGATGGCGAACAGGACGGCGATCCACCAATCGCGGGCCTTAGGCGCCCACCAGGTCGACCCGCCGGCTGGCCTGCGGTGCTTGCGGTGGCGGCGCGATTCCCAGCGAACTACGATCCCGTCCGGGCGTACGTGGTCAACGAATGTCGCTGGAACGCCGGTGCTGGCGTAGCGATCGTCGCGGCTCCTTCCAGTCATGAACGCCTCCTCCCTGTCCTCCCTGTCAGGGTGCGGGGTCTCGATGCTGCCGGATCGCCGCTGGCCGTAGCTCATCCGCTGGGGGTGGTACAGCGAACTCGCGTTGCTTTCGCAGTGCCCGTAGAGGCACCGGTGTCAAGCGTGGCTTCGCGTGTACGTTCACCAGGCGCTTTTCACCTTTACTCGTTGCCCGGCGGTCATAGTCACGCTTGATGCTGGAGGGGCGGACACGGACACGCAACGTGCCATCCCGGATCTGAGCCAAGCCACGGCTCTTCCACCCCGGCAAGGTCGGCCGCATAGGTCACCCGTAACGGAGGATGCCTGGCGATAGACCAGGTGCCACGGTGATGTGGGCGCCGCTGCACGGGCCGCCAAATTGGAGGAATGGCGTGACTGCTCAGCAGTTGCTGACCGCATTGTTTGACGCTGGTATCGCGATTTCGATAGGTGCCACGGTCTTGTCGCTTGGCATGACCTACACAGTCGGGCAGCTGGTGGCGCCCTTGCACCGTGTCGTGCTGGTCATTGTCATGGTGGTGCTGAACGCGGGCGTGATCCCGGCTGTCGCATGGGGCATCGCCGAAATAACGCCCATGGGCTCCAAGTACGTGCCAGGCCTGGTCCTGGCCACTCTCGGCGCGGGCAGCGCAGCGTCCCTGAAGGCCGCCCAGTTCGCCAAGCGGGCAGACCTGCCGCTGGCTGTGTCGGTGGTGGTAGTTCTCCAGCTGGTCAACATCGTCGCGGTGCCGTTGTGGGCCGGGCAGGTCGTCACCGGCGCGGCGATCAGCGCCTGGTCCATCATCGAGAGCCTGCTCATGGTGGTGCTGTTGCCGCTGGTGGTCGGCCTGATGATCCGCGCCCGCTACGCGGATCACGCCAAAGACTGGCAGCCGGAGCTGGTGAAGGCGGCCAACCTCGCGCTGGTGGTCGCGCTGGCCACCGGCATCTCGGCGAACTGGAGCACGATCGTGTCGATGTTCGGGTCGTGGGTCATCGTTACCGCGATCATCATCATCGTCACCGCAGGTGTCCTGGGCCTGCTGCCGGGCCTGCTGCTGGGCGGCAGGAGCGCTGAGGTCCGCACGACGACCGGGATGGTCTCGGTCTTCCGCTTCGCCTCTCTGGGGCTGATCATCATTAGCGCCCAGTTGCACGGCAATCCGGTCTACCTCGGCCCCGCGCTCACCTTCGCGCTGGTGGACTTCATCGTCCCCCTGGCCCTGGCCGTGGAGATCGGCCACCGGGCCGGAACGCCGGAACTAGCTTCGGAACCAGCTCCGGCGCGCTCAGGGCGCCCTTGACCGGACGCGAGGAAGACGCCTAGCGCTGCGGTGATGTGATCTCGACCTAACGGGGGTTAAACAGTGCCTATTGACTGCGCAGCGCGTCGATGAGTGCCACGCGGCTGGTGAGTCCCCGGCGCTGGCTCACGGCACGTTGCAGATCCAGCGGGGGTACTCGCAGCTGCCAGCCTTCCCATGTCACGGTCTGGAGCCGGGACGCGGCGACGGGCCCGAAGTCGGACGGCGAAGGGGAGTCGACGCCAGCCTTGGGAGCGCCGATCCATTCGAGCCGGGCACCCAGGAACGCGCGGCCCCAGTAGTCGCCGATAGGGCTGCTGGCGTCGTGGACGACCGGCTCGATGATCGCGTCGGCGAAGATCACGCCGAGGCCGAGGGCGCCGTCGCCGGAACACACCAGATCGATGTCGCCTGGCTCGATTCTCGCGCCGCGCACGGCCAGGGCCGTGCTGCCGGCCAGCCACCAGCGTGACTCTCGTCCGCTGGTGCGGCGGCAGAGCTCGTGCAGGGTCTCGCGCCAGGGGACAGGCTGCAGCCGGGCTGCCTGCCGCAGCATCAGTTCGGCGCAGCTGGCGAAGTTCTGCCAGCAGATGTCCAGTCCCGGGGTGTCCGCGGGATAGCCGCGCCGCCACTCGTCGCCGTTGCGCTGGTAGTCCATCAGCACCTGCTCGGCTGGTGCCGCCAGCTCGGGCCCTATGCCGCTGATGGCAAACCAGGTCGTGCCCTCATCGGTCCACCGCCGAGTCGTCACAGCTGTCATGGCCCTAGCGTGACAGCCACCACCGACAGCGGTAAGCCACACTGGACGAGGCGGCTCATCCGCGGCCGAACTGCGAACTTTCTACTCAACCTGGCGATCAGAACTAGCGGCTTAAGCCGGAACAGCTGACCGTCCGCAGGCGGGCTCCTCATGGCGCTAATGGCCGACGGCGCGCTCGTCCCTCTAAACGACGGAAGGTCCAGAGTTCGGAAATCCTCTCCGACCTGGACCCTTACGTTGGAGCGGGTGACGGGAATCGAGGCCGCGCTATCAGCTGGGAATCTGTACTGCCTGGGCCTGTCATGCGGCTTGACCTGCGGGTGGGATGTCCGCGAGTGACCGTGAGTGACCGCCTCTCACTAAGGCCAATGGCCTGCTAATGGCCCGGCGCCCCGGGCACGTCGTTCGGGTGGGAGCGCCCGCTGGGCGACCTGAAGGATGAACGACTTCGGTGGCTGCCAGACGTTTCGGTCCTCAAATGACCATGCGTACGTCATGGCCCCGTCACGGACGCAATCAAGTAGGCCCGGCGCTGCGAGTTCGTGTGCTGACCACTCGTAGAGCTGCTGCAACCTCGGGGCGATCATCCCGTAATCCACGAAGCGGCCGAATCCGTGTTCGGCACTGAGGTAATGCTGCACGCTGCCGCGAAGCGGGTACTCGTTAGGGAGCACCCGAGACAGTTGCAAGAAGATCCCGGTCATCCCGAGCCTCGGATCACCAAGGAACGGGGCGAGCGGACCAAGCCATCCCAGCGACATCCGCGGAGCGGCGACAAGGGCGTGGGTGTAGAGCACCCGGCAGAGCACGACATTCATGAAGAAGCGCTCAGCATCGTTCTCCGCGTCCGCTAGGTCGCGGTGCTCGAGGTAGGCGGCGACCACGCTCCCGTTGTGCGCCCGGTACCAGGCCCGGGCGATCGGGTAGTCGGCGAAGGACATCCAGTAGTCGACTGTGCGGGACGAGCCCGGACCGGGAAGGCCCCCGCTCAAGCCCACCGCCTCGCAGCCGTCACGAAGGATGCGCTCGTTGACCGCACGCCACCATGGACTACCTGGACGGTCGCTGAACGGTGGTTGCAGCACACCTCGCTGGAGTTGCCAGCGCATGAACGCCATCGCCGCCCGGCGGAACGGCAGATGCCGGGGAGCCTGGCCAAACGGACCGTAATAGCAGCGCTCCATCAGAGTGATCCGGCCGGCCGGGTCGTCGCGGACCGCGGCGACCTGCTGCTCAGCCCAGGCCGCGGCCGGAACCCCAGATCTCACGTCAGCATGATCGCAGGCTTTAGGTCGGTCTACGTCGACGGCGCAGGTGAGCCACGTCCAGCGGTAGCGTCTCCGCCGGCTCGGCCAGGCCCGCGGCGACCAGGTGTGCACCAACCGGCCGGTATGCTCGCAGCCTCGGGCGATCCGCTGAACAGCGTCCGGACCACGCGTCAGTTCAGGCGGCCGCCGCGGCCATATGACGTTCGTGCCGCCCGGCCGGTTTCGGTGGCGCCCCTTCTAGCAACCCGGAATCCGGGCCGACGCGGCCATCCCGGTCCTGGTCGTCGACGCGCATGGCGAGCAGAATAGCGCCATCTATCAGGAGGTCACGCTCAGGAGGAGTGATATCGCCCTGGTCAGCCTGCTCGCGGAAGATCGCGCAGATGTGCCGGAGTGCCTCATCAACGGTAAGCACGGTAATCACAGTTCCACCTCCACCCCAGGCGTACCGCACCAGATACACCGCCGGGGCAGGGGCTTTGGTCCTCGATGCGGGCCGACCTTATTACCGATGGCGCAAGCTCGCGATGCTGGGCGCCGCGGACGTCCGTGGAGACAGTCGTGTGCCTCTGGGCAACCGCGTCCCGCAACACCAGTCAGGTTCGAGGTCGACGCGGAGATCGCCGCCACCGACTCGGCCGAAGAAGCCCCCGAGCAGGGCTCCGGCGGATCACATTCCGCCACGCCCGCCGTTCCGCGCTGTCCTACCTGCTCAACTCGGGTCAGGTGCCGATCGCGGTGGTGGCGGCGTGCGCCGGGCACGCTGATGGCGGCGCGACCGCGCTCAAGCACTACATCCAGGTCCGCCGGGCGACCTCGAAGCCGCCCGGCACGCCATCGCCGCGCTCCCCGGCGCGTGAGCGTTCCAGGCCGGATGTGAAAGGAACGAGGCGATGAGCACCAGGATCCGCACCCTGCGCATCGGTGCCACCGAGTTCCAGTGGACGGCAGGGCTACACGAACCCCTCTTGGTCCGACTACGCACATGGGGCGGCGGGAAAAACGGGTCCATGCTGCGCGCGGACCTCGCCTCTTCTGGCGATGCGGGCATGTTGTGGGGGGATGCCCCGGACATCGCGTACCCCACTCCCCGTGTCGTCCGCACCATCATCGAATACGCCCTCGATCACGGCTGGGATCCCGCGGCCGTCGGCGGACGACACGACATCGAGCGTGGAGCCGAACTGGAGATACCGGGCCTTCACTTCACAGACCAGCTTTGAGGTAGCTAGCAGCAGGTTCCGTCAGCGCGAGCTAGGGGCTGTATACTTACTGTATGGCAGATCCGATTACATTCCGTCCGACAGCTGAGGATACTGAGAATCTCGCCATCCTCACGGCTGACGGCACTAGCCCTACGCACGCCATCCGCCACGCCCTCGAAATCGCCGCGCACAGCAAGCGCCAGGAAGACCTGCGCGCCGACGCCGTACGACTCGCAGCCAATCCCGAGTATCAGGCGGAGATCCGGGCGGTCCGCGAGGAACTGGACGAACTCCGTGCGTGGTGACGTCTACCGCCTCAAGAGACCGCGCTCGGCTCACGGACACGAGCAGCAAGGCGAGCGCTACGCCGTCGTCGTCCAGGCCAACGCCTACGAGCACCTCTCGACCTGGCTGGTGGCCCCGACGACAACCAAGTCGTTCGGATCCATGATCCATCCCACCATCGAACTACCCGGCCAGGTTGTCCGGGTACTGGTCGAGCAGACTACCGCCGTCGACCCGCAGCGCCTCGGCGACTTCGCGGGCCGCCTACTTCCGGGTGAGCTCATGGAGATCAACGTCGCGCTCCGCGCCGTACTTGACCTCGAATAGCAGCCGCTTGCCGTGGCGAAAGACCACGCCAAGGCGGATCGCCCTGCAGCCGACCTGCGCGCGTTCTATGCAGTCTGGTGATCAGAGCTGGCGTCGTAGGCCGGAACAAACTGACAGTCCGCTGCTGGGTTCCCAATGGCACGCTAATGGCCCGTAGCCTGCTTCGGCCGCTAAAGACCGAAGGCCCAACGTTCGGAAAGCCCTCTCCGACCTGGACCTTTACGTTGGAGCGGGTGACGGGAATCGAACCCGCACTATCAGCTTGGGAAGCTGGGCCGTCCGGGCCTGTCACGTGGCCTGACCTGCAAGGCGAACTGTCCGTGAGTGACCGTGAGAGACCCCTCGTCGCCAGGGTTAATGGCCCGCTAATGGCCCGGCGACCTTGAGCATGACCTGGACTCTCGTAGGGTTCTGGTTCTATCACCCGTTTCCCTCTGGCTAGCTGCCGTCCCTCAACCCAAGGTTCCCGCCGACGGCACTCCGTTTGCTGGGCTCAACCCGACCCCCGCTTAGCTTGACGTACCCAACCAGAGCAGAGTAGGTCGCAGCGAGGGAAGCCGCCGACCGGCCACCGGAACCAACCGCCATACGCCTCATACGGCTCACCTTGCCCTTCTTGTCTCGCTGATTGACGGAACGTTTGTCCGAGACCTTGAGAGCTTGCAAGCAGATGACGAATACGAACGCCCAGATCAGCACGGGAGTCGAGTTCAGCCCAGCAACGAACGAACAGAAGCTTCCATCTGTTCCGTAGATCAACGCCGTGCGTCCGGCCAGTGCACCAGAATCCGTATCCGCAGTTCAGGATCCCGCGAGATGTCCAGGCAGTGTGGCTGAATCCGGTGTTGCCCGGTCAGTCCGTGAGAGAGCTGTCAGAGATCCCAGTCTCGGCTCCTACCTGGCGCCGTCCTCTCCTGAGGCCTAGAGCACGGCGGCCGCGCGGCGGGCCTGCCGTCCGTAACGGTCTCGGAACGCTCCCCACCTACGGTGGGCTCGTTGCAGAGTCCGCGGGCGGAAAGTAGTCAGTCGGAGGAGCTGTCCATCGTGAAGATTTGGGTAACCGACGGGTCCGGGGCACCCTTTGCCGACCTCGTGGTACTGCCTGCTCATCATCCCGGGATGCTGGGCGGCGGCATTCCATACAAGGGAGCGCTAGATGAGAACGTGCCGGTAGGAAACGCGGACGTGTTCGCGGATGGTCCTGCGGACTGCCTGGTCCCCGAGGCCGAGTGGTGCATCTGCTTTCCCGGGGAGACGGACCGGTTCGCCGCCGACCCCAGTGCCCTGACTGAATCGACGCCCATCGTCCTGCAGGGCATGATCGAGGGCAAGTGGCTGAACCGCATCGGCGAAGACCTGGCGTGGAAGCCTGCCAGCCTGGGCAACAACCTGCTCGCGCAGGGACCGGGGATCACCGGAACGCTGGCCCGCCTCGAGGACGGCGAGATGCAAGGAGAGATCGGCGTTCAGTACACTTGCCGCGCAGGCCGCCAGACCCTCACCACTGCCCTCGCTGACCTGCGAGGCCATAACCTCCTGGGACTGGTGCGAGCGGTATTCGGGCACTGCCGGGGGCAGCAGCTGACGGTAGAGGCCGTCAATTGCAGCGCCAGAGGCCCGGCCTCGGCCCTTGCCGAAGACCGCCGGTTCCTGCAGCAGGTGATGACCGCAGCCGGAGTGACGCCTCCCGAACTGAGCACCCTTGCCGCCTGGAAGCGGCTGGCGCCTGAGATCGCCAAGATCGCAATTGACGAAGGGCTTACCGTCGAACCCGGCAGGCCCATCGACATCATCGTTACTGCCGGAGCCGACGTGGTAGGCCGCGGTCAGATGACGGTCCATGACCAACAAGACAAAGCGCAGTAGCCGTCGTAAGACGGCCCTACCAGCACGAGGCCTAGGGCGCTGCGCAGGTCATCACGAGCGCGATCGACACGCACGTCCAGTCCGAGCAGATGAGGCGCGGCGACGACGGATCGGCCGGGATCCTGGTTCCGCTAATGGCCCGGACGGTAACTGATGGCCAAGCCCGGCAAGGCCGAGGCTCCGAAAGAGCCGCTTGACCTGCGGCTTTAGACTTGGAGCGGGTGACGGGAATCGAACCCGCACTATCAGCTTGGGAAGCTGACGTTCTACCATTGAACTACACCCGCGCGCTGCTGGACGAGCCTGCGCTGTGTACGCCTCGATATCGTACCGGACCCGGTAGGTTGCCAGGGTGATCCTCTCCGATCGTGACATCAGGACCGAGATCGAGTCCGGGCGGGTCAAGCTCGACCCGTACGAACCCGAGCTGATCCAGCCGTCCAGCATCGACGTCCGGCTGGACCGGTACTTCCGCGTCTTCGAGAACCACCGCTACCCGCACATCGACCCCGCGGTGGAACAGCCGGACCTGACCCGGCAGGTCGAGACCGAGGGCGAGGATCCGTTCGTCCTGCACCCCAACGAGTTCGTGCTGGCCTCGACCTTCGAGGTGATCTCACTGCCCGACGACCTGGCCGGGCGGCTGGAAGGCAAGAGCTCTTTGGGCCGGCTGGGGCTGCTGACGCATTCGACGGCGGGCTGGATCGACCCGGGTTTCTCCGGGCACGTGACGCTCGAGTTGTCGAATGTGGCGACGTTGCCGATCAAGCTGTGGCCGGGGATGAAGATCGGCCAGCTGTGCCTGTTCCGGACCAGTTCGCCCGCGGAGCATCCGTACGGGTCGACGGTCTATGGCTCCCGGTATCAAGATCAGCGCGGGCCTACGCCGTCCCGGTCGTACCTGAACTTCTACCGGACCAAGGTCTGAGCACGCCGGGCCAGGCCGTCAGGCACGTCGACGGCCTGGCCCGGACATCAACAAAGGAACGCGGCAGCTAGAGTTGCTCCGGGTCAAAACGGCCGGCCTTCGCCGCGGCGATGAACCGGCGCCATGAATCGTCGGAATACCCAATTACAGGGCCGTCCTGATCCTTGGAGTCACGGATCAGGATCTGCCTGGCCGTCGCGGCCAGCTCGACGCACGCGCCGTTGTTGGCGCTGCGTCTCGCCGTGCGCCACTCAAGATTGCCCATAGCTATCGGATTCCTCCGGTTGCAAGATATAAGTGCTGGCAGCCTGCGCTGGTGAGTGGCTGCCGACGGGATCGGGGTGAAATCTATAAGGCTGGGTCAGGCGTTAAACCGGCTTTGTAAGTACGGATCAATTTTGCAATCAGGTCGCTGGTATCTTGTGGACTCAGCGCTATGGATTGCAGCTTATTGAAAACGTCGTGATATCTTTTCAGATCGTCGGGCCGGTCCAGATAGGTCGACCCGATCATGCCCTCGACGAACACTACACCCGGGGCCGGTTCAGGCAACTCCAAGATCGTGAAGTTGGCCTCCAGAGCAGGGTGCGCGCCCAGTTCGAATGGGAGGATCTGCACCTTCACATTCGGCAGGGCCGACATGTCCAGGATCTTGGCCAGCTGGGCCGCCATGACCTGACGCCCGCCCACTAGCCGGTGCAGCGCCGCCTCGTCCAGGACCACGGCGAAAGCGGGCGGGCTGGCTTGCGTGAGGATGCGCTGCCGGGCGAGCTTGGCCTCGATCTGCAGATCGATCTGGCCTGGATCGAGCCGCGGCATGGATCCTTCATGCTGGGCGCGGGCGTAGTCCGCGGTGTGCAGGAGGCCATGCACCACAGACGACTGGAAGGCGGAGATGGCCAGGGCTTCCTGTTCCAGGTCGGCGTACCTGGCGTAGGCCAGGTCGTAGCGCTGCCAGCGGGCGGGCCGCTTGCCTTCTGTTGCCAGGGTCATCAGCCGGTCGCGTTCGGCCTCGCTGGTTACCTCGTAGAGGTTGCAGAGGTCGCGGACGTCCCGGGCGGTAGCACCCTGGCCGGTTTCCATCCGGCTCACCTTGCTCGGGGAACACAGGAGGCGCTCGGCCACCTGTTCGACCGTCAGGCCTTTTTCGTTGCGAAGCGCGCGGAGCAGAGCGCCTAGTTCACGGCGCTGAAACGCCGGGCCGCGCACTTCTGGCACCTGCGGTCGCTTCCTTCCTCAGGAATATCTAACGGACGTTGCACAAGGTCCCGATCATCCCAACTGTGCAGATCATACATGCATGATGCATTTGAATCAGGCACTTGCCAGGTGGCATTGCTAGATGCACTATGAAATCAGATCGCAGGATGCATCCTCAAGCGACCCGCCGACAATGGGGTCGACGGTGACCCGATGGTTACCGAAGAAAGATCGCGTGCCAGCTCAGGGCGAGCGCACCGGCCGGGGAACCCGGCTCGCAGGTGCGGCCCCGGGACGCGAGGAGGAGAGGGCACTGCCATATCTCTTAGCCCGCGAAAACCACATTCGCTTCCCCGGTGCGCATGCGCACAGGCCGTGGCACGAAATCCGCGGCCGGCACTAAACCGATCCGGGATCCCGCCGGCTACCCGCTGCGCGATGACCCGGACACGCCGGCGGGCCGGTGCTGCAACACCGACCCGACGGGACACCACCCAGGCTCTGGACCGAGCTAGAAGGGCTAGCGATGTGATCAACATTAGCAACTACCCAGGTAATGACAACCCCCCGCGGCCGCCCACGGTGGCGCTGGTCGGGGACGGCCGTCGGGCGGGCAGCAGGGACCGCACGGGCGGCCGTTGGACGGGCAGCGGGGTCCGTGAGGCTCTCACCCTCGTGGCGGCCGTGGCGCTGGACTGGCTGGCCTGTCTCCTGCGGCGCTGGGGCGACCGGTGGTTCGCGATGAACGACACCGAGGCGTACTGGCGAGGCTGGCAGATCACCAAGACCCACGGCGGCCTCGGCCGGCGGTACCGCGACCTGCGGTTCGACACGCTGACCGCGTGCGCTCAGTGCGCCGGAGCGGGGGAATGGGCCGATACGCCGTGCGGGCCGTGCCTGGGGACGGGGCGGATCACCCTCGGGGAGGTGAGCTAGCCATGGCCTTCGGGCGGCCGCGGCAGCCGAACGACCCGAGCGTCATGGCCAGCGTGGAAGCCGCGCTCAGCAGCGTGGCGCGGCCGGGGATCCTCGGGCTGATCTGGAACTGGCGGTACGAGTTCGGCTTGTCCGCCGGGCTGGCGGCGGTCGGGCTGGCCGGCGGGTATGAGCTCGGGGCGGCCTGGCTCATAACCCTGGCCGCGATCGGGCTGGTGACGCTGGCGGCCGGGCTGGCCTGGCCGCCGTCGCGGCGGCGGCTGATCGCGCGGGCCTGGTGCGTCATCACCCCGCACCGGGTCCGGACCGGGTGCCGGCACGCCTGGGTGCAGACCCGCGACGGCAGGCTGCCCGTCGTCTTGTACACGACGCCGGCGGCGTTCGGGGAACGGGTGACGCTGTGGTGCCGGGCCGGTATCACCCAGGGTGACCTGGCGGGGGCGCGGGACATCCTGCGTGCGGCCTGCTGGGCCAGCGACGTCCGGGTGGTGGCCAGCGCCCGCTACGCGCACCTGGTCGTGCTCGAGGTGATCAGGTTCCTGCCCGCGGCGCCGCCCGGGCCGGGCGCGGCGGGCTGGCCGGGGCTGCCCGGCGACGGCGGCGATGGTCCCGGGGAGCCCGCGCTATTCGGCGGGGCGGGGCACCACTGGCCGTTCGGATAAATCTGACGCGGCCGGCCTGGCCTCGGGCTGAGCGACCGAGCGGGACAGGAGCTGTGCGACGTCGACGACCTCCAGGGTGTCCTTGGCCTCGCCCGAGGCCTTCTTGGCGGCCACCGCGTCACCGAGCATGACCAGGCAGTACGGGCAGGCGGTGGAGATCGTGTCCGGGTTCAGCGCCAGCGCCTCGTCGATCCGCTCGGTGTTGATCCGCTTGCCGATCCGCTCCTCCATCCACATCCGGGCCCCGCCCGCGCCGCAGCAGAAGCCGCGGTTCTTGCACCGGTGCATCTCTTCGGCCTGGATGCCGGGGACGGCCTCGAGGATCTCGCGGGGCGGGGTGAAGATCTTGTTGTGCCGGCCCAGGAAGCACGGGTCGTGGTAGGTGAGCTTCTCGTCGATCCGCTGGGTGGGGGTTAGCTTGCCCTGGTCGACCAGGCGGGCCAGTAGCTGGGTGTGGTGGATGACCTCGTAGTTCCCGCCGAGCTGGGGGTACTCGTTGGCGATGGTGTTGAAGCAGTGCGGGCAGCTGGCCACGATGGTGCGCGGCGCGGCCTCGTTGAGGGTCTCGATGTTCTGCTGGGCCAGCATGGAGAACACGAACTCGTTCCCGATCCGGCGGGCCGGGTCGCCGGTGCAGGTCTCGGCCGGGCCGAGCACCGCGAACTTGACCCCGGCCT
>Ga0209168_10002146_pt1 | contig 14516 bp, 8 predicted proteins | sample Coa_R1_FD_187156 | JGI IMG/M metagenome (GOLD analysis project Ga0209168, IMG submission 187156) | Surface soil microbial communities from Centralia Pennsylvania, which are recovering from an underground coalmine fire - Coalmine... | ecosystem: Environmental > Terrestrial > Soil > Unclassified ... | reverse complement strand
GTCAAGCAAGGCGTACGTGTACCTGTTGAGAGCGCCGCAACCCTGGGTTCTCCGGCGACCATTACGTATGTGGACGCATTCCTGAAACTAACGGTGACTCCACAGATTACAGTCGAGAACACCATTTTCCTGAATGTGGACGTCGAGAACACGACGCCCGACTTCGGACATGCGATTAACGGCAACCCGACATTGATCACTCAGCAAGCCACCACTCAGGTATTGGTAACGGATGGGGGCACAGTTGTGATCGGCGGCGTGATCCAGAGCACCAACTCGGTCGCGATTGATCAGGTGCCGTTGCTCGGAAGCATTCCCTGGCTGGGCAACCTCTTCAAGCACCAGATAGTGAATAGCTCAAACCAGGAGCTGATTTTCTTCATCACGCCTCGCGTGATCGAGACATAAGTTCCTAACACAAGTTAGCAGCAAGCAGCCGCCGGGACCCTGAGAAATGCCCAGGGCCGGCGGATTGTTTTTGTAGAGATGAATTATGACGAGTAGAGACGTGGCTTGCTACTTTCCTGCCAGTGAACAGAATCGAACCGGTCTCAACCTAGTAACGGGCGATATTCATTCGCTGTAACTTGGTCGAGTGCTGCAAACCAACGGCGGTTTGCAGCATCGAATTGGGTGTCCTTCAACCAGCACATTGTAACCCTGTTCATTTTGGCCATACCGGTGGCCTGTATTGCATGGATATTCACCCACGAAGCAGTACTGCGTGAATTTCAGGAATCTGTAAAGTTCGAAGCAACAGCGGCAGTTGGTTGAAGCGCACGTTTTTTTATCTTTTTACCTGCGAATATTGCTTAGCCACTACGTAACCGCGCTGTTTTTAGCGATCACACGTTTGAAGCTGGTGTTCCCAGACTGGCGAGGCTATTTGATTTCGCTTTTCTCTCTGGTTTGGATCGCCAATCAATGCATAAGCATTTACGACCGGCTGCGGCTCGACATTAAGCACGAGCACATTTCCATCAACACGCAAGAGCAGCAGGTGAAATCGATGCGAAGAGCAGACGAGGAAAGCGGCTTGAGACGTGCATTCCTCGTACTTTTAAGGGATCAGGAATCTAAATTTACTTCACCGGCACTACCGTCTTCGCCGAATTCATGTTGTCATATTTATCGTAAGCGCGTACCACCACTACATGCTCCTGCTCCGATTGATCTTGATCGATCGGCAGAGAGAAGTCGTAGCTCTCAGTCTTGGCATCCGACAACTGGCCGACCGGTTCCACGAAGTGCCAGTCACCCGCGTCCAGCGAATATTCCGCGCGCTTGATGGGAGAGAAACTGTCTGCGGCGCGGAACTGGACGTGAACTTTTCCGCCCTGGACCGAAGCCTTCAAATCTTCAATCTGCGGAGGCGTGGTATCCACTTCAAATCGGTCGCTCTCGCGCTCCGATGAAAGCGCCTCACCCGGCGAATGCGACGGAGAGTCGGAAGCGATTACCTTTATTACGTATCCACCGTCAGGCAGCAGGGAAGCGTCAAAGGAATAAAATCTCTCGCTCAGGCCGTTTTTGAGCAGCAGCCATCGGGTTTGGCCCTCGCCCCGGTAGTAAACCGAATAAACCATCTGATCGTCGTTCTGGTCGCGCGCCGTCCACTTCACGCCAATGGAATCGGAATCGTGAATCGGGCTAGGTTGAGGATCGAATCGCTGGCCCGATTGCCCAGTCGGGCGTGGCATAGGCTGATAACGCACACCTGGGGTGACCGTCACATCGTCAAATTCTGGCGCGACATTCTTCTGCAAATAGTAGACGGTGACACTGTCCACGCGCGGCGCCGGATTTCCGGGATGCAGAATCGCCTTCCACTGCACAAATCGCGCCGGCGGCACGGTAATTTCTGCGCTCTTCTGCAGATCGACCCGCGTCCAAGTGCTCCAGTTGCGGTCGGGATTGTCCACATTCCCGCTACGCGCGAACAACTCAACATTGCCAGCGCCACGGAATTGCGCCCGTCCCCACTTGGAGAACACCTGGGTATCGAACACGTCGCTTTCGTAACTGCCCTCAGCGTCAGGCGCGCTGCTCAGCAGAAAAATCTTGCCCAGATTGCTGCTCGAGGCATAAAGGCTGCCGTTTGGCGCCTTGGCAAAAGTCGTGATCTGACTGGCCTCTGCTTTCACAAGTTCGGTGTAATCTTCGCGTCCGGTGACTTCAAAAATATTTCCACGGTTTCCGGTTCCGGCCAGTAAATGTCCCTGCGAATCGAATGCCATCGCATAAACAAGATCATCGCGCGAGTTCCAAAGCAGTGAAGGCGACCCGTCCGGAGCGATTTTATAAATCGCCGACCCTCCCGGAATAGCGGCGCTAGAGCTGTTCAAGGTGACCGCCGATTCAGCCGGAGGGCCAGTGCTCGGCGGTGCGACGGAAGATGGCGCTGAATCTGATGCTTTGGGAGCAGCGGGAATTGCGACGGTCAAAGTTGACGCCGGACTGGGGCCGCGCTTTTCGCCGGCCGCGGCTGCGTAAATGTTGCCGGCCTTGTCGATCGCGAGACTGGTAATCTCACGCTTAGGAGCGCTGTATAAAACGAAGCCGTCGCCCTTGGGAGTAATGCGATAAATCAGGCCGCTGCCGTCGGAGCCCGCAATCACGTTGCCTTGACTATCAAAGGCCAGCACACGGATGTGGGGCTCATCACTCTTGAAGAAAAGCGAATGGTCTCCATTCGGCGCGACACGAAAAATCTCCCCGTGATCTCCGGTGGCAACGTACAGATTGCCGCGGTCATCGAGCGCCAGGCTCCAGATGTATTTCGTGCCGGGATCAAAAAAGACGGAGGACTTCCAGTCGGTTGCTGGGTTTTCACTTTCAGCCCCGGCGTGGTCACCTTGCTTAGTATTGGGATCTTGCTTGGTTTTGGGGCGATGGGCGTCTTGCCCTTCTTTTGCAAAATCAGCGGCCACTCCGGGCTCGATCTTGTAAACCTTGCCATCGGGATTTGTGGCCGCGTAAATCGCACCATCTTTTCCAACCACCAGCGCCTGCACCTGTAATTCCTGCGGCTGGAAAATCGCGACCGGCCTACCTCCCTGCAGAATGCGATATATGCGGGCCGGCGCGCCGGTAGCGGCGTAAATCTCGCCTTGCGGTCCGATCGCGGTCGCCCAAATCGCACTCGAAGGAGTGGTCGCGACCAGTTTGAAAGCCGGCGCCAGCTGCAGGAATCCGTCGCTCGAAATAGCCACGCCATGTGCAGTGCCTTTCAGTAAATCCTGGTAGGTCGACTGTTCCCAGGTGCGAGTGCCTTCCGCAAAACCGGAAGTGGCGGCAGAAAGAAGAATGAGAAATAACGCGGAGTTACGAAGCAAGATGATGGCCTCTGAGGAAAGAGAAATCGTTAAAACCAGAGTATCACGGCGAGCGTTCGCTGCAGGGCAGGAGCGCTTGGCATGCGGTTTTTGTGAGTGTGAGTGGGACAAGCCAGAGTGTGGCTACGGCGTCAGGCTTCCGGTTTGAATCTCTGCGGGTGATCGTGAAGGCATCCAGCGTTACTGGGTGAGCCTGAATGAGCCGCCACAACTGTTAATGCGAGCAGGACAACGATAAAGATCAAGCCGCAAAGCCAAGCCACGCGATGCCGACTGCCAAAGTGGCCAGAGTGACTGGAATGCCCACGCGAAGATAATCTCTGAACGAAATTTCAATTTCCGGCCGCGCTTTTTCGATGACGATAATGTTGGCAATAGATCCAGTCACCGTCAGATTCCCTGCCAGAGTGCTTGCCATCGCCAGCACTAGCCAGAACTGAGTCGGGTTGTGAAATTGTGGTACTAGTCCTTTCAGCAGCATCACCGCGGGAACATTGCTCACAACATTCGAAAGCAGCGCGACGACTCCGCCGAAAATCCATGGATTGTGAAGGTCCATGCGCTCCGCCAACGCGAGCAGATGTTGTGCGATGCCCGCCTGTTCAACCGCGCCAATGATCAGAAATAATCCGATGAAAAAAACCAGCAGCGGCCAATCAATTTCTTTATAAATTTCTTCCGGGTGGACAGAGCGGCGGATCAGCAGCACTGCCCCGCCCAGGGCAGCTACCATTGCGGGCGATAATCCTGCCAGAAATCCCGCTAATACAAGGGCCAGGATTACGAGTGGGAACGTCAGTTGCCGCCGGTTAATTGCATCAATTTGTGAAGCATCCCATGCTGGTTTTACAACGGCGCCGCCATTGCGATTGGGATAGAGCCAGTGCAACACCATCCAATCGATAAACAATCCGATTATGGCTACGGGCGCAAGGGCAACCAAAAAGTGACGATAACTGATTCCCGAAATTGATCCGATCAAAATATTCTGTGGATTGCCCGTTATTGTAGCCGTGCTGCCGATGTTTGACGCAGTCGCAAGCGCCAGCAAATAAGGCATGGGAGGTTTCGAAAACTGCTGGCAGATCTTCAGCAGCAAAGGCGTCATTACCAGGCACACCACATCATTCACCAGGAAGGCGGACAGAATTCCGCTGGTGAAAATTACGCCTGGCAGCAAATGCGAAGGGGGCACGAACTTCACAACCAGTCCGGCGATCCACTCGAAAAAACCCGCAAAATGCAGGCTCGACACGATAAGCATCATGGATGCGAGCAGAACAATAGTTGTGTAGTCAATGCTGCGAATGCCGGCGGTAGGGCTGATCACACGGAACGCAAACATTAGTGCGGCGCCGATAACGGCGGCTGCGGGACGATTAATCTTTGTCCCCGGGAAACGTCCGATCGCGAAAACAAGATAGCTGGCCAGAAATATCGCGTAGACGATGAGGAGGTGAACACCGGGACCAAACGCGAAGGCGACCATCACGCTGCGCGTCCGAGCGTGAGGTTTGATCCAAAATCAGATTGCAACATCTGGTCACCTCGCGTGGTTACTGCCAGACGCGGCGATGGGGTCAGTGTGGCATTCCACATGACAAAATTTGTCACGCCAGCAGTGGGAGACGACGCGGGTCCAGAATTCCAGTCTTTAAAATCAAGCATTTGCTTCATTCGTCATTTTGGCAAAACACATGCTACTACCAGAAGTGAATGTACTGGGAGCCACTGAGCAATGAACTAAGGAGTCGGTTATGGAATGGAAACCGCGACAACACCCAAGGTTCAAAGCCGCTGTTCCGATCGAGCTCCGTCCCAAGGGTGTTCCCACGCCGTTGCGCGGACAAACTGCCGACATCTGCCTGGGCGGATGCTATGTCGAAATGGTTTTCACTCAGGAAGTTTCAACCGCGGTAGACATTTCACTGTGGCTTGGTGATTCGAAAATTTACATCAGCGCCGAGGTCGTCAGCAAGCATCCCTCGTTTGGCAACGGATTTCGATTCGTTCACCTCACCAAAGACGGCGCCACAAAATTAAATAATTATCTCCAATCCCTGAAACCGGATGCGGCGATGGCAAACGACTCGCCTTTTGCAGGCCCACCGGCCATCTCGTCGCAATAACGGTACAGCTAACCCGAGGTCACGCGGCTAGAAAAACCGACTTAGATCAAAGGATTACTCGCTCATCCCCGATTCTTCTCGTCACCCGCTCTCGATCGAGATATTCCAGCAGTGGGATCGCATATTTCCGGCTGACGCCTGTCAATTCTTTAAATCGCCCAACGTCAATTTTGGGAGAGGTCGCTTTTTGCGCGGCGAGGTTCTTTCGTAATTCGTTCAATGCTCCCTGATGAAACACCAGATCGTCAGATACTTTAATCAGAACTTTGTCCCGCAGCAGCAGGGTCACTAGTTTCTGGGCACGGGCCTTATCGATTTTTAAACCCGCCAGCACGTCTTTTAGCGCGGGAACTTTCAATCCAGCCGCCGAGAATGCCTGCTCGATGAGTTTTCGCGACTCGGCTTCTTCATCTTTCATTACCACGCCGCGACCGCGAAGATGAACGATATCGCCGACTGCCTCGATCTTGCCTTCTTTCACCAGCTGAGCGATGAGGTCCGGGAAAAGCTCAGCATCGATTGAGGACTTTTGCCGCAGAGTTTTCTGGCTCATGCCGGAAGATAAAGTGTTTTGCGTTTGAAAAGAATCCAACGCTGATAACAAGGTAGCTTTGAGGCCTGATATGGCCTCGGAAACCAAAAAATGATTGCCTACTTTGGCACTCACCCCATTTCGTAACAATGGGTCGAGTTTTGCGGCGATCACACTTGCCCTCCAACCAGTCTCAGTCACCAACTGCTGGAATGAGATTCCCGAAGCTCCGCGTCTCGCTATGCGGGCCATCAATATCGGTTCGTGATTTCCGCTTGCCCCGGCTGTTAACAGCTGCTCGCGGACTTCGGGTTTCTGTTTGGAAATAGGAAAGGCATCAAGCACAACTCCTCCGCCAATAGTGATCACGGGTGAGAATTGCCGAATGATGAAGCGATCACCGGGAAGCAGCAGGAGCGGAGCACTCAATCGCAGTTGCGCAAATGTTTCAGCTCCGGCCTTCAGTTGTTTATTTTCGTATAGATTCACTGTCACGATAGTCTCCGAAGCGAAGGCGTGAAAGTGTACCCGCGCGCCACTCTTCAACGGTTTCGCGGAAGGAAGGAGCGAAAGCTTTACGTCGATTCGGGACGAAGTTTGAAGCACTCCCGGCGAGGCCAGCGCCATGCCACGTTCGAGCTCATCTTTATCGACGCCGGCCAAATTCAGCGCCGTGCGTTCCCCCGCGACTGCTCTTTCGGTCGAAGCTCCGTGCACCTGAACGCCGCGCACCCGAATTGTCTTCCCTGCCGGGAAAAGCTGCAGCTCGTCTTCTTTACCAATCGTGCCCGCGACCAGTGTGCCCGTCACCACTGTTCCAAAACCTTTCATCGTGAAGACACGATCAATTGGCAGCCGCGCAATCGCATTCGCGTCACGCGCCGGCAACTGCGCCGCTATGCTAATCAGGTGGGTCTTGAGTTCGTCGAGGCCAGTTGATTTCAACGCGCTCACTGGCACGATCGGCGAACTTCCCAGGAACGAACCCTGCAGAAAATCTTCGACCTCGAGCCGAACAACTTCAAGGGTCTCCGCATCGACCGTGTCGGATTTTGTGAGTACGGTTATTCCATGCCGGATTCCGAGCAGGCGGCAGATATCAAAGTGCTCGCGCGTCTGCGGCTTGATGCCTTCATCGGCGGCAATCACCAGCAAAACCAGATCAATCCCACCAACTCCGGCAAGCATGTTGCGCACGAAACGCTCATGTCCGGGAACATCGACAAAGCCAAATCGCAGCCGCTCGCCAAATTGACCGGGCAACTCCGAGTGCGCGAAACCCAAATCAATGGTTATTCCGCGGCGTTTTTCTTCTTCCAGGCGATCGGCGTCGATCCCCGTAAGCGCCTTGACCAGCGCGGTTTTCCCGTGATCGATATGCCCGGCCGTGCCAACAATAATGGACTTCATGGACGTTTCAGTATATGTGGGGACAGCCGCCCTCGGCTGTCCTGTCGAGCGAAGCTCGACATATTGCTTCTCGAAAGGCTTCTTTGCTTCCTCAGGAAAGCCGAGGGCGGCTGTCCCCACGCAGCCCAAGTTTCTCGTCGGCAGCCGTTGTTTTTCTCAGCGTTTTCTTCTAAAGTTTCTCTGCGATCTCTGCGGTTAAAAGCTTTTGAATTCCCGCGAAAGATGCGACAATAGAACTTCCCCACATGTCAACGGCAACCCTAGCCATCACACCTGAAGTCTTGCGTGATCACGGACTGACTGCTGAAGAATACGATCGCATTAAATCGTTGCTGGGCGGACGCGAGCCAACCTTCACCGAACTCGGCATTTTCAGCGTGATGTGGAGCGAGCACTGCTCCTATAAATCATCGCGCGTGCATTTAAAGCGCTTGCCGACCCGCAGCCGCCGCGTTCTGCAAGGCCCGGGAGAAAACGCCGGAATCGTTGACATCGGCGAGGGCTGGGCATGCGCTTTCAAAATCGAATCCCACAATCATCCTTCTTTCATTGAGCCGTTTCAGGGCGCGACCACCGGCGTTGGTGGAATTTTGCGTGACATTTTCACCATGGGAGCGCGTCCAGTTGCAGTTATGGATTCCCTGAGGTTTGGTCCGATCACATCACCGGGCCATGTAGCTCGAAACGACCATGTGGGAACGGCCGCCCCCGGCCGTTCATCCGAGCGTAGCTCGGCAGGACAGCCGAGGGCGGCTGTCCCCACGCGAGAAGAAATTCACAAAAATCACTCCATCCTCGAGGGCGTGGTCAGCGGCATCGCTTCTTATGGCAACTGCTTCGGAGTTCCCAACCTCGGCGGTGAGACGAAGTTTGAACCCTGCTACTCCGGCAATCCGTTGGTGAATGCGTTTGCCCTCGGCCTCGTGCGCAAAGATCAAATCTTTTACGCCAAGGCCTCTGGCGAAGGTAATCCCGTGATTTACGTAGGCGCAAAAACCGGACGCGATGGCATCCACGGCGCCACCATGGCGAGCGAAGAATTCAGTGAAGCGTCGGAAGCCAAGCGGCCGAACGTACAGGTCGGAGATCCATTCTTAGAGAAGCTGTTGCTCGAAGCCTGCCTCGAAGCCATGCAAACCGGCGCGGTGATTGGCATTCAGGATATGGGCGCAGCCGGCCTCACCTGTTCCACTTGCGAGATGGGCGCGCGCGGCAATGTAGGACTTGAAATCGAGATGGACCGCGTGCCGCAGCGCGAGACCGGCATGAGCGCTTACGAAATCCTGCTGAGCGAATCGCAGGAGCGCATGCTGCTGGTCGCGCAAAAAGGCCGCGAAGAGGAAGTCTACAAAGTCTTCCGCAAGTGGGGACTCGATGCCGTCGAAGTTGGCCGCGTGATCAGCGAGAACCGCATGCGGGTGCTGGAGCACGGCGAGGTTGTTGCAGAAATTCCCAACACCGCGCTGACCGACGAGGCCCCGGTTTATCAGCGTCCGCTAAAGCGCTGGCAGCCGCCGGTTCCGAGCGAAATGCCCGAGCATGTTGAACTCGGGAAAAAAACCGACTTCACCGATGACCTGAACCGCCTTCTCGCGAGCTCCAACATCTGCAGCAAGCGGTGGATCTATCAGCAGTACGATTCCATGGTGCAGACCAATACCGTCGAAGGTCCCGGTGCCGGAGATGGCGGCGTGATTCGCATTAAGGGTTCGCAGCGCGCGCTGTCGATGGCGCTCGACGGAAACGGTCGCTGGTGCTATCTGGATCCCAAGCTGGGTGCGATGCATGCCGTCGCGGAAGCCGCGCGCAATGTAGCGTGCTCGGGTGCCGTCGCAGTTGGCGCAACAAATTGTTTGAACTTCGGCAACCCCGAAAAGCCGCAGATCATGTGGCAGTTTTCACAGGCAATTGACGGCATCACCAAAGCCTGCGAGGAACTTGAGATCCCTATTACTGGTGGCAATGTCAGCTTTTACAACGAGACTCTCGGCGAAGGAATTTATCCGACGCCAGTGCTGGGAGTGGTGGGGATTCTGGACGATGTGAACAAAGCGATGTTCCCGCACTTCCGTGAAGCCGGGCGCTCGGTTGTGCTATTGCGAGCGTGCGAGCCAGGAGATGCGGTTGACGCTGAGGTCGAGTTTGGATCATCCGAGTACGCAAAAGAAGTTCTCGGTGAGCTGTGGGGATTTCCTCCGGCGCTGGAGATTGAGAAAGAGGCCGCTCTGCAAAAGGCGATTGTTGAGCTGATTGGCGCGGGACTCATTGATTCCGCACATGATTGTTCCGATGGCGGCTTAGCTGTGGCTTTGGCAAGATGCTCTTTTGCCAACGGAATTGGATGTAGAGCCGAGCTTCGCTCGGCATGGACGGGCGAGGGCGCCCGTCCCCACACTGACAACGCTCGGCTGGCCCCGGAATTCTTGCTTTTTAGCGAGGATGCGGGGCGGATCGTGATCTCCTGCGACCCGGCGCACCTGGCGCGAATCAAACAAGCAGCCAAGAAACACGGCATTTTTGCCGATGTACTAGGCGAGACGGTTTCCGGCATCCTGGAAATCAAGGTCGATGGCCCGGTCGCGATTTCAGGTTCCGTTTCAGATTTCAACGAAAGTTACGAAGGCGCGCTGGAGCGGGCATTGCATGGCGATCCAGCGACAGTAGCGGCTGATTGAGAACGTGTAGCAGCAGGCGTCCACGCCTTGCCAAGTTGCCGAGCATAGCTCGGCTGGACAGCCGAGGGCGGCTGTCCCCACAAATGTCCGTAATGGTACATCGGGTTCACTGAGGGCTGACAGCTGATGGCTAGAAACGACAAATTTCGCGATGAGTGTGGCGTGGTTGCAATCTACTCACATCCTGAGGCGGAAACCCTCGCTTACCTCGGCCTGCATGCCCTGCAGCATCGCGGACAGGAATCTGCCGGCATCGTCACCTCGAATGGCATGGCCCTGCACATTCACAAGGCCATGGGCTTGGTCGCTGACATTTTCACCGAGAAAAAGCTGTCCAAATTGCGCGGGACTCTTGCCATCGGCCACACCAGGTATTCGACCACCGGCGACTCAGCGTTACTGAACGCACAGCCCATCATGGTGCAGTCCAATAAGGGGATGATTGCGCTCGCCCACAACGGCAATCTGACTAATGCGGGAGAAATCCGCGCGCGGATGGAGGCGCAAGGCTCGATCTTCCAGACCAGCAGCGACACCGAGGTCATCGTCCACCTGATCGCCCAGTCGCGCGAACACACTCTGCCCGAAGCCATGGCCGATGCGTTGCGCCGCGTGGAAGGCGCGTTTTCGCTGGTGATGATCAGCCCCGACCGCATCTTCGCAGCCCGCGATCCGCGCGGCTTTCGTCCGCTGGCCATGGGACGCATTCCGGCGCAAGGCGACCGCCACCAGGACACGATTGTTTTCGCCTCTGAAACAAGCGCTTTCGATCTGATCGGCGCGACCTACGAACGGGAAGTGAAACCTGGAGAATTAGTGATCGTTGGGCCAGATGGGCCTCCAACGTCACGCTTCTATGCGCCTGCGCTGGCGCAATCCAGCTGCATCTTCGAGCACGTTTATTTTTCGCGACCTGATAGCCGCGTCTTCGGACGTCCGGTGCAGGAGAGCCGCGAAGAGCTCGGCCGCCAGCTTGCCATAGAGGCGCCCGCCGATGCGGATCTGGTTGTGCCAGTCCCTGATTCCGGCGTCACTGCAGCCATGGGTTACGCCGCTGAAAGTGGAATCCCGCTGCGCTTTGGACTAATTCGTAACCATTACGTGGGGCGGACTTTCATCGAACCGCAGCAATCCGTGCGCGACTTCGGCGTGCGGCTCAAGCTGAACCCTGTGCGTAGTTTGCTCGAAGGCAAGCGCGTGGTGCTGATCGATGACTCCATCGTGCGTGGAACAACCAGCAAAAAAATCGTCCGCATGGTGCGTGGCGCCGGTGCTACCGAAGTGCACCTGCGAATTTCATGTCCGCCGACAATTTCGCCCTGCTTCTATGGGGTTGACACTCCGCGCAAGAAAGAGCTCATCGCCGCGAACAACACCGTCGAAGAAATTCGTAAATACATCGGCGCGGATTCGCTGTCGTATCTTTCGCTTGAGGGAATGAAGAAAGCCTGCCACGACGGCGAGAAAACCACTTACTGCACCGCGTGTTACACCGGCCGCTATCCCACCTTAATCGATGTAGAAGAAATTCAGCCAGCGGTAGTTGAGAAACCCTGATTTGTGGTGGAAATACGGCCGCTCTCGCCCGTACAAACACTGCCGATTGAATTCAAAAGCTTTTAACCGCAGAGATCGCAGAGAAAGGCATGAGGACGCTGAGAAATTCATTCAGGCAAAAGATACGTTTTCTCTGCGAACTCTGGGTTTTCTCTGCGAACTCTGCGGTTAAAAGCTCTTGCTTTTGTCTGCGCTTCCAGGGCGCAAAAAGCCAAAGCGACTCATGGCTTCTTCTGCGCAGAAGCAACCCGCTCGATGCCCTGCAGATCTTTCGTGATCTGCACATTCTTCCAGCCCTGCAACAATTCCTTAACGCGGGCCGCGATCGTCCCGCTGATCTCCATCACAAGCCAGCCGTCAGATTTCAGGGCCTCATGCGCCTGAGGAATCAATCGCTCGATTACTTCCGAGCCGTTCGGCCCTGCAAATACCGCATTTTGTGGCTCGAACTTACGGACCTCCAGCTGCACTGTGTCTTCCTCAGACTCGCCCACATAAGGCGGGTTGGAAACTACACAGTCGAATAGATTCTTTTCGATTCCGTTGAGCAAATCGGCTTCATGAAATTGCACGTGCGATTCAAGCTGTAAGCGCGATGCATTGGAGCGGGCAATTTCTAAGGCTTCGGGCGAAATCTCGGTCGCATGAATTTCGGCTTCCGGCAGCTCTTTCGCCAATGCCAGGGCTATACAGCCCGAGCCGGTGCCGACATCGACAATGCGGAGGTTGGCGAGCGAGGGCTCCCGCCCCGCACGACCCAGCACCGTTTCTATTACATGCTCGGTTTCCGGACGCGGAATCAGCACCGCCCGGGAGACGATAAAATCCATGCCCCAGAACTCCTGGTGGCCGGTGATGTACTGCGCGGGAATGCCTTGCGAACGCTGGGCGAGGGCATCGTCGTAACGAGCTTTCTCCTCAGCCGTGAGCTCATGCTCTGGATGTCCGTACAAAAACGCTCGATCGCGACCCAAGGTAAACATGAGCAACAACTCGGCATTCATTCGCGGAGAAGGGACCTGAGCCGACGTCAGGCGTTGGACTGCAGAACTGAGCACGTTGCCAAGATGCACCCAACTATTTCACCACAAGCGGGCGCGCACAAATGCTTCGGAGGTCAACGAAGATTTACTGTGGCGGCTGCCCGGGCGCTCCCGGTGGTCCATTTTGATTTTGCTGCTGCTGTTGCTGCTGTAATTCGCGCAACAACTGCTCGGGAGTTTTTACTGCCGGCCCGTTTTGCTGCTCCTGCGATTGATCACCCTGGTCAGGCTGGGCCTCTTCTTGAGGCTGCTCCTGCATATTAGGAGTCGCTTCGCCCCCGGTTTCCACCGGATTCTCACTTTCCACGTCGGGCACCGCTTGCAGGTTTTCATTCTCTCCCTGCTGCTGATTCGTCTGGGGAGTAGGCGCGGGCTCAGGGCCATTGGATTTTGCCATCAGCACGATTTTGTTCAACGCGTGCGGATCGGCGGCCGATCCTAACAGCACATAGTCGTAATGCGACCCATTCAGCAGTTGCGCCATTACATCGCGCGGAGCGCCAGGCCCGAATTGCCCGACGACGCGTTCGCCCGAGCCGGCTGGCATGTCAACATTGGCGCCCGTCTTTTGTCTGACTGCATTCAGGACGTCGCTCATGGTGGAATTTCTGGCGACGATGGTGAGCTGTCCACCTTGCAAACTTACCTGGGGCGGCGAAGACGGGCCGTGCTCTGGAGTCACCTCAGCCGCTGGTTGTGTGGGGGAGCTAGCTGCCGGTTTAGGCTGCGTTGGTGAGGTTTTTGCCGCTTTTTGGGATTTCACGCGGTGCTGAGTCTGGGCTGAAGCAGATGCAGCGCCGCACAGCAGAAGCAACCAAAGGAGATGAATCGAAACCCGCAACATATACAAATCAGATTTTAGCACTCGGCAAGAAGGAAGATTACTGCTGGGGAGCGAAGTAACCCTTGCGGGCGCGGATCTCTAAATCCTTTTTGAGAGAGGTGATTTCGATAGAGCGGAATCGGCCGTCGGGATCGAAATCTGCAGGATGGTACGAGATCACGTATTGGCTTCGCAATTCATCTTCGATAGCCGAAAAAGATGTCTTAATGTCCTTCATTTTGAAGGGAAAGAAGGCGCGACCGCCAGTAGCATCAGAAATCTGGTCAAGGATCTTGTCACCACGAAGAATCAGGCCGCTATCGTCGGTTGAGATCGTATAAATGATGACCTGCGCGCGCTCGGCCATGTAGATAGCCTGGCCCAGCGTGTGTTCGCTCTGATTGTCCTCGCCGTCGCTAATGACGATCAATGCCCGCCGCACCGGCCGGTCCGAATCATCCCTCAGCATCTTCTCTTTGCAAGAGGTATAAATGGCGTCATACAGCGCCGTTCCTCCGCCATCCTGCATCTTTTGGATTCCGGCGCCGAGCAAACTCACGTTGTCGGTGAAATCCTGCATGACTTTGTTCTTTGCATTGAATGCCATTGCAAAGGCATGGTCGTAATGCGGACGCAGGGTGTGCTGCAGGAACCCGACGGCCGCCTCCTGCTCGAACTGGAAGCGCCCATGCACCGATCCGCTGGTATCGATCAACAGGCCAATCTGCAAAGGAAGGTCGGTTTCTTGCGAAAATCGCACGATCTGCTGCGGCGGTTTGTGATCGTCAAGGATGCTGAAGTCGTTCTTGTTCAGGTCGCGCACGAACTTGCCATGCTTATTCATGGCAATGAAGAGCACGTTCACTTCGTTGACGCGCGATTTTATGGTGACAATGGAGTTCGGTTCGGTGGATGCGACCGCAGGCGAAGAAGCAGCCAGGTCAACGCTGGGAGCAGCAAAAGAATTCTGCCCGTGCAGTGGCACTATAGCCAGGAACATCACCGCAAGACA
>Ga0209168_10002145_pt1 | contig 14521 bp, 8 predicted proteins | sample Coa_R1_FD_187156 | JGI IMG/M metagenome (GOLD analysis project Ga0209168, IMG submission 187156) | Surface soil microbial communities from Centralia Pennsylvania, which are recovering from an underground coalmine fire - Coalmine... | ecosystem: Environmental > Terrestrial > Soil > Unclassified ... | reverse complement strand
CAAAACCCAGACCGTGCCGATCACTTTCCATCATGTGCACTTCTATCTCGCTGACGCTGCGGGAGCTTCTCAAGTGCTGGAGATGCAATCGTGGTACGCCAAAATGTTCGGCGCCAAGCCGGGAAAACGCGCTCAATTTGACGCTGCGGATATTCCCGGAGCGAATCTGACCTTCACGAAATCGGACACGGCGACGGTGGGTACCAAGGGACGCACGCTGGACCACATCGGATTTGAAATCGTCGGCCTCGAAGCGTTCTGCAAGAAGGCCGAAGCCAACGGGCTGAAGTTCGACATGCCGTTCACCAAGAGGCCGGACCTGGGCATTTCTCTCGCGTTCATCACCGATCCCTGGGGAACTTACATCGAGCTGAACGAAGGCCTCGACAAGCTGTAGGCAGAGTTGGATTCGGCAATTTGACGCAGCGCGGCGGCCAGCTTAAGCTTCCCTTTTGCGAGGAGACGCAATGGCCAAGCTGGCGCTAGTTTATGGAATGCGGTTGTTGCCCGCGGACGAATTGGGCGAAATCGGTGACGCACCGGTCACGCTGAAGGATGGGCGGAAGTCGCGCGTGACCATGCACCTGATCGAAGGCAGCAAGGAACAGATCGAGGAAACTCTGAAGCAGTCGATGGATGCGTTTTTTGAGATGTATCCGGAGATTTAGGCGCGGCGGGATTTCCGGGTTACGGGAGAGCGCTTCATACTTTCAGCACTTCGGTTGTCATTCTGAGCGAAGCGAAGAATCCCTCTTGTTTTTTGCTTGTGCTTAAATCGAAGAGAGATTCTTCGCTTCGCTCAGAATGACAGCTTTTTTTCTGTAGCCTGCTCCCTTGCACGGTTTCGATTCTCGCAGGCCACTCCTCTAAACCTGACAGGCTGAAGCCTGTCCTACCGGTTGCCGAAGTTTTCCGGGTCGAAATCGGCGGAGCCGGGCGCGGCCACGTTGGAACTGACCAGTACCACGCTTTGCCCTGTCAATTCAAAACGCTTCCGGCATTTCCGGCAGGCCACCAGTTCATCCACGCGAACCATGTACGAACGCGCCAAGGCGAAGCGCTTCTTGTCTTCTTCTCCCGCGCCGCGCGGCAATTCATTTTTCTTGGTGCGCACGATCCAGCGAATAGGATAATTGTCTTCTTTTCGGCATGCCGGACAGGTTAAAGGAATGGTTTTGGTTTCCTGCTTCTCGATGTAAAACTGCCGCTCGTCCATGATGTGCCTGCTCTCCGTATGCCCACGCTTAGCGGATCAAGCGCGGGGCGATCGCAACGTATCGCTCGTTTGCGCAAGGGTCGACGGTTCCATTGTAACAAATTCCATCCCCGAGTCGCGCCAGCGCGGCAACCAGTGTTCGAGAGCAGCGACAACGTGGAGACGCTCGCCGCCGAGCGCGCGGTGATCACCGTCGTGCAATAAGATGATGTCGCCGTGAGCGCGGTCGGTGCGCGCGGCGCGCGCCAGCTTTTCGATCAGGCGCCCGGGCGGCTGGGGTTTCCAGTCCTGGCAGATCAGCGACCACATCACCACGTCATGCATTCCGGCGCGGCGAACTTCCGCCTGCAGCAGAGGATTCCGGTAACCGAATGGCGGTCGCATGCAGAGCGGCGGGTGCTCGCGGGTCGCGGCCGCGATCGCTTCCTGGCAGCGCAACAGCTCATCGCGTATTCCAATGCCCGATCGCAAAAAAAGATTGGCGTGGGTGTGCGAATGATTTCCCAGAACGTGTCCGCGAGCAGAAATTTCCCGCACCAGTTCCGGGCAGGCGAGCGCGAATTTTCCGACCAGAAAAAACGTGGCGCGAACGGAATGCCGGCCGAGCAGCTCCAACAACCGAGGAGTCACAGCGGGGTTCGGCCCATCGTCAAAAGTGAGCGCTATTTTTCGCGAGGAGGAAGTGCGCCAGATGGTCGGGCCGAATAATTGCGCCGAAGGGGCCACCGCGGACCACGCGGTGATTCCCGCCGCGGCCGCCGCCACGCCGCCCAACGCAATGCCCGCCGTATAATTCAATAGGCCACCCATGCTTCTCAGCGGCATTTTCGCACTTCCCGCCCTGCGGCACCAGAAGCGCCCGGGTAACCCTTTCGTGGAGGGTCCCGTCTAAGACTTCACGGGATGAATTAAGCTGGAAACCGGCTTCTCTCGGGCCTGAATATTGGAACCGGGAAAGCGCCAAATCGGTATCTTCTAGGGGCTCGAAGGGGCGTGAACGTTGCCGCGTAGAAGATTGGCAGTGCTGCTCGCGGGACTGCTCCTGGTGTTCGCCGCTTTGGGTGTTCCGCTCGCCGCGCAAGATAACAATCCGACGCCGCCGAATCCGGACGCCGAAACGCCGGCCGATTCGCAATTGGCCGGAACCGTGCGCACGCCCGATGGCACGGCTATTCCGGGCGCGACGCTGCGCGTCATCGAAACTGCCACCGGAAAAGCGTGGATCACGTGGACCGATGAAAACGGAAGCTTTGAATTTCCAGCGCTTCCGGCCGGCCATTTCCGCATGGAAACTTCGCAGCTGGGTTTTGCGCCTGCCAGCAAAGAAATCGATCTCGCTTCCGGCGTGAAGACGCCCGCGGATTTGAGATTACAGGTCGGCACGCTGGCGGCGATTTCGGCGCCGCCCGTGGCGCCAAGTGGGAGCAATTCTCCCGGAACGGCGCCCGCAAATGAGAGTGCGAGCAACGCGTCCTCCAGCACGCCGCCCGCAGGCAGCGCCGCAACTCCTCCCCCAGCGTCGCCTTCAACATCGGCCTCCAATAATTCCTCCAGTGCATCCGCCAACGGCACGAACGGTGGCGGCGGAAATCGCGGACAACGCAGCGGCGGCCCCGGAGGCGCACGCAACGGACAACCAGGAGGAAACGGACAAGGCGGCGGGCGGCGCGCATTCCAGCAAGTCGGCCTGAACGGACAAAATCAGAATCCCGCCGAGAGCGGCGCGGAAGATTCCAACATCGCGGAAACGGGCGGACAGCTTGGGCAGGCCGCTTCCGCGGACGCCGTTCAGATGATCGGCACGGTCGCCATGGGGCAGGCTCCGGCAGGCGGATTTCCCCAGCCCGGCGACGGCGGCACTGGCGGACCCGAAACGCAAATTGGAATGGCAAACGGCGCGAACGCCATTCCCGGGCAGGGCGCTCCCGGCGGATTCGGCGGACCGGGCGGCGGGCCCGGAGGCGGAGGGTTTGGCGGAGGGTTCGCCGGCCGCGGAGGCGGAGGGCCGCGCGGGCGCGGTCCGCAAGGCGGCGCGCAGGGCGTGGGCGCTCTGTGGGGCGCGCAGCGAGTGATGCGCCAGCGCATCAACCGCGTGCACTACAGCATCTACGACACGTTTGGAGATTCCGCGCTCAACGCGCGTCCCTATTCGCTGTACCAGGCCAACCCACCCAAGGTTTCCGGCTGGAACGAGCAAGCCGGGATGAATATCGGCGGACCGCTGAAAATTCCGCACGTGTATGACGGCACCGACAAAACTTTTTTCTATCTTAATTTTGGCGGCAGTTGGTCGCGGACTCCCGTGGATCAATTCTCAACCGTGCCCACGGTGGCGGAGAGAAACGGAGACTTCAGCGCGGACAACGTGCTGCTCTACAACCCGCTCTCAAATCTGAACGGGCCGAGATCGCTGATGACCAACGCCGGTTGTTTCCAGGCGACGCCATCATCTCCGCTGCCTCCGGCCGGCACGTGCATTCCGACGAATCTGATCAGCCCGCAATCGGCCAGCTTGCTGAGCTACATTCCGTTGCCGAATCTTCCCACGACCAATATCGCCGGGCAGAATTTCAACTACCACTTGCAAACCAATGTGCCCAGCGTGGGCAACCGCCTGAACGTCAATGTCACACACCAGATTTCGTCCAAACTGAGTTTCCAGGTGAACTACAACCTCAGCAATGCCACGTCACATTCAATCTCCAGCTTTCCGGGAATCGAGGGCAACGGGTACACGCGAGGGCAAAGCGCGACGGTTGGCCTGACCCAGAACTGGACCAAGACGTTCATGCACACCTCGCAACTGTATTTCTCGCGGACGCGCACGCTGGGCACCAATGAGTTCACCAACCTCACGGACATCAGCGCGACGCTCGGCTGCACGGGATCGATTTCTCCGACGTGCGGCATCCAGGGGATCTCCGCGAATCCCAACGATTACGGGCTGCCTTCGATCAATTTCACAAATTTCACCGGCCTGAACGATCCTAATTTTTCTTTGGCACGCAGCCAGACCTACCGCTACGTAGACAGCTTCCGCTGGATGAAAGCCAAGCACACCGTCAGCGCCGGCTTTGAAGTCCGCAAGATAGACATCAACCGCGACACCGACCCGCTGCCTAACGGTACCTTCGCCTTCACCGGATTGATGACCAGCCAGCTCACGTCCGGCGGGGCTCCCGTGGTTTCTCCCGCGAATTGCCAGACCGTGACTTCCGCCGGGCCGTGCATCGGCAACGATTTCGCGGATTTCCTGCTGGGCTATCCGGGAAACACCAAATTGCAATACGGAGACACGGCCACCTACTTCCGAAACTGGGGCTTCATTGGATACGCCAGCGATGACTGGCACGTGTTTCCGAAATTCACCGTGACGTTCGGCGTGCGCTATGAGGCCTTCACCCCGCCGACGGAAGTCAACGGGCACATCGCCAATCTGGCGGTCAGCCCGGGATTCACTGCCGCGCAATGCGTGACGCCCGTGGCCACCGGGAATTGCATCGCCGGTCCCAATCAGTCGCTGTTTTTTGGCCACTACAACAACTGGGCGCCGCGCCTGGGCATCGCCTGGCAGCCGCCCGGAAAATGGTTTTCAGGGCAGCACCAACTGACGCTGCGCGCGGGCTACAGCATGTTTTACGTGGAGTCTTACCTCAATACGCTGGCCGCCATCATGGCGAACCAGCCTCCGTTTGCCACCGCCAGCACGCTCACGCAGCAGGGCTTCACAACCGCGCCGTTGAGTTTCCAAACCAACCTGGCCTCGGCGGTGCCCGGCGCGCTGACCAATACGGCCGGCGTGAATCCCAATTATCAAGTTCCGTACGCGATGGTGTGGAATGGCGGGGTGGAATACAACCTCACGCGCAGCCTTTTTCTGGAAGTGATGTACACCGGGACGCGCGGAATTCATTTGGATGAACTTCTGGGATTCAACCCGGTAACAAGCGGAACGGCCAAGACCGAAGGGTTCACGTACGACACCACCGGCGCGTTTTCCAATTTCAACGCGCTGCAGGTGCGCTTGCAAAAACGAATGTCGCGCGGATTGGGATTCACGCTGCGGTACACGTATTCCAAATCTCTGGACGACGCCAGCACCATCGGTGGCAGCAGCGTCACGGTGATTCAGAACACGTTCGATCCGCGCGGCGACTACGGACTTTCAACTTTCAACATGACGCACCAGTTCCTCGGAAACGCCAGCTACCAACTGCCGTTCGGCGACCGCCAGCGTTTCGCGACCAAGGGCTGGCAGAAATCCGTATTCGGGCAGTGGCGCACGAATATTTCCACCACCGCGAATTCCGGCACGCCGCTCACGATCAGAGTATTCTCCAAAAATCAGGCCTGCCAGAGTGTGCCGGGCACCAACTCCGAGCGCGCCAACCAATCGGGCGATCCGGCGCTGGCCGATCCGAGCATCCTGGAATGGTTCAATACCGCGGCGTTCAGCATCCCCACTTCCTGCTTCGGCGATGCGCCGCGAAACTCGGTGATCGGCCCGGGAACATTTACCATCAATCTGGGAGTGACCAAGACCATTCCTTTCGGGCGCGATGGCCTGCGGCGTCTCGAATTCACCTGGAACGGGTCCAACCTGCTGAATCACCCAAATTGGGGAGGCGTCTCAACGGTGCTGGGCTCCAAGACGTTCGGGCAAATCACCAGCGTCGGGGCCATGCGGGCGATGGTCTTCACGACGAGACTCAATTTCTGATGAGAGCGCGAGGAACAATTCGGCGTCACATCCTGGCTGCGCTGGCTGTGGCATCCCTTGGGGCGACGCTGGGCGCGCAGCAGAATGCCCCGGCGCCGCAGCCGCAGGTGGTCCCGGTGAATCCTCGCCAGGGCCCCTCCGCACCGCCTAACAACAAGACCGCGGCTGGCGGCAAGGCCACCATCCGCTCGACGGTGAGCCTCGTGGAAATCGATGTGCAAATTACCAATCGTGACGGCAAGCCGGTGAAAGGATTGAAGCAGGAACAGTTCACTGTCACCGAAGACGGCAAGCCGCAAAAGATTTCGTCGTTTGAGTACAACGACATCGAGCAGGTGGAAACCGCCGGCAAAGGGGACGAGACGCCGATCACGGTTCCGCTGGGAACGGTCACTTCCCCCGAGGAGATCAAGGCGGTGGTGCGCGATCACCGCATGATCGTAATGTTTTTCGATCTCACCTCGCTGCAAGCCGAAGATTTGCTGCGATCCACGCGCGCGGCGCAGAAATATTTGCAGGAGCAGATGACCCCCGCGGACCTGGTGGGCATCGTGGCGTTTGGCAACACGCTGAAGGTGGTGGCGAATTTCACCAATGACCGCGAACTGCTCAAGCAATCGATCGATGCGCTGGTGCCCGGCCACGAAGCGGCTCTCGCGCAACTGGCGGACGCGGCCACGGCGGCCAATGGGGAGACCGCCGTCAGCGAAGACACCGGCGCAGCCTTCACAGCCGATGACACGGAATTCAATATTTTCAACACCGATCGCAAACTGGCGGCGGTCGAAGCGCTGTGCGAAGTCCTCGAAGGAATTCCTGGGAAAAAATCCATCATTCAGTTCACGAGCGGGATCACGCAGACGGGCGAAGAAAATCGCTCGGAGCTGATCGCCGCGACCAACGCGGCGAACCGCTCCAACGTTTCCATCTATAGCGTCGATTCCCGCGGATTGTTGACCGCCACTCCCGGCGGCGACGCCAGCGTCGGCGCGTCCGGCGGGAACGCCATGTTTACGGGAGCGACGGTCATTTCGCAGAGCCAGTCGCGGCAGGATTCGCGCGACACGCTGGCCACGCTGGCGGGCGACACCGGCGGGCGCTCATTTTTTGACGTGGGGGATTTCGGCAAAATTTTTCAGAGCGTGCAGAACGATACTTCCGGCTACTACCTGGTGGGATACTACAGCACGAACGCCGCCAATGACGGCGCCTGGCGGCGCGTGCACGTGAAGATCGATGCCCTGCCCGCCGGAAGCCGTATTCGCGCCCGCGAAGGCTACTACGCGCCGAAGAATTTCGGCGTATTCACCACTGAGGATCGTGAGCGGCAACTCGAAGATGCATTTCAATCCGATACGCCCGAAGTAGAGCTGCCGGTGGCCGTGGAAACCGCGGAGTTTCGCCTGAATGCCAACCAGGTGTTCGTGCCGATCGACGCCAAGCTTGCGCCCAGCGCGCTGCAATGGGCGCAGAAGCGCGGCAGCCGCGAAACGGCGTTCGATTTTGCCGCCGAAGTGCGCGACGCCAAATCCAACCGCGTAGTCGGAGCGCTGCGCGACACCATCACGGTAAAAATCGACACCGAGCATTTCCAGGACATCCAGCAGCACGCGTTGGTCTATCAGGGCGGCATGATTCTGGCGCCCGGCCAGTACAAATTGAAATTCCTGGCCCGCGAAAATGAGTCCGGCCGCATCGGCACGTTCGAGCAGAATCTTTCGCTGGCGCCCCCGCAGTTCGATCGCCTGCAGGTCAGTTCGCTGCTGCTGTCCAGTCAGGTACAGGCGGTGCAGAACTCCGCGCAGATCAAAACGCAGGCGCTCGGCCAGGACGCCAAAATGAAATCGTCGCCCCTGGACGTGGGCGGCGAGCGGATCATTCCCAGCGTGACGCGCGTCTTCACCGGAGACCAGACGCTGTACGTTTTCTTCCAGGCCTACGCGCCGCAAAAAGCGGACGCCAATTCCCTGCGCGCCGGACTGGTGTTTTTCCGCAACGGACAGCGCCTGTCGGACACTGCGATGATCGAGCCCACGGAATACGACGCCGCGAGCCGCACCGCATCCTTCCGCCTGAGCCTTCCGCTTTCCACTTTGGCGGCGGGCCGCTATACCGTGCAGGCCGTGGTGGTCGATGCCGGAACCGCCTATGCCGCGTTCGCGCGCAATTATTTCGCGCTGCGCGCCGCGCCCAGGCCGTCCGCAGCCGCCGCAGTTCCTGCACCGCCAATCAATTGATTGCGCTCGCAAACAAATTCTCTTCTCTTTAATTCTCAGTAAATTCAACCGATGCAACTGGACGTCCGGCGGCGGCATCCGTAGAATTGTGCAACCGGCGGTGCGCCGCCGGATTGCGCCCCGATCGTCCCCAGCCCGCGCGAGAACGGGAGCCTAGCCAAGAGGCAGCCGAGAAATTTGGCGGAGAGAAATCCCATGCGTTTCGTTTGCTCCGTGGTGATTGCCATTCTCGCTTCTACCGCATCGCTGTTCGCGCAGGCGAACCAGCCCGTCACGCCGGCCGCCGATCCTGGACCTCCGACTGTGATTCCCCTGGAGGTTCCCGCGGGCACTCCGCTTCCCGTGGTGCTGGATACGGAGGTGCGCATCCGCAAAACGGGCCAGCCCATCCGCGGAAAAATCGCCGAGCCGGTGTATGCCTTTGACAAACTGGTGGTTCCCGCAGGCAGCGAAGTGGACGGCAGCGTCACGCAGATTGGCGGCGTTCCGAAGCTGAAGCGCGTGATGGCGGCGCTGGACGGAAATTTCTCCCCGACCCGCGACGTCCGGATCACCTTTGACCAATTGCTGCTGCCGGACGGACGCCGCATTCCGCTGCGCACCGAAGTTTCTCCGGCCTCGCAGGGAGTGCTGCAGTTCGCGGCGGCCGCGGATCCCAACGATTCCGGCAAGGAAAAGAAAAAAGGCGCGACAACCGTGGCCGCGGACAAAGTAAACGAGAAGGTCAGCGAGAAAAAAACGGAAGTCCGCCGCGAATGGGAAACGGCCAAGGCGCAGATCGCCGCGCCAGGAAAAATGCACCGCTTGAAAAGGATCGCGATCGCCGAGTTGCCGGTGCATCCGCAATATTTTGAGGCCGGCACCCGCTTCAATGCGGAGATTGTCGATCCCTTGAATTTCGGGAACGAAGAAGTGACGCCCGAAAAAATTCGCATGGTGGGCACCGCCCCGCCGTCGGGCAGCATCATCCACGCGCTGCTGGCCACGCCGCTCGATTCCTCCAGCACGCAAAAGGGCGCGGAAGTCGACGCGGTGATGACCGAGCCGCTCTTCGCCGACAGCCAACTGATTCTTCCCGAAGGCACCGTGCTTAAGGGATCGGTCCTGCAGGTGCAGCCCGCGCGCCGCTTGCATCGCAACGGGCAGCTGCGCATCGTCTTTCATCAGGTGGCGCCGCCGAAGTCCGCCGAGCAGCAGGTGGAAGCCAGCCTGGAAGGCGTGGAAGTGAAGGACGACCAAAATCTGAGCCTGGATTCCGAAGGCGGCGCCCAGGCGACCACTCCGAAGACGCGCTACCTGACCACGGGAATCTCGATCGCTCTCGCGGCCGCTTCCATGACGCCCGATGCCGATGCCGGCGCGTCCGGCCAATCCTTTGGCGAAATCGGCGGGCGCGCTGCGAATGGCGCGTCCGGTTTTCGCCTCATTGGTTTCGTGATGGCGGCGGCGATCCGTTCGCGGCCGGTGGCTTCGGGATTTGGCGCGTATGGCGCGGGCATGTCGGTCTACGGCAATTTTCTTTCCCGCGGGCACGATGTTGTCTATCCGAAGGATACCGCCATGGCCATCGGTTTCGGATCGCGCGTGACCGCAACTCCAAAAGCTGCGCCGCATTCCTAGCACTGTTGTAGCCCGCCTCGTAAGAGGCGGGGGTTTTAGCGGTCTGGCATCTAAACCCTCGCCTCTGAAGAGGCGAGCTACAATTCCGGTTCAAGTTTCAGTCTGGAACATAGCCGACACTCAGCGATTCCTTGACTCCACTCTTCCCCTAAACCTTCACCACTCCGCGAACGATGTTTCAAATGAGTTCCGCACCGGCGCACTTCGCAGCGCCCGGGCAATCTCTGCGCGGATCATTTCGGGAGTCGCCGATGGATTCCATCCTCAGAAATTTCTCACAGCTGCTGAGCAGCTTGCTGATCTTGACCGCGGTGCTCGCCATCGTCGCAGCTGGAGTAATTGCGCTGCTGGTCGTGCTGACCGTGCATCACGTGTGGGAGTATTTCCGCGTTCGCCGGCTGGACAAGCTTTCCGTCCAGTTACACGGGCAGTGGCGTGACATCGTGAGAGGGGATATCCCCATCGAGACCTGGCGAAGAAGCTCCCTGAAGTGCGCGATCGTGCAATCGATCGTTCTTCAGGAAATCAGCGCCGCAACCGACAAGGATCGCGCGGGGCTGCAGAAATTCCTGCGCAGCAGCAGTCTCGCGGATCGCACCATCGAACGCGTGCTGGATGGGCGGGGGTGGCGCCAGCGCCGCGCCATGCTGGCGCTGGGAGCGATGCGTGTGCCGGAAGCGATTGAGCCGCTGTCGGAACTGCTGGATGACCGTCATCTCGGAACGCGCATGATCGCCGTGGAGTCGCTGGGGAAATTGTGCCTGATGGAAGCTGCGCAACCCATCATCGAACCGCTGATGCTGGGAACGTTGCGGGTTCCGCCCGGCCCGGTGATCAATGCGCTGGTGCGCTGCTATCTGAACCAGCCGGAAGCCATCCTGCCGTACCTGCGGCGCGCGCAGGGCGAAGCGCGGGAAATTCTGGCACGCGTGGCCAGCGAACTTCCGACGCTGGGCATGGCTGACGAAATGATTTTGCTGGCAGGCGATCCGAGCGCGGAGGTGCGCGCGTGCGCCGCCAAGGCCCTCAGCGTCGCTCCGCTGCCGGTGGCGATTCCGGCGCTCGGAAACCTGGTGCGCGACGAAGCCTGGTTCGTGCGGCTGCGCGCGGTTTCCTCGCTCAACCAGATTCCGCATCCTCGGGTGATTCCATTTCTGCTCGAAGGGCTGCGCGATTCGAATCGCCTGGTTCGCACCCAGGCCGCGGCGGCTATTGCTAAATTCGAGCACGAGACCCAGGAAATTCTGCAAACGGTGGCCGATTCGCGCAACCGCTACGCGCTGCACGCCATGATTTCGGCCATCGAACTCGCGGGAGGTTTCGAAAAGGTGATTGCGCGGCTGGCCGATCCCCTGCGGCACGAAGAGACGGCCGCGGTGCTGCTCGATGCTCTTCGTGAAGGCGCAGCCGGAATATGGGCGACGCGGCCAGCCGATCCCGTGGTGGAGACGGTGTTTCCGTAGCGACCGGTAGGACAGGCTTCAGCCTGTCTGGTTTAAATTTTCGGCGCCGAGCATCTAAAGCAGACAGGCTGAAGCCTGTCCTACTCACTTCATTCCGCTTTGCGTTCCGATTGCACGTCGATTCCCAACTGCTGGCATTTTTTGTAGAGATGGCTGCGCTCGAGTCCCAAAGCGCGGGCCGTGTTGGTCATATGGTGATGGTTGCGGCGCAGTTCGGCTAGCAACACTTCGCGCTCAAACGACTCCATGCGCTGCGTCAGCGTGCCGGCGCCCGCTGCGGAGACGGCTTCGCCGTTGTTTCGCGGAGCGGGCAGGGCCAGAGCGGCATCCTCGGCCGTGATCTGATCGGCGCCGGAAAGCAGCAGGACGCGCTCGACCACGTTGCGCAACTCGCGCACATTGCCGGGCCACGCGTAACGTTTCAAAATCTCCAGCGCTTCCCCGGAAAAATGCTTGGTCCTCCAGCCGTTTTGTGAAGCCACCTGCTCAGCAAAATATTCCGCGAGCTTGGGAATTTCCTCGGCGCGCTCGCGCAGCGGCGGCAGCGCGATCGGAAACACGTAAATGCGGTGAAACAAATCGGCGCGAAACGAGCCTTGCTTGACCATTTCCTCGAGATTGCGGTGCGTGGCGACCACCACGCGGGCGTCGACCGGAATGGGATGGTCCCCGCCAATGCGTTCGATCTCACCCTCTTCCAACACGCGCAGCAGTTTCGATTGCATGGCCAGCGGCATGTCGCCAATCTCGTCCAGAAACAGCGTGCCGCCCGAAGCTTGCTCGAATTTCCCGATGTGCCGCGTGGCTGCTCCGGTGAACGAGCCTTTTTCGTGGCCGAAAAGTTCCGATTCGATCAGTTCGGCCGGCACGGCGGCGCAGTTGAGGGTCACGAACGGACCTGCGTGCCGCGCGCTGCGCTGGTGAATGCTTCGCGCAATCAACTCCTTGCCCGTGCCGGTTTCTCCCTGGATGGCCACGCGCGATTCGCTGGCCGCGACGCGCTCCACCTGGGCCATCAAACGTTCCATCGCCGGGCCGGACCAGATGATTTCATGCTTGCCGAGACGCCGGCGCAGGTCGCGATTTTCATCTTCCAGATGGCGCAGCCGCAAAACATTTTCAACGGTTACGAGTAGTTTTTCCGTGGAGAGCGGCTTCTCAAGGAAATCGACGGCGCCGAGCCGCGTGGCCTTCACCGCGGTCTCCACGCTGGCCTGGCCGGAAATCATCACCACCGGGGTGGTCACGCCGGAGGCCTTCAAATCCTGAAGCAGCGAGATGCCGTCTTTGCCGGGCATGACCACGTCGGAAAAAATCAGGTCGAAGCGCTCCGCACGGACGAGTTCCAGCGCGCGAGCCGCGTTGTCGCACACGGTGGCCTCATAGCCCGCGAGGCGAAAGGCGCGGGATAGCGACGCCAGCGTGTTGGGATCGTCATCAATGAGCAGGAGATGCGGTTTGGGAGAAGTCATGCGCGATTCACCCGATCAGGCCACGGTGAAAACCGGGGGATCCACCGGACGGTCCTCGGCAGGAGTCCCAGTCTCGGCGGAGATTTTCTGCTCGACGGGCAGCTCGATGCGAAAAGTCGTGCCGGCGCCCGGGGCGGATTCCACTTCGATTCTTCCGCCATGGTCGCTGACCACTGATTGCACAATCGCCAGGCCGAGTCCGGTGCCGAGGCGTTTGGTGGTGTAGTACGGAGTAAAAAGGCGCTCACATTCCTCGGGAGTCAAGCCTTCGCCTGTGTCGGTCACTTCCAGGCGAACGGCGCCGCTGCGCTGCGCGGTGCGAATGGTCAGCGTGCCGCCCGCCGGCATGGCATCGAGAGAATTGAGAATCAAATTTTCGACCGCGCGGCGCAGCAGGATCGGGTCGGCCTGCGGGCGCGGCAGGTTTTCGTCCAGATAAAGCTCCGACGTGATTGGCGGGCGTCCCACCGGCGCCATTTGCGGCTCGAATAATTTTATGGCGCCGCGAACCAGTTCGTTGAGGTCAACCGGCTCAAATTGCGGCGGCGGCATTTTAGCGAAATCGCTGAAACGGCTGATGATCGTTTTCAGGTTTTCGAGCTCTTCGCGCAGCGTGGCAGTGGACTCGAAAAATACTTCGTCAAATTGTTCGGAGGTCTGCTCCCGGGCGCGCTGCAAATTCTCAACGGTCAGTTGCAGCGGAAACAGCGGATTTTTCAGCTCGTGCGCGAGGCGCCGGGCCAATTCACGCCACGCGGCAACGCGCTCGGTTTGCACCAGGCGCTCGCGCTGCTCGGCCAGTTGGCGGGTCATTTCGTTGAAGGCGTCAGCCAACTGGCCGACTTCATCGCGCGAGCGGATATTCACGCGGGCCTGCCAGTGCCCCGCGGCGACTTCGCGAGCGCCCGCGGCGAGCTCTTCGATTGGCCGCGTCACGCGCGCGGAAACCCACCAGCCGAGCAGCATGCCCAGCAAAATTACGCCGCCGCCAACCAGCAGCGCCAGAGCGCGGATAAAATTCAACATCTGCACAAGATTTTGCCGCGAACTTCCGACCAGCAGGACGCCCAGCAACCCCGCATCCCGCCCGACGAGAGGAATGGCATCGAACGTCTCCGAATCCGCATTCAGGGCCGGACCCCGGGAAATGGTTCTTTGCACTTCTTTGCGGCTTTGCTGCACTTCGGTGACGATCGGAGCCAGCGTACCCGGCTGGCTGACTGGGCCGTGCGCGTCGGTGAGCGCGTCGGGCACAAAGCCCTGCTCCAGATTTCTGTACAGCAGGGCGCGCATGCCTTCGGGGAGCACCAGAGTCGCCAGAAAATTTTGATCGAGGCGCTGGCCGCCGACGAGGAACAGGCGCTTGTCGGCGACGCGCACGGTGCGCACCGCCAGCATGCCCAGATCGACGGAGTCCGGCGTATCGACGCGGCGGAGGAAGGCGCCCTTGGAATTCCAGTCCGGCTCGGCGGTGACCCAATCGGTTTTGTATCCAAATCGCGCCGGCCACTCGGAGGAAGAAATGAGCGCGCCGTCATCGGCCACGATGTCGACAAAATCAAGCTGCAGCGATTGAGCGATGGCGCGCGCATCGTTGTAATACTGGGAGGCATCGGCCTGCGGACGGTTGAGATCCATGGCCATGCGCAGGGTGGCTTCGGCGTCGGCAATGCTCTGCACGCGGTGGGCGATTTCGTCGCCGCGCTGCGCGTATTCCCTGCGAAACTGCGCCACCAGGGCATCGGTGCGCTGGCGATCAAATTCCTCGAAGGCGCGGCGGGTGTAGAGCGACA
>Ga0209168_10002144_pt1 | contig 14524 bp, 10 predicted proteins | sample Coa_R1_FD_187156 | JGI IMG/M metagenome (GOLD analysis project Ga0209168, IMG submission 187156) | Surface soil microbial communities from Centralia Pennsylvania, which are recovering from an underground coalmine fire - Coalmine... | ecosystem: Environmental > Terrestrial > Soil > Unclassified ... | reverse complement strand
CTGCTCGTTTCGTCGTGCGGATCGGGTGCGCGCAACTTGCAAAGCGCCCTCTCGTTATGTTCTTCGAATTCCGATGCGTACGCGGAGGTGTACATTCCCGACGCGACCGTCGTGCGCGTTCTCGGCGAACGAGCCGGACGCAGCGGAGAACACGAAGGTTTCGTGATTCGCGCGAATGGTCAGACGTTTCGCGTCGAAGACAACGTCGGCATCACCGGGCCGATTCCGCTGCAGCGCGGCAATGTCGTCTCGCTCCTCGGACAGCTCGAATGCGACGACGATGTAATTCACTGGACGCACCACGACCCGAGCGGCCGGCATCAGAGCGGATACATCAAAGTGAACGGCACGCTGTATGAGTGAAGCGGCGCGCATCGTTCTTGCAAGCGCCTCGCCCCGGCGCTTGGAACTGCTGCGCTCGCTCAACTTCAACGTACTCGTGATGCCCAGCAACTACGACGAACCGGAGCATCCGCATCTCTCGCCGCGCGATCACGCGATAGTGCACGCGCGTCACAAATGCGAAGACGTACGCAGGAGGCTCGAGTTGGCGGCGCCCTCGGGGAAAGTTCACGAAGAAGCAACGTTGAGGCGCCTTGAGGAAACGGGGGCCCCAACGCAGTTGGGGGGCGCGGAGGTCAGACCGGAGCGCCTTTTAACGGTGGCCGCAGATACGGTTGTTGATGTCGACGGCATTGCGTATAACAAACCCACCGATGCGCAAGATGCGAAACGCATGTTGCGCGATCTCTCGGGACGAACGCACATCGTGCACACCGCGTTCGCGCTTGCCGTTCCGAATCACGAGCAGCTCGTCGAACATTGCGAGAGCACGTTCGTCACGTTCTTTCCGCTCAGCGACGACGAAATCGATGCGTACGTTGCAACGGGCGAACCGATGGACAAGGCCGGCGCCTACGGTATTCAAGCCTATGGCGCGACTCTGGTGGAACGCGTGGAGGGCGATTTTTACACGGTTATGGGCTTTCCGCTCGCCCGCTTCGTACGCTCGCTTCACCGGTTGGGAATCGCGCTGCCGATAACGAATGCAGGGACCAGCGATCGCAGTTAATCCGGGCGGGGTAGCACCATTTTCACCTATCGTGACGAGCGGAGACTCTTTGCGGTAATCTCCGTGATTATCGTGGCGGCACTGCTTGCGCTGTTGCAGGTGAGCGCCGCGCGTACCGGTACGCCCAGTCCCGTCACTGCCGGTCTGACCACCAGTGCGGTTGCGGTCGAGGAAGCGGTGAGCGCAATCACCGGCGTGGTTCGCGGAAGCGGGCAAGCGGTCGCCAATCTGCCGGCTCTCGGACGCGAAAACAAAGCGCTCCGCGCGCAGAACGAAAATCTGCAGCGCGACAACGCGCGGCTGCACGAACTCCTTGCCGCCTATCAGCAGCAAGTCGCGCTCGCCCCGCGGCTGGACGAATACGCTCGCGCCGTCGAGGCGCGCGTGATCGGCTTTCCGCCCGAGAACGGCATCCAAAGCGTGACGATCGACAAAGGCACGCGCGAGGGCGTAAGCCGGGACGACGGCGTGCTTTCCGCAAACGGCGTCGTCGGCCGCGTCGTCGAGGCCGGACCCTTCACCAGCAAAGTGACGCTGCTGACCGATTTCACCAGCACGATCCCGGCTATCGTGCAGCGCGGACGCTACTGGGGCGTAGCCAAAGGCAACCAGAGCAGCGTCGTTCTCGAGTACGTCTCGCAGGACGCGCCGCTGCGCATCGGCGACAAGGTGGTCACCGGCGAGGCGCGCTCGTTCCATTCCGGTGCGCTCATCGGCACCATCGTCCAAATCGAGCGCGGCGATTCCAGTCTGTACCAAACGGCCGTAGTAAAGCCGGTCGCGGATTTCTCTACCCTCGATCGCGTTGTCGTTGTTCCGAAGTAACGAACCCACCGGCGTGCGTGTGAACACGCGCAGCGGCCCTGCCAGCGCTGTGCTCACCGTTCCCGAATGGTGGCGCGCCGCGCTGTATCTGCTGCTCGCGCTATTCGCGCAGATTGAATTGCTCCACTACGTCAGCTTCCGCGGCGCGCAGGTCAGCGCCGTACTGGTGCTGGTCGTCTGGTATGCGCTGCGCGCGGATTTTCTGTATGCGGGGGCCTTCGGCATCGTCGCGGGTCTCTGCGAAGACGCGTTCAGCGCGCAAACGGGCATCGCATGGACGGTTGCAACGCCGCTCACGGCACTGTTCGTCAGCTGGCTCTCGCGCTGGTTCTTCGCGGATTCGATTCCCGCGTTCGCCGGCGTCGTCGTGGTGGCGACGCTCGTTCGGCGCATGTTTTTTTGGGTCATCATGGCGCTGCAAGGCTATCCGCCCGGCTATGCTCGTCTCCATTTGCATCAGGCGGTGTGGGAAGCGCTGCTCAACGCGCTTCTGGCTATCTCATTGTTGCTCGTCGCGCGTATTCGAGAGTCGCGCAGCTCGTGAAAACGTACGGCCGCCGTCAGACGCGCTGGGAACTCTCCCCATGGCGCGTCGCCTTCTTCGTCGCAATGACTCTCATCGCGCTCATCGTCGTGCTCGTGCGGCTGGTGATGGTGCAGCTCGTTCACGGGCAAGAATTTCGCGAGGCTGCGCAAGCCAATCAAGTTCGCCTCATTCCGGTGGCGGCGCCGCGCGGACTGGTTTTCGATCGCGACGGCAGAGTGGTCGTGCGCAGCCGTCCGGAGTTCGTCGTCGCCCTGATTCCCTCGCTGGTCAAAGACATCGATTCGGAATTGAAGACGGTCGCGCAGACGATCGGCGTTCCGGAAAGTAAACTGCAGCAGCAGCTGCTTCACCATCACGGCGTCAACTACACGGACTTCGATCAGGTCGCGGTCTACGAACCCTACGGGCCCGTGATTTTGGCGACCGATCTTCCGGTCGCGAAAGTCAGCCGGCTGGAAGAGATCCTCGACGATCTGCCGGGTGTCGACGTTGAAGTGCAGGCAGTCCGCAATTACCCGTACGGCACGCTTGGTTCCGCCGTCTTCGGTTACGTCGGGCAAATCACTCAGGACGAATACAAGCGCTTGCGCAGCCAAGGGTACTCGATGAACGACGTCGTCGGAAAGGACGGCATCGAATACGAGTATGACAAGTATTTGCGCGGCGAGCCCGGCGGTCAGCGCATCGTCGTCGATTCGCAAAGCCAAGTCGTGCCGAACGTCAAACTGCCCGACAAACAACCGGTGCCGGGCGACAGTCTGGTGCTCAATATCGATTGGCGGCTTCAGCAGATCACCGACGAAGCGCTCGAGCACGGCATCCATTCGTGGACCGGCGGCCACAAAGTGCTGGGCGGCGCCGTCGCGATCTTGGACCCGTGGTCGGGGCGCGTCCTCGCGCTCGCGAGTTATCCGCGTTTCGATCCCAACGCATTCGCTTCGGACGATTACAGCAAAATCGCCAAATATTTGCTGGATCCGATGGACCCGCTCTTCGATCGCGCAATCGCGGCTGCCACTCCGACCGGCTCGACGTTCAAGATGATCACCGGCTCCGGCGTCTTGAGCGCGGGACTCGTCAAGGTCAATCAAGTCATCTACGATTCGGGTGCGTGGGACTGTTACGGCGCGCAATTCGTCGACATTGCGGCAGGCGGTTTAGGCGATACGACGTTCGTGCATGCGCTCGCCGCATCGTCGGACGGGTACTTCTACCACATGTCGTGGCTGCTCGGCAACGATCGGTTGCGCAAATACGCGCAAGACTACGGCATCGGAAAAAAGACCGGCATCGACTTGCCCGGCGAATTTGCGGGCAACTATCCGACCAATGCTTGGATGCTGAAAGTCGCGGGCGTTCCGCTCGAACCGTCCGACGTCTGCAGCTTGGGCATCGGGCAAGGCGCACTCGAAGCGACGCCGCTGCAGATGGCGCGCGTTGAATCGGCCGTGGTCAACGGCGGCACGCTGTACACGCCGCACGTCGTCGCACAGATTCGCGATCCGCAAGGACACGTCATCAAAACGTTTTCGCCGCAAATCGATCACCACGTGAACGTCACGCAAGCTTCGCTCAAAGCAGTGCGCGAGGGCATGGACCAAGTCACCGAGCCGTGGGGCACGGCGTACGGTTTGAAGATCGACGGCCTGCCGTACGGCGGCAAAACGGGAACCGCCGAGACGGGCAACGGTGCCGGAGCGAACACGACGTGGTTCGTCGCCTACGCTCCGGCGAATCACGCGAAACTCGCGATGGCGGTGTTCGTCGATCGGTCGGGCGGCTACGGTGCGTCCGTTGCGGCGCCGATCGCGCGCGAGATCATGATCAAGTACTTCAAGATCAAAGATCCCGGGCCGGGATATTAGCCGCCGATCGAACCGATTCGTTAGGATCTTCTTCGCGTGCGCGTTCGAGCACGCCGCGGCTCCATTCGTTGTCGACGATGCGAAGCCGTTCGATCATGTCCAAACGCAACTGCACGTCGGCGCCGGTCAAAGATTCATCGACGAGCTTCGTCCAGGATAGTTCCCGCGAACGGTGTCCGTCTTCGCGAGCCGTTCGATAGATCGCAGTGCCGATGCCAAGCAGTAATACGCCGATGACGAAGGCGACGCCGAGGACGATCCAACTAGTCGGCGGCAATGTGGGCCGCTGCGCGCAGCGCGTCGAGCACCGCGCCGAGCGCATCGTCGAGCGTACGATTGACGCTCGAACTGAGCACGCGATGAAACTCCGGCATTGGCAACGTTTCCAGCACGCTGAAGACCTTCAACAGTTCGGTGCGATACAGGCCGAGCACGTTGCTCACATTTGGAGCCTGCGGCGAGCCTGTCGAATCGTCATACTCGACGCGTTCGCCGAGCAGATGCGCGTTGACGACCCACGGCACGACCGAACCGAGCGGCGCCTGTTCGAGTTCGCCCGCGCGGCGCCGCAGCGTAGCGACGTCAACCGCACCGCTCAACCGGACGACGCCCGCCGGACGCTCCGAAAGCTGCGCAGTAGGTGCGTCGAGCACCGCCTCAACCAGTGCGCGCAGCGCGAAACGGCTGTCGCGATCCTCCAAATCTTTCGCGGTGATCGCCAGTCGCGGCATGCGCAGGCGAACGAAGAAACGATCCAGCGGCGCACGAATTGCGCGCGCCGTGTTTTCGGCAGTTTGAGCGATCTGCGCGTTTGCGCCGGCGATGGCGTTCGGGAAGAACGCGCGCACGGCAAAGATGTGCGGAATGAGGCCGCCGGCATCGCTCTTTTCAAGCGAACGGATGGCTTGCGCCAGCTCTTCCGGCGAAAGATCGAGGTACAACACGGGCACCGCCGCAGCCGCTTCGATTACCGGTTCCGCGATGCGCGGCGGCGGCTCTTCGATGACCGGTTCGGCTGGTAATTCGGCAGGCAGCTCGACGCGCGGTGGTGCGACCGGGAGCGGCAACTCCTCTGGGGGTGGAGTGGGTGGCGCAGGAACGATGGCTTCCGAAGCCGGCGCTTCAACCGTCGGCTGCAATGCTGCCACGGAAATCGGCGTTCCGGTCGTCCCGGCTTGCAGCGACGGCGTCGAAAGCACGTGTAGCGTCGGCGCTGCTAAGCCGACGGAGCGGTCGCCGTCCCACTCGATGACTGCGCGCGTTTCAATCGCCGTACCCGCGGCGAGCGGTGTGATGATGAGCATCTCCCAACGCACGCGTAGTTCGATGTTCGGGTTGACGTCGGTGAGCAGCAAGCCGCGCTGCGACCAGAGCTGCGATGTGCCGAGATCGTCGGTGAGCGCCATGCCGCTGAGCGTGGTGCTGCCCGGAATGTACACCGCGAGATTGGAGGGCACGGCGCGCACGACGAGATGTTCCGCGGGTCCGTCCCCGGTGTTGCGCAGATTGATTTCGTACGCGACGCGATCGCCCGCATTGATCGTTTCGCCGGGATTCGACCGAAGCTGGGCGTCGCGTTCGAACTGCGGTTCGGCGAACGTCGCAATGTCGAGCGGCTCGAAATGCACCGGGCTGATTCCGCGCCCGGTGAGCGTGCCTTCAATCGTGAACGTGCGGTCGCGGCGCGCGCGGGTGAGCCGCAGCGCGACGCGCGCCTCGTGCGTGGTTTGCGCCGCAACGTCGCCCATGCGAAGCACGGCCGCTCCTTCACGCTGCGCGTTCTGCGTGCGTTCGATGAGCAGCTCGGGCGGCAATTCGAGTTCCAGGCGCGCATCGCGCAGCAGATCCGAGCCGTCGTTGGTGAAGCGAATCGCGATTTCGTGCGTTTGTCCGGGGCGCAGCGGCTCGGACTGGACGCGCTCCCACGTGCACGACTCCGCGGCAACGTGCGGGCGTGATCGTACGACGACGCTTGCAACGCCGAGATCGAACGTGCCTGAAGCAAACTCGAGCACGGCACCGAGGGTGACCTGCGAGCGGTCGGGCACCGGCGACGCGATACGCGCGCGAATGGTGAACGCACGCTCAGAGTGCGGCTGCACGATGCCGAGCGAGAACGGATCGCCGTATCCGACGGGCTCGTCGGGCGACTCGGCGATGCGCACGTCGTCCAAAAATGCACCGGGAATGACACGCAGACGCACATCCGGTTCCGGTGCCGTGCCGTCGTTGAAGATGTGCGCGGTGAACGTTACGTCTTCGCGCGATGCAACGAGCCCGCGATCGACTTCGATGTAGTTGCGCGCGCGTGTGAAACGCGAGCTCGCGCGCACTCGCAACGTGCGCGAAAAACGACGCTCCCCACCCTTCCAGCGCACCGTTGCGCTAATGGGCAACTCGCCGCCGCCCTGCATCGTGACGATGCTCGCGATGCCGGCATCCGCTATGCGGTTGGCCGGCACCGAGCCGAGCGAAAACGTCGCGCCCGCAAAACTTTCGTCGCTGACCGGCTGCCCATCCAGATGTGCCGATCCGGGCGTGTATACCAGACCTTCGGGCAGGTCGAACGCGATCGAAACATTCTGCGCATCACCCGTGCCGCCGTTGAGCAGGCGCATCGTCATCGGCACGCGCGTTCCAGGCGAGACGACGTCGTCGCAAAACACCGTGAGCGCGGTGTCGTCGTTTGCAAAATCCGCTGGCGACCGCACGACGATATCTGCCGACGAGATCGAAAACTCTTCGACTTCCCGCGATGAGATCGCGCCAATCGCCTTGATTCGCATACCGTCGGGCAGCGGCGCTTCGATGCGCGCTTGGAACTCCGCAATCACGGTCTGCCCAGGCGTAAGCGCTTGCGCGATGATGGTTTCGTTGGCGTAGTCGAACGGCTCGTCGGGTGCGTTCACCAGCGCGCGTCCGCCGATGCGCGCGCTGCGCGTAATGTACCGCGTACCCGCGGGCAGCGGCAGGAACGCGAGCACGTCGTGCGCGCTGGAAGCGCCGGTATTGGCGATGGTCGCCTGAATCGTGATGATGTCGCCGGGTTTCGGCTCATCGGGAGCGGAGATCGTCAGCAGCGTCGAGCTGTTTTGCAGCATCGGCTCGCTGTGCACCACCAACCGTTCGCGATTGGAACCCAGGACCGGCGTTTGATCGGTGGTCAGCGCGGCTTGGAAAAAGAGTTCGGTTCCGTCTTCGATGCGCTCGTCGACGCGGAAGCTGCATGCGACGCGCCGCTGCGCGTTCGGTGCAAGCTCGCCGAGATCGGCGCCCGAACTTGCAACGAGCCGCTCTGTTTCGAGCGGCCCATCGTCGATCGTGTCGCTGCCTTCAATCGGGGTAACGCCGGATGGTGCGGTCAATCGTACGCGCACCCCCGTCGCCGGCGCACCGCCCAAATTCGAAAAGGCAAACTCGACGCGAATCGTCTCGCCGGGAGATGCCGTTCGGCGCGGCGTGACAACGAGCGTCCGCAGACTCTCCATAAGCGGCGGAGAGCCAGGAGCGAAGACGCCGGTCAATGCGCTGGTCTGGGGCCGATCAGAACCTGCCACGGCTTAGGAGTTCAGTTGAGCAGTTCGAGCGTCCTGGCAAGACGCTGCGAACGTTCGCCGGGGTGACGACCGGCATACGCTTCGACGACCGGAGTGTCACCGCGGCGCATCAAGGCGTGCGCAGCTGCCAGTGCAACCGCATCGGATGGATCGTCGAGCGCATGCGCGAGCAGCTGTTGCGATCGTTCGTCTTCCAACTCCGCCACGGCGAAGATCAGGTCGCAACGCGCGGATTCGGAAAGGCCGGCAAACTCGGCGCCGGCCTCTTTCGTCCAATCGGTGCTGGCCGTCCACGGCTCGAGCGGAGGCAAAGGCCCCTCGTCGACGGCGACTTTGCGCGGCGCTCGCAGCGCATACACGCCCAAGCTGACGCCCACGATAAACAGGAGCGCCAGCCCCGCCAGCACGATCGTCATGCCGGCAGATGCGCGAGTTGGGTGCGCACGACGTCGAGCGCGGCATCGAGCACGGGGTACTGCTTGCGCTGCAATGCGTCGACGAACGCCGTTTCATCGACGGCGGCCAGGTCGTCGAAGGCCGCAATGACCAGGTCGCGATAGTTGCGCAGGCCGTCGCCTTCACTCGGAAGGAAACGCGCGAGAATTGCCCATGGCAGCGCGCTCGCAATCGCCGCATCGTTCAAGCGATGGCGCAATTCGTCGATTTCATCCGGCTCGAGCGTGCCGTGAAGCACGACCGACCCGGAGATCGGCGACGGCGCGCGCTCGCGATCGAGCGATTCGAGCAGCGCCGCCAGCGTATCGCGCGATGCGGTGGTTTCGAGATCGCGTGGTGCGATGACATACGTCGGCATGCGCAGCTTGATGAAGATGCGGTCGAGCGTCTCACGCAGCGTTTCACGCATCTCGCGCAGGCGCACGTCGTCGTCAGTCGACAGAGCGTCCGGGAAAAACGCGCGAATCGCAAAAAGGTGCGTCACGAGTCCCGTGAATCGAGCCTCGCCGAGGAAGCGCAGCGTTCGCGTAAGCCGGTCGCGATCGAACGCGGTGACGCAATGGATGCGATCCGTGTCGACGGCGGCAGCCGTCAAAACCGCGGTTGCTTGATGCCCGTAGCCTTCGCCGTTCGTGCTCGGCGCGAGTGAAAGCATCGTGCTGCCGGGAATTTCCGGACGCGAAACCGGCATAGCCGGAGGCAATTCGACGAAGCCCTCACCGGAGAGCGCGCGCTGCGGCGGACCGCCCAGCGATGGGCCGAGCATACCGTCCAGCCCGAACGGCAAGCCGGAGATCGTGTTCGCAAATGCCGGCGCACAACGCACCTTGACTTCGGACGCGGCGATATCGTCGGTGTGATCGCCGTCGTACGCGATGCGCGCGACGCGCGCAATTGCCTCACCCGAAGGCAACCCGTTGTGCACGACTTCGCGCCAGCGAATCGTCGCTTCGATGCCGGGATCGACATCGCTGAGCACGATCCCGCGCTCGTTCATCAGTGGTGAGAGTGCCCCGACGTCGCGCACGGGTAAATCGTTGACGCAGGTGCTGTTCGGCACGTAAATGAGTGCGTCGAGCGGTGGGACCGTGATGCTCGCGTTGCGCGCCGGACCGTCGCCGCTATTGCGTACGTGCAAAATAAACTCGATCTCGGTGCCCGCATCGACCAAATCGTCCGGTTCGCTGCGCAGCGTGCCGATCGCGAAGTTCGGCTCCGCAGTCGTCACGATGGTCAGGCCGCTGAGTTGCACGGGCAGCATGGCATCGGCCGTCAGCACCGACTCGATGCTGACCGGATGCGCCTTTGCCAGACTACGCAAGAGGCGCACGCCCAAACGCGCTTCGACGCTCGCACCCGGCGCGATCTCGCCGAAGATCAGCGTCGACCGCTCGCGCGTGGCACCTTCGACGCTCTCCAAGCGCGCTTCGGGTGATACGTACAAACGCAGACGCACGTTCTGCGCGATGTCGGTGCCTTCATTACGCAGACGCACGAAGACGTCGACGAGCTGGTTGGGACGGAAGACGTCGTCTTGCGCGAGCGTCAGCCCGGAGGTCTGCGTTGAAAAGGCCGGATGCGATTCCACGCGCCAGACGGCTTCGTCCAGCGGCGTCTCGCCAAGTTCGCGCGTGTGCAGGCTTGCGCCCAGACGAAGCTCGCTGCGATCCGGATACGGCGTGCGCACGCGAGCGCGAATGGTGATTTTGCGCGACGAGTACGGCTCGATCGTTTCCAAGTCGACGCCGTCGTTTTCCAGATCCAACCGCGCGTTTTTGTCGAAGACGTGCACGTCGTCCAAACCGGAATCGACGTGCACGTGCAGCACGGCGTCGCTGGCGGCGGCGCTGCCGTCGTTCACCAGCGTCACCAGTGCTTCGCATTCATCGGAGGGATGCACGGTAGCGGCGTTCACACGCACGATGCCGTTGCGGCGCGGCGCAAAGTACGGCGTGGAGCGCGCAGTCACGCTGCATTCGAATTGCCGCGAGCCCCCCTCCCAGTGCATTTCGGGCGCCATGCGCAGCACGGTGAGATCGGGCATGGGCGATGCAACCGTGGCTTCCGCGAGCAGCTCGACGCTTTGGCGCGCCGGAATGCTGCCGAGTTCGAAGGCCAGCGTGTCTTTTTTGCGTTCGCGAACCTCGCGCAGCGGCCGGCCGTCGACGCGCACCGAGCCGCGCACGTGAATCAAGCCTTCGGGCAGCGCATAGGAAACCACGCCGTTCTCGGCCGCAGTCGTTCCGCCGTTGTACGCATGCAGCCGCAGCAGCACACGCGTACCCGGCGCTGCTTCGGCCGGCTCGATCGTAAAACTCGTGCGATCGTTTTCGAACTCGGGCTGCGCGGAAATCGTGATCGCCGCAGGCTCGAGCGTAAACGCGGTGGTCTCTTGCGAGGCAACTTGTGCGCGCACGGCGATGCTCGTGCCGTCGGGCAGCGGATCGTCGATCCGAACGCGGAACTGCAATGTCACGGTCGCGCTGGCCGGCAGCGTCGCAACGATGACCGGCGCGTGCACGCGATCGAAAGGCGCGAGCAGATCGCGTTCGAATTCGCGGCCATTCACACGTGCGGAGTTCGGAACGTAACTCGTATGTTCCGGAATCGGCGCTACGACGACGACGTCGTGCGCGCTCGACTCGCCCGCGTTGTGCACGCGAACCGCAACCGTCGCTTCACCGCCGGGACGCGGCTCGTGCTGGCGCGATTCGATTGACGCGGTCGTCAGCGCGTTTTCGAGCGCCGGCCGGCTGCGAGCAACCAAGCGGATGATGTTCGAACCGACCGGTGCCAATTCGAACGCGGCAACCGCAGCTTGCAATTCCACGGTGGAACCGTTTTCGATCGCACCGGCAACGCTGTAGGCGATTTCGAGACGGCGCTCTTGATTCGGCGCGACGTCGCCGATGTCGGCGCCCGCGCGCGAAAGCAGCGGTGAGTTGCCGTGTTCGTCGTCGAGCTGCGTGCCGTCGAGTTGACCGCTGCCGACGAGGTAGACTAAACCATCGGGAAGGTTGAATCGTACGCGCACGCCTGTCGCCGTTGCACCGCCTTGATTGCGGAACGTGAAGGATGCGCGCACAGTCATTCCAGGTTCCAACTCGCGCTCAGGCGAAACGACGAGGGTTCGAATGCCCTCGGGTATGGTCGGAGCTCCCGGCGTAAATACGTCCGTCAGGGTGCGCATGACTTTCGACCCAACTTCGCCGCGACAAACGTGGCACCTTGACAAACTTCTGACGTCACGAAAGGTTAACGCTCAATGCTCGCAACCAAAGCCGATCGCATCGCCGACGCTGTATCTCGCCTCGGATCGGAAAGCGCATTCGAAGTGCTCGCGCGCGCCAAAGCGCTTGAAGCGGAGGGCAAGCGAGTTGTCCATATGGAGATCGGCGAACCGGATTTCGACACGCCCTCACATATCAAGGAAGCGGGCATCCAAGCGATCCGCGACAACTACACGCACTACTCGCCGTCCGCGGGAATCATCCAGCTTCGCGACGTCATCGCGGATTACGCCGCGAAATTCCGAAACGTCGAACCGTTCAGCGGCGAGAACGTCGTCGTTTCTCCCGGCGCAAAGCCGGTCATCTGGAATATTTTGAGCGCGGTACTGAACGTGGGAGACGAGTTCGTCTATTTCGATCCGGCCTACCCAGCGTACGCTTCCTGTGCAAGCTACCTCGGCGCCAAAGTCGTGCCGATTCCGCTGCACGAAGAGAAGAACTGGCGCATGGACCTGGACGAACTCGAGCGCCGGGTCTCCGACAAAACGCGCGCAGTGATGATCAATTCGCCGCACAACCCCACCGGCGGCGTGCTCACCAAGAGCGATCTCGAGCGCATCGCCGATCTCGCGAAGAAGCACGACTTCCTGGTCATCGCCGACGAGATTTACAGCCGCAATTTCTACGAGAGCTCGTTTAGCTCAATCGTTACGATTCCGGGCATGCGCGAACGCACAATCATCGTCGACGGCTTTTCGAAAGCCTACGCGATGACCGGCTGGCGTTTGGGATATGCGATCATGCCCTCGCAGCTCGCGAAGATCGTCACGCTGTTCAACAACAACACGTTCTCGTGCGTCGCGACCTTCGTGCAGCAAGCGGGCATCGCCGCGCTGCTCGGCCCCGACCAGAAGGTGCGCGAAATGAACGAAACGTTCCGCAAACGGCGCGATCGGCTGGTCAACGGGCTGAACCAGATTCCCGGCGTTTCGTGCACGATGCCCGAAGGCGCGTTCTATGCATTTCCCAACGTCAAGAAGGTGACGGCGGACGACAAGGCGCTCGCGACGTTTCTGCTGCAGGACGGCGGCGTTGCGTGCCTGGGCGGCTCGGCGTTCGGGGCGGCGGGTAAGGGGTATCTGCGCTTCTCGTACGCGGCGTCGCTCGAAGACATCGACTACGCACTCGAACAGATGGCACGGTGCATTCCGCAGTTCAAACCCGTGTCCCCCTGAGGCATCGAAGGGAAATGCGCTCCGCACTCTCGCATCTCGAATGCTCGAAGTGCGGCTCCCGGTATGACGCAGATGCGCCGCAACAGCTTTGCCGTTGCGGCGCTCCGCTTTTAGCGCGGTACGACCTGCGCTCCGCGGCGCAGACGTTCACACGCAAAAACATCGCCGCCCGCGAACCTTCGCTCTGGCGGTACGCCGAGCTCTTACCGCTGCGCGACATGCTGCATCGAGTCAGTTTGAACGAGACGATGACGCCGCTCGCGCAGCTGAGCGCATTCGGCAGCGAAATAGGCCTGTCCGATCTGCGCTTGAAAGACGACGGTGCGCTGCCGACGGGCAGTTTCAAGGCACGCGGTGCGGCAATCGGCGTTTCACGCGCGAAGGAATTAGGCATAGGGCGCTTCGGCATGCCCACGAACGGGAACGCCGGCGGCGCATGGTCGGCGTACGGCGCACGCGCCGGCGTGGAAGCGTACATCGTCATGCCGCGCAGCGCGCCCGCGATTCATCGCCTGGAGTGTGCGATGACCGGAGCCCATTTGTTTCTGGTCAACGGGCTTATCGGCGATGCCGGGCGCATCATCGGCAAAGCCGTGACCGAGTGCGGTTTGTACGATGCATCTACGCTCAAAGAGCCCTATCGGATTGAAGGCAAGAAAACGCTGGGCTTCGAGATCGTCGAGCAGCTGCATTGGAACGTTCCCGACGTGCTGCTGTATCCGACGGGCGGCGGCGTCGGCATCATCGGCATCTATAAAGCGCTGATGGAGCTGCGCGAGACGGGGCTCATCGGCGAGAAGCTCCCGCGAATGGTAGCGGTGCAAGCCGAAGGGTGCGCACCGATCGTTCGCGCGTGTCACGAGCGCAAGCGCGAGTCGCAGACATGGCAAGATCCGCACACGATCGCGTTCGGTATCAACGTTCCCAAGGCGCTCGGCGACTTTCTGGTGCTCGATGCGATTTACGCAACCGGCGGTACGGCGATCGCCGTGAGCAACGGCGCGATGGAACGTCTGCAGCGGCGGCTTGCGGAAACGGAAGGGCTGCTGATATGCCCCGAGGGCGCGGCAACGCTCGCTGCGGCGCAGCAATTGCGCGAGCAAGGATGGATCGCGGCAAACGAGGTGGTCGTCGCGATCAACACGGGAAGCGGCCTCAAGTACGGTGACGTGCCGTATCCGCAGCCGCGTCTGCTCGAGCGCGACGCCGATCTGCCGATCGCATAATCAGCACGCCCATCAGAATCACGACGGCGGCTTGAACGATCGGCTGCAGCCAAAATGCCTGCGCGCGCGCTCCATAGACAATCGAAATCGCAAACCATGCGGAGAACGCCATGATTGCGAAGCCGACTGCTATCTGCAGCGGCCGGTTCGACCGCATCGCGGATTGATTGGCGCGATACAGATCCGGCGCGGTGGCCGGAAAGGCCAGCATCGCGGCGCCCATGAGGAAAAACACGATCATCACCGAGAGCACGCGCAGATTCACGCCGAAGACGTAACCGAGCGCGGTCGATTCGAGCAAACTGAGCGATCCGAGCACGGCACTCAGCGTGAGCGCCGCGATTGGCGTTTGAAAGCGCGAATGCGTTTGCGCGAAACGCTCGGGGATGATGCCGTCCGCGCCCCACGCGTAGATCCAGCGCGACTGCGCGAGGAACGCGGGCAAGAACGTCTTGACGACGATAACTGCGACGAAGACGTTCATCATCGTCGAGAGCCACGCCGGCATCAC
>Ga0209168_10002143_pt1 | contig 14533 bp, 12 predicted proteins | sample Coa_R1_FD_187156 | JGI IMG/M metagenome (GOLD analysis project Ga0209168, IMG submission 187156) | Surface soil microbial communities from Centralia Pennsylvania, which are recovering from an underground coalmine fire - Coalmine... | ecosystem: Environmental > Terrestrial > Soil > Unclassified ... | reverse complement strand
TAATGCCGCCTTGTCAGTGGTGTTGAGCGTGTAAACCTTGTCGCCCACCACCAACGCATAATTCGACCCCTTGCTGACGCAGGTCCGAGTGCATTCGGCTTTGTTGTCCATCATGTGCTTGGCGCCACACATTGAATCAGAGACTTCGCCGGTGAAAGTTTGTGGCTTGGCGGTTGCCAGCGCCAGCATCGCGGTAGCAAACAAAACAGCTATCAGACCGAATTTGCCTATTCTCATCGAAAAATCCTCCAGAGTTTTTGCAACTTACGAGGTGCTCGCCTGCAAATCCCATTTCAACTTCAACCCCAGGGCCAAGTCAACTTAACTTTTTGGAACAAAGTGCAAAGCCATGTTGACTACCTTCTGCTGTCGGTCAATGGCTTCCTTGGGCACTATATCGTAGGATCCATGCAGCCCAAAATCGCGATACATTAAGCTGAAAAAGCGTTGCGGGTAGCTGCTGTCGTAAGGGTCGCCCTTCTTCATCTGCCACTGTGCCAGCATCTTCTTCGCATTTTCTGGCGGGATGCCATCAATGTTCAACTCACCCATGCGGTACATTTCATCTTCAGTGACATTGAGCTGATAGGCGACAGTTGCCGCCGTGTCATCCATCGTAGGCACGGCATCTACATGGGCGAACAGATAGCCCTTAGTGCCATAGAGCTTGTGTATTTGCTGCAGGTCCTCTGTCAGTTCTACCGAATTGGCCGGCTCGCCGTTTTTCAATGGAATCCGCTCACGCAATTTTTCAGCAGGGAAGACTCTATTGCCGGAAAATTTAATTTCGGTGAGTTTGTATTTGACTCCTGGATTCACAGGAAAACTGACATCAACTAAGGTTTGAACTCCATCTTCCGCCACCTTCGCCTGGGCTTCGGCGAATTGCGCTTTCAAAAAGCCGCGTGCCTGGTACACCGGCAGAAAATTGAACTTTTCTTGCACGCGCATTTTTGTCCGTAGATAATCTTGGCCGGAAAGCGGTTTCGCCGCTGCCTGCAGCAGGGGAGCCTCTGGATCTGTAGCACCAGGGAAATCCATGTTGCGAATTATGATGGCGTGCATGCTCAGTTTGTAGTCATAGGACTCGATTGATCCGTTGAGCGGCCCCGAAGCCATGTACTCGACCCGCCCGCCGATTTTGCGTTCTGCCAAAATTGTTCCCAGGGCATCTGCGATCTGGTCGGTCAGGTGGCCGCCTCCCGGCACCCTGCCATCGAAAAGGGGAACGCGATCACGCAGCATGCGTAGCAGTTCATCATCCGAAAACCATACGAAGTTGTCGAAGATGATCGGAACCAGGTGATTGTTCTCCGCCACCTGCAATTCCAGATCGCATCCCTGGGTGGAGTACTTATAGCTGTAGTTCAGCTGCGTAAATAAGCCGGTCTCGCCGAGTTTTTGCGCCGCCTGCTTAAACTCTTCTTCGCCGGCGAATTGGCCAAGCCGTAGCCCTGAGGCGGACACAACCTGGGTTTCCGTGAAGTGCTGTAGCCCCTTCACACGAATAGAGAGCAGTTTGTAGCTGATTGGAGTTTTTCCCCCGGTCTGTGCCACTGCCACGGCCGACCATAGGAGAAGAGGAAGAAAGGAACGGTACCAAAAACTCACGGGCGAATTGTACAACAGCGTGCTCTGATTTTTGCCCTTCAAGCGCCGACGGCGGTGCAAAAGCAACCCGCCTTATACCACATCGCTAACGCCCAATCGTAACTGCGCCTGCTTGCGATATCGCCGGCTCAACCGAAGCCTGATTCCGTGGTTTAGCACTACTTCGTATTCGCCCTCGGAATTGAGCTTTAAGGCGTGAACCCGTGCGATATTGACGATGCTGGACCGGTGGATTCGGCAAAACACGGCCGGGTCCAACTCTTGTTCGAGTTCCGACATGCTTCTTCGTAGCAGGTGGGCCTTGGTTCCAACATGCAGGCACGTGTAATAGTCAGCGGCTTCGATCCAATCAATCTCAGAGGCTTTCACGAACGTTACATGGCCGGTTTCTTTGATCACAAGGCGATCCAGGGGCCTCGCCGGAGGGTTGCGGTGAGCGAGCTTTTCTTTGGCGCGATCGAGCGCACGATGAAATCGGGCATCGTCGAAGGGTTTCAATAAATAATCAAGAGCGCCTGCCTCGAACGCTCGCAAAGCAAATTGATCGTATGCGGTTACGAAAACTACCGCTCGCGGCAAATCGCCGCCCAGCATTTCGAGGACATCGAATCCGTCGCATTCCGGCATTTGCACATCAAGGAAAAGCAGGTCAGGAGTTTTCTCGCGGATTGCCACCAGTGCTTCCGCTCCGGAACCGCACTCTCCCACGAGCTCGATCTCGGAGTCCTTGTGTAGAAGCACCTTGAGGTTGCTGCGCGCCAACGGTTCGTCATCGACCACCATCGCGCGAATTTTCGCGGAGAGATCCTTAGAAGAAGGAGATGAAGGCAATTCATTTCTCCCGGAAGGGCACGGAAACGGCGGCCTCTACGCCATGCTCGCCATGGTTCTGAAGGCTCAGCTCGAATGACTCACCGTACAAACTTTGCAGGCGCGTGCGGGTGTTCGAGATACCGACGCCCGAATGTCCATTTGCACGATTTTCCACCAGGCCGGGGCCGTCGTTATACACCATAAGCTTGAGCATGCCGTTCGAACGCGCCGCGCTCACCCGGATCTCACCGCCTTGCGCTCGCTTTGCGATCCCATGCTTAATCGCATTTTCCACCATAGGTTGAAGAATCAGACTGGGGACCTGGGAGTGTAGAAGTTCACTCGGAACCTGAACTTTCACGGCAAGTCGCTCCGCAAATCTCACTTTCTGAATTTCTAAATACTTCTGCAGATATTCAATCTCTTCACTTAGGCTGACCTCTTGCCGGTTTGAATCCTCAAGCACACGCCGCAGGAAATCGCTCAACTCGGCAATGGTACTTACGGCGGATTCATTTCTGCCCTCACGCACCAATCCAGCGACCGCGTTCAGGCTATTAAATAGAAAATGAGGTTCAATCTGTCGCCGCAGCGAATCCAGTTGCGCGCGCGAGAGTTGTTCACTCAAGCGCACGCTTTCAGTCTGCTGCCGGGCCAGTCGATCGCGCGAGTCGAGTGCATAACCGATTCCGACGATCGCGACGTACAGGATCACATAAGAAATCAGGCCACTGAAAAACCTGAACCATAACCGATCTCCATAGTCTCCAGGGCCGGAAGGCTCGGCCCACGGATTCAGGACCCTTTCGAACCCCGCAGTCCATGCGCTCGAAATCAGGCAAAGCACGCAGCAGGCACTCACATGCACCAACCATGCCGTGAATGCCCATGCTCGCACCGGAGGAAATTTGTGCGCGAGATTCAGGATTACCGGCGTGGCTACGGCAAGCGGCACCCATGCAAAAAGCAATGTGAAGAATAGTCGAATCCATGCGTGATGCATGCCCGCAGCGCGCATGGTGAAAACTGTTTGAGTCGCGTCGAAAAGTCCAACGCCAAACCATATGGCCGCAATCCATAACCAACGTGAGGATGACGTGGCAGTAGTGGTGTTACCGTCCATGTCGAAAATGTATTCCACTTTGCCTTACAAAATCCAACAATGCAGCCAATCACCTTAACAGTGCAGCAAGCGGAGTAGCGCCCCAAGCTCAGCGGTGCAATACTGCACGCATGCTCACAAATATCAAGGCATTGGTTGTGGTAACGCTTCTTCTAACTGCGATTGCGGGCGGTCAGTCCTCGTCCGGCGTTGGGCCGGAGTATACCGGAGACGGTCAGCTCAAACTTCCGGAGAATTACCGCGAGTGGATTTATCTGACATCTGGCTTTGACATGAGCTACAGCCCAGGTGCGCAGGGGGCCGATCATCACATGTTTGACAATGTTTTCGTAAATCCCGACTCCTACAAGGCGTTTCTCGAAACCGGCACCTGGCCCGACAAAACTATGCTCGTGTTGGAGGTTCGCGGAGCCGAAGGAAAAGGTTCAATCAACCAGAAGGGAAATTACCAGAGCACCGACCGCATGGGGATTGAAGTACACGTGAAAGACGAAAGGCGTTTCGCGGGAAAATGGGCTTTCTTTGGCTTCGACGACGCGAAGACCGCGAAGACCGCGAAGATGGTTCCACTGGAGGCGAGTTGCTATAGCTGTCATGCGGCGCACGGAGCCGTCGATACCACGTTCGTGCAGTTCTATCCCACCCTGTTACCCATTGCGAAGAGTAAGGGCACGCTGTCAGATGGCTACAAAAAGGAATCCGGCACCGGAAAAAGCAGCGGAACGATTTAGATCATTATTGGCCAGGTGGGAAACGTCTCGGGTCTCGGGTCAGAGCAGGGTTCACGTGGGGACAGCCGCCCTCGGCTGTCCTTACCCTGAATCTATCTTTTGCCCGAAGCCGCAGTCTCAGCGGTCTTGATCTTCACTGCGATATCAATAAACGCCAGCGCTGCCCGGCTGAGTGCTTTGTCTTTTCGAAACACCAGCGCCAAGTCCCGTCGAATGTGCGCGTCGGCGAACTCAATCGCAACCAGTACGTGCGCTTTCACATCCTCTTGCACATTCGATCTGGAGATGAATCCCACGCCAACGTCGGCGGCCACGAAACGCTTGAGTAATTCGCTTGAATCGAGTTCCATGGCATAGCGCGGTTTCAATTTCTGGCGATGGAAAAGATCGTCCAGAGCGTCCCGCGTATGGCCGACTTTCGGCACCACCAATGGATACTGCGCGATATCCACCGCAGTCGCTGATTTCAGCTTTGCCAAGGGATGTTTCGGCGGCGCAATGACTACCAGCTCATCTTTGTGAATCGGTACTGCAGTCAACCTCGTATCTGTGATCGGCAATGACACCACGCCGAAATCCACAGAGTTGTCGGTAACCGATTCCAGCACCTTGGAATAATCCGAACGATTTATGCTGATGGAAACGTCCGGGTATTGCTTCTTGAAATGTGCGAAGACCTCAGGCAAAACGTGCAGGCACGTGCCCTCATTGGCTCCAACCACGATTTCGCCGCGCGGCACTCGCTCGGTCTCAGCAATAGCGGTCACGGCCGACTTGCGGGCGTCGATAGAATCCTCGGCAAACTTCAAAAACAATTTACCGGATGCCGTCAAAGAGACTTTCCCACCGGACCGGTCCAGTAGCCTGGCGCCTACTTCTTCTTCCAGGGAACGGATCTGCGAGGAAATTGCCGGCTGCGTGCGGAAACGCTTCTCTGCCGCCCGCGAAAAGCTGCACAGTCGCGCCACCTCGATGAATGTTTCTAACTGGTCGAAATCCATAAGAAGCTTTTAGCACTTAGCCTTTGGCACTTAGCGGTCCAGATCGGAAGTGGGGACCGGAAAACGCAGAGGGCCAATTGCCAAGTGCCGGATAACCTCCCGTTATCCTGCCCATAAAAACAATCAATTTCCTGGGGTGTTCTGGCACATCTAGACTGTGCATAACCTGGAACTTTGAACGATTGTAGCAGGTGTACAATTCTCCAGATTCCCAGCCAAGTCTCATATCGCGCGCGTAATTGAAGTGTGGTGTCTTAATCAATTTCCCGGGTATCGTCCGACTTCTTAAAGGAGCTTTCCTCTCATGGCAGAACCAAAAACCGTCCTCGAATTCGCCAAAAAAAACGGAGCCAAGTTACTCGATCTGCGCTTCACCGATTTGCCGGGTTTGTGGCAGCACGTCTCTTACCCCATCAACCAATTGAGCGCTGATTCCTTCGAAGAAGGTTTCGGCATGGACGGCTCGTCGATTCGCGGTTGGGCGGCAATCAACGAAAGCGACATGCTTTTAATTCCCGATCCCAACACCCACATGATGGACCCTTTCACCGAAGTTCCCACCCTGGTGATGATCTGCGACGTCATTGATCCCGTAACCAAGCAGCGGTACGACCGTGATCCGCGCTACATTGCCAAAAAAGCCGAGCTTTATCTGGCATCGACCGGCATGGCTGACACCGCGTACTTTGGCGCCGAAGCTGAGTTCTTTATCTTCGATAATATTCGCTTCGATCAGCGTGAGCAGCACGGCTTCTATTTCATCGATGCAGAAGAAGGCCGCTGGAACTCCGGTCGCGAAGCTAACAATCTCGGATATCGCCCCCGCTACAAGGAGGGCTACTTCCCAGTTCCTCCCATGGACCACTACCAGGACCTCCGCAGTGAAATGGTCATGACCATGGAGAAATGCGGCCTGGAAGTCGAGTGCCATCACCACGAAGTGGCGACTGGTGGCCAAACGGAAATCGATCTGAAATACGACTCGCTGGTCAACTCCGCCGACCACATGCTCTTTTACAAATACGTGGTCAAGAACGTGGCCAACCAGTATGGCAAGACTGTAACCTTCATGCCCAAGCCCATCTTTCAGGACAACGGCAGCGGCATGCACACTCACCAGTCGCTGTGGAAAGCTGGCAAACCGCTCTTCGCCGGCGATGGCTATGCCGGCCTTTCACAAATGGCCCTGTGGTACATCGGAGGACTGATTAAGCACGGCCCGGCGCTGGCGGCGATCATTGCGCCGACTACCAACTCTTACAAGCGCCTGGTGCCCGGATTCGAAGCCCCAGTGAACCTCGCCTACTCGCGCCGCAACCGTTCGGCAGCCTGCCGGATTCCAATGTACTCGGCATCTCCGAAAGCCAAGCGCGTGGAATTCCGTCCGCCAGACCCGAGCTGTAACCCGTACCTGGCATTTGCAGCTATGTTGATGGCAGGACTCGATGGCGTCGAGAACAAGATCGATCCCGGCCAACCGCTCGATAAAGATATTTACGATCTCGGCCCGGAGGAACTGGCAAAGGTCCCATCAATGCCAGGGTCGCTCGAAGACGCGCTGGATGCCCTTGAAAAAGATCACGCCTTCCTGCTTAAAGGGGACGTCTTTACAGAGGAACTGATCACTACTTACATCGACTACAAGCGATCCAAGGAAGTAGACGCCATTCGTCTGCGCCCGCATCCTTATGAGTTCGCCTTGTATTACGACATTTAAGCTTTTTCCTTTACTTTTTGTTTCTGGAGGCCCGGCGCAAGCCGGGCTTTATGCTTCCACAAGGTCGAACGTAAAAGCGTTGCGTCCGGTCTTAGCTATAAAGCGGTCGAAAGAGCTTGCGACAACTGCGCAATGCGCTTTGTCGCGACGTGCTGGGTTCCACGTGCTACCAACATACACAGGTTTGCCGTTCAGCTTGTAACAGTAGATGAAGCGGATGAAGCTCGATTCTGGCAAGGCTCAACCTTGGATATCCAGAACCGTAAGAGCCGTGCTGTCGGGGTAACGGGGCAACCCTATTGTGGCCGGGGCGCATGGATCGGCATTTCAGTTATCAGGAATCATCATAGCAAGTCGCTATAACTCACTCCAAGGGAAATCAGCGCGGCATGGCGCTCCAAATCCGGCTTGCCGGGCCACCAGCAATCAAAAAAAGTCACAGCGCCATATTCGCCAAATGTTCGCTATACTGACAGTGCGATGGATGAAGGTCGCAAGCGCGTCCTGCTTATTGCTGCGGCCATTCTTGCCGCGCGAAAGCTTGCCCAATACGATAGGGTGGTGAAGATTCCAGCCACACTATGCGCGATTGATGATGCTGTTCGATGGGCCGCCGAGATTATGCGTGTGATTGATGAACGATTCAAGTAAGAAGCGGTTCGCCGTGGGCGCGCATGTGCGCGTAAAGAATCCCGGCGTGAATGGCGTCATCAAGGCGGTAGATGATGAGCCGAGTGCGCTGGGCGAATTCTGGCACACTGTTCAAACCAGCAACGGCGAGCGAAAAGATCCCGGTTGCAATCTGGAACTGGTTCCAACCCCTATTAGAGGCGACCCCGCGCGATCTAACATGAAAGTTCGTGAACTTACCGCCAAAATTGAACGATTCCGCCTGGGACTGAAGTCGCATGCGGACGTGTGGGGACAATCACTGGATTCAACGTTTCCGGAATACCCCATAAGCAATGGCTCTGTGCTACGTACCCAATACGAGACTTTGGCGCGCCAACTGGGAACGCTGCGTCCATACTTCCGAAAACTTGGTCTTCCAGAGATCATGGGCAATGCTTACGGTCAATGGGATGCTTTTGATTCTGCGGTATCCAATGATGTCGCCGTTCGGAAAGGCTCATCAATTGAAGCCGTATTATCACAACTTCAGCAGGCGCTTGGGAGGTTAGACGGCATGAATGCGGATTCTGAATTTTCGCTTGAAACTAAAATTCGCCCGCAACAGCCGCAACATGTGACCAATATTTACAATTTGCATGGCGCGCAATCGCGCGTGAATGTTCAATCTACCGATAGCTCGGTCAACATAGTTACTATCGAGCAACAACAGGTCTTCGAACAAGTTCGGCAAGCGATCACTGAAGGCGTAGCCGATGATGCGGCGAAAAGCCTTATTCTGGATAAACTTTCCAAGTTTGAAAAGTCACTCCATTCCGAACATGTCGTTTCTCGATATCAAGATTTCATAAATGCTGTGGCAAGTCACATAACCATAATTATGCCTTTTCTCCCTGCTTTGGCCCAAATGCTCAAATGATGACGCAGAGTGATGTTGCCGCTGCGTGGTTGGCGAAACTCGCCTTCCTATGTTTCATGTTTTGCTTAGGCACAAGTTGTGCGTATGGAAGCTCCGTAGTTTTCGTAGTTTCCAAAACTGGTGACTATGTTGTTATTGCCGCCGACAGCCGTTCCCTCAAGGCGACCGGGGACAACAATCGTTCCCTCGAGATGAAAACAATGAATCCAGTGCATGGCAACTCTGAGTGCAAAATCATCGCTCTCGACGGAGATACTTTGTTTTATGAAACGGGAACTGCGTACATCGGCGTACACCGAGGAAAGCCGTGGAGCTCTCTAGCAATCGCGCGGTCAGTTTATAAAAGCAGCACAAAGCATGACGCGATGTCGCTGTCCGTCGCTTGGGGCAATCGCGCTTTGGAGTGGTTTTATGGGCAATCCGCGAATGATATTGGTTCGGTAACTGATTCCGAGGAAGGTCTAACAAATGGTGGCTTTATTAACTTTGATGAGCGTTCAGAACCATCCGCGCATGGCCAAACTCTTTATTACGATTCCAGCAAGCGCCAACTTTCCCGCAAGCCCACAGTCCAATCTTTAGGGCAAATTGGTGCCGCTGGCGTTGGTCGGGGGTTGGTATCTGAGTTAGTCAGCGGCAAGACAACGCGGGCGCGGGCGGCACTCGGGGCGATTCCGGTCGATAAATTAACTACCAGCCTTGTCATAGACACTCAGTTCGTCACGAAAGCCGTTCAGTTTGTGATCGACAACGCAACAGGGCGGGAGAAGGAAAGTGTTCGTGGCCCTATTGACGTCGCCGTCATACGTCGGTTTGGCGGAGTCGACTGGGTACGCCGCAAAAATGAATGCCGCGCAGCGGATTTGGTCCTGCATTGAGCCATTCTCCGGCCCTCGGAGCAATGGTACGAAGGTAAGTCCGAGGTAACTTGGTAAAATCCCGGCGATGAGGAACACGTTCTGGATTGCGGCCAACATAATTTTTGATCTGAAGAATGGCGACTCCCGGCAAGTTCTTATGCTCGTGAATACCGTCGAAGCCGCAAGCATTTTCACAACGCAACGGGAAGCACTTACCGCGCTTTCTTTCGTGCAAGCACGCGCAACAAATATTCAGTGGTTTTTGGACGCGAGGGCTCATCATTATCTAGATCTAAATTCAGGATCGACTGTCGTGTGTTCACCTGTCATCTAAATCGTTTTAGAAGGAGTTTGCGTCACACAAAAAGCAAAAGCCCGGATTGCCCGGGCCTCAGCTAAAGTGGAATTACGGGGCTTACATCGATGCTTTCATCCGCTCAGGGCTCGGAGATGGCATAGTATGGATACCGGGCACCGTCTCAGTACGAACCGGAGGATGCGCCTCAAAATCCTGAAGCTCAGTCAGCCCGCCGGAGATCGCCGCAAGGGTCGCAGTTGATTTGGAAAGAACCGACAACAGGTGCTTACGAGCGATGGGCCGGTCCGCCGGGTGGATATGCTTCCACCATCGCTTTACCGACTCCTGCACATCATCTCGGTTTTTGTCATCTTCGACCAGGCTGTCAATAAGCCGATAGACCTTGCTCTTCACTGCTTGATACGAAACCGAAATCTCTTGACCCATTGGTTCTGTTACTCCTTGAACCTTTTTCAGAGCAAGACCGTCGCCAAACCGACGCTCTGATTTCGCAGTAGTTAGCCACCACGATTCCTCCATATTCTCCAAGTTGTTGGAGAACTCACAACTTGGACTATGGTTTTTCGTAGAGCTGCGGTCTGAATCCCGCCAAATCTCAAGGAGTACAATTCGGACTCCGAACTTGGGCCATCTCCATTCCAGGTTCGCGCGGTTCAATTTCCACTCGCGTCGGAGGCAAGGTGAAATCCTTTTACATTTCGGCTTTGATGATTGGGCTATCCGTCGGGTCATGGGCACAGATCGATACGCCCCGCAACGAACGCATGTTTTTCCCCTCAGATACATTCTGGGGATACGCTCAGTTCGAAATTGCTCCTCCGCACAACGAGATTGATCCTAATATCTGCGCTTCTGACGCAGGCAAGTTCGGCGGCGTGAACGCTCCATGCAACGCCTTTGCCCGCTACATGATCTCGGGCACCCTCGAAGTGCGCCCCTTCGGACGCGGCCAACTCCGCCGCTTCATGCTCTTTGGCGAACCTAGCTTTCTTTTTGGACGTAACGTCCCACAGACGCTCTACACCTGGTCCTTTGATGCCATTGGTGTGGAACATTCCTGGGGAGCGGCAATTTATCTAGGAAAAGGTTTCGAAGCACGAGTCACGCAACATTTTCTTTTTGATCGTTTCGGCTCCCGCGATGCCAACCTGGGCGCGGCCGACCTCGGTCCCAATGGCCCTTGGGGACGCTATAACGCGATTGGGGTCCGCAAATATTTCGGTTCGCGCAGATGGTAGAAGTGATTGCCGCCAGCGCTTGGTGCACCGAAACGATTTTCTCTGCGATCTCAGCACGTCTCTGCGCTTAAAAGCTTTTCGATATTGCTAGAGGATTGTTGCCGTTGTCAGAACTTCTTCCTGACCGCTGAGAGCTGAACGCTATCATGCTATCCTGATCTCCCAGCCCACCGTGAGTTCTAGCGGACCTCGATTCAGCGAGATGCAATCCAAGGAACAGCCCGTAGAACTGCAAGACGCTCTCGACATTGTTCCGTTTCACAATCCGGCAGCTGCCCGCGAACATTTCCCTTCCGTTTACAAGCGCTTATCTCCCGCGTTAGCCACCTCGCTTCCCAGTCTTTTGATGGAGAGTCCCGATCCCGATTCAGCGCTTTTGCTGTTCGATCGTCTCCTGAACGACGGTTCATCCGAAATCCAGCGAGTAATTGAGTCACACCCTTTTCTTGCCCATTACGCGATCGCCGTATTCGGAAACAGCCGCTACATTGGCGAAACCTTGGTCCGAAATCCTGATTTGCTTCAAACCTTTGTGCGGGAAAAGAAGCTCGACCACAGCTATTCCCATGATGAATTCTCTGAGGCCCTGGCGCGTTTTCGTTCTCGTTCGTTTGAACGCGACCTATCGCTGCTCTTGAGTCGGTTCAAGCGTCGCGAATATGTCCGCATCATGCTTCGCGATGTGCTGCGGATTGCGCCTCTTGCCGAAACCACCGCAGAAATTTCCGCTCTCAGCGATGTCCTGGTCCAGGACGCATTGCGCGAAGCCGAGAGTGCGATGGAACACCGCTTCGGCTTACCGCAGCATCTCGACGCGGAGGGACGCGCCGTTACCACTCCATTTGCCGTGCTCTCGCTGGGAAAATTAGGCGGCAACGAACTGAACTACAGCTCGGATATCGATCTGCTTTATTTGTATGGCGACGGCCATGAATCTCCGACCGCGCAAATTTCCAATCGTGAATACTTCGTCCGGCTGGCCCAGCAGCTCACCGAAATACTTTCTCGTCCCACTGCCGAGGGCGCGGTCTTCCGTATTGATCTTCGCTTGCGACCGCAGGGAAATGAAGGCGAGTTGGCCATCAGTGTCTCGAATGCCTTGCGCTACTACTCTGAAACCGCCCACGACTGGGAGCGGCAGGCTTTGATCAAAATCCGTTACTCTGCGGGGAGTGTCGCCCTTGCGCGCGAATTCATTCGGAGAGTGCAACCTCAGGTGTACAGCGAAAAAATTAACTTCGCTGCGATTAAGACCGCGCTCGTGGCCCGCGAAAAAATCGATCGCAAGCGCAGAAAGCAGATCGCGGCTGGAGGCGACGAATCCACTAACGTAAAAGTCGACCGTGGCGGGATTCGTGACATCGAGTTCCTCGTCCAATGCCTGCAACGCGTCTACGGAGGAGCCGAACCCTGGCTCCGTTCCGGCGGCACCCTTTTCTCATTGCAGAAATTGCATGACAAGCGCCATATCAGCGGACACGATTTTCATGAGCTGACCGCTGCGTACTCTTTCCTGCGGCACCTCGAGCATCGTTTGCAGCTTCGCGAAGGCCAGCAGGTACACCGGCTTCCTGGCTCCGAACACGACTTGCAGATTTTGCAACGCTCCATGTCCGGACTAACTCCCGGCTACAATCTTTCGGACATTGCGGTTTTTGTACGGGAGCGCATGGCAGCGGTATCCGAAATTTACCAGCGGATCATTTACCAGCAACAGGCGGCCACGCCACAGCAGGAAAATGAAGGTGAATTTCAACTCCAGACGCTACCCGCAAGCGCAACTGCAGACCAATCGAATCATCGACTGCTCAAGCAACTTGTGGCTGATGCGCCTGAACTGTCTCAGGCCATCGCTGGTCTCAGTAAAATCGGGCGCAAGAACCTCCTCCGCTTCCTGAGTTCTGCATACGGCAGCTCCGAACGTTATGCTGCTGTACTGCGCGATCAGCAGGCGATTGCTCGCGCGTCTTCACTGTTTGAAAGCAGCGACTATTTGTCCGAGTTTCTGGCCCGCTATCCCGACGAGGTAAGCACGCTGGCCGAAATTAACACCCCCCATCCTCAATTCGTGGGCGCGAGCCTGTTCGATATCGCACCGGGCATGTTTCGCGAATCACCATTCGAGAGCCAGGACGCCACTTTTAATTACATCGCCAACTCGACCACTGGTTATCCAGAGAAGATGGCGCTTCTGCGTCGCCATTTCCGCCATCTCGTCTTCACCGCAGGCGCCCGCGACATCGCCGAGAAGCGCTCCGTCTATTCCTCTCTGGCTGAAACCACAACGGCTGCCGAGCAAGCCATTTCAGCTGCGTTCCAGATCGCAGGCTCGCCGCCGGGTCTGGCGATATTGGCGCTGGGACGACTCGGCACCCGAGAGTTCGATCTTCTTTCCGATGCTGACTTGTTATTTGTTTGCGAAGCATCAGAAAATCGCGAGGCGCTGACCAAATCCGCCGAACAAATCATGCAGGCCCTTGCTGCCTACACCCAGGAAGGCATGGTTTTTGCGGTGGACACTCGTTTACGTCCACGCGGCGCGGAAGGCGATTTGGTAGTCACACCGGCACAGTTGGAATCTTATTTCGCCAATGAAGCCCAGCCCTGGGAGGCGCTCACTTACACCAAGCTGCGATTGACCGTAGGTAGCCCGGCACTCGGCAAGCAAGCAGCACAAATGTCGGAAAGTTTGTTCAAGCGATTCGCCGCATACGGTGGCTTTCCTCAAGCTGTTCGCGAAATGCGAACCAAATTACAGAACGCCACGGCCCCTGCCAAAAGCATCCGTACGTTTGCCGGTGGACTTTACGATGTTGATTTTCTTTCGAGTTTCTTATTAGTGAAAAATGAAATTCACCCGAAAACCGGAACCTTGCGTGATCGCCTCTGGCGATGCTCGGCAAAAGGAGTATTAGAGAAACGCGATGCAGCGCTGCTCGACCATGCCGCCGAACTCTGCCGCACGGTTGAGCACGTTCTTCGCCTGGTTACGGGCAGAAACGGCCGCTGGCTGCCATCCGCCGAGCACGCCCGCCATGCAGTTGAAACATTGGCCGCGCAAATCCTGCGCCGCGAATTTCCCGCAGGCCTGGAGCAAGAGATCCTAAACACATTTGCGCAGGTCCGCAGCATCTACGACAGTGTAGTGAAGTGACCGCAAGACTTGCATAGCACCGTGATCGTGTAGCGACGGGCGTCCACGCCCGTCCACGCCCTAATAAATACCCCTGTCATCCTGAGCGAAGTGAGATGATTCGCTCGCGAATCATCTCACGCAGTCGAAGGACCCCATGCCGCAGGCAGTGGCATCGGCCCGAAAGGGAGTTCTCTAATGCAGAGATGTCCATTCGACGATGCCCACCATTTATAATTCTCGGTTCCCATTCACCGGAGGAGTAATGGCAGATTCATACAACGGCGTGCCCGTTCCCCGCGAGGGCAGCCGCATCGCCTACCAAAACGGCAAAATCCGCGTGCCCGATAATCCCATCATCCCGTTCATCGAGGGCGATGGCACTGGCCGCGACATCTGGAAAGCCTCAGTACGCGTATTCGATGCTGCCGTGCAAAA
>Ga0209168_10002142_pt1 | contig 14536 bp, 13 predicted proteins | sample Coa_R1_FD_187156 | JGI IMG/M metagenome (GOLD analysis project Ga0209168, IMG submission 187156) | Surface soil microbial communities from Centralia Pennsylvania, which are recovering from an underground coalmine fire - Coalmine... | ecosystem: Environmental > Terrestrial > Soil > Unclassified ... | reverse complement strand
CACCGCCCGCCCCGCACCGCCCGGCCCGCACCGCCCGCCCCGCCCCGCCCCGCCCCGCAATGAAACCCGCCTTTCAGCACCCCCCAGTGTGCTGAAACCGCGGTTTCACTCCGCCGGCTTGGCGCCGTAACCCGCCAGACCCCGGTCAAGCTGGTCCAGGGCTTGCCGGCCGCGGGCGACGACCTCGCGGGCCACGTCGGCGGGATCGACCGGGCCCTGCGCGAGGCGGCGCCGGACGAGCTGGATCAGGCTCTGGTGGGCGCCGATCAGTGCTCTGGCGGTCACCCAGGGCCGCAGGTCACCAGGTTCGGCGGCCGTATCGTCCGCGATGAGCGCCGCCAGTGACTCGGTGTAGCGGTCGAGAATCTGGCGCTCCCTGGCCAGCAGCGCCGGGCTGGCCGGGATCATCGCGGCCACCGCCATGAGATGGCGGACGGTCTCGTCGTCCGGGGCGGCCAGGAAGCCGCGTGGCCGCAGCACGAACCGGCCGAACGCCGCCGTGATCGACTCCCCGGCCGGCCGGTCGCGCACGGCGGCCAGCAATTCGTCCTCGAACACCTCCATGCCCTGATAGACGAGGTCCTCTTTGGTCGGGAAGTAGTTGAACACGGTGGCCTCGGACACCTCCGCCGCCCGGGCCACCGCGGCCACCGGGACCGCGTCGAAGCCGCGCTCGACGAACAGGCGCATGGCCGTCTCCGCGATCAGCTGCCGGGTCCGCAGCTTCTTGCGCTCCCGGAGCCCCAGCTCGGCATCCATGGCCGGACGTTACCATAAAAATCTTGACACACGAAAGATAGAGCGACTATAAAGTTCATGTGACTCTATCTCATGCAGACGACAAGCAGACCCACATAGATCAGACACTGCCGGGTCAGGCGCCGGCTGCGAGCGGCTTGACCCGCGAGATCTGGGCCCTGGCCGTCGTGGTCGTGCTCGGGTCGGCCATGACGATCCTGGACGCCACGATCGTCAACGTGGCGCTGCCCACCCTGGGCCAGGACCTGCACACCTCGATTTCCGTGATCCAGTGGGTGCCCACCATCTACCTGCTCGCCTTCGCCAGCGTGATCCCGCTGACCGGGTGGGTCTCCGGCCGGTTCGGGGCCAAGCCGGTGTGGCTGGCCTCGCTCGGCCTGTTCATGGCCGGCTCGCTGCTGGCCGGGCTGTCCCCGTCGATCGGCGCGCTGATCGGCGCCCGGGTCGTCCAGGGCCTCGGCGGCGGGATGATCATGCCGCTCGGCCAGGCGATGCTGGCCCAGGTGGCCGGGCCCAAGCGGATGGGCCGGGTGATGTCCGTCATCGGCGTGCCGATGCTGCTGCTGCCCGTCTTCGGCCCGCTGGTCGGCGGGGCGCTGATCGGCGCGGCCAGCTGGCGGTGGATCTTCTTCGTCAACCTGCCTGTCGGCCTGCTCGCCGCCGCCCTGGCCGTCCGGCTGCTCCCCGCCGGGGGCCCGCGCCACACCCAGCGCCTCGACGTGCCCGGTGCGGCGCTGCTGTCCGGCGGCCTGGCCCTGCTCCTGTACGGCCTGGCCGAGACCGGCCAGCACGCCCAGCTGGCGACGCCGGCCGCCCTCGGGCCGATGGCGGCCGGCGCGGTGGCCCTGGCGCTGTTCGGCCGGCGCGCGCTGCGGGTGCCGAACCCGCTGATCGACCTGCGGCTGTTCCGCCAGCGCGGCTTCGCCGCGGGCACCGCGGTCAACCTGGTGCTCGGCGTGGCCCTGTTCGGCGTGGCGCTGCTGCTGCCGCTGTACTTCGAGCTGCTGCGCGGCCGGACCCCGGTGCAGACCGGGCTGCTGCTCGCCCCCCAGGGCCTCGGCGCCGCGGTCACGATCAGCCTGGCCGGCTACCTGACCGACCGGATCGGGGCCCGCCGGGTGGTCCCGGTCGGCGTCCTGCTGGCCGTGGCCGGCACCGCCTGGTACACCCAGATCGGTGCGCGCACCTCCTACTGGGCGCTGCTGGTCGCGCTGTTCGCGATCGGGGCGGGCCTCGGCGCCACCATCACCCCGGCCATGGCGGCCGCCTACCAGGGCCTGCCCGCCACGGCCATGGGCCAGGCCACCGCCGCCATCAGCGTCGTCCAGCGGGTGGCCGGGGCGCTCGGTTCGGCGCTGCTGGCCGTGGTCCTGCAGCAGGCCACCACCGCCCGGCTGCCCGGCTTCCGCGGCGGGATCGGCCAGGCCGGCCGGCTCGCCGCCGCCTCACCGCACGCCGCGGCCGCGCTGGCCCGGGCCTTCGGGATCAGCTTCGCCGTCGCCCTGGCCCTCAGCGTGCTCGCCCTGATCCCCGCATTCGTGCTACCTCGCAAGGAGTCCTGACATGACCACTCCGACCCAACACGACACCCGGGTACCCCCGGCCGCGCCGCGGCTGGCCGCGCTGCGCGGCAACTGCATGGGCGCGGGGGTCCTGCTCATCGTCCAGTTCGGGCTCGGCATCGGGCTGAACCTCTACGTCACGGTGCCCACCGGCAAGTCGTTCTTCGCCACGGTGGTCAGCTCCGGGCTGCTGGCCGTGCACGCCATCGTGGCCCTGGCGCTGCTGGGCGCGGCGATCAGCGCCCTAGTCCGGGCCATCCGGGTCCGCCGGGCGGTGGCGTTCACCGCGGCCGGACTGGCCGCGATCGTCGTCGCCGCGGGCGCCGGGGTGTCGTTCGCGGGCAGCCAGGGCAACGGCGCCTCGCTCACCATGGCCCTGGCCGCCGCGGTGGCCATGTTCTGCTACCTGGCCGCGGTGTTCAGCCTGCGCTAATGTCCCGGGGCTGAGCGCCGCGTCAGGCGCCGGCCACCGCGATGACCCCGTCGCCGGTACCCAGGAAGGCGTGGCGGCCGGTCATCGACAGCGACGCGAAGTGCGGCAGGGAGGTGCCCAGGCTGAGCGAGAACCGGACCTGGCCGGTGGCCGGGCTCAGCTCGTACAGCCGCCCCGCTGACCAGTCGGCGACCCAGACCGCGCCGCCGCCCACCACCGGCGAGCCCTCCGCGCTGCCCGGCCCGCGCCACAGCACCCGGATCTGCCCGCCGGCCACGCTGATCGCGGCCAGCCCGCCGCCGCCCTCGCACGGCTCGTACACGGTGGTCCCGTCGACCGCGGCCGCGCCGAACGCCGGGCACACCTTGGCCTGCGCGACCTGCCCGCCGACCCCGTCCAGGCGCGCCGGGTCGAGCAGGTACGCGATACCGCTCTTGCCCATGGCCAGCAGCATCCCGTTGCCGGCCAGGGCCGGCTGGGTCGAGCCCAGGTCCAGGTCGCTCTGGCTGTCGGACAGCCAGGAGGCCGGCGCGAAGATGCCGGTGCGCCGCAGTCTCGGCGACAGCGCGGTGACCGAGTCGCTGCCGTCGAAGCTGGTGCTGGTCACCGAGCCGTTGCCCACGCTCACGTACAGCGTGCCGCCGCGCCCGGCGACCGGGCCCGCGGTACCCCAGATGGCGCCCTCCCGCGCGGTCGGCACCACGTAGGAGATGATCGGGCCGCTCCCGCTGAGCGGCACGCCGACCACCGAGCCGCGGTACGGTCCGCAGTCGCCGTACAGCCCGCCGAACGCCACGTACACCCGCCCGTCCTCGATGGCCAGCCCGGGCCGCTGCTGGTCATACCGCGGCTGCCCGTCCGGGGTCGGGATGGTGCGCCGGACCTCGACTCGGCCGGTGACCGCGCGCAGGCCGACCAGCACGTGGCGGAACCCGGAGGTCTCCGCGACGGCGTAGACCAGCCCGTTGGCCCGGTCGTAGACCGGTGTGCCGGTGATGCCAAGCGGGTCGATGTTGCCGCAGGGCAGCGCGGACAGCGGCACCGGGGTACCGAGGTGAGTCCGCCACTCGACCCGGCCGGTCGAGCTGTCCAGCCCGTAGACCGTGTCGTTCTCGGTGGCCGCGATGACGATGGAGCCGACCAGGAGCGGCTGGCCGTACACCGCGCCGTCCAGGTGCGCCCGCCAGGCGACGCTCAGCGGGCCCGCGGCGGCCACCCCGGCCGCGACGCCGGTCCGCGCGGCGTCGCGGCCGTACATCGGCCACTCCGCGGCCGGGCCGCTCGCCGGTCCCGGACCCAGCGTGACCCCTGGACTGTCCGGCTGCGCCGAACTGCCGGGTGCCGCACCCGATCCTGGCGTCGACCCGGACCCGCTGCACGCCGCCGCCCCGATCAGGACCCCGAGCACAGCCCCGGCAAAGGCCGTCCCTCTGTGCATACCCCGAACCTACCGGGTCAGGTCGGCCAGGATCTCCTCCAGCCGGTCCAGGGCCACCGCGATCCAGGGCAGTGCGCACGGGTCGCCGGAGTTCAGGACGGCGTCCAGCGCGGCGTTGCGCTGCTCGTCGGTCTCGCCGTAGAGCAGCGCGGTCGCCACCCGCAGCCGCAGCCGCCACGGCTGCTCGCCGAACGCGCTGCCCGGCAGCACGCCCAGGCCGTACTGCCGCAGCAGCAGCCCGGCCAGGTCCTCGTCGCTGGTGACCCGGTGCCGGCGCCCGAGCACGTCCGCCAGCGGGGTGAAGTCCGGATAGACGTAGAACGCCGCCTGGGGCGGCGGCACGATCGCGCCGGCCGACGCGAACCGGAACGCCACCTCCCGGGCCACCCGGGCGTGCAGGCGACGGCTGAGCGCGATCCGCTCGGTCAGCGGCGCCGGCTCGCCGAAGGCCAGCGCGGCGGCCTGCTGTACCGGCCCGGCCGGAGCCGACCAGACCTCGCTGCCGATGCCAAGCAGCCGGGTCCGCAGCTCCCGGCCGAGCCGGCCGTCGGGCAGCCGGGCCACGCCCAGCCGCCATCCCCCCAACGCGAGGTTCTTGCTCAGGCCGCTGGTCACCACGGTCCGTTCGGCATAAATACCAGCGGGACTGGTGACGTCGGTCGCCTGGTCGTGGACGAGGTCCCGGTAGATCTCGTCGGAGATGATGATCAGGCCGTGCCGTTCGGCGACCGAGCACAGGGCGCGGACCGCACCGGGCGCGGCCACGGTGCCGGTCGGGTTGTCGGGCAGCGTGACGATGACCGTGCGGACCGGGTGGCCGGACGCGCGCGCCACGGACACCGTGCGGGCCAGCTTCGCGGCGTCGGGCACGCCGCCCGACCCGGGCACGAAGTGCGTCGTCCGCCCGGCCAGGGTGGCCTGCGCCGCGTAGCTGACCCAGCTCGGCCGGGTCACCGCCACGTCCCCGCCGATCGCCGCGATCAGGCCGAACAGCAGCGCCTTGCTGCCCGGCCCGGCCACCACCGCCTCGGCGCCGGTGGGCAGCCCGCGCCGGGTCCACCAGGACGCGGCCGCCTCGCGCAGCGCGGCGTGGCCGGCCACCGGGCCGTAGGCCGTGCACCCCGCGGCGTCGGCCAGCGCCTGGCACAGTAGCGGATGGGCGGGCAGTCCCGCCTCGCCGAACGCCATCGGCAGCACCGGCTGCCCGCGGCGCCGGCGCGCGTCGAGGATCTCGTTGGCGGCCAGCGTCGCGGACAGCGGCACCGCTGACGTGCCCAGCTCGATAGGTTCAGGCTCGATGTGTTCGGGGTCGCGGTGCGGGAGCGGGCGCAAGGGCGTGACGAGGGCCACGGAAACTGGCACTCCTAGCTGCGGGATCAGCGGTCGGCGGCAGGGGAACGGTCGTCACGTCCCGTGACAACCCAGCACACCTGCTCAAGTCTCGACTGCTTACACCATAAGAGCAAGCGCTGATATCTGGCGGTGAGCCTAAGATTCTCTTATGCTCGACCTGCACCGGCTCCGCCTGCTGACCGAATTCGCCGCGCGCGGCAGCATCGCCAAGACCGCCGCCGTGCTCGGCTACACGCCGTCCGCGGTGTCCCAGCAACTCGCCGCGCTCGAGCGGGAGGCGGGCACCGCGCTGCTTGACCGGTCCGCGCGCCGGGCCGAGCTGACCGACGCGGGCCGCCGCCTGGCCCGGCACGCCGAGCGCATCCTGGCCATGGTCGAGGAGGCCGAGACCGACCTGTCCGCGCGGGCCGCTGAGCCGGCCGGGCGGGTGGTGGCGACCGCGTTCCCGTCCGCGGCGGTCGCCTTCGCGCCCGCGCTGGCGCGCAGCCTGCGCACCCATCCGCGGCTGACGCTGGTGCTGCGGCAGACCCCGGCCCGCGAGGGCCTGCGCCAGGTCCGGTCCGGCGAGGTGGACGTCGCCATCGTGGACGACTGGACCGGCCGGCTGGCCGACGAGATCGAGATGGGCGGCTCGATCCTGTCCTGCTACCACCTGACCCGCGACCGGCTGGTGCTGGTCGTACCGCGTACGCACCCGGCCGCCGACCCGAGCCTGCCGGTGGACCTGCGCGCGCTGCGCCACGAGCCGTGGCTGGCCGCGCCGGCCGGCGAGCCGTCCCGGCAGGCCGTGGACCGGCTGCTCGCCGCGGTGGGCGTGACGCCGCCCGTGCTGTCGGAGTTCGAGGGCATGTCGACGATCGTGAGCCTGGTCGCGCGCGGCATGGGCCTGGCCATCCTGCCCCGGCTGGCGGTGGCCGCGGGCGAGCGCCGGGTCGCGGTGCGGGACCTGCCGCACGGCCTGGACCTGGCCCGGGACGTGCACGCGGTGGCCCGCACGGCCAGCGTGCGCCGGCCGTCGGTGGCCGTCATCGTGACCGCGCTGCGCGCCGCGGCCAAGGCGCTGCCCGGCCAGGGAGCGCGCCCGCTCGTGTCCGCCTGATCCCTATGCTGCGTGATCCCTATGCTGCGTGATCCCGATGCCGCGTGATCCCTATGCTGGCCGGGTGGACCTCGACCTCGACAGCACCGGGGCGGCGCTGACCGCCCAGCTCGTGGACGTCCCCTCGGTCAGCGGCGAGGAGGGGCCGCTCGCGGACGCGGTCGAGCGCGCGCTGCGGCCGCTCACCCACCTGTCCGTCTACCGGGACGGCGACACGATCGTGGCCAGGACCGGGCTCGGGCGGCCCGAACGGGTCATCCTGGCCGGCCACCTGGACACCGTCCCGGTGGCGGGCAACCTGCCGTCGCGCGCCGACGGCGACCGGCTGTACGGCTGCGGCACCTCGGACATGAAGGCCGGGGTCGCGGTGCAGCTCCGGCTGGCCGCCCACCTGCCCGCGCCGAGCCGGGATGTCACCTACGTCTTCTACGAGTGCGAGGAGGTCGCGGCCGACCGCAACGGGCTGCTGCGGCTCAGCCGCACCGCCCCGGACCTGCTGGCCGGCGACTTCGCGGTGCTGATGGAGCCGAGCGCGGGCCAGATCGAGGGCGGCTGCCAGGGCACGCTGCGGGCCGAGGTGACCGCCGCCGGGAAGCGGGCCCACACCGCGCGGTCCTGGATGGGCCGCAACGCGATCCACGAGGCGGACGGCATCCTGGCCGTGCTGCGCGCCTACACGCCCAGGGAGCCCGAGGTGGACGGGCTGCGCTACCACGAGGGCCTGAACGCCGTGGCCATCCGCGGCGGGGTGGCCGGGAACGTCGTCCCCGACGAGTGCGTGGTGACGGTCAACTACCGGTTCGCGCCGGACCTGGACGGGGAGCGGGCGGCCGAGGTCGTTCGGTCGCTATTCGGGGCGTGGCCGGTCACGCTGCTCGACGTGGCCGAGGGCGCGCGGCCGGGCCTGGGCCACCCCGCCGCGGCCGCCTTCGTGGCCGCCGTCGGCGCCGGCCTCGGCCCGCCCCGGGCCAAGCTGGGCTGGACCGACGTGGCCCGGTTCGCCGCGCTCGGCATCCCGGCCGTGAACTACGGCCCGGGCCTGCCCGAGCTCGCGCACACCGCGGGGGAGTACGTGCAGACGCCGGCCATCGCCGACTGCGAGGCCCGGCTGCGCGCCTGGCTGACCTGACTGCCGCACCAGGCCGGGCTGCGCCTGCCCTCCTGCCGGGCCGGCCTCCTACCGGGCCGGGCCGGCGCCGAGCTTGATCCGGACCGTGTGCCGGGAGCCGTTGACCGCCTCATACCCGACCGACACCACGTCGCCGGGATGGTAGCGGGCCGTGATGCCGGTCAGCGAGCCCGGCGTGGTCACCGCCTGGCCGTCGACCGAGATGATCACGTCTCCGGGCTTGAGGCCCTGGGACTGCGCCGCGGTCCCGCACACGACGCCCACGATCAGCGCGCCGCTCTCGGCCGGGGCGATCCGGTCCGGCACTCCCGGTCCCTGCGCGCCGGTCACGCAGGCCAGGCCGGGGTGCGACCCGCGGCGGCCCGCGCCCGGGCCGGACCGCTGGTCCGCGGCCTGCTGCTGCGGGTCCGGGCTGTTGCTCTGCGACACCTCCACGCCGAGGAAGCCCGGCAGGCCGATGTACACCGTCGAGCTGGGCTGCCCCCGGGCGATCTTCCCGGCGATCTGCAGCGCCGTGTCGATCGGGATGGCAAAGCCCATCGTGCCGCCCGCCTGCCCGTCCGCCCCGGTGTTGGCCGCCGTGACCATCCCGATGACCTGGCCCGCGTTGTTGGCCAGCGCCCCGCCCGAGTCGCCCTGCTGGATCTGCGCGCTGGTCTGCAGCATGTGGTTCAGGTTCTCGACGGTGCCCGAGCCCTGGTCGCTGGCCTGGATCGAGCGGTTCAGCGCGCTGATGGCGCCCAGGGCGGGCGTGACTCCGCCCTTGCCTTCGGCGTCGCCCAGCGCGAGGACCGGGATGCCCACCCGGACCTGCGAGGAGTCGCCGAAACTGACCGTCGGCAGCCCCGAGACCCCGTCGATCTTGATCAGCGCCACGTCGTCCGTGCTGTCGTACCCGATCACCTGGGCCGGGTAGCTGCGGCCGCCGCCGGCGGCCAGCCTCACCTTGACCTGGGTGGCCCCGTCGATCACGTGGTTATTGGTCAGCACCAGTCCCGACGGGGACACGATCATCCCGGTGCCCTCGGCCGTCTCGCTGGCGTAGGTGAGCGTGGAGGTGATGTCCACCAGGCCCGGCTTGACCTTCCGCTCCACCGCCGCCAGGTTCAGCCCCCTCCCCAAACCGCTGCCCTGGTCGTTATGCGGCGACGGGATCTCGCTGGCGGAGACGCCCGTCGCCGCCGTCGGACCCGATCCCTGCCCGTCGAACGCGACCGTCAGCCCCGCCCCGATCCCCGCCGCCAGCGCCGCCACCGTCAGGTACACCAGCCAGTGCCCCCGCCGCCGCCCCGGCCCCGGATCCCACCCCCCCGACCCAAACCCGCCATCCCCCGACCCAAACCCGCCGCCCCCAGATCCGTACGAGCCCCCCAGCCCGTACGCACCGCTCCCGCCGTCCCCGGCGCCGTACCGTCCGCCCGGGCCCGCGTAACTCCCGTACCCCGGCTCATCCCGGTCACTTCCGTACCATGAGCCGCTGTAGCCACGCTGCTCGTAGGAGCCCTGCCCGGGCCCATCGGCCTCGTCGGCCAGCGCGCCGAAAGCGATGGTGTCCGGTCGGCCGGATTCCGGCGGCAGGTCCGGCCCGTCCGCGGGTCCCTGATCAGCCCCGCCCGGGTCGCGCGCCGCCCAAGGGCTGATGTAGTCATGCGGCCCTTGCCAGCTGCCCCCGCTATCGCTCTCGTTATCGCGCATCATCCTCGCCCTCGACCAGACCAGCGTACGTCCCCATCGCCGGTCCCGGCTCTCGGTCTGCCCGCTGGCAACGGCGGATGTGCGAGTGTCGCAGCGCCAATGGGCCACCGGAGCGGTTCTCCGGGAACGAGCATGTGCAGCCGAGTCGGTGGAACGACATGATTGCGGCAATCATGTCGTCCCAGCAGCATGATTGCGGCAACCATGTCGTTGGACGCTCGCAGGAGTCTGGGTCAGCTGGTGACGGGGAGGCGAGTGGGGCCTGGGCGTCCGGAGAGGACCTGGCCCTCACTCCAAAAAACGCGCGGAAGCATTGGTGCCGCCGACCCGGGCGCGCACCGGCCCTTGGCGCGCACCGGCCCCTGGCGCGCGCCGACCCTGAGCATGCACCGACCCCGGGCGTGCACCGACCCTGAGCGTGCGCCGACGGATTGCTGTCGATTCGTCCGGATCCCGCGCGGCGCGCGTTGATCATTCGCGCGGCCGTGGTAGTCTGCGGCAAAGACGCGATATGACGTAAGTATCGCGCGGTGCTCGAGGGGCAAGGGGCTTTGAATGTCCGCACCGACTGACAGTCAACAAGATCTTTCACGGCGCGAGGAACTCTCGGTTTCCGGGGCGGCCATGTCCGGCGCGCCCTGGGGGGCGGCGGTAGTGACCGGCGGGGTGGTCGCGGTCGGCGACCTCGGGCTGCACATCATAGGTTCGGGCCTCGGCCTGCACCTGAGCGCCCTGAGCGGGTCGCTGGCGATGGGCGCGGTGGCGTTCTTCGTGGTGGCCGCGGCGGGCGCGCTGTGGCGAGCCCGGCCGAGCCGGGCCATCCGCTGGGCCCGGAGCAATCCGTGGCGGTTCGCTGTGCTGCCCGCGGTCGCGTGCGCGGCCGTCGTGCTCGTGCTCTCGGTGCTGACCGGCGGCGGCGTCATCGGCGGGCACTGAGCGGGCTCTGGCACGGCGGCCTGGTCTACGGCCTGACCGGGGTGGCGGCCATGACCAGCAGGTCGCGGAAGCCGGAGGCCTAGCTCCGCGTCGCGAGGGCGATGCCGCGGTTGAGGTCGGCCTGCGTGACCGCGCCGAACACCCTGTCGACGATGCGGTGCCTGGCGTCGAGGAAGAAGGTCTGCGGCAGGCCCGCCACCCCGTAGGCCGAGGCCGCGACGACCTGGGGATCAAAGCCCACCGGGTAGCTGACGCCTTCCTTGTGGGTGAACGACAGGGCGCTGGCCTGGCTGTCGTTCTCGTCCAGCCCCACGATCGCCACCTTGCCGTGCTCGGCCCGGTAGAACCTGGCCAGCAGCGGAGTCTCCTGCTGGCAGGGTTCGCACCAGGAGGCGAAGAAGTTCACGATGAGCGGCTTCCCGGCGTAGTCGCTGAGCGAGATCTGCCCCGACTGGCCGAGAACCGGCAGGCTGAACGCGGGCGCCGCGGGGTCGGGAGCCGACCCGGACGGACCGGCGGCCAGGGCGATCGCGATCAGGGAAGCTATCACCGCCAGCGCGACGAGCCCGGAGGCGAGCTTGTGGCGGGTCGCGGTCCGCCACACCTCGCGGGCCGCGCCTGCCCATGTCTGCCGGCCGCCGGGCGCCGCATGAGGGTCTCCGGGCGCCACGTAGACGCCGCCGGGCGCCGCGTCGGGGCCTTCGGACGGATTCATGTCACGATCCTGTACGAATTGTTCGCCCACCACGAGCGACCACTGTATGACATCGGCCCCGGGCCGCGTCAGTGGCCCACGAGTTGGTAGCCCTCACCACGCACCGTCTTGATCAGGCCGAAGCCGAGCTTGGAGCGCAGCCGCCGCACGCAGACGTCCACCACGTTGGAGCCGGGGTCGAAGTTGTAGCCCCACACGCTGGCCAGCAGCTGCCCCTTGGACACCGAGTGGCCGACGTGTTCGGCCAGTTCCCGGAGCAGCAGGAACTCCAGTCTGGTCAGCGGTACCGCGCCGGCTCCGATGTCGGCGACCAGGCGGCCCACGTCCAGGGTCAGGCTGCCGGCCCGGACGATCTCCGCGGCCCGGTCGTGCCCGTTCTCCGCGGCCCCGCCGCGGCCCCGGACCCGGACCCTGACCCGGGCCAGCAGCTCGGCCAGCGAGAACGGCTTGGTCAGGTAGTCCTGGGCGCCGCGTTCCAGGCACTCCACCTTGGAGGCGACGTCGCCCAGGCAGGACAGGACGAGCACGGCCTGCTCCGGGCGCGCGGCCAGCAGCCGCTCGAGCGCGACCTGGCCCGTCATCTCCGGCATGACCAGGTCCAGGATGATCAGGTCGTAGTGGCCGTCCAGGGCGCGCCGTAGCGCCTCGGCCCCGGTGGCCGCGAAGTCGGTCAGGTAGCCGGCCGCATTCAGCGCACGCCCGATGAAGGCCCGGATGCCGGGCTCGTCGTCGGCCACCAAGATCCTGGCCGGGATCGCATCCGCTGGGTGCGTGTCGGTGGCCTGAGCCGCTTCCTGCGAAGTCATCGCCTCTCGCCGCTCGTGGACGTCTGCCGCTCCCCGCCCGCCGCCGGGCCGGCTCGCCGCCAGCCAGCCCCGGGGCCTGTCAATCCTTTCGTTGCTCGCCGCCGATGCTTCTCCTGTCACCCGCCACCGGTCAAGTGCCGCTCCCGGCCCGGGCCGCATCTGTTACCCGTCTGTGTCACAAACGATTGCAACTAGTGCCCAAAACGGTCCGGGTTGCCGTGCTGACGTGCGCAAATGATCATGTCCCCCGGGGATTCCCGCCGCCGCATGGCGACGCCGCATGGCGACGAGGCATGGCGACGAGGCATGGCAACAACGAGGCGACGCCCCAGCCGCTCAGCTCAGCTCGGCAGCGACGGCGGCGCGACGTTGGCCGACAGCGACCTGCTGGCCGTGTTGATCATGCCGTCGATGATGGCGCGCTCGGCGTCCAGCACGCGCTGATCGTGCTGCAGGGCCGTGGTGGCGGACGCGATGGCCGGCTGCGTGCTGGCGGTGAGCAGCGTGGCCACGTCGGACTGGACCCGCTGCGCGTCCGGGAACCCCCAGGTGACCAGGTCGTTCACGGTCTGCTCCAGATGGAACGAGGCCAGCGACTCCGGCGGCTGGTATTGCACCAGGTCGTCCATGGGCATGCTGTTGGCCGGCGAGCAGTTCTCCGCGCCCAGGGTGGCGATGCCGACCGCGGTCCTGACGTCGTGGCTGGTCCCGGCCTGGATGGCCCGCAGCGCGGTCAGCGACTCGCTGACCCCGCCGGCGCACGACTCGATACCGGTGTTCATCGTCTGCACCGCGCTGCGCAGGTCGGTGGCGCGCTGGGAGGTCGACGGATGGTGGGGGATCGCGGCCAGCGTCAGCCCGGCGACCAGCACCACCGCGCCGGCCAGCATCCATCTGGGGGTGCGCAGCACCGGCCAGCCCGATCGTCGCGTCGGGATGCCCGTCATCCCTTCCTCCAAGCAGCAAACGATTGTGCCCTGCGCGCACCACGGACACGCAGCTGCACCAGAGTCATCGTAGCTGGTCAAACGCATTTGACGCCCCCGCGGAAGCCGGCCGGTGACATGACAATTTCGTCATCCGGGGCGCTAAGTGTTGCCCTGGCTAGCCGCCCGATCCGATGATCGACCCCAGAAAGGTACCGGTGTGCGCAGCGCTGTTCGCCGCGCGGCGGCCCGGGCCTGGCCTTGCGTGCACATGAGGGCGATAAAGCGAGGTGGTGATCCCGTGTCCGTGGCGGCCCGGGCGGCGGCTTTGATCGCTGCCTTCCTCGTCGTGGTTGGGGTGGGCGTCTTCGTCGGGGTGTATTACCTCGGCGCGGCCACCACGCAGCTGCCGATCGTGCACTACTCGGCGTCCGGCGGCCAGGTCAACGTGGTCCTCCAGGAGGACCCGCAGAACGACAGCACCACCCGGCCGGACTGGGTGACGTACTACACCCAGGACCCTGCCAGCAAGCAGTGGCTGCACACCACGCTGTTCACGGTCCCGGCCAACACCAAGGTCAACGTGACCATCTACGGCTACGACGGCTGCACGCCGCTGCGGAACAACTTCTTCAGCCAGGTGCAGGGCACGATCGGCGGCACGGTGACCGTCTCCCAGTTCGACGAGAAGGGCAAGGAGTACCTGACCAACGACACCACGTCGGCCATCAACTCCTGGTCGGACTGCAACGTCGGGCACACCTTCGCGATCCCGGAACTGGGCGTATACGTGCCCGTGGCCTCGCCGAACGCCAACCTCTCGGCGAACAACCTATGCAGCTCCTCGCCGTGCACCACCCAGGGCAACCCGTACGCGCTGGAGACGTTCAGCTTCATGTCACCCAAGCAGGGCGGCAGCTACCGCTGGCAGTGCCTGGTCCCGTGCGGCGGCGGTTACATCGACGGCAACAGCGGTCCCATGCAGACCCTCGGCTGGATGATGGGCGAAATGGACGTGGTGTCCTGATGGCAACGACCGAAACCCCGGGGACGCCCCGGACCGAGCCGAACCACGGTCGGCGCATGCTCATCATCTGGTTCGTCCTGGCGCTGCCCGTCGGCCTGATCATCTGGTTCGTCTGGAAGCCGCACCTGCCGCCTGGTGACATGTCCAGCGCCGCCGAACACCAGCAGTTCGACATCGCGGTCCTGGCTGTCAGCGCGGCGCCGGTGATCATCGCCGTGCTGCTGTACTTCATCTACGCGATCGTGGTCTGGCGGGCCAGGCCGGACGACGACAGCGACGGCGAGCCGATCTACGGCAACACCAAGGTCCAGGCGACCTGGATCATCGGCACCTCGGCGATCGTGCTCTGGCTGGCCGTGTTCGGCACCATCGAGCTGGTCGGCCCGGCCGGCGCGGGCGCCGGGGAGGGCCCGTCGCCCATCTGGACGCTGGCCGGCAAGCAGACCAGCAGCTGGGCGCCCGGCACCAACGACATGCTCGAGGTCCAGGTGATCGGCCAGCAGTGGACCTGGACCTACCGCTACCCGCAGTTCGGCGGGATGGAGAGCTCCGAGCTCATGCTGCCGGAGGGCATGCCGGTGACCTTCCACGTGACCTCGCTGGACGTGATCCATAGCTTCTGGGCCTACCAGCTCGGCGTGAAGGCCGACGCCAACCC
>Ga0209168_10002139_pt1 | contig 14555 bp, 9 predicted proteins | sample Coa_R1_FD_187156 | JGI IMG/M metagenome (GOLD analysis project Ga0209168, IMG submission 187156) | Surface soil microbial communities from Centralia Pennsylvania, which are recovering from an underground coalmine fire - Coalmine... | ecosystem: Environmental > Terrestrial > Soil > Unclassified ... | reverse complement strand
GAGGTCCCATAATCGTGGCCTGGGGCGCCGCCCGGAGATGCCAGTGTTGCCACGAGCGCACGCCGCCACTCCTCGCTGCTCTGTACCTGGTTGAAGGTGTTGACGTGGAAGCCGGCGATTCCGGCATCGGCCGACACCAGCGCGGGAGCCAGTCCTCGTACCAGGTCGGTCGGATCGTAGCCGCCGGGCTTGAGCAGCATCCCTACCATGCCGGCGTGCCTCGCCAGGAAGCGGGTTGAGTCCCCGACGCCGATCTTCAGCGAGATCGAGAGCAGCCGCTTGCGATCCACGACGCCGGGGAGGCCGGCGAAGACCGGCAGCGCGATACCGTTCCGCCGGATACTCGAGACCCAGCTGATGATGACGGCCGGATCGAAGCAGATCTGGGTGACGATGTAGTCGGCGTACGCCGCCTTCGCCTCGAGCGCCCCCGCCAGCGCCACCTCGTCGACGAGCGGATGCCGCTCCGGGTAACCGGCCACGCCGATCCGCCCGACCCGGTGCTCGATCCTGGAAAGGCCGAGGAGCAGATCGAGCGCGGAACGGAAGGGGCCGGCTGGTTCCCGTGCGTCACCGCCGATGACGAAGATTTCGCGCACGTTCAGAACGGCGAGCCGCCGCGTGATTGACTTCAGATGGGCGTCGCCGCCGACCAGTCGGGCGGCGATGTGGGGCACGACGTGGAACCCTCGCTCTGCCAGCCACTCAGCCGCCTGCAGCGTGCGCTCGATGCCCTTCGCCGGTGACGAGGTGACCGTCACGGTGGCGCCGGCCGGCAGGTGACTCGCTTCCTCCTCCATCCCTTTGATCGGGATGAGCTCGAAACGAGGAGCGAGTAGAGCCCGTTGCAGTGCCTCTGACTCCTCGCGAGTCCACCCGGACTGTCCCGTCCCGGCCATGTCTGCCACACCTGTGCTCGTTGCGGTAGCCAAAACTGTCTCGGATAATGAAACAAGTAGCAGGTTCGAGGGAGCCACGTCAAACGTGAGATCGCCCCACGCCGGCAAGCGGCAAGACCATCAGGTCAGAGGCGGCCAAGCGCCTCGCGGAGCGGTTGAGGCACGCGCGCCGGATCGAGCGCCTCGACCACCAGGCGCGCGTAGCGGATCTTGCGAGTGCCGCCGCTCCCTAGCCAGCGGCGCAGCTGGTTCTCGACCGGCTGTCCTCGCCACGCCGGCTCCTTCTGCAGGGTGTGAAAGGCGGCCAGCTCGCCCTGCGCCTCGATGATTGCCCGCATCGCATCGGCGCCCAACGACCGAATCAGCTCATCTTCGAGATCGACGGCACACGCATAGAAGCCCAGATCCTCCATGCCGGCACGCGTCAGCGGGGAGCAGTCCGCCAATCCAGCCCGCTGCAGGGCGCGGCGGACCACGTGCTCTTCCCCGATGTCGTAGATGCCCGCGAGCCGCATGTTCTTTCCTTCAGCGTGGAGGAGATTGAGAACGCGTCCCAGGGCGTGCGCGCCGCCAATCGGGACGATGGTGACACCCTCGCGCTCGAGATTCCGGCCCAGGCGCGTGGCGGCTGTCTCCATCGCGATTTGATCGCTTACCCCCTCGACCAGCAGCACTGCCCGGGCATCGCCTGTGGTGAGCGTCGGCCGCCGGGCCGCATCCATCGCCCGCCTCACGCCTTCATGACAGCCGGCGGTATCGCCACCGCACGGTTACGAGCTTTCTTCGTGTCGCGCCGGCCGGCGCCTCATCAACTATCGACACCCATTACCTCATACGGACTGCGATGTCGGACGTCCGGTTACAACGTCTCCACGTCGGACAGCGTTACACGTGCCGAAAGAATTGTCAGCGCCCGAGCGGGCCGCAACGCGTGTCATCGCGGACCGATACCTGCCGACCGGGCTCCCTTCTCTTCTCCTAGAGCCAGCGCGATCACCGCATCGAGCGGCAACTCCCGGCCGCTCTTCCAGGTCGCCTCGAAGGCGGCGTCGCCCAACGCCCTCCGGGCCTGGAGGTGGATCGGCTCGGCGGTCGCGCGCTCGGCACGCGACATCGGCACTCCGTTCTCTTCACGTAGCCGCTCGGCAGCGCCGAACATCATGACCGCTTGATGCACCATCCCGGTATCATGCGCGACCGCGCCGAGATATTCGACGGCAACCATTATGCCGATGGTTACTCCCTCGTCGGCAGCAAACCGGAGCGCGGCGTGCAGCGGTACGATCGCCTCCTGTGGGCGGCCGAGTCGCCGCAGCAGCTCGCCCAGGTTGCAGCGGGAGACCAGTATTCCCCAGTGGTCGCCGATCGCTTCCCGGACCGCGATGCTTTCCCGGGTGAGGGCCACCCCTCGGTCCAGATCTCCACGTCGCTCCTCGGCCAGGGCAAGGGCAGCCAGCGCACCACCGAGGTGTGCCTGATCGCCGGTTCGCCTGGCCAGCACCAGCGCCTCCTCGCAGGATCGGACCGCCTCGTCGAACATTTCCCGCTGCGAGGCCACCAACCCACCGTTGATCAAGGTCTGGGTCATGCCCCACTCATCGCCGAGCTCTCGGTAGAGGCTGAGGCTCTCGTGAAAGTAGGCCGCCGCCGCCGGATAATCGGTCCGGTAGTGGGCGTGCCCGCCCAGCAGATTCAGCGCCGCCGCCGCGCGGGCGGTATCCCCGGCGGCGCGGTGGGCATCCAGCGCCTGCTGGCCACGGCGGACCGCGCGGTCCATGTCACCACGCATGAACGCGAAACGGCTGGCCGCAAAGGCGCAGCGCCCAACCGCGGCCGCGGGCGCGGCCGCGCCGGCGGCATTCAGCAGCTCCTCCGTCCAGGCCTCGCCCTCCTGGACCCGGCCGCGCAGCTCCCAGAACCACCCGAGATAGCCGGCGAGCCACAACGCGCAGTCCAGCTCGCCACTGTCGCGGCAGAACCGCAGGGCGGCACGCAGGTCGTCGTAGCCGTGCTCCAGTCGAGCCGCCCAGTCGCCCTGCTCCGGGCCCTTTCTGGCGCCATCGGCCTGCCTCGCCAGTTCCCGGAAGTAGCCGGCATGGGCGCGGCGCGCCGCCGGTAGCTCGCCGCTTGCCGCCAGCATCTCGATACCGTACTCACGCACCGTCTGCAGCATCTCGAAGTACGAGCCGGCATCGCCGGCCTGATAGCGAAGCAGGTTCTTCTCCACCAGTGACACCAGCAGGCGGTCCACGCGCTCTCTCTGCTCGCGACCTGTCTCTCCATCGACCGCGGTGCTGCTCCCCCGGCCGCCCTTCAGGGCGGCAGACTGGGCACGCCACCGGGCGTCTCCCGCACCCGGGCGACCGGGTGGGAGGACTGCGGCTGCGGCCGCACCATCGAACCCACCGACAAACACTGCCAGCCACCGGAATGCCGCCTGCTCGTCTTCGCCGAGGAGATCGTAGCTCCACTGAATCGTGTTCCGCATCGCTTGCTGGCGAACCGGCAGATCGCGAGGACCGTCGGTCAGCACCGCGAGGCGATGTTCGACCTGCTCCAGCAGCCCCTCGAGCCCGCTGACTTTGACGAGCGGCGCGGCCAGCTCGATCGCCAGCGGCAGTCCGTCGAGGCGGCGGCAGATCTCGGCGATGACCGGCGCCTCGTCGTCGCCGGCGTGGAAGTCCGGCCGGGCAGCGCGGGCGCGCTGCAAGAAGAGCGCCAGGGCCGGGTAGCGCAGGAGCGACTGGCTGCCGGAACGGATCGCCGGTTCCGGCACCTCGAGCGGCGGAACCTCCAGCTCCTGCTCACTGCGCAGCCGCAGCGGCTCGCGGCTGGTGGCAAGGACGCGTAGCCGTGGAGCGCTGTTCAGCAAATCGGCAACGCTGGTGGCCGCGGCCAGTACATGCTCGAAGTTGTCGAGGACGAGCAAGAGCTCCCGCTCCGCCAGATACGCACCTACGGCATCGAGAACAGTCTGGTTACGTTGCTCCTTGAGGTCCAGCGCCTGCGCTATCAACGCAATGGCGCGCTCCGCACCATCGGCCGGGGCCAGCGAGACGAAGGCGACGCCGTCGGCGAACTCATCGGCCATTGCCGCGGCCACGCGCAGCGCCAGCCGCGTCTTTCCGACACCACCGGGCCCGGTGAGGGTAAGCAGACGAAGCTCACCCCAGCGCAGCAGCCTTCGCGCCTCGCCTTCTTCCCGCTCCCGGCCCACGAACGGGGTTGGTTCTGCCGGCAGGTGCCGCAGGACCGGTCGTGGGGACGCCGGTAGGCGGCGCCGGCGCGGAACCGTGCGTCGCAGCACTTCCCGATTGTCGGCCGAAAGCTCGAGTGCATCAGCGAGCATGTCGATGGTCGCCTCGTGCGGCGCCTGCTTGACTCCGCGCTCGAGGTCGCTGACCGCGCGCGCGCTCAGACCGGCACGCTCCGCCAGCTCCTCCTGCGTCAGGTCGGCATCGCGCCGGAACTGCCGGAGCAGCCTGCCAAAGGTCGCCGTCGTCGCTTCCGCCACCCGCCCTCGCTCGCTCCCCAGTCGGGTCCACCCTGCTCACGCTCCCGATTATCCGCCGGGGCACGAACGACGCGATCATAGCAGCTTCCTCTCGTCATACCAACCGGACCTGGCCTACTGGCTCTGGATCACCCTGGTGCGCGGCGTCATCGGTCAGGAGTTGGACCACCAGCGGGCAACGTGAGCAAAGGTCTGCTTCGCCGCCTGTAGGCGGATTCCTTGTGCTGGTGCCATGGTGACCCCTTCTTGTCCAGCAAAGCAGCGTGACCGCATGCACGTCCTGGATTGGTACGGATACCACTATGCCGCCTCCTCGCACCGCTTCACCACGAGCGATCCACACGATTCATCCACACGATGCCTGCGCCAGGGGCGTCCCGGTCCTGGGCACACCTGTGCGTGCAACCACTCCGGCTCCAGCGTGACCACCTCGAACCAGATGAAATTGCGGTCGAAGGGCCATGCAATACGAAGGTCGTGGTCAAGAGCCGCCACCGTTTGCGAAAGAGTCGGTGGTGCAGAGCACGCGCATTCGTGTCGGTACTCTCTCCGCCGTCGACGAGCGCATCAAACGCAGCCCGCCATGATCCGACGATGCAGGTTCGTGTGGAATGACTGCGAGCGGGCTTGAGCTTGCTCTACAGGCTGATGATGACCGTCTTCAGCTCGGTGAAGGTCTCCATCGAGTAGCGGCCGCCCACCCGGCCAATGCCGGATTGCGAGCCGGCACGCCCGCCAAAGGGTAAGTGGCTCTCCCAGTAGTTAGAGGACTCGTTGATGTTCACCCAGCCGGCGCGCGCCGCCTCGGCGAAGCGCAGTCCGCGCGCCAGGTCGCGCGTCCAGACCGCGGTCAGGAGGCCATACGGCGAGGCGTTGATGATCGCCAGCGCCTCGTCCTCACCGCGGATGGTCGAGATCGGGATGATTGGCCCGAACGTCTCCTCGCGTGCCACCTCCATCTCATCCGTCACCCGGTCCAGTACCGTCGGCTGGTAGTAGAGATCGCTGCCGAACCCGCTCTCGCGCCTGCCGCCGTTGACCACCTCTGCGCCACGCTGCACCGCGTCGGCGATGTGGCGGTCCATCTTCCGGGCGGTCGGCTCGTTGTTGAGCGGGCCCATCGTCGTCTCCGAGTCGAACGGATCGCCGAGCCGGATGCTGCGCGCCATCGCCGCCTTCAGCTTCTCCAGGAACTCGTCGTGCACCGCCTCGTGCACCAGGAAGCGCTCGCCGGCGGTGCAGCTCTGCCCGGCGCAGAGAAACGCGGCGGCCAGGCTGGCCTCGGCGGCGGCATCGAGGTCCGCATCCTCCAGGATCACCATCGGACCGTTGCCGCCCATCTCCAGCAACAGTGCCTTGCCCGCCGCCCGCTCCGCCACGCGGTGCCCGGTGGCGATCGAGCCGATGAAGCCAATCGCGTGCGTCCCGGGATTGGCCGCCACCTCGTCGCCGACCACCGGACCGAGTCCGGTGACCAGGTTGAAGACGCCGGCCGGCAACCCGGCGTCGACGATGCACTCCGCCAGCTTGACCGCGCAGATCGAGGTGGTTGGGGCCGGGACCCAGACCACGGCGTTACCCGAGGCCAGCGCCGGAGCCAGTACCTCGGCCGGCATCGTGTACGGCCAGTTCCATGGCGTAATCACCCCAACCACGCCGCGCGGCACCCGGTACGCCAGCACTCGCTTGCCGGCGTCGACCGACGGCGGCATCGCGCCTTCCAGGCGCCTGGCATCGGCCGCCGCCATCTTGAAGTACTCGATCAGCTCGGCCACCTCGCCGTATGCCTCGGCGGCCAGCGGTTTGCCCTGGTCGAGCGTCAGAGTAAGGGCAAGATCGTCGAGGCGCTCGCCGATGATCTCGGCGATGCGCTCCATCAGCTCGGCCCGCTCGAACGCGGTGCGCCTCGCCCATTCCGGCTGCGCTCGATTGGCGGCTGTAATAGCGCGCTGCACGTCGGTCCGCGTCCCTTCCGGCACCGAGCCGATTATCTGACCCGTGGCGGGACTCCACGCCTCCATCCGGGCGCCGCCCTCGCTCTCGATCCACTGGCCGTCGATATACATGGCGTAGTGGCGCGGCGCGATCCGGTCCCCGGCGGCCGCGGCCGCGTGCGTCTCGACGCTCATCGCGTTCCCCGCCGGAATGCGTTTCGGTACATCTCCTCGTAGTCGGCGACGGTGGCAGGCCGGGGGTTCCCAATCGTCTGCGGATCGTCGTACGCCATCTGCGCCAGCATGGGGATCTCCTCGGGAGAGAAGCCCATCTCTTCCATCGTTGGAATCTCGACCTCCTCGGTCAGCCGGTAGACGGCCTCGACACCGGCCATCGCCGCCTCCAGCTCGGACATGCCGTGCGTGCCCACGCCCAGCGCCACCGCGATGCGAGCGTACCGCTCGGGGTCGGCCGGCGCGTTGAACTCGCACACGGGGCCGAGCACGCGTGCCGTCAGGGCGCCATGCATGCAGTCGTGAACCCCGCCCGCCGACTGGCTCATGGCATGCGCGGCGCCGGCACTCTCCGTGCCGTACGCCATGCCGCCCAGGGTCGCGGCGTGCATCATGTGGATGCGCGCCTCGAGGTTTCCTCCGTCCCGGTAGGCGATCGGCAGCCAGCGCCCGACCAGTGCGATCGCCTCCAGCGCTACCGCGTCGTTGAACGGCTGGTGATAGTCGCAGGTGAAGCACTCGATCCCATGAGAAAGCGCGTCCATGCCGGTCGCCGCGGTGACCGCCGGCGGCAGGCCGAGCGTCAGCGTGGGGTCGAGCAGGGCGACGTGCGGCCCAATGAGCGGCGTGCCTCCGACATTGAACTTCAGCTTGCGTCCGTGGTCGGTGACTACCGCCCAGAGGGTCACCTCGCTTCCGGTGCCGGCGGTCGTCGGGATGGCGACCATTGGCGGAATCCGCCGGGTCAGCGGTGTATGCCCGTACTCGTAGTCGGCGATCGAACCGCCGTGCCGGATGACCACGCCGACCGACTTGGCGGTATCCATCGAGCTGCCTCCGCCGAGCGCCACCAGCCCATCACAGCCCTCGGCCGCATAGATCGCGGCGGCCCGCTCGACCAGCTCGATATCGGGGTTAGGATAGACCTGATCGAAGAGGACGGCGTTGCGCAGCTCTTGCATCGCCCGGTCGGCGAGGCCGGCGGCGGCCACGCCCCGATCGGTCACCACAAACGGGCGGCGGATGCCCAGCTCGGCCACGATCTCACCCAGCTGGGAGAGCGATCCCGGCCCGTGCACGATCCGTGTCGGGACCTCGACGGCACGCACTGTCTCTACTTCAACGGTCATGATGTACCTCTCAGCACTTCTCGCTTGTCATTGCCGCTCGCGCCGGAGCGCATCCGGTCAGACGCTTCATCGCTCCCGCCCGACGCTCAGCCGGCCGCGTCACGACGTGGACCGGCGGCGGACAGCCGCACCGCGGTTCGCGCCGCGGTCCGTTCTTGCGGCCCGTCCTCCGCTGCCGATCTAAGAATACTTCACGCGCCGGCACCCCCTGGCCCGGTAGCGGGCCAGGGGGTGCCGGATGAGTTGGAGCGACGGTTGACGCCGGCTACTCGACCGGGATCTCCTGGTGGATCGCGCCGAGATCGATCCCCTCCCGCTGCCGGATGGCCCGCGAGATGAGATAGATGGCAAGCGCACCGACGTACAGGATTCCGAGGAAGACCAGCGAGGTATGGCTGTTCAGACCATACAGGCTGTTCTGTAGCCACTCGTAGAGCGTCCAGACGAGGAACGCCGAGAAGATGACGCCGCAGATGCTGATGAGAGGGACACCGCCGATCTGGTAGCGAGCGACCGGTGACCCCAGATAGGCATCGCGCTGCCGCCAGGGCAGGATGACCGCGGCGATACAGGTACCGAGGAAGGTCACCGCGATAACCAGTGTTGCGTCGAAGGTGAGCGTCTGGAAGCTGTGCACCTGGTAGGCGTACAGCACCGACAGAATCAGGCCGGGAATGAGCATGGTGATCAGGGCGTTGATCGGCGCCCCGTTCTTCGCGATCTTCGAGAACCACTCGGGTATCACGCGGTCGAACCCGGCCGCGAACACGACGCGCGTACTCGACAGGAAGACGGTGCCGCACCAACCCCAGAAGAACATGCTCAGGGCGAGCACCACCCAGAGCTGCAGGAGGTGGTTGCCGGTGGTGTAAGCCGCCTCCATGCCGGGATAGGTGAGCGCAATCGGCACGCCGGCGACAGCGTTCGCGCCGTTGTAGAAGGTGTCGGTGACCACGTGGGCCAGCAGGGCCAGCGCCACCACCGCCAGAACGGTGTTGACGATCACCGAATAGCCCATCGCCCGGATGTTTCGCTGAAAATCACTGGCGCCGCGCACCTCGCCGTAGAGGCTGGCGCCCCAGTTCGGGTACAGGTTGAAGAACAGGACGAACGGAATGAGAGCGAAGCTGCCGACAAATGCGACCTTCGAGAAGATCGGGACGACACCCGCCTTGACGCCCGCCGCCAGCGTGTGGTTGTAATCCTGGCCGCCCAGGATGCTGCTGTAGTGGTTCCAGCCGTTGACGAAGGAGCTGTGGCTGGCGAACAGCAGCATGAGGAAGAAGGTGAGCAGCCCCAGGCTGCTGACGTAGAAGCAGAACCGCTGTACCCGCGCGTAGAACTTCATCCCGAGCGCCACCACGACCGTGGCGAAGGCGGCGACCAGAACCGAGGACACCATCAGGCCGCCCTGCGTCTGGGAGTTCTGCGCCCAGGTCACCAGCGTGTGGTTGCCGGTCCAGTCGCCGAGCACCGCGAACAGCGGCCCGGTGAACTGAACGGACAGCACGTTGCCGTAGATCGGCACCCACAGCCAGAGGATGAAGACCCAGCCGGTAATTGCCAGCGTGAAACCGATGCCCCCTCCCAATATCCTGGTCTGCCAGACGTAGTCACCTCCAGCCCGCGGCATGACCGAAATCAGGGCGGCGTACACCACTACCTCGAACAGGATGAATATTCCGCTGACGATGATGGCGGTGATGAGGTTCCCACCCGGGAATACGTACCCGTACGCGAATGCGAAAAAGCCCAGCGCGACGATGTTGATGGAGAAGTACGAGTACAGGAAACCGTCGAAGGTGGACCAGGCGCGTACCAGGCCTGTCGCGTTTCGCACAAAGAGCTTCGACCCGGCCGGGGCGGCTCTCCCGGGAACTTCGGTCGTCGTCATAACTGCTCCTCCTGTCACTGAGGATCCGGCCGTGGCATCTCTCTGGCCGGAACCACTCGGATTCCCTCACGCCGGCCGGCAGACCGACCCGGACTTCCGCCAATGCCCGGCGCGAGCGACAGATCACCAGACCCACTCACACCTGCGACTACCTCATCCTCACCTCCTGCCGGTGGCGCGCCGCACGTTGTGCGGGCCGGATCAGCCGGACGTCAGCGTATGCGACACGATTTTGGAGCCGTCAAAATCAATTCGGGCGCCAAGCAGGATGCCCTGCTCGTACGAACTGCCCGGATTGATGCAGAGCGTCTTGCCGATGCGGGTGATCCCCCGCCCCTCGTGGATATGCCCGAAGAGTGCGAGCGGCGGTTGGTGCCGCTCGATCAGGCGGCGCACCGCGGTGCTGCCCACCGGCACCAGCACCTGGCCAGCGTACTTCGGCCGCATGTTCTCGTCCAGCTCGGCCGCCTCGTCGAGGCCCGAGCCATACGCGGGACAGTGCATGTTGAAGACACACGAGTCGAACGAGGGAACGTCGGCCGCCATCTCGTCGAGCTTCTGCTCCAGGTCTGCCTCGTCCATCTCCCGGTCGGTTTTCCAGGGAGTTCGATTGGCCCACCCGGTGCTGATCATGGTGAGCGTGCCGTCGAGGGGCAGGCAGCGACCCTCGGCCAGCGTTACGCGCTTCGCCTGGCGGATAACGTCGTCGATCGCGAAGAAGTCGTCGTTGCCGGGGCAGACATACACCTGAATATCGGTGCCGGCGAGCTTTGTCTCCGCATACTCCAGCCAGGCGGCGACCCGGTCAAGCACGCAGCGTGTGAACAGCTCCTCGACGGTCTCCGGATGGCGCTCGTACTCGGCCATCTCGTCGGCTTCCATCCGGACCGGATAGTACCCCTTGTTGCTGATGGTCTTCTCCATCGCCACGACATCATCCTCGCTCTTGAGGGTCGTGGTCTGTTCCATCAGCTCGACGCGGTAGCGGCCCTTGCCGTCCTTGACGATCGGCACGACTGCTTTGCCCGTCATGTCGCCCCCCAGCACCAGAACCTGAGCGTTGTAGAAACTGGCGCCGGCGATGAACTTCTTCCAGCAGACGTCCGACCCGTGCACATCGGTCGCAAAGAAGATGCGGAACATGGGCACTCCTTCTCCACCAGGCACAGGCGCCGCCACACTTCTGTTCCCAGGCCAGGCGGGACACCGGCCTACACGGTCGCGTGCACCATCATCCTACTGCTCACTTTCTAACGCGTCAATCTACAAATACTTTCGTAGCAGCTTGCCGGCCGGACTGTACGGCAGCGAGTCACGCAGCTCCAGCTCGGCGGGGACAAAGGCGGACGGGAGCCGGTCCACGCACCAGTCGCGCAGCTCGGGTGCAGTGAGTCCGGGAGCCACCACCACGGCTCTCAGCGCCGGCCGCCCGTCGGCAGCCCGCATCGGCAGCACAACCACCTCGCGTACCGCCTGGTGCGCGGCGATCATCTCCTCCACCCGCTCGGGTGGAACGACCTCGCCGTCAACCTCGAGTGGGGGGCGCACCCGGCCCGACAGCCGCAGACGGCCCGGCGCGTCGCGCGAGCCCAGGTCCCCGGTGTGGTACCAACCGCCGGGACCGAGCGCCGGTACGAGCTGCCCGTTCTCGATATACACGGCCGCCACGGATTGAGATCGCACCAACACTTCGCCCACCGGAGAGAGATCCACTTCGAGGTGCGGCAGCGTGTGTCCCACCGTGTGGGGCGACGGCTCGGGTCCCGCGTCGAGTGCGATCGTTCCGGTCTCGGTCGTGCCGTAGTCTTGACGGATTGGGATCCCGGTAGCCCTCAGAAAGGCGTCGTAGAGGCCATCGGGAAGCGGCGCCCCCGCGCTCAGCGCCAGGCGAGGCCGGAAGGCGCCGGGCTGATTGAGCAGCACCCGGTAGCTGCCCGGCAAGCCGAAGAAAACGCTCGGGTTCACGGCAGCCGCCCGCGCAGCGGCCTCTCCCGGCGCCGGCGCCAGGATGACCTCGGCGCCGCGGCGCGAGGCAGCGATCAGCCCACCGACCAGGGCGTAGGAGTGAGCGATCGACGACGCGCAGAGGACGCGATCGGCGAGCTCGAGGTGCAGTGTTTCGGCGACCACATCCGCCTCGCGCGCCACACCATCCAGCGAACGCACCGCGAAGCGTGACGGGCCGGTCGACCCGGAGGTGAGCTGGCACAGCACAGGCAGACCGTCAATCGGCGAATCGGTCTCGAGCCCGGCCCGTGCCAGCAGGCGTATATCGCGCTCCTCCCAGACCGCTCGCCACCCGGCAAGCGACAGACGCGAGAGTGCCGCCGCGGGCGCCACCACGAATCCGATGGCGGCCGAAATCAGAGCCCCGGCCGCTTCGTCCGGACGTAGACTTGCCGGGAGCAGGAGGATGGGGTGCTCCAGGTCGAGCGCCGCGCCGAGGAGTGCCACGCCCTCCCCGCTGTTGGTGCCGACAATGGCAACCGCTGCCGCCGCGGGAACATGTCCGGCCAGCCTCTGGGCAATGGTGTCGCGCAGCTGTAGCAGCTCCGCGGCCTGCCACACCCGGTCCGCGATCAGCCGTGCCGGTCCTTGTCCAAGCAGGCGCGAGGACGGTCCCAGCTGCCTCACCGCCTCATCTCATTCGGGCTCCCGCGTCACGAAACCGCTTCGTCACAGTCGCGCTAAGCCCATCAAGACCGCGGCCTGGCCGTGGCCGTGACACCGCATCTCACAAGCGACGGTACCACGCGCCGGGGTAACGCGCCAGATGGGGGGTCTACGCGGAGGCGGCGTCCGCTCTCGGCACCTGCGGCGCCAGCCGCCCGCTCGAATCAACCGCCGAGAGTGGGCGGGCGATGGCCTCCAGTGACTTGCGCTCGGCCGCCACCGCGAACACGGCGGCGGTGAGCCCGCCCAGGATCATGAGTCCGGCGCCGAGCAGATCTCCCTCGAAGACGCTGCGCGCCGAGTTCTCGATTAGCTTGCCGAACAGCCAGGGGGCGAAGGCGCCGGCCCCTGTGCCCAGCGCGTAGAAGAGGGCGATCGCCATGGCCCGTATCTCGAGCGGGAAGATCTCGCTCACCGTCAGGTAACCGGAGCTGGCCCCGGCCGAGGCAAAGAAGAAGACGACGGACCAGCAGATGGTCTGGGTCACCGCATTCAACGCGCCCATGTAGAAGAAGTAGCCGGTAACGATCAGAAGGATGCCGGACGTGATGTAGGTGGCCGAGATCATGACCCGCCGCCCGATAGTGTCGAAGAGCGGTCCAAGCAACAACGGGCCGAAGAAGTTCCCAACCGCGAACGGCAGAATGTACAACCCGACACTACTGTCCGGCACCTTGTAGAACTTCGTCAGCACCAGGGCGTAGGTGAAGAAGATTGCGTTATAGAGGAACGCCTGCGTGCTCATCAGCATGGCACCGAGGATCGAACGTGTCGTGTACTGAGTGAAGAGCACCCTGCCTACAGTGATGAAGCCCATCGGCGGCCGCTGTACGATCCTCACGCTCCCCTCGGGCGGCGCGAGTCGCCGGAGACCGGTTTCGTCCTTGACCTTGGCCTCGATCATTTCCACGATCTCGTTCGCTTCGTCGACCCGTCCATGCGTCATGAGCCAGCGTGGGCTCTCCGGCACGAAGCGGCGAACCAGGAGAACGGCCAGACCGAGCACTGCGCCGATGCCGAAGCAGAGACGCCAGCCGATACTGTGGCTGATCAGGTGCGGATCGAGCAGCACCAGGGTCGCGAGGGCGCCGACCGCGGTTCCCACCCACCAGCTGCCGTTGATGGCGAGGTCAACACGGCCGCGCACCCGGGCCGGAATGAGCTCGTCGATTGCGGAGTTGATGGCCGAGTACTCGCCGCCGATACCTGCTCCGGTGAAAAAGCGGAACAGCGCGAAGGTGACGAAATTCCAGGAAAAGGCGGTGAGAACCGTGGCGATGAGATAGACCAGCAGCGTGATCATGAAGAGGTTCTTCCGGCCGAAGCGGTCGGTCAGATAGCTGAAGAAGAGCGCGCCACAGACCGCACCGATCAGGTACGACGTGGCCGCGAAGCCGATCTGGGGGCTGCTGAGATGGAGCGTGCCCTTCTCGCCCAGCACTCCGGCGATCGCGCCGACGATGTTGACCTCGAGCCCATCGAGAATCCAGGTGATTCCCAGCGAGACGATGATCAACCAGTGCCAGGGCGCCCAGGGCAAGCGATCTATGCGTGCCGGAATGTCCGTCTCGACCTCGTGTGGCGAGCTGCCTTCTCCCCAGGTCAGATTTCGTGCTGCGCTACTCATCTCTTCCCTCGATTTCTCCGGAACTCACCGACAGGCTGCTCTTCCCCACCACCGGCACCGTCAATGCCGCGCCGCCACCTGCTTTCGCTCCAGCGTGCGCGGCGAAGCCGAGCCATCCTCGGTCTCCCGCCGTACCGGCACGAGCTGGGGCCTGGTCGCTTCGACCCTGGCCATCCGCACCCGCAGGATGCCGTCCGAGTACGTCGCCTCGGCGGTCGCCGGCTCCACCGGGACCGGCAGGTTGAGCGACTGCTCGAACCGTCCCCGCCGAATGCCCTGGAGCTGGGCTTCGCCCAGACCAGACTCAGCCGGTACCTGCCCGGAAATGGTGATCGTGTTGTTGGTAAGCGCGACCTGAAAGTCGTCCGGGATCGCTCCCGCCGCGGCCAGCTCGACCACCACGTCAGTGTCGCCGACGTAGATGTCGGAGGGCGGCAGCAGGCCGTTCTCGTAGAGCTCGTCGAGCATCTCGCGCAGCCGCGGATATCGCTGCAGACCGCGGCCGGGATCAAGCGGTAGCCAGTGTGCAAGCATGGAAGGCCTCGCGTGACACGTATTGACAGATGCACGAACTCAGTGCAAATGCCGTGCCATGCCGGCGCAGGCCGGAGAACGAATCGACTCAGCGCCGCTGGCGGTAGAGACTGCGA
>Ga0209168_10002138_pt1 | contig 14555 bp, 15 predicted proteins | sample Coa_R1_FD_187156 | JGI IMG/M metagenome (GOLD analysis project Ga0209168, IMG submission 187156) | Surface soil microbial communities from Centralia Pennsylvania, which are recovering from an underground coalmine fire - Coalmine... | ecosystem: Environmental > Terrestrial > Soil > Unclassified ... | reverse complement strand
AAAGTACATTAGAGAAAATGTGAGTACCGACGTTGATATGATCGTGACCGACGAATATCCCGCTTACCCAAAGGCCATGATCGAATCTGGTATTCATGGAAGTAAACATGAGACTATCAGGCACAGAGATCGCGTTTACGTTCGTGGCATTGTCCACACCAACACCGTGGAATCTGCTTTTTCATTATTTAAGCGTGGAATCGTTGGCTCATTTCACCGGGTTTCAATAAAGCATTTGCAGCGATACCTAAACGAGTTTCAATACAGATTCAATCGGCGAGACAACGATGATCGTTTCGAGGAAACACTCACTCGCATGGCAAAGGCAGAGCCGATGCCGTTCGATAAACTGACGGCGTAGTGGACACCTTGCCAGAACGAAACGTCAATTTCGTATATCAATTAGACGGCGATGTCGCCGAAATTGACGTATTCAAACTCGCGCCGACCTTGCTTGCTCTAGGCCAGCTCATTCAGGACAGTAATAAGGAAACGCGAGGAGACGCGCAGGATATCGGTGTCAATGTAAGGCCCTTCCGCGAAGGTTCATTCATCGTTGAACTTACGCTGTTTCCACATTCAAACTTCCAGCAATTGCTCGACTGGTTAAATTCTGAATCCGTAGCCAGAATCAAAACACTTCTAGAATGGATAGGGCTGATTAGCGGCAATGCCATCGGAGCCGTACATCTCATTAAATGGGCGCGAGGCAAGCCAAAGCGAATAGAGGAAATCGGACCGGGCGAATTTCGGTATGTCGCTGGCGATGATCGCAGCATCACAATTAAGGCCCCTGTTCACCAAATTCTCTCCAACGTGAATATCACGAACAACATCTATAAAGTCTACGGCTCGCCATTAGAACAAGAACCGAAAATCACAGACGTGAGAACTTATTTGAGCGGAGACGAAAAGTCAGCCACTATGGTTACTCGCGAGGAAGTCCCGAGTTTTTCTGAATACGTTGCTCCGCCACCAGACCGCCAGGAACCAAGCGAAGTGGTAAGTGAAAATATCTCGCGTGATGTCTATCTTAATCCCAAACGTGGATCGTTTGATGGAGACCCGAGGGACTGGTCGTTTTTTAGGGGAGATCAGATCATCACTGCCACAATAAAAGACCAAGAGTTTCTCGACAGGTGTATTGCGGGAGAATATCGTCTAAACGGTTCCGACTTGCTAAGGGTAGATCTACTTGAACGGCAGAGGATAATCGGCACGCAAGTCTTGAAACCGAGTTACGAAATCTTACGTGTTACTGAGTACATCAGGGGGCAGAACCCGCCAGAACTTAACCTCGTCGTTACCGCCTAATTACTTCGCTGGGCTAGGAATTATCTTGCCAGCCTTAGTCGTTCGACTCGTATTGAGTGTGGCCTTCGGCGCTGGTTTGGCTTTAAGAAGTCTGGTCAAGAGTGCATCGAACTTTGCTTTGTCCACTTTCGCCATACAAATATTCTACTCTCAGCTACAAGAGTATCTGCACCGCGCCAACGGCAGTTATAGAGTTGCTACTTGACAGAATTTTTCTTTGGCGTTTTGAATCGTAGAGCGCAGCAAAAAATATTCCTAAAGATTTCCACAAACCATAAATTTTTGTGCTAGCGTCATTTAAACGACTCTGACGTAGCCCAAAGGATAGGGCATCTGAGTAGCTAGTGATCGCTTGGCCGTTACTCTTCGACGGGTGCCAGCCTTGCTCTCACGCTCAGGTTATGCAGGTTCAAGTCCTGCCGTTCGGGGTCGCGTTTGTGTTTGTGTCGGAGCGGTTGGGCACGTGGTCAAGCCCAGCGGACTTATAATCCGTTAACTCTGCCAAGGGTTTTGTGGGTTCGACTCCCACCCGCTCCGGTCTCCAATCTGATATCAAAGTGGCTACACTGTGCATACAAAGTATACCTATTTTGTAGGACTATGTATGACGTTGTTCTACGGCGTTATTTAACAGTAACTTCGGAATAACGTCACCCGCCCAAACCCGATTCAGTGTACTGCGTCAAGAGAATACTTGTCCGATATTGCTATTTAAGGGACTTGACAATGGCAAGCCCAAGGCTAAAATACCGCCAATTTCCGACGATTTGCCGCGGCCCAGCGCGCCCGCGGTGAAAAGTCCGGCTTTATGACTTCAATCTCGCCGTCGCAACCCCCCGAAAAGAGAAGTGAAATGAACGAGTGTAAGCATCCGCGTGTACAGATCGTGTCCCGCGATGAGGAATCCGAGTTTGTCGAGTGCCAAGTCTGCGGTGACATCTTCGAGTCCAGCGAATTCAAGGACATGAACATCGAGGAAACGAAGCTCAAGCGCGAGATCTAGTTGGGAAGATTTCTTCCTGCCTGCCGATACCGCCAATCATCAGAATTTTGCGGGGCGCACGTTCGCACAGTGACAAACGTAACCTTCCGCAATCCGGCGCACTAAGTCATATTTGGAAGTTGTTATGTCAGTGGGCGACTGTGCCCTTTGAGGAAAACGATGTCCCTTGCCGCACTCGTGGTTGACGACTCAATGTTGATCCGGCACACCGTGTGCCGTTTCCTCGAGGAGCGCGGATTTGAGGTTCAGTCAGCGACGAACGGGCTGGAGGCACTGGAAATTCTGAAGAGCGCGCGGCCGGACATCATCGTGACCGACATGCAGATGCCGAAGATGACGGGGAGCCAGTTGATCACGGCGCTTAAGGCTGAGCCGTCCACGGCACAGATTCCAATCGTCATCGTGGCGGGGAAGCAAAGCGGATTTCAAAACAACGAGAAGCGCGCCAACTTTGCGATCTTCAAAGATATCGACATAGAAGAACAGCTCACGAGAGCGTTGGCGGCGCTGCTGAAGATTGGCAAAGCGGCAAAGGCCAGCCGCTAGCACCTCGTAGGGAGTACTTAGCGTAGCGCCAGGCCGGCTTCGGCGGAGAAATCCATGGGCGCAAAATCCCTGGCCAGGAACTTCGGGTAAGCGGCAGCGGCAATCATGGCCGCGTTGTCGGTTGACAGCGGACGCGAGGGAAAGAAAACCGGCAAGCCCTGCATCGCAGCATCCTGCTCGAATCGCTGACGAAGTTCATTGTTAGCGGCCACCCCGCCAGTCACAAACAGAGTCGCAACGTCGCAGGCGCTTGCTGCCGCCAAGGTCTTGCCCACCAAGTCTTCTACCATGGCACGCTGGAAAGAAGAAACGAGGTCCAGAGTCTGCTGGTCGCAGAGAACCAGGTAATCCTCGAACTTCGGCTTGGTGATCTGGGTAAGTGCCATTCGGCGGGCTTCGATCGAAGACTTCAGGTTGTGGGTTTCCACATAGCGCAGCATGGCAGTCTTTATGCCGCTGTAAGAGAAGTCGAAACGACGGCCAAGGTTCGGCCCGGCCTGGTTGCGGTCGCGATGCTTGATCTGGGGCGGTGTGAAGTTCACGGCTTTGGGGTTGCCATGGGTTGCAAGCTTGTCAATGATGGGGCCACCCGGGTAGCCGAGCGCCAGCAGCTTGGCGACTTTGTCGAAGGCTTCGCCGGCGGCGTCGTCGCGGGTGTGGCCGATGTTCTCGTAAACCCAACTGTTCTCCTGCTGCCGCGCGAGATAGAGGTGGGTGTGCCCTCCAGATACAACGAGCGCAAGGACGGGAAATTCGACGTGATGATTGCCCTTTTGCCGCTCTTCGAGGAGCACGGCGTGAATATGCCCTTCCAAGTGATTCACAGCGATGAGCGGCTTATCGACCGCGAACGCCAGGGCCTTGGCAAAGCTGATCCCAACGAGCAGGGCACCGGCGAGGCCCGGCCCCTGGGTAACGGCAATCGCATCTACAGACTGATAAGTCTGGCCGGACTCAAGCAGGGCCTTGCGAACTACCGGCACGATGGCGCGAAGGTGCTCACGTGAGGCGAGTTCAGGAACCACTCCACCGTAAGGTTGATGCGTCGCAATCTGCGAAAACACAACGTTGGAGACGATCTGTTCGCCCGAGCGCACCACGGCCGCGGCAGTCTCATCACAGGAGCTCTCGATGCCAAGGATGTGAGCGGAAGACATAAGCAGCTTCTAGTTTCTAGTCTCTGGTTTCTAGTGTAACTGCTGACAGAACGGCCTGCGACACGTAGGCCTCAGCTTATAGTAGTGAGGTGTTTGCCTGAGTGGGAATGCTCAAGGATTTCGCCATCTCGATCATTCGGACGCTACGTGAGAGGGGTCATGAAGCTTATCTAGTGGGTGGCTGCGTGCGCGACTTGCTATTAAAACGAGAACCGTCCGACTACGATGTTGCGACCAGCGCGACGCCGCAGGAAGTGATGGGCATTTTCCCGGAGACCTACGCCGTGGGGGTGCAATTTGGGGTTGTGCTGGTAGCGGAACAGCAAGTTCCTCGACTTGGTTCGGACACTGCTTTGGAGGATCCGAACTGCCCTCGGAATGACAATGACAAGACCGTGGAAGTTGCCACGTTTCGCGCCGATATCGGCTACTCAGACGGCCGTCATCCCGATGACGTTCGGTTTACTAAAGACCCGAAAGAAGACGTCCAACGGCGCGATTTCACGATCAATGGGCTTCTGCTCGACCCGATCAACGACCAGGTTCTTGACTTTGTCGGAGGACAGAAGGACCTCGAAGCGGAAACCGTCCGCGCCATCGGTGATGCGAGGCAACGCTTTGGAGAAGACAAACTGCGGATGTTGCGCGCAGTTCGTTTCGCGGCACGCTTTGGCTACAAGATTGAACCGAAGACCTTCAAAGCGATCCGCCAACTCGCACAGGAGATCGGCCAGGTTTCGCGGGAGAGAATTCGCGACGAGCTGACGAAGATGCTCACGGAGGGAAAGGCGCGTCAAGCCTTCCTTTTGCTCGATGAATCCGGGCTGTTACAGGAAGTGCTGCCTGAGATCGAAAAGATGAAAGGCGTTGAGCAGCCGCCGCAATATCACCCGGAAGGCGACGTCTTCGTGCACACGCTTTTGTTGCTTGAGAAGCTCCCTTATCCCTGCGCGCCGACCCTGGCCTGGGGCGCGTTGTTGCACGATGTTGGCAAGCCGGCGACGTTTCGTGTGGCTCCGGATCGCATTCGCTTTGACGGGCACGTGGAGGTCGGCGTGAAGATTGCGGAGGATATTCTGCGGCGACTACGTTTTTCAAATGAAGATGCAAAGCAGATCCTCGCACTTGTGAACAATCACATGCGGTTCGGGCAGGTTGATCGAATGAAGGAGTCCACATTTAAGAAATTCGTTCGCATGCCGCGCTTCGACGAGCACCTGGAGCTGCACCGAATCGATTGCGAGGCAAGTCACGGCAATGTGACCTTGTACAACTTCATTCGTGAACAGATCGCGACTATGCCGGCGGAGACGATGCGTCCAGCGCCCCTCATTACAGGAGAAGACTTGATTGCGGCAGGTTACGAACCTGGACCGCGATTCAAAGAAATCTTGTCTGCGGTCGAAGACGGCCAACTGGAAGGTCGGTTGCGAACCAAAGAGGAAGCGCTGGATCTGATAGCCCGGGAATACCCGATTGCCTGACCTAACAACCTACAGCAGACGTTTGTCCCTGTACTCGGGCGACTGATGCCGTTTTCACAGAGACCTCCTTCTCTATTGCGCGACTCTATTGCTCGGAATAACATTCGTGCGCTCTAGTCCACTAAATTCTTGAGGTGGGCAAGAAGTCCGAAAGCAGCGAGGAGAACAGGAATGAAAAAGGCTTTTTGGGCGTACTTAATCGTGGCGATGGCAACGATGGTTTCAACGTGCTTCGCCGGAACTTCTTACGTGGTAACGAACAATGACAATGCATCGGGCAACAGTTCCACAATCTACACGTTGAACACGAGCACCGGCGCGCTCACCCATCTGATGGACCTGCCCACAGGCGGCACGGGAGAAGGTGGTGGTTACTTTGCTACCGTGGGAAATGGCGCCGCCGTGACGGGAACCGTCGGTTGTCTGCTGTTGAATGACACCGGAAGCAGCGATGTCGCCAGCTTCAAGGTGAACCTCACGAACCTCAACATCACCAAAGTCGGCAACTACACAAACTCCGCAGTGTTTGACGCCTTTCCGGGCGGAAGCGTAGCGGCGTCGCCGAACGGGAAATTTCTGTATGTGACTTATGGAGGCAGCGAGAACATCGGCGCCTGGGCAGTCAATGCAGATTGCTCTCTGACCTTCATTGCCGCTTACCAGGCCTCGGTCGGAGCGGACACGTACGATGGAATTAGAGTGACGCCGAATGGAGCGGATCTGCTGGTCACCGCGCCCGATTTCAGCTCCGTGGAAATGTTCAGCATCAACCAGACCACCGGAGCGCTCACAGATCTGGGCTTCGCTAACTTTGGCTCACTCTCTTCTTGTGTTTCGTTCGCATGTTACCCGGCCGGGATCGACATCACTGCCGACAACCAGGCGGCGATCTTCGGGAACTACAGTCTGCTGGCTCCTTCTGTCCTGGCAGCCCAGATCACGCCAACCGGCCTGAAGAATCCCACTTACTTCGCGCTCTCTAATACGGGGACTCTGACAACCAACGACAACGTGCCGTTCCTGAGCGCGGCCGCGTATCACGGGGCCGGGCCGCTGTTTCTCGGATTTTCCGGAACAGGGTCAGGCAGCCAGCCAGGAGTTGTAACCGCGACGCTTTCGGAAGCGAGCCGCAGCATCACCGGAAAGGCGAACACGCCGATCAGCTCGTCGGTCGATTACCAAGGACTGATCGCTTCGACCGGCAACTTCATGGTTGTCTCGGAGTGGTTCAACATTCTGCAGGTTTTCACGATCAACTCGGACGGCACCTTGACTCCAACGTCTCAGGGCCCGGTCACGAACAACAGCGCGAGCGGAGCATACTCGTTCTTCATCTACCCGAACACTCGGTAGTCTAAGCAGCACTTTGATTCCGCCCCGGACTCTTGTTCGGGGCGTTTTTCTTTTTCGAAGGTCGAAAAAGCGGTCGGAAACAGAAGATTAGAGTCGAATCGCTTGATCGGAGAAAATCTTGTCAAGCCCTCATTTTGGGTAAATATCCCTTGACTACAAGTAGAATAATATGCGAATATAGTCCTGTCAAGAGGCAAGACTATGAAACCCAAGCAATCCATCCCAAAGGAACTGCGGTACACGCGAAATCAATTTGACCGTGATTTCCCGAACGATGATGTTTGCCTAGAGACCGTAAAGCAGATGCGTTGGCCGTCTGGCTTGATCTACTGCGAAACGTGCGAGAAGAAACGCAAACACTATCGCGTGAGTGGTCGCACTGCTTACGCCTGTGATCGCTGCGGCAATCACATCTATCCTCTTGTTGGAACCATCTTCCAGAAAAGCACCACGCCGCTGCGAATTTGGTTTCAGGCGATGTACCTCATGGGTTCCACTCGGTGCGGCATTTCCGCAAAGCAAATTCAACGCGAGACTGGCGTCACATACAAAACCGCGTGGCGCATGTTCAAACAGATTCGCAAACTACTCGCTGAGAATTTGCGTCTGGAGGGTTACTCAGTCGAGATGGACGAAACGCAAATCGGCGGACGCCGTCGCAAGCGCACCATGTACGACCCGCAAAACAAAACGTGGGTTGCTGGAATCGTGGAGCGCGATGGCGGACGTGTTTACGCCACGGTCATAGACGAAAACACGAAGAAAGTTTTGCAAGACATCGCGCACGAAAAGATTCTCCCAAAGTCCGTTGTATTTACCGATGACGCTGCGCAGTATCACGGCTTAGATGTTGACTACCACCATCACCGAATCAATCACTCTCAGGGCATCTATGTAATGGGGGACGTTCACACGAACACGATTGAGGGATTTTGGAGTTTAGTGAAACGCGGTCTAGGTGGCGTGTACCACAGCGTGAGCAAGAAATATTTGCAGATGTACTTGAATGAATACTCTTTTCGTTACAACCACAGGCTTAATGGGAACTTAATTTTCCCGATGATTTTGGAACGGGCTTCGCAGCCGGAGTTGTTGAAGCCCGTCGCAGAAGTTGAAAGAAATCAACACGTGTAAACGGTCGTGACTCACCCTCGGTTTTCTTGGCGGAAGGCTTTGGGTGACGCTTCATTTCCCGTTTCCCGTCATCTCTTAGTCGTGTGCCTGAACTGAATCTTACACCCGAGGCACACGAGAATGCAGCCTTATTTTCAGGGCCGAATAAGACAATATACTTGTGCGAGACAACTTCCAGCATTCAAGGTTGTCCGTAGCAGCGTTTCAATGGCTCGTAAGCGAATACATAGGTTCGATGGCGACATCTTAGAGCATCCTCGTTACAGCATCGAGGAGGCCGCTAAATACCTTCGCATTCCGGTTTCGACCGTTGCCGCATGGACTCGCGGACAGTACTACACAAACAAATATGGGAAGCGCATCACATTTAATCCGGTCCTCGAACTTGCCGATAAACGGAATGGCTTACTCTCGTTCAACAATCTAGCGGAAGCACATATCCTTCGTTGCACAACTCAAAGGAATGTACCGCTCAAGAATGTACGCTTGGCCCTGCAATACGTCCGCGAGGTATTGCCGAAAGATCGCCATCCACTGCTTAACAGAGATTTCAGGACGTTCGGCAGCAGTGTTTTCATCAGACATCTCGGGAAGACCGTAAACGCTACGCGCTATGGGCAACTTGCAATGCGGAAGTTGCTCGGTCGTTATTTGAAGCGAATCAAGCGCGACGATGTGACTGGGCAAATCCAAGAGCTTTATCCAATCAAAACGCGACATCTCGCAATTAACCCGCTGATCTCGGCGGGTAAACCAATCGTCAAGGGTACAGGGATAAACGTCATGGTGTTGTGGGGCCGACTCCGATCTGGTGAGAGTGACGCAGATGTGGCGAATGATTACGGCTTAACCATTGGCGAAGTCAAGAGCGCGGTTAAAGAATTCGCAGCAGCCTAAGGAACCTGTTTACTTCGTGGACAGACAATTAGGCGCTTATAAGTTCCCTGCCATCCTTCGCGCAGCGGGATTCAATGTCATTAGCCATTTGGAGCGCTACGGTAGCCAGCGCGATACGGAGCCAGACCCATCTATCGCTATCGAGTGCGGTAAACAAAAGAACGTGCTAATCACTGCCGACCCCGATTTCGAAACGCTGTACGCGAAGGAAGTGCGGGAATCGAAGATCGCTGTTTTTTATCTCACCAACAATCATGAAGGAGCCGAAATATGGGGAGCTCGGGTGTTGGCGGCACATAGCGATATGCAGCGCGAGCTAGGCAGAAGACGGAAGCCATTTGTGGCTCATATCACAACTGAAGGGCGCGTCAATCTTGTCCGGCTCTACTACAAAAAGAAGGTTAAAACCATACACATACGTAAACCTAAGACCGAGGAATCAAATCTTCCACAGTAGCTGACCTTGTCTTGAAGGGATACTTGCCTCATTTTGGGCAAATTCCTTCTAAGGAATTGAATTCGCGGCAAATATATTTTCTCGGAATTTGGATTAAGTCCCGGGTGAAACTGCTATTCTGAAAACAGGTAGAGATTAAAGCTCATTCGGCCTTCGCGCTCCCTGTTGGAGCATTCTGGATCGTCCGTGGAACAAGCAAGAACAGGTATTGAAAAAATAGTGGCTGCCAGTCTTCGGCGGTCCGCGCCGGGAACGGGCCCGGTGTTGGCGTGGCCCGTTGCCTGCGGCCGCGCGGTCGCGGCACGCACCACGGCACGTGAGTTCACTGATGGTGTTTTGCAGGTGGAAGTGCCGGATGCCGGGTGGAAGAAAGAGTTGCAAGCGCTGGCTCCGCAATATATCAGCGTGATCAATCGCTACACCCGTGAAAAGGTACGGCGCGTGGAATTCCTGGTGGCGGCGAAGAAGCCAGCAGCCGGATGCAAATCAACGCCGGTGATCCGCCGGGGCGCATGAAGGTCACCGAGAAGGACGTTGCTTACGTCGCCGATCTGGCGAACCTGGAACTGACCGAGCAAGAGCGCAGCCTCATGTTGCGCGATCTCAATTCCATACTCGATTACATCGACAGATTGAATGAGTTGGACACAGCCGATGTGCCGCCCATGGCAGAGGTGTGTAGTCAATACGGAGCCGGCCCGAGGGAGCCGGAAATCGAGCGCTTCTCGCCGGCAACTCGCGACGACATTCGCGAAGGTTTGCGAAAATCACTGCCGCACCGAGACGCGATGGCAAATGCGCCTGAAACGGATGGGACATTCTTTAAGGTGCCCAAGGTGATTGAAAGGTAAGGCAGAAGTAAGAAGTAAGAAGTTAAAAAGTCGGCTTGAGATAGTTTACTTCTGCATTCTTCTATGGATCTTGATTCACTCACGATCGGTGCCGCGCGCTCGGCGATTCAGGAGCGGAGTACCACCGCGACGTCGTTGGCCGAGGCGTACTACAAAAAAATTGCAAGCGACGATATCCAGATTGGCGCGTACCTGACGCTTTCGAAAGAGCGCGCGCTGGCGAAGGCCGCCGAGATTGATGAACTTGCGGCAAAAGGGGTCCCATTGCCTCTACTCGGCGGCGTCCCCGTCGGCATTAAAGACGTCATGGTGACGCGGGGAGTTAAGACGACTGCCGGGTCCAAGGTCCTGGGCAGCTATGTGCCTCCATACGATTGCACCGCTGTCGCTCGCCTGGAAGCGGCCGGAGCCGTCATCCTTGGCAAAATGAACTGCGACGAGTTCGCCATGGGATCGTCGAACGAGAATTCGGCATGGAGGCCAGTACGTAATCCAAAGGATTTGAGCCGGGTGCCGGGAGGGTCGAGCGGGGGGTCGGCAGCTGCGGTTGCGGCGGACATGGCAGTGTTCACGCTCGGATCAGATACTGGCGGCTCGATTCGGCAGCCTGCGGCGTTTTGTGGCGTGGTAGGCCTGATGCCGACGTATGGTCGCGTCTCGCGGTACGGGCTAATCGCTTTTGCCTCGTCGCTCGACCACATTGGGCCGCTGACGAAAACAGTGAAAGATGCGGCGATCGTTCTGCAGACGATTGCCGGTCGCGATCCGATGGATGCGACCTCGGCCGATGTTCCGGTTCCGGATTACTTGGCGGAACTTGAGAAGCCAGTGCGAGGTTTGAAGCTGGGAGTGGCCACAGAATTTTTTGGCGACGGCTTGGATTCGGAAGTCAGGACTGCGGTTGAGGAGGCGATTCAGAAGTTGGCGTTGCTAGGGTGCGAAATCGTTCCGATTTCGCTGCCGCATACGAAATACGCGATTCCGACTTATTACATTGTGGCGACCGCCGAAGCATCTTCGAATCTGGCCCGATACGATGGCGTGCGCTACGGATATCGCGCGAGTGGCGCGAGAACACTTTCCGAAATGTATCGGCGAACCCGTGATCAGGGATTCGGAGCCGAGGTGAAGCGCCGCATCATGCTGGGGACGTATGCGCTGAGTGCTGGTTACTACGATGCTTACTACCTCAAAGCACAAAAGGTTCGGACTCTGCTGGCGAAAGATTTCGAACAGGCGTTCAAGCAAGTTGATGCGATAGTGACCCCGACAACTCCAACGGCAGCATTCAAACTGGGTGAGAAAGTTGATGATCCGTTGGCGATGTACCTCGCCGATGTTTACACGGTGACGGCGGATTTGGCGGGGATTCCGGGGATTTCGGTTCCGTGTGGAGTGACCAAGGAAAAGTTGCCGATTGGGTTGCAGATCTTGGGGAAACATTTTGATGAAGGAACGATTTTGAGAGTTGCGGGAGCGTATGAGAGGCCGGTGCTCGCTTCCGTATAGAAATTCCTCGCATTGTCGGTGGAGCGTGAAGCGACAGGATTAGGTGGCTTGGTAGTAGGACTCGCCTGCGCAGCTCCGGCATAACACCTTGCCGTCGCGGCAAACTTCGCGGCGAAAGTTGATGCCTTCGCCGCAAATTTCGCAGACAATTCGTTCGCCTTTGTAGCCGGGAAATTCCTCGGGCGGTAGCTCGACCTTCACCCATTGGGTGGTGAACAGGTCGTCGTCGGAGATTTCGCGATAAGCCAGCATCTGCTGGCTATTTTTATTTTCAATTTCGGGATGCATCTGGCGGGCCAGGGCTTTGGAGGATTCCTTAGCTGCGATGCGCACAGCTTTGCCGGTGTTTACATCCACAAACGTGGCTGCGACTTTTCCCCAGTCGCGGAATTTGAGCGCGCGTTTGCCCAGTCGGCAACCGGTGACGACACCAACCGCGTCGGTAGCGCAACGGTCAATCTCGACAAAAGTGACCAGGCGCTTGCGGTCTTTGCCGCGGGGATCTTCAATGCCGAGTTTCACGAGGCCAAGCATGGCCATGCGCACGCCGAGAACCTGGCCGGCACACAAATGGCCGTGGGCCTGTTCGGCATCGACGAGATATTCTTCGAGGCTTTTCATAGAAGTTTTTAGTCGGTAAAAAACCACCAAGAACTAAGGAGAAACAATGCAAGTCAATTCTAGAACGAAGTGTGTCCTTTTGATCGTATTATCCGTATCCCTTGCTGCGACCGGATGCAGCGCGCAGTGGATCAAGGTTGCGTTGGCGGACCTTCCCGTGCTGGTCCAGATGGCGCTCAATATCGGATCGCTTGTAACCACTCTTGACTCGGGCAAGCAGTTGAGCGGCAGCGATGCGGCGTCGATCCAGAACATTTCAAACGAGGCGAGCAAAGACTTGAATTTATTGCAGGTTTTGTACGACGAATACCAGGCGTCCCCGAACGCTGCGACTGTTCAGAAAATCCGGAACACGATCGGTGACATTGACCAGAACCTGCCGGCGTTACTGAAGGCGGCGCACATCAGCGATCCCGGGCTCTCAGTCAGAGTCACCGCAGGAGTCAATCTCATCCTGGCGACCGTGGACAGCTTTGCGGGTTTGATTCCCAATACCGCGGCCGCCAGCCAGCAAGTCTCCATTGCGAAGGCAAAGGACCTCAAGAAGCAGTGGAACGAGGGAGTTTGCGGGGCCACGCAGGCGGGGTGTGCGGTGAAGTAAAAAGTAACGGTTATTTTCTTTTCCAGCGCACGCCGTCTTTGGTGATTTCGACGACGATGCCGGCAGCGCCAAGTTCGGCGCGAATGGCATCGGAGGTTTTGAAGTTGCGGGCGCGGCGTGCGCCTTCCATCTCAGCGATCTTCTTTACAATATCGGAATCGGATACTTGCTGAGCGCCGACCGTTTCGAGCAATTCCGGACTGATTTCGTTTTCGCGTCCCTCTGCTCGGGCCCAATCCACGATCTGTTTGATTTTGGGCGCGTCGTCATCTTTAAGGACGGCAAAGAGCTCATCGAATGCCCGTAACGCTCCGAGAAGTGGCGCGACATCGTCCTGGCGGAACTGGCCTGCATCGATCGCGACGTTCGCTTTGCGAACCATGTCGAAGATTGCCGCCTGGGCTTGGGCGGTGTTGAGGTCGTCGTCCATGCCGGCGCGCAGGCGCGTGATGGTTTCTTTGGCAAGATCAGACATGGCGGGATCGGAGCCAGGAGGAAAAGTTCCGGAGTTCAAGCGGGCCTGGAAATTGCGCAGCCGGTCGACCGAAACCGCAGCCTGCCTCAGTCCATCGAAGGTAAAGTTCAGTTGATTGCGATACGGAACTGAGGCGAGAAGGAAGCGGATTGACGAAGGCTTGTGTCCTTTGAGCACCAGATCCCGCAACGTATAAAAATTCCCCAGGCTCTTTGACATCTTCTCGCCTTCCACCAGCAGAAAGCGAGCGTGGAACCAGAAGCAGGCAAAAGTCTTGCCGGTCAGGGCTTCGGATTGCGCAATTTCATTTTCGTGATGGGGAAAAATCAGGTCTTCGCCACCTGCGTGCAAGTCGAAGGTCTCGCCGAGTTTCTCCATCGACATGACGGAGCACTCGATGTGCCAGCCGGGACGGCCCGGTCCGATCGACGTCTCCCACGAGGCTTCGCCGGGTTTCGGCGCTTTCCACAAAGCGAAATCTCGCGCGCTGTCTTTTTCATACTCGTCGACGTCAACGCGTGCTCCATCTTCCATTCCCTCAAAGTCTTTCTTCGAGAGCTTGCCGTATGAGGGAAACCTGGCAATGCGAAAATAGTAAGACCCGTCTTCGGTGCGGTAGGCGTAACCCTTCTGCACCAGTTCCGCAATGAACTCTGCCATCTCAGGAATGTGATCGGTAGCCCTCACAAGATTCGGCTGTTCGATGTTCAACGCAGCCGCGTCTTCAAGAAAAGCCTTTTCATACTTCGCGGTGTATTCCTTGACGCTCACGCCGGCTTTCGCCGAGTTGCGGATGATCTTGTCATCCACGTCGGTGATGTTCATCACGTGGCAGATCTTGTATCCACCCTGGCGCAGGTAGCGGCGCAGAATGTCTACGGCGATGAACGTGCGGAAATTGCCGATGTGGCCGTAGTCGTACACCGTGGGCCCGCAGGAGTACATGCGAACCTCGTTGTCGGTGATCGGCTGGAAAGGCTCAATCTGGCCCGACATAGTGTTGTAGAGATGAAGCGGCATGAGAAGAAAAAGAACACTCATTCTAGGGGGTGCGAAGAAAAGGGGTCAACAACCGTAAGTGACACTCGCCCGGCTCTTTGCATTTAGACGGGGCCTCGCTCGTTTCGGCTTCTATATCGGGTAAACCCTGTAT
>Ga0209168_10002135_pt1 | contig 14569 bp, 10 predicted proteins | sample Coa_R1_FD_187156 | JGI IMG/M metagenome (GOLD analysis project Ga0209168, IMG submission 187156) | Surface soil microbial communities from Centralia Pennsylvania, which are recovering from an underground coalmine fire - Coalmine... | ecosystem: Environmental > Terrestrial > Soil > Unclassified ... | reverse complement strand
TACCCGTAGGCCCGGGCCTCTGTGGCTGCAAACCGACGCCGTCCGCGTTCATCCAAAACAGGCGATAATTCCGCGTAACGCCGCCGAATGCCTGCCGCAGACATCACCATTCGCAAACGCTATCACACTGTAATTTTCAGTTGAAGTACTTATTTATGCACGCCGCCTTAGAGTTGCTGCCGGATTGCAAACAACGCCCAGGAGGAATGAATGCTTCGCTACTTGAAAACAACAACATCGTTAGCCGCACTTCTATGCATTCTTGGCTTTGCCGGCCGCATCGCTGCCGCAGCCGACGAACGAGAGCACCGCACGGCCACACCCATAAAGCATGTAGTCGTCATTTTTCAGGAAAATGTATCCTTCGATCACTATTTCGCCACCTATCCAGTGGCACAGAATCCTGCTGGTGAACCCCGCTTTGTGGCCCGGCGCGGTACTCCAACCGTAAACGGTCTTTCTGGAGTGCTGCTTACTAACAATCCGAACCTGGCCAATCCGTTCCGCTTCGACCGCTCCCATGCGGCCACCTGCGATCAGGACCACAATTACGGCGATGAACAGTTGGCTTTTGACAGCGGTCTGATGGACAAATTCATCCAGACTCTCGGCAATGGACCGGGGAAAGACGGCGCCACAATCTGCCAGAAAAGCGACGTCATGGGGTATTTCGACGGCAATACCGTGACGGCAATGTGGAATTATGCTCAGCACTTCGCCATCAATGAAAACTTCTTCGGCACCACTTTTGGTCCCTCGTCACCTGGACACATCAACTTGATATCCGGCCAGACCGCTGGAGCTACCAGGGTGGTAGGATTTTTTGCTGGGGATGTATCTGGAGGCTCTTTGACCGGAGATGCCCAGCCCGCCTTTGACAACTGCGACACCCGGGAAACGGTGGCCATGAGCGGACAGAACATCGGTAACCTGCTGAACGCAAAAAATATCACCTGGGGCTGGTTTGCGGGCGGCTTCCGTGATTGCAAGGCGGTCCACAATGGTAGTGACAACCTGCCTAAAGGCGACTACATTCCGCATCATGCGCCCTTCCAGTATTACCAGTCAACGTCAAACCCAGCACACTTGCCACCCACTTCCGTGGCCATGGTTGGACGCCAGGACCAGGCGAACCATTTGTACGATATTGCCGATTTCTGGGCCGCATTCGATGCCAACCATCTCCCGGAAGTCTCTTTCCTGAAGGCTCCTGCGTTTCAGGATGGTCATGCCGGTTACTCTGATCCACTGGCGGAACAGCAGTTCGTCGTGGAAACCATTAACCGCCTGCAAGCTTCGCCGGAGTGGGCGGAAACAGCGGTCTTGATTACCTGGGACGATTCCGATGGCTGGTATGACCACCAAATGGGACCGATCGTTACGCCCTCCAACACTCCCGCTGATGGCCTCACGGGTCCCGGCAACTGCGGAACCGCCGCCCCCGGCAGCCAGCAGGGAAAGTGCGGATTTGGCCCTCGCGTACCGCTGGTAGTCATCTCGCCCTTCGCTAAAGAGAACTTTGTGGACAATACGTTGACGGACTTCTCTTCCATCCTTCGTTTCATTGAAGACAACTGGGGGACAGGAAGAATTGGCGGCGGGTCAGCCGACGCACAGGCTGGCACCCTCATGAACATGTTCGATTTCAGACAGAATGACAATCGCAAGCTGTTCCTTGATCCATTGACGGGCAAGGGGTCGGATCAAGATCAGGACGACGACCGCGATTAAGTCGCCAGGCCGGATACCAATCCAGTAAAAAGGGCAGCGCACGCTGCCCTTTCTCTTGCTTCAGGACACATGGGCCATTACCGAAGATGGACCGCACGGACCGTTTGTTCCGGCCGATCTGTCTTCCGTGGCGACCGGATCTCTAATCCCATCAATTTGAAATCTCTATCAGAGATATAGGATTGACAAAGGCTCCTTCTTTTTATATAAACGTGTGGCTGTATGAAATCTTAGGCGGGCCTGTTGGTTTTCTTTTCCGATGGTTTTAATAAGTTATCGGTTTGAAGGAAATTCGGTCCAGAGGCGGAAGAGTCTCTGGGCTTTTGTCTTTTAAAGGGTTATCAAGTTTCTTTAAGTTCGGCTGTCATAGAAAACCTAACGTCCGCTGCGAAATTTCTGCTCGCTGGCTGCCATGACTACGGTCACGGCCTTTATAAGCCAGTCAAATCTAGAACGTGAGGGCCCTGATTTCCGCTCCCGGAGTTTTCCGGATTGACTGAGATTCGGCCCAGAGAATCACTTCTCTGGGCCTTTTGTCTTTTGCGGTACGTCGGAAGCGTCACCAGAGGCCAGGACCGTCCGCGCCACGAGCGGTCCTCAGCGGAGGAGATGAACCCTACATGAGAATACGCACTATGCTCAGTGCCTTGATGGGCTGCGCCGGGCTGCTTTTGGTCCTGTTCTTGCTGCGGCCGGTCAAAGCACAACCCCCAGCCGTGACCACAAACGATGATGATGAGGCCCAGACTGCCGGTCCAAAGTTTTCTCCGGAGGCTGCGGGTATTTTTGGTAAGCGCTGCACCGCCTGCCATACCTACGGAAAAGGAATCAAAGTGGGCCCTGATCTCAAGGGGGTCACCGACCGGCGCAAGCGCGACTGGCTGCTCAAGTTCATTCATGCCTCTTCCAGCGTGATCAAGTCTGGAGATCCTACCGCGGCGGCCCTGTTCGCCGAGTTCAAGCAGCAGCGAATGCCTGACTGGGTTGATCTTTCGGACAAGCAGATCAACGACATTCTTGACTACATTTCCATTGGCGGCCCGGACATCAAGCCGGCGGACGAACTCAACGCGGCATCCGCGACGAACACAGACATAGAAAAAGGCCGGCAGTTGTTTTATGGCGAGATACGACTCAAGTATGGCGCCCAGGCATGTGCGAACTGCCACAATGTCCGTGGCGGAATGGGCGGCAACCTGGGTCCGAACCTCAACGATGCCTATTTCCGGTTCCAGGACAAAGCACTCACTTTATTCCTGAGGCAACCATGCTTTCAGTGGGACACCGGCGCCTCTCAGGACATCTACCTCGCGCCTAAAGAGTCATTCGCCATCAAGGCATTCTTGCGCAACATCGCGGTGCAGCAGCGAAACCAGGCTTCGCTCTCTTCTGGGGGGCGGGCTGGAGGAGGCAGTCAATGAAAACTGACTTTCTTTTTGCCGTTTTCCCTTACGTGGCAGTGGGACTTTTGGCTGCGGGAATCTTTGTCCGCTATCTCTTGCTGAGAAAGCAGGGCGCAGCCATGTCGGCCGAGATTTCAGAGGCCCGGGCTGTATTCGCCACAGGCAGGCTGTGGCGGGTGAGCTTGCTGCTGCTGATTGCCGGTCATCTGATTGCGGTGGTCCTGCCGGGAGCCATCCTTGCGTGGAATGGCAACCGATTCAGGCTTTATCTGCTGGAGGGTATTGCGTTCGCGATCGGCGTGGCAGCCTTAGGCGGCTGGCTTGCATTGATGTGGCAAAACCTTAAACGGCACGGCGGCTCGGTGCTCACTGAACTTTCGGACACGGCATTGCTGGCTCTCCTGTTTGTGGGCATCCTCTCCGGTCTGCTGCTCGCGGTGCTGTACCGCTGGGGTTCGTCCTGGGGAGCAATGATCCTGACTCCCTATACCGCTTCTCTGCTGCGCGGAAAACCGGCGGCCAATTTCATTCTGCAGATGCCTTTCCTCGTACGGCTGCACGTCTTCTCTTTATTTGCGGCGGTGGCGATCGTACCGGCCACCCGGCTGGGGACTGCGATTGTGGGTGCTCTGCAGGCCATCCTGACCGGGCTTGGCAAACCAATTTCTGCTGGAGGCCGCGCCAGTGAAGCGTGGCTGCGCAAGCACAACCCCGCTCCGTGGTTCTGGCCGGAGGAGGACTGATTCCATGAGGATGCAGCTCATTGTGCTTGTACTTGTTGGTCTGGGAATTGCCGGTGGGGCCGGAGCATGGCAGCTATCGCGCATGGGCATCAACCAGGGCTATTCGCCTGAACAGCCGATCGCTTTCCCTCACAAAGTTCACGCGGGAGACAATAAGATCCCCTGCCTGTACTGCCACTATGCAGCGCGCACCAGCCGTCATGCGGGCATTCCGCCCGCGAGCGTGTGCATGAACTGCCATAACATCATGGAAAAGCAGACGGTCGAAATCGAGAAGCTGAAGGAAGCTGTGCAGCAGGACCGGCCGATCCGCTGGGTGAAAATCCATAATCTTCCCGACTTTGTCTACTTCAATCACAGCCAGCATGTTCTTTCCGGGGTGCAGTGCCAAAGTTGCCACGGGCCAATCGAGAAGATGGTCCGGGTGGAGCAGTTTGCGCCTCTGACCATGGGCTGGTGCCTGCAGTGCCATCGGGAGCATGCGAAATTGCCGACCGGAGATTTTCAGCGCGCTTTGCTCAGTCTTTCTAAAAAGCCGCAGCCGGTTGCCGGATTAGATTGCACGAGCTGTCACTACTAGGGTCACGTTGCAGGGAGTAGGCGTGAAAGCAAATGCACTCACGCGCAGAAGCGGCGTGTGGTGAGGACTCCGATGATCGGGCGATCGGAAGATCAAGAGCAAGTCCCCGAACAGATTCGCACCAAACGAAGGAAGGGCAAGTGAAGAAATCGGTTGGAGGATTGCATGAATAACAAGCCGGGAATCGCGAGCTCGTGTAAGGAACTGAAGGCCCAGCTTGTCCAGATCGGGGCGCCTGCCGCTCCGGCTTATTGGAAGAGCGTCGAAGAGCTGTACAATGGCCCGCACTTCACCGGAGAATTTCCCGGCGGATTTCCTCAGGCCAATGGGACCGGCCGGGGTGAAGCCACGCGCCGCGACTTCCTGGCGATGATGGGTTTCACCTTGGCGGCGGCCGGGCTGGCTGGATGCCGCGGTCCGGTTCAGAACGCCGTTCCACTCCTGGTTGGATCGGATGACATTATTCCCGGCGTTGCCAATTATTATGCCACCACGTGCCGGGGTTGCGCCTCTTCCTGCAGCCTGCTGGTCAAACAACGGGATGGTCGGCCCATCAAAATTGAAGGCAATGCAGAGTCAGCCCTGTTTGGCAACGGAACCTGCGCCACCGGCCAGGCAACTGTGCTTTCCCTGTACGATGACGCGCGCTTCCGCAACCCGGTTTGGCACGGCCAACCGGCCACATGGGATGAGGTGGATGAGCACATCCTGGAATCTTTGCGCGAAGCCCGCACCAGCAAACGTAAAGTGGCCCTGCTCTCATCCACCATCAACAGCCCTTCAACTTTAAAAATCATTGCTGATTTCGGCAAAGAGTATCCGAACTTCAGCCACGTCAGCTATGATCCCGTATCCTTCAGCGCCATTCGCGCGGCAAATGCCGGTTCGTTTGGGCGCGCCGTGGTCCCGCACTATCTGCTCGATAAAGCGCGGGTGATCGTCGGACTGGAAGCGGACTTCCTGGGTACCTGGCTCTCGCCGGTCGAGTTCGCCCGCCAATACGCGGCGGCGCGCAAGCCGGAAGGAACTCCCTCACTCCATATTCAATTCGAATCAAGTCTTTCCGTAACCGGAAGCAACGCCGATGTGCGCGTGCCCGTTGCGCCCTCAGAGCTGGGCGGAGTGGCGCTGGCGCTGCTGCGGCGTGTTGCTGCCAAAGCCGGCGCGGCTGGAGTGCCCGATGGACCGGAACCAATCTCTGATCCTCACAAGCTGGACGCAGTAGCCGAAGAACTTTGGAAGCACCGCGGAGAATCGCTGGTGGTCAGCGGCGCCAATGATGTTTCCGTACAGACGGTAGTGAATGCTCTCAACTGGTTTCTGGGCAACATCGGGGAGACAGTCGACTTGGCGCAAGCGTCACTCCAGCGAACCGGCGACGACGCAGCCGTAGCCGAGCTTGTCGAGGCGATGAATCGCGGCGAGGTCCACACCCTCATTCTTCATGGTGTGAACCCTGCCTATGATTATCCGGATGCAAAGCGCTTTGTTCAGGGCCTGGAAAAGGTAGCCTTGTCCGTCTCGTTCTCGGACCGTCCCGACGAAACCAGTTCGCGCGTCCATGCGGTTTGTCCCGACCATCATTTCCTGGAAGCCTGGGGGGACGCCGAACCTGTGGAATCTCATTTCAGTCTGGCCCAACCGCTAATCGCTCCGCTCTTTGACACGCGCGCCTCACAGGAGAGCCTGCTGCGGTGGTCGGGAAATGCAAAACCCAACTACTACACCTACCTCCAGGCGTTCTGGCGCGAAACGCTCTTTCCGCGGCAAAAGGAACTGCAAAGTTTTCAGCCTTTCTGGGACCGGTCATTGCAGGATGGCGTTGTGGTTCTGCCCTCCGGAACCGTTGCTCATTCGTCCAGCCTCCAAGGCGATTGGAAGACGGCGGCGCACACCGTCCTGCAAGCAGATCCAAAAGGACAAGGCGCTCCTGCGGACGATCACTACGAGTTGCACTTCTACGAGAGTGTGGCGCTGCGCGACGGACGGCATGCGAACAATCCCTGGCTCCAGGAACTACCGGATCCAATCAGCAAAGTCGCCTGGGGAAACTATGCCGCCATCGCTCCGAGCCTGGCAGAAAAACTCGGCGTAAAGGAAAGCGATGTCGTGCGGCTGAAGACGGACCGAGGACAAATCGAACTTCCGGTCTTCATCCAGCCTGGACAACACGCCCGCACCATCTCCGTCGCCATTGGTTACGGTCGGACCCAGGTGGGCAAGGCCGGACAGAATGTTGGCGCCGATGTCTTCCCTCTAACATCCCTGGCCAACGGCTCCCGCAGAAATTCTGCCGCTAATGCCGCTCTCGAGAAGACCGGAAGACGCGATCCTCTGGCGGGAACGCAGTCCCATTTCTCCCTGGAAGGGCGCCCCATCGTGCTGGAGACCACACTCGCCGAACTGAAGCGGGGCAGTGGAGACGGCAAGCCGATCGAAGAGTTAGTCGAAGACGTGCCCACGTTGTGGGAAGAACGCCTCCATGGAGAACATTCCTGGGGCATGGCTATTGATATGAACGCCTGCACCGGCTGCTCCGCTTGCGTGGTCGCCTGCCAGGCGGAAAACAATGTACCGGTCGTGGGCAAGGACCAGGTGCAGCGCAGCCGCATCATGCACTGGATACGCATTGACCGTTATTACAGCGGTCCAGAAGAAAATCCGGTCAGCGTGCATCAGCCCATGATGTGCCAGCACTGCCAGAATGCGCCCTGCGAAACAGTGTGCCCGGTGGTGGCAACCACCACGAGCTCTGAAGGATTGAATCAGCAGGCCTACAACCGCTGCATCGGTACGCGTTATTGTGCCAATAACTGCCCGTACAAGGTAAGGCGTTTCAATTGGTACAACTACACGGAAAATCCGGAATACGATTTCAACATGGCGAACCCTGTAGGGCGCATGGTGCTGAATCCGGATGTGGTCGTGCGCTCGCGTGGCGTCATGGAGAAGTGCACCATGTGCGTGCAGAGAATCCAGCTCGCCAAGAACGTGGCGCTGCAGGGCAAGCGTGAGGTGGCCGAGGGCGATATTCAAACCGCCTGCCAGCAAGCATGTCCCACGCAAGCCATCATCTTTGGAGATCTCAAAGATCCGAACAGCCGGGCTTCACAGCTACGGCGCAACCAGCGTCACTATGAGGTGCTGGAAGACCTCGGAGTGCGCCCCAATGTTGGGTATCTGAAGAAGGTACGTAACCCGATCGCAAACACGTAAGGAGGTTCATGAGCACTGTCGCAGCCAACATTCATCCTGGAGAGACAGTCCCCACCCAGACGCCGCAGGTCCTTCCACCAACTCCTTTGGTGGTGGGCCGGCCTACTCTTCACCAGATCACAGAGGAGATTGCCCACCCGATGGAATCGCGTCCGGGAAAGGGCTGGTGGATCTGCTTCGCCTTTGCTCTTGCGGCGCTGCTGAACCTGGGCGGAATGATCACCTACCTGATTGCCAAGGGCATTGGAATCTGGGGAGAAAACAACAATGTAGACTGGGCGTTTGACATCACCAATTTCGTCTTCTGGGTAGGCATCGGACACGCCGGCACCCTGATCTCAGCCATCCTGCTGCTGTTCCGGCAGAAGTGGCGGACCTCCATCAACCGCTCCGCCGAAGCCATGACAATTTTTGCCGTAATGTGCGCCGGCCTGTTTCCGGCCATTCACATGGGTCGGCCCTGGGATGCGTTTTTTATCTTCCCGTATTTTCCTAATCAGCGCGGGCCGCTGTGGATCAACTTCCGTTCGCCTTTGGTGTGGGACGTTTTCGCAATCAGCACTTATCTGACTATCTCGCTGGTCTTCTGGTATCTGGGAATGATTCCCGACCTCGCCACCATGCGCGACCGGACCAAGGGCCGAATCAAGAAGCTTGTCTTCAGCATCCTGAGCGCGGGATGGAACGGATCACATCGCACCTGGGCCCGCTATGAAGTGGTGAGCCTTATCCTGGCCGGATTGGCCACTCCGCTGGTGCTCTCAGTACATTCTGTCGTCAGTATGGACTTCGCCACCTCTGTCATCCCGGGCTGGCACACCACAATTTTTCCTCCTTACTTCGTGGCCGGAGCCATCTATTCCGGCTTCGGCATGGTATTAACGCTGCTGATTCTCACGCGTCAGACCATGCACCTCCAGCGCTTTATCACCCTGGAACACCTGGACAAGATGGCCAAGGTGACCATGTTTACCGGGATGATTGTCAGTTACGCCTACATCACCGAGTTTTTCGTCGCCTGGTACGGCGGCAACATGTATGAGCAGTACCACTTTATCAATCGCGCCACTGGGCCGTATGCCTGGTGCTTCTACCTCATGGTGATCTGCAATGTGATAACGCCGCAATTGCTCTGGTCGAAGAAGGCCCGAACCAATATTCCATTTCTCTTCATTGTTTCCATTCTGATTAACATTGGGATGTGGTTCGAACGGTTCGTGATCATCGTTGTCTCGATCCACCGCGCTTTTCTGCCTTCCAGTTGGGGCATGTTCTATCCCACCATATATGACGTTGGCATCCTGGTAGGCAGCTTTGGCCTGTTTTTCACCTGCTTCCTGCTCTTTATCCGCGTGCTGCCCATGATTGCCATGTGGGAAATCAAGGGCGTAGTCGCCCATGGAGCGCACAAGATGGCGCTCACTACCGACGAGGACGACACGGAGGCCGTAAGTGCCTAATACATTTGTGATTGCCACCTTTAATAACCCTGACACACTGATGCATGCCGTGCGAGCCGTGCGCGCAGAAGATTTCCGCGTCTACGATGTCTATGCGCCCTATCCTATTCACGGACTCGACCAGGCCATGGGCATCCGGCACAGCCGCCTGCCATGGGTAACCTTCCTGGCCGGACTCTCCGCGCTCACCTTCGCCTTGACGTTTCAGTTCTACACCAACATATGGGACTGGCCTTTGAACGTTGGCGGCAAGCCGGACAACTCCACATTGGCATTTGTTCCCGTCTGCTTCGAACTGACAATTTTGATCGGGGGCCTGTCCACCGTTGCGGCGTTGTTCTTCCGCACTCGGCTGTTTCCGGGCAAGAAAGAACGAATCGCTGTGGAAGGCGTGACCGACAACAAGTTCGCTCTGGTATTGCGAAAGCGCACCGGCGATATGCGGCGCGCCATGGCAATCCTCGAAGAAGTCGGTGCGGAAAAGGTTGAGCAGAAGGAGGCGGAGTTATGAAGCATCTGATTTCGGCTGGCGCCCTGCTTCTCTCTGGCCTGGCGGTGGTGGGCTGCGGCACCGCGAGGCAACGCGCTTACGAGTATATGCCGGACATGGCGCGGGATCCGGCGTACAAAGCGTATGCTCCAAACACGGTCACCCGGGACGGCCTCACGCTGCAAAGGCCGGTAGCCGGCACCATTCCCCGGGGCTACAATCCGTTTCATTATGGTCCGGGAGAGGACGAAGCGACCCGCGCTGGGCGCGAACTGCACAATCCCTACCACCCTACAGCACAGACCCTGGATGAAGGCAAGGCGCTGTTCCAGACCTATTGCCAGGTCTGCCATGGCGATCAGGGGCACGGCGATGGCCCAATCTCAAGCAAGATACCTCCGCCGCCATCCTATGTTTCTGACCGTGTGCTCGGCTTCCCTCCGGGACGCATTTTCCACGTTATAACTCTGGGAACCGGCAAGATGCCCTCCTATGCGGCGCAGCTCAGCACGGATGAGCGCTGGAAGATTGTGACCTATGTGCACACATCCTTGCAGGGACTTGGAGATCAACAACCAGTTACAGCCGGAGGCATGAAATGAACGCCGATTCTACCTTCCAGGTTTCCTCTAGCAGCCGTATTCTGGCTGTCTGTCTGATTGCGCTGGCGGCGATCATCGTAGTTTACGGCTTGCTGGTGGACCCGGGACGCACATGGCCGAACCTGCTTTTGGACGGCTTCTATATCGCATCACTAGGCGTTTCTGCGTTGTTCTTTCTCGCCGTGCAGCGCGTAGCAGGCTCGCGCTGGTCTGCCAATCTGCGCCGGATCCCGGAAGCTTTCCTGCCCGTGATACCCATAGCGGCCGTTCTTTTGCTGCTGCTGTATTTCGGACGCCACACGCTGTTCCCGTGGATCGATCCCCACCTCTTTGATCATGCTCCGTCCAATGCCGGCAAGGTGCGCTATCTCAATCCTCCGTGGGTTTTCGCGCGCATGGTATTCACAGTTGTAGTCTGGACATTCTTTGCCTGGTTGTTCCGGCGGACGTCACTTCAGCAGGACAGCAATCCGAGCCAGAGCCTGGTTCTGCATCATCGTCTTTCCCGCTATTCTGTGCTCTTTATCCTGGCCTTCGCGCTCACCTTCACGCTTGGCGCTTATGACTGGCTGCTCTCGCTGGATCCGCAATGGTCCAGCACCATGTTCGGCTTCTATGAATTCGCCGGAACATTTGTCCAGGGAATAGCCGCCATTACGTTGGCGGTCGTCTTCCTGAAGGAGCGTGGCCCGCTCGCCAAAGTAGTTAGCCAGCACCAACTCCACGATCTGGGCAAAATGGTGTTCGCCTTCTCCATTTTCTGGGCCTACATCTGGACCTGCCAGTACCTGCTGATTTGGTACGGCAATATACCGGACGAAGTCACACACTTTGTGAAACGCACGAATGGACCCTGGCTCTACTTTTTTGCCCTGAACTTTATCCTGAACTGGCTTATTCCCTTTACCGTGCTGCTCTCGATTCGGGCCAAGTGCACGCCAAAATTGCTCAAGATCATCTGCGTGACAGTCTTGGTTGGCCATTGGCTCGATCTGTACATCCTGATCATGCCGGCCATGTGGAACAAACCCACAATCGGTTTATATGAAATCCCCATCGCCGCCGGCTACGCCGCGCTGGTTTATCTGGTGTTTACCCGTGAGGTGGCCAGGGCGCCTATTGTGCCACTGAACGATCCGGTCCTGGCGTATGAAACTGCGCAACACGCTCTTTGGCCCGAGCTTCCACATCATATTTCTCCCGGAGCAAGTCATGATTAATGGCAATGGCAACGTCCTTAAACTTATTACGTTGATGACCACCACCGTGGTTGCCGCCGCTGTGGTCTATCTGCAGCCTGACCAGAATAAGCGCAAAGACATTCCCAACCGGCTCCCTGAAGCCGCGCCGTACGTCTACGCGGAAGCCAAGGAGGCCTTTCCTCCGCCCTATCATGAGCATTGGGAGCAGGAAGACAGCCCGGGGCAGTGCCAGACCTGCCATCAGACGATCTTTGATGAATGGAACGGCTCGATGATGTCCAACTCCTGGCGTGATCCTGCTTGGCGCGCGGCTTTCCTGCTCCTGTCACGGGCCACTTCCGCCAATGGTGAGTGCGATACACCCGCACCGCCCGATGGCACCGTCAAAGCCACGCACAACCCGTTCGCCAATCAGGACTGCTCGTCCACCTTCGATCTCGGAACCCAGAAGTACACTGTGTCCCGGCCCGGTTCCCTGCTGGACTTTTTCTGCTCCCGCTGCCACATGCCCACAGATTATGTGGACAACTTTCCGCTGCGTAATGTGAAGTTCGATTCCGCAGGGAGAGAAATGGCGCCCGGCGACCCGAACTTCTTCCCGACATCAGACAATGGCACCGGCATCGCCTATGCCACGCTGGACTCGCAGTTCCGGAACACCGAATCGGGCAAGAGCGGGATCATCTGCGCCGTTTGCCATACTTACGCCGAGACCCGTGACACCCCGTTCCACAATTACGCCAAGGCTGACAGCGCCTATAAACCCGCAACCGACACCAAGCAGCGCTCGGATCTGCTTCCACCGAATGAGCAGGATACGTTCAATGTTCCCGATAAGTCCGCGCGGAATCTGGGGTACGCCATCGGGGCCGGTTCGTATCGCCTTTCGCCACACGCCATCGTCACTCCGGAGCGGTTTGGGCCGCTGGTGGCCAACCAGCCACCGACGCCGACAGACTCCTATACCAGCGGGATCTTTGGGCAGGACATTGCCTTCCAGCAGATGGATTCCAAGAAGCACAAGGGCTACCACCAGACCATGTTTGTTCGCGCGGAGATGTGCGCGGCCTGTCATGACGTAACCAACGCCCTTCCCATCAAGAACAAAATTGGAAAATGGGTAGGCGGCTTCCCCATCGAGCGCACCTACACTGAGTGGGCGAATAGCGCGTATGCAGATCGCCCCGGAAACAAGAACTTCGATCCGAACTTCAAGCGGGATTGCCAGAGCTGCCACATGCAGCAGGACTATGGACAGCCCGGCACCGCGCAGACGCTGTACAAAGACGGAAAACCGCTGCCGCCGCCGGTGGACCGCGTAGCCAACCAGGACCAGGGTGGATCACCCCATCCGTTCTTTACTCACCATTTTGTTGGCGGCAATGCGTACATACCCCATATCATCGGCAAGGACGTTGATTCCAGCGGCAACGTTGCTCCCTACCCTGAGCTTTCCGCGTTTAGCTTCTCTTCCGACGATCACAAGAGCGTCTACTCCAGAGGATTCTGGACTCACGTGGAACGGCGCGGAGCTTATTCCCAGCAGGCACGCCTGGCCTGGGACCGCTTGCGCCATGTCCTCACCATGGACGTCCAGGGACCAACCACCACCTCCGCTGGCTCGACTGTTCCTCTGGCCATCACAGTGGCCAATACTGGTAGCGGGCATGACTTCCCCACCGGCTTTCCCGAGGGCCGCACTGCGTGGCTCGTGCTCCATGCCTACGATCTTGCCAGCGGCAAAGAGCTGGCCATCCATGACAACGTATGGAACCGTACCTCCCTGGGAGTGGGAAACCTGACCACGGAAGAGATTGTGGATCCCAACTTCCCCGGCTGCAATTGGAAGATTCCTGCGGGATCCGCCGATCCATATTCCGTGCAATTCAAGGCAATTGCCACGTTGGGCGATAACTGCCCGACCCTGGATCTGCCTTACGCCACGCCCATGAATCTGGTCACCAACAACCAGGGCCTCCCCATTGATAAGGACGGCCGCGTGATTGACACGTCCAACCCAGGCATGGAAGTGTTCAAAGACAGTCACAACAATGGCGATCTCTTTGAGGGATCCTTTCTAAGAGACAGTCGCTTCAAGCCCAGAGGCCGGCGGGAATATCAGCAAAAGATTGATCGCTACTCGGTGGTAGTGCCGCCCGGCACGCAAGGACCAATCGCGGTGAGCGCGTCGGTCTATTACCAGTCCATTGAAGCCGTCGTGGCGCTCAAGTTCCTGGGAAACATGGCGGACACCAACAATAACTTTATTCTTGAGCCCTGCGTGCTTGGCGGGCTGTGTGACGGGCGTAAGCCCAGCAGCGAACCTCCGGTGGTTGAGGGAGCCCCGCCAGTGCCCATGGTAGTACGCAACTTTGTCATCCCGGTCCAGGGCGCCGCTCCGGACAAGACGCGGCCACAGGTCGCCACGTATCCCCAACAGGGGGCTAGCTCGGCTTATCAGGATACAGTGCCAAAAGTGTTTTTCTCCAGGCCCATTCGTCCGATCGATAGTCACAGCTTCACCGTAGCCGACTCTCATGGCGTTCAGCTGCCCGGTGATGTGGGGCAGATAGGCGATGGGGCATGGGGATTTTTCCCGAATCAGGTGCTGCTGAAGCCGGGGGAACGCTACACGGCAAGGCTTAAGGCTGGGGTCTGCGATTGGTCCGGCAACTGCACCGCCCAGGATGTCGTCTGGAGTTTCACCGTAAGCAAGGATGTGGAGCATGCGAGTGGCGACACGACGATTCCCATGGGCTTTCATCTTCCCAGCGCCAACGCAGGCCCATCGCCCGCTACGTCCAGAGCCTCCGTTCGCGGTAAAGAGCGCAATGGCATGGCGATGCTTTCGAAATAAAGTTCGAATCTAGCGTCCGAATTTTAGCTTGAGTCGAATGGATGAATGCTCCGCCCGCTGTGGCGGGCGGAGCGCTATCAAACGATCGCACTCACCGTGCCCTGAAACGAATCGACTTCTAAAGAACACGCTCGGCAAGAAAATCGTTCCGTCTCTAACCCGTATTTCTCACAAGGATAATAGGCAAAGGCCGCGCTCTATGGCATAACTGTTTTGACAAGAAGCAGTTAACGCCAAGGAGGAGCGACCTTTGACTATTGCAGAGTGTAATCAAACCAACTTCGG
>Ga0209168_10002134_pt1 | contig 14570 bp, 12 predicted proteins | sample Coa_R1_FD_187156 | JGI IMG/M metagenome (GOLD analysis project Ga0209168, IMG submission 187156) | Surface soil microbial communities from Centralia Pennsylvania, which are recovering from an underground coalmine fire - Coalmine... | ecosystem: Environmental > Terrestrial > Soil > Unclassified ... | reverse complement strand
CTGGACCTCCGGTTCCCCGTTCGGATTCGTCATCGGCGCGTCGCCGGAGCAGGTGATCCCGGGGTGGGACACCGGCCTGGCCGGCCAGACCGTGGGTAGCCGGGTCATGCTCGTCATCCCGCCGAAGGACGGCTACGGGACCACCGGGGCGTCTCAGGCTGGCATCACCGGCACCGACACGCTGGTGTTCGTGGTCGACATCATCGACGCGTTCAAGCCCGGCACCTAGTCCGCTTCCGGATCTCCCCGCAGCAGGCGGCTGGCGTGACGGCCAGCCGCCGCTGCCGCGAGGAAGTACGCCAGGTCGTCCGCTAGCCCGCGGCCCATCGTGGACAGCCGGGCCGGGCTGGCCCGCAGCGCCGCCTCCAGGCCGTCCACGGGTACGTTGACGACCGCGTGCCGGCCGCCCAGTTCGGCGGCCTCGGCCGCGACCCGGGCGCCGAACGGGCCGGGCAGGCCGGGGACGACCACGTCCGCCCGGGCCAGCGCCACCCGGCCGTAGGCCGTCAGGCTGTGGTGCGAGATACCCCGGTGGCGCTCGCGCGGATCGGCCTCGCTGACCCGCAGGCAGGCCACCGGACGTCCGCCCAGCGCGGCGACGGCGTTGACCGCCTCGCCCGCCGCCACGCCGGAAAACCCCCAGCGGGTCCCGGTCCCGAGGTTGCCCGGGCCCTGGGCCACCACGGCGATATCGGCCTTGACCGCGTGCCGGGCGGCGAGCAGCCCGGTATGCACGGTCACCGTCTCCAGGTCCCCGCCGAACGCCTGCCCGGTCGTGATGGTCGCCGCCAGCCAGCCCGCGTCCCTGAGCGCCGCACAGGTCCGGGAGAACCAGGCCGGCAGGGCGCCGCCGTCCTGCATCACGTAGACCACCCGGGGCGGAGCGCTGTCATCCCCGGCCCGTTCCGCATCATCGAAGACACCGGCCAGCACGGCCGGGAGAGCCGAGTGCAGGTCGGCCACCACCACCGGCATCCCGGCGATGTCGTCCGCGTCGCGGAGCAGGTCGTGGTACGCCGAGCCCGGCTCGTCGGCGCCGGCCACGGTGGCCTGCAACGGGGTATAGCGGGCCTTGACCAGGTGGCCGCCGGGCCCCGGATCGGGCGGCAGGCGGTCGGGAATCGCCACCACCAGGGCGTAGCCGCCGGTCCCGAGGCCAAGGTCGAGCGCCGTGGTGTTCAGCAGGACCCGGTCACCGGCCCGGGGGAGCCCGGTCAGGGCCGGATACGCGAGGGCCCGCACCGGCGTCCCGTCCACTGACACGTCGAGTTCGACTGCCCCGCGCCACTCCCGCCGCGTCCCGCTGACCGTGCCGTTCCGCCACGTGATCACGCCGGCAGCCTATCTAGCAAGCAGCGCAGCACTGCGTGAGAGACAATAACCTGAAGCCATCCGCAGGGGGTTTGGAGGGCCCATGTCGAAGCGCAAGACCGAGCGCCTGCTCGGCCTTGTCGTGTGCCTCCTGTCGACCAGCCGCTACCTGAGCGCGGACCAGATCCGCCAGGCGGTGCCCGGGTACCCGGAGCAGGACGAGCTGTTCAAGCGGATGTTCGAGCGAGACAAGGAGGACCTCCGCGACCTCGGCGTGCCGCTGGAGACCGGCCTCAACCACCCGTTCGACGACGATCCCGGCTACCGGATCCGGCAGCAGGCCTACGAACTGCCCGAACTGCGGCTCGAGGCGGACGAGGCGGCGGTGCTCGGCCTGGCCGCCCGGGTCTGGCAGCGGGCCGAACTGGCCGGCGCGGCCGCGGGTGCGCTGATGAAGCTGCGCGCGGCCGGCATGGATGCCGCGGACGAGCAGTCTGCCCGGCAGGCCATCGAGCCGCGGCTCGGCACCCCGGAGCCGGCCTTCGGCCCGCTCTGGGAAGCGGTCAGGGACCGTCGCCCGGTGACGTTCAGCTACCGCGCGGCAGGCCGGAGCGAACCCCAGCGCCGCGAACTCGAGCCGTGGGGCGTGGTGAACCGGCACGGCCGCTGGTACGTGGCGGGCCGGGATCGCGGCCGCGACGCCACCCGGGTGTTCCGGCTCGGCCGGATCGCCGGGCCCGTGAAGTTCTGCGGGCCGCCTGGCAGCGTGACCGTGCCGGACGGCGTCGAAGTGCGCGAGCTGGTCCGGGACTGGGACTCCGCGCCTGCGCGCGAGCACCCCGCGGTGCTGCGGGTCCGGTCCGGGACCGGCGTCGGCCTGCGCCAGCACGCGGTCTCTGTGCGCGCGGACGACACCGGCACGCCGGGCTGGGACCTGGTCACGACCCGCTTCGCGGACGTGGGATCGTTCGCTGACTACGCCGCCTCGTTCGGCCCGGACGTGGTGGTCCTCGACCCGCCCGACCTGCGCGAAGCCGTCATCGCCCGGCTGAAGGGGGTGCTCGCGTGAGCGCGGTGACCTCCACGGAACGACTGCAGCGGCTGCTGGCCTTGGTGCCGTACGTGGTCAGCAGGAAGGTGGTCGGCCTGGCCGAGACCGCCGCGGACTTCGGGGTCAGCGAGCGCGAGCTGGTCGACGACCTGAACCTGCTGTGGTGCGTCGAGCTGCGCGCGCCCGATCCCTACTGCCCGATCGACCTGTCCTACGAGGGCGGCGAGATCATGGTCAGCCAGGCCGAGTCCATGGGCCGTCCGCTCCGGCTCGCGGTAGACGAGGCGAGTGCGCTGCTCGTCGCGCTGAGGATGCTGGCCGAGCTGCCGGGTCTGGAGGACCGCTCGGCCATGTCCAGGCTGATCGCCAAGCTGGAAGCCGCGGCCGGGGAAGCCGCCTCCGCCAGTGCCCAGGTCGCGGTTCAGGTCGACCTGCAGGGCGACGGAACCGACGGCCTGGCCGCACAGATCGGCGCCGCCATCGCCGCCGGACGGCGGGTCCACCTGCGCTACTACGTGCCCGGCCGGGACGAAGCGACCGAACGCGACGTGGACCCGATGCGGTTGCTGGTGGTAGAGGGACGGCCCTACCTGGAGGGCTGGTGCCTGCGCGCCGAGGGGATGCGGCTGTTCCGGCTGGACCGGGTGCTCGCGCTGACCGTGCTCGACCAGGCGTCCGCGCCGCCGCCCGAGGCCACGCCCGTCGACGTGGACCAGGGGCTGTTCCGGCCGTCCCCCGACGACGTGCACGTCGAGCTCGAGCTGTCCGCTACGGGGCGCTGGGTAGCCGAGTACTACCCCTGCGAGTCGGTGTCGGAGCTGCCCGACGGGCGGCTCCGGATCGTGCTCAGGACCCCGGATACCGGGTGGGTACGCCGGCTGGCGCTGCGGCTCGGCGAGGACGGCCGGGTCATCGCGCCGCCCGACCTGGTTGCCGAAGTCAGGGACGCGGCCACCGCGGCCCTGGCCAACTACGTCGTGTAGGCGCCCGCCGCCCGCCGCCGGAAACTGCCTGCCGCGAGCCTGCCGTGTAGACTCGGGGCCAATAAGGACGTCTCTGGCGCTAAAGAGGACGCTCATGAACTTTGGTGACCTGTTCGACAGCCCGTGGAAGATCCTGATCGTGGCTGTGGTAATCATCGTGCTGTTCGGGTCGAAGAAGCTGCCGTACGCGGCGAAGTCCCTGGGTCAGTCCATGCGCATCTTGAAGAAGGAAGTGCAGAGCCTGCACGAAGACGAGACCATCGCGGGCATCACGGCTGAGCCGCAGCGGACTGAGCAGCCGACCTGACCTGCGGCCTGGAGGTGTTAGCGGCGGGAGGCGGCGATGGCGAAACTACCCGGTGCCATTCAGGGTGCCCGCATTGTGGGTGAGCATTTCGTGCGTTCTCAGCGGCGGGCTAATCCTGAGGGCCGGATGCCGGTGCTGGATCATATCCGGGAGCTGCGCAACCGGGTGGTGAAGATGGCGCTGGCCCTGGCGGCGGGGATGGTCGTGGGGTTCGTGTTCTTCGATCCGGTGTGGAGGGTGATCGAGCGGCCGTTGTGCGCGACGGTGGTGCGGGGGTACACGAATTGCTCGCAGCTGGGGGTCAACAAGCCGACGCTGGACGGGCCGCTGGATCCGTTTTACCTGCGGATCAAGGTGGCGTTCATCGTGGCGGTGATTTTGTCGTCGCCGGTGTGGCTGTATCAGGTGTGGGCGTTTGTCGCGCCGGGGCTGTACGCGCGGGAGAGGAAGTGGGGGTATATCTTCCTGGGGACGGCGGTGCCGTTGTTCCTGGCCGGGGTGACGCTGGCGTACTGGTCGCTGGGCCGGTCGATGCACTACCTGCTGGGGCTGACGCCGGGCGGGGTGGGGAACTTGATCCCGGTCGATACGTATATGAGTTTCGTGATGGCGATGGTGCTGGCGTTCGGGATCGCGTTTGAGCTGCCGTTGCTGATCGTGATGTTGAACCTGGCGCGGATTTTGACGCATCAGCGGTTCCGGAAGTGGCGGCGGGTGATGATCTTCGCGGTGTTCTTGATCGCGGGGATGGCTAATCCGAGCCCGGATCCGATCACGATGCTGATCTTGGGCGGGGGGTGTGCCGCGCTGGTGGAGGTGGCGGAGCTGATCGTGTGGTCCAATGACCGGCGCTGGGCCCGGCTGCATCCCGACCCCTACCCCGACCTGGACGACACCGACCTAGCCCCCATCGACCTCGACGACACCGAGGACCGCAGCAGGTTCAACTGACGGCCCGGTTCCCACCTAGGCTGTAGCCCATGACCACTCCCGCGGAACGGTACGCCGCGTCCCGCGAACGGCAGTCAGACCCGGAGTTCGCCGCCTTCCGCGGGCTCTACGACTTCGACTTCGACGACTTCCAGGTGGACGCGTGCCGCGCGCTGGGCACGGGCCACGGCGTGCTGGTCGCCGCGCCCACCGGATCGGGCAAGACCGTGGTCGGCGAGTTCGCCGTGCACCTGGCTCTGGCCCAGGGCCGCAAGTGCTTCTACACCACGCCGATCAAGGCGCTGTCCAACCAGAAGTACACCGACCTGGTCCGGCGGTACGACCACGACACGGTGGGCCTGCTCACCGGGGATAACAGCATCAACGGCGACGCTCCGGTGGTGGTGATGACCACCGAGGTGCTGCGCAACATGCTGTACACAAGCTCGCCGACGCTGGCCGGCCTGGGCTACGTTGTCCTCGACGAGGTGCACTACCTGGCCGACTCCTCACGCGGCGCGGTCTGGGAGGAGGTCATCATCCACCTGCCGGAGTCGGTGCGGGTGGCGGCCCTGTCCGCGACGGTGAGCAACGCCGAGGAGTTCGGCGAGTGGCTCGACCAGGTCCGCGGCGGGACCACGGTCATCGTGGACGAGCACCGGCCCGTGCCGCTGTGGCAGCACGTGCTGGCCGGAAACCGGCTGTACGACCTGTTCACCGACGACGACCACACCCGGGTCAACCCCGAACTGCTCCGGGTGGCCCAGCGCGACACCTGGATCGAGCGCAAAGCCCCGCCTCGCCCCGGCCGGGGCGGGCGCCGTGCCCTCGCGGGGGCCCCGGGGGGTCGTCCCCCCAGGCGAGCACCGCGGTTCCCGCTCGCCTACCGGCCCGACGTGATCTCCCGCCTGGACGCCAGCGGGCTGCTGCCCGCGATCACGTTCATCTTCAGCCGGGCCGGCTGCGACGCGGCCGTCCAGCAGTGCCTGGCCGCCGGGCTGCGGCTCACCACGCCGGAAGAGGCCGAGGTAATCCAGCAGACCGCCGAGCGCCGCACCGCGGAGATCCCGCCCGAGGACCTGATCGTGCTGGGCTACGGCGAGTGGCTCGACGGGCTGCGCCGCGGCATCGCCGCCCATCACGCCGGGATGCTGCCCGCCTTCAAGGAAGTGGTCGAGGAACTGTTCGCCGCCGGGCTGGTACGCGCGGTGTTCGCGACCGAGACCCTCGCCCTCGGCATCAACATGCCGGCCAGGACCGTGGTCATCGAGAAGCTCGACAAGTGGAACGGCGAGACCCACGCGAACCTGACCGCGGGGGAGTACACCCAGCTGACCGGGCGCGCGGGCCGGCGCAGCATCGACGTTGAAGGGCACGCGGTCGTGCTGTGGCAGCCGGGGATGGACCCCGGCGCGGTGGCCGGCCTGGCCAGCACCCGGACCTACCCGCTGAACTCCAGCTTCCGGCCCTCCTACAACATGGCCGTCAACCTGACGGGCTGGGCCGGCCGGGCCCGCGCCGCAGCCCTGCTCGAGTCCTCGTTCGCGCAGTTCCAGGCCGACCGAGGTGTCGTCGGCTTGGCCCGGCAGGTCCGCAAGAACCGCCAGACGCTGGACGACCTGGCCGCCGCCATGACCTGCGACAAGGGCGACTTCGCCGAGTACGCCCAGCTGCGCAGGACGCTGTCCTACCGCGAGGGCGACCTGTCCCGGGCCCGGGCCAGCTCCCGCCGGGCCGAGGCGGTCCGGTCGCTCGCGCTGCTGCGCCCCGGCGACATCATCCGCGTCCCCGGCGGCAGGCGCGCGGGCCTGGCCGTCGTCCTGCAGCCCGGCCTGCACCAGGGCCGCGGGGCCAGCACCGGCCGAGGCCCGGGCGGACGCAACGGCAACGGTCACCGGCCGCCCGCCGCCCAGGCCGCCGATACCGGGAACGGGCGGCCCGCCGGGCCGGGACCGCTCGTGCTCACCGAAGGACGGCAGGTCAAGCGACTGGCGGTCGCCGACTTCCCGGTGCCGCCCGAGGTGATCGACAAGATCCGGATTCCCAACTGGTTCAGCCCGCGGTCGCCGGAGCACCGCAAGGACCTCGCGGCCACCATGCGGAACAGGCTGACCGGGCGGGCCGGCTCGAGCGGGGCGGGCAAGGGCCGGGTCCGGCCCGCGGACGACGGGTACGCCGACCACGACGAGGGGCCGGAGGAGATAGCCGAGTTCCGGCGCCGCCTGCGCCGGCATCCCTGCCACGACTGCCCGGATCGCGAGGATCACGCCCGGTACGCCGAGCGCTACCTCCGGCTGGCCCGCGAGACCGAGACGCTCGAGCACCGCGTGGCCGGCCGTTCGCACGTCATCGCGCGCACCTTCGACCGGGTGTGCCGCGTCCTGGAGCGGCTCGGCTACCTGGACGGCGACACGGTCACCGCGGACGGGCGCCGCCTGGCGGGCCTGTACTCCGAGCTGGACCTGCTGGCTGCCGAATGCATGCGCCGCGGCCTGTGGGACGGCCTGTCTCCGGCCGAACTCGCCGCCTGCGTGTCGGCCCTCTCCTTCGAGTCGCGGCAGCCGGATGACACCCATCCGCCCCGCCTGCCCAAGGGCCGCGCGCCGGACGTGCTGGCCGAGATGGTCCGGACCTGGAGTGAGCTCGACCAGCTGGAGAAGGATAACGACCTGTCGTTCCTGCGCGAACCGGACTTCGGCTTCGCGTGGGCCGCCTACCGCTGGGCCCGCGGCGTCAAGCTGGAGACCGTCCTGGACGAATCACCGGACCTGACCCCCGGCGACTTCGTCCGCTCGGTCAAGCAGCTCATCGACCTCCTAGACCAGATCGCCTCCGCCGCCCCCGCTCCAGAGTCCGCCCCCGCCCCATACCGCGCTGTCTCCCCGGAGCGCGCTGCCTCCCCGGAGCCCGGCCCCGCCGCCGTACCCGTGGTCACCTACGGCCGGACGCCCCGCAGCCTGGCCGCGACCGCCCGGACCGCGATCGACGCGATGCGCCGCGGCGTTATCGCCTACTCCGCCGTCGCCGACTAGCTGCTTCGATCAGCATTGATCAACGTCGCCTATCGGTTTACCGATGGATTGGCATTGGTGTTAATACACCGATGGTGGCTAACCTGGGATCCTCACCAGGGAGGTGTCATGTCACTGACCAGCACGGATATTGCCGTCGCGGGCCCGGCGCAGCCGACCGGGACGTGTCCGGACGCCCTCGTGCGGGCGGTCCGCGCCGAAGTAGGCCTGGCCCTGGGCTGGCAGAAGACCGCCGATCGCGTCGCGTGTGCCCTGCGCGCCAACCTTCCCGACCCGGCGGATCTGCTCCCCGCCCGCCTGCGCCAGGGCGATCCGTCCTGCTATCAAAGCCACCTGCTCCACAGCGAGCCCGACGGCTCGTTCTCGATCGCGGCCATGGTCTGGCTCCCCGGGCAGGAGACGGTCATCCATGACCATGTGGCCTGGTGCGTTACCGGCGTCCTGCAGGGTCGTGAGTACGAGGAGATCTTCGCCCTCACCGGTGACGGCCAAGCGCTCCGGCTCGCCGCCCGCAACGTAAACCCGACCGGTTCAGTGAGCGGCTTCGCCCCGCCCGGCGACATCCACCGGGTCCGCAACACCGGAGACACCGTAGCCGTCTCCATGCACATCTACGGCGCCGACATCTCCCGCCTCGGCAACAGCATCCGCCGCGAATACACCCTCGCGATCCGCTCCTAACCCGCCACCCGTACGGCTCCGTTCCGCACCCCCAGTGGAGTGCGCGGAGAGCACGGATGCCGCGTGGCGGTAACTACGTCGTTGTGGCAACGATGTAGTCCGGTGTGCGTCGTTGCGGCAACGATGTCGTTGTTTGCTGCCCAGAGGCCCAGTCAGATTGTGACCAGAGCAGCAGGCGGGGCAGGAGTGTCCGGAGAGATCTGATGCTCCTCCTCAAGGGGAGCCACACCTTGCGGCAATCACGTCGTCCGGGCACGATGCCGCTCGGCTCGATCACTGCGGTCAGCGCTACGAGATCAGAATGGGATTTCAGTCACGCTGGTACCGCCAGCACCGCAGCCCGCGTGCCCGGACTTGCCCTAACCAGGTGAAAGCCCAGGGCCCTAACCAGGTGAAGCCCAGGCCCTAACCAGGTGAAACCCCAGGTTCACTTGGCCCTAACCAGGTGAAAGCCCGGTTTCACCTGGTTCAGCGCCGGGCTGACCCTCCAGACACCTGCCAAGCACGCGCCACGGCCCGTTAAGCCCAGAAAAGATCTTGAGCGCAGACCTTGCCTTCCGATCGATACCGATATATCGTTAACCTAACGACAAGGATCGAGAAGCGATCTAGAGACTTTCAAGGAGTATCACAATGCATAACGAAGAATGGGGAGATCCCCGAGAAGGACACCGCGGGCACGCGCGAGGGCGCGCCCGGATGCGCGGCGGCCCGATGCCGTGGGGCCCTGGGCCGTTCCCGTTCGAGGGACGCGGCGGGCCGTTCGGGCCGCCAAGGTTCCGTGGCCCTGGCGGCCGCGGGCCGCGCGTGCGGCGCGGTGACGTCCGCGCCGCGATCCTCGACCTGCTGAGCGAGGGCGAGGCGTGGAACGGCTACCAGATCATCCAGGAGATCGGCGAGCGCACGCAGGGCGTGTGGCGGCCGAGTGCGGGGTCGGTGTACCCGGCGCTGCAGCAACTGGAGGACGAGGGCCTGATCACCGCGGCCGGTGAAGACCGGCGGCGGAACTACACGCTGACCGACGAGGGCCGGGCCTACGTCCAGGCCCACGCCGATGAGCTCAAGGCGGCCTGGGACGCCGTGACCGGCAGCGTCGACGACGCCGCGGTCCAGCTGCACAATCTGGCCCGCAACGTGGCCATGGCCACCGTGCAGGTGGCCCAGGCCGGCACGCCGGTCCAGGTCCAGCAGGCCAGTAAGGTTCTGGCCGAAACCCGCAAGGCCCTGTACCGTATCCTCGCCGCAGACGACGGGGACACGGAACAGGACGCGTAGGTGTGACGAAGGCAATCGAGGTCAGCGCGCTGACCAAGAAGTACGGCGAGATCGATGCCGTCCGCGGCATCGACTTCGAGGTCGCCGCCGGGGAGACCTTCGGGTTTCTCGGCCCGAACGGTGCCGGCAAGTCCACCACGATCAAGATCCTGTGCACCCTGGCGGATCCCACCTCGGGTTCCGCCAGGGTGGCAGGCCACGACGTGGTAAGGGAACGCGACACCGTACGCCGCAACATCGGGCTGGTATTCCAGGACACGACCCTGGACAACTACCTGACGGGGGAGCAGAACCTGCGTTTCCACGCCGACCTGTACGGGGTGCCGAAGGCCGCCTTCCACGCCAGGCTGCGCCAGGTGCTGGAGATGGTCGGCCTGTGGGACCGGCGCGGCAACGTGGTATCCACCTACTCCGGCGGGATGCAACGGCGGCTGGAGATCGCCCGCGGCCTGCTGCACGCGCCGCGGGTGCTGTTCCTCGACGAGCCCACGGTAGGCCTGGACCCGCAGACCAGGGTGTCGATCTGGGAGTACATCAACGACCTGAAGCAGCGTGAGGACATCACGATCTTCCTCACCACGCACTACATGGACGAGGCCGAGAACTGCGACCGGATCGCCATCATCGACCACGGCCAGATCGTCGCGATCGACACGCCGGAGGCGCTGAAGGCCTCCATCGGTAAGGACCGGGTGCAGATCAGCACGGCCGACGACCAGGCGGCGATCAAGGCGCTGGACGAGGTGTTCGGCATCGAGGCGGGCGTGCACGAGAACCTGGTGACGTTCTCCGTCGAATCCGGCGAGCATTTCGTGCCCCAGCTGTTCGCGCGCCTGCCCATGGCCATCCGGTCGGTGAGCGTGTCCCGGCCCTCGCTGGACGACGTGTTCATGTCGTACACGGGCAAGACGATCCGTGACGCCGAGGCCTCGATCGGCGACCGCAACCGCCGGATCGCCACCCGGTTCGGCCGAAGATAGGCAGGGAGGTACGCAGATGGCGACCACAGACATCGCGACCGCCGATGACGAACTGGCCCTGACCGAGGCGATCAGGGTCGCGGTACCCGAGCGCAGCGTGCGGCACGACCTGCGCGCGGTGAGCATCGTCTGGCGCCGCGAGCTGATCAGGTTCCGCAGTGACCGGCTGCGGGCCGTCACGGCCCTGGTGCAGCCGGTCCTGTTCCTGTTCGTGCTCGGCACCGGCCTGTCGCGGCTCGCCTCCCGCGGGCTGCCCGCCGGGGTGGACTTCAGGACGTTCATCTACCCGGGCGTGCTGGCCATGTCGGTCCTGTTCACCTCGATCTTCTCGGCCGCCTCGATCGTGTGGGACCGGGAGTTCGGCTTCCTCCGCGAGATGCTGGTCGCGCCGGTGCGGCGGTGGGCCATCGTGGTCGGCAAGATCCTGGGCGGTGCCACGGTGGCCACCTTCCAGGGCGTCATCTTCCTGGCCCTGGCCGGTGTCGCCCACGTGCCCTACAATCCGGTTCTCCTGCTGACCCTGGTCGGAGAACTGCTGCTGCTGTCGTTCACGCTAACCGCGTTCGGCGTCATGATGGCCGCCCGGATTAAGCAGATACAGGCGTTCATGGCGCTCACCCAGATGGTGGTGTTGCCATTGTTCTTCCTGTCCGGCGCGCTCTACCCGCTGAACGGCCTGCCCGCCTGGCTGACCGTCCTCACCCGTATCGACCCGATCACCTACATCGTGGATCCCATGCGCCACGCGGTCTTCGATCATCTGTCGGTCAGCCCGGTGGCCGTGCAGGCGCTGAGCCCCGGCATCACGTGGTTCGGCTGGGTTGTCCCACTGGGACTATCCCTGGCCATGGTCGCGGTCATGGGAACCGGGATGCTCGCTATCGCCATAGCCGAGTTCCGCAAGACCGAATAACGAGTGCCGCCCACAATGTGGCATTACCCCCGGCCCATTAGTAAGCGCCTGCTGATCATTTCCCCGAATTTGGCTTAGCCAATAACGAAAAACGCCTCAGGAATCCCTAAGAATCCCCGCTCAAAGGCGTCTGCTGATTGCCGGGAGTAACCACTGCATACAAAATGCATTCAGAGCCGCCCCAGAACCCGAACGATCGCGGGCGCCGTCGCGAGCCCCGAGCCGGCCCCGCCACCCCAAGCCAAACTTGGCCAACCAACCCCCGTTGCGAATTAACTGCGACGCAGCCCAACCAGCCACATCTCAACTCCACCAAAATGCACGTGCACCAAAGTCAAGACCGGAAGCCCATCCAGAAGCACCACGGAAGCCCCCCAGAAGAAGGCCTCCGACCGCACCACGTCCGACAGCGCGCCACACGGGGGGTCGTCCCCCCGGAATAGCACTGCGAGCCAAAGGTGAGGGCGCTAAAGCGCCCGAACATAGGGCGACGCCGGGTGGCTACGGGGGCAAACCACCCGGCGTCGCGATCATCGGCGTTCCGACGGGGGCCCGGAACGCCGGCAGCGGCGCTCCGACGGGGGACCAGAGCACCGATATGAATGCTACACGGAAACACCCCCCAGTGTGTCAAGACCCAATTACAACCAGATCTCGGGAGGAGGCTGAGCAGCGGAATCAGTTGTCGCCGCTACCAGGCCTTGCGGGCCGATGGCCGTTTTCTGCGGAGGGGCCCGCCGGATCACGTGTCGCGGGCAGGTGGGGCTGGTACTCCATGAAGCCGCGGGTGTTGCTCGGCTCCCGGCCGCCGTTGGCGAAGACCACGGCGAAATAGGGAATGAAGATAGCGCCGACGGCGGGTATGACGGTGAGCCAGCCCAGGTGATTGACGAACATAACCACGGCGATTACGAAGCAGACGGCCCGGATGCCCATCATCAGCAGGTACCGGCGCTGCCTGAAGTTGATGTCGTCGGACAGCGAGCGCCGTGCCTGCGTGACCAGGTGCACCTGCGGCTGTCCGCGGCCAGCGTGACCCGACTTCATCCCTCCACGGTATGCCTCGCCGCCCGGTGCCGCGAGCCCGCCCTGGCCCTAACTGGCCTGGCTCACCGAGGACATGTTGAAGCCCTCGACCCGCACCGGCGGCATCGCGGCGCGGTTGAAGTAGTCACCCCACTCGCGTGGCAGGGTCGGCACGGTGGCGCCGACCTCGAGCAGCCGCCCGAGCATGCCCACCGGCGACTCGTTGAACCTGAAGTTGTTCACCGCGCCGACCACCTCGCCGTTCTCCACCAGGTACACACCGTCCCTGGTGAGCCCGGTGAGCAGCAGGACCTGCGGGTCGACCTCGCGGATGTACCACAGGCAGGTCAGCAGGAGCGCGCGGCCCGTGGACGCGATCATCTCCTCCAGGGCCGGCGCGGCGGGGCCGGAAGCGGGCCCGGCGGTGGCGAAGGTCAGGTTGTCGATGGCGGGCGTGTACGGCAGCCCGGCCAGCGCCGCGGAGTGCCGTGAGGAGTGCAGGGCGGCCAGCGTGCCGTCCTGGATCCAGGCGGTCGGGTTCAGCGCGAGCCCGTTGTCGAAGACCGAGGAGTCGGAGCCGGACGCGTGCGCGATCACGAACGGCGCGCAGCCGAGCCCGGCCGCCCGCGGGTCACTGGACAGCGTGACCGGCTGCGTGGTCAACGGCTCGCCGACCCGGGTCCCGCCGCCGGCCTTGCTGAACACCGTCCGCCCGTCCGCGGCGTCCTTGGCCCCGGCCGACCAGTACAGGTAGATCAGCAGGTCGGAGACGGCGGTCGGCGGCAGCAACGTCTCGTACCGCCCGGCCGGCAGCGAGATCGACCGCTTGGCCCAGTCCAGCCGCTCACCGAGCACGGCATCCAGGCCGGCGATGTCCACGTCGGTGAAGTCGCGGGTGGCCGCGCCGGTCCAGGCCGACCGGGTCAGGTCGGCGGATTTGGCGTTCAGCTCGACCCGCCCGGTCGGCTGGTCGAACCGCCGCCGCAGCCCGCGCGAGGTACCCAGGAACGTGCTGACCAGATCATGCTCGGCGAAGCCGTACAGCTTGCGGTCCGCGGCCTGGGCCTGGCGCAGCGTCTCGCCGAGGGCGGCCGCGAAGTCGCGCAGCACGGCGATCTCGGTCCGGCCAGGCGGGGAGTCCCAGCCTGGTTCGTCATTATTTCTTCCGAACGGACCGGCCTCATCGCCTCCGGTCACCTGCGCGGCATCCTCGGCGGGCGTCGCCTGCGCGGCGGCGTGCTCCGCCTCGCGCACCACGTCCTCGACCTGGTCGGGGCCGATCCCGGCCCGGGAGATGATGCCGGCCGCGGCTCCCTCGGCGCGGCGGTCGATGGCGATGACGGTGAGCTGGCGTGAACTGGACACGCCGTTGGTGGTGAGGGTGTTGCCCGCCCAGCGCAGGTTGGCGCTTGAGGTCTCCTCGGCGATCACCACGCAGTCGTCGGACCGGCTCGCGGACAGGGCCCGCTCGACGGCCTCCTGCGGCGAGAACAGGTTCACTGGCCCTCCTCGACCGTGTTGAGGATCCGTATCCCGCGCAGCAGCGCGGACGGGCAGCCGTGGCTGACCGGCGCGACCTGGCCTGGCTGGCCCTTGCCGCAGTTGAACGCACCGCCGAGCACGTACGTCTGGGGACCGCCCACGGCCTCCATGGCGCCCCAGAAGTCGGTGGTGGTGGCCTGATACGCCACGTCGCGCAGCTGCCCGGCCAGCTTGCCGTTCTTGATCTTGAAGAACCGCTGGCCGGTGAACTGGAAGTTGTACCGCTGCATGTCGATCGACCAGCTCTTGTCGCCGAGGATGTAGATGCCCTCCTCGACGCCGGAGATCAGGTCCTCGGTCGAGGGGCCGCCCGCCGGGGCGGGCCGCAGCGACACGTTCGCCATCCGCTGCATCGGGATGTGGTTCGGGCCGTCGGAGAAGGCGCAGCCGTTGGACCGCCCGAAGCCCTGGCTGCGCGCCATCCGCCGGTCAAGCTGGTAGCCGGTCAGGATGCCGCCGGTGATCAGGTCCCAGGACTGCCCGGCCACGCCCTCGTCGTCGTAGCCGACCGTGGCCAGACCGTGGTCGACGGTGCGGTC
>Ga0209168_10002133_pt1 | contig 14575 bp, 12 predicted proteins | sample Coa_R1_FD_187156 | JGI IMG/M metagenome (GOLD analysis project Ga0209168, IMG submission 187156) | Surface soil microbial communities from Centralia Pennsylvania, which are recovering from an underground coalmine fire - Coalmine... | ecosystem: Environmental > Terrestrial > Soil > Unclassified ... | reverse complement strand
CTCGAAGCCGGGGCCCGCGTGCGCATCGTGGCCTCGTCGCCCAGCGCCGGCGTGCGGGACCTGGCCGGTGTGCGCTGCATCGTCGAGGCGCGTGCGTTCGCGCCGGCCGATCTTTCGCCTAACGAGGCGCCCGGCCGCACGACGATCGTCATCGCGGCCACCGACCGCGCCGAGGTGAACGCCCGTGTGGTGGAGGCGGCGCGTGCGTTAGGCGCGCTCGTCAACGTGGCCGACGACCCCGGTGCCGGCACGTTCGTCACGCTCGCCACGCACCGCGCGGGCGACCTGGTGGTGGCGGTGACGGCGGGCGGCGTGCCGGGCGTGGCGGCCCGGGTACGCGACGCGATCGGCGTGCGGTTCGACGCGCGATACGCAAAGGCCGTGTCCGCGCTCGCGCAATTGCGCCGCCGGCTGCTCGACGCGGGATCGCGCGACGAGTGGCGCCAAGCGTCCGCCTCGCTCGTCGGCGACGCGTTCTGCGAGGCCGTGGAAAACGGCACGCTCATGCAGGAGGTGGCGGCGTGGCACTGATCGTCGCCGGGCTGAGCCATCACACCGCACCGATCGAGGTGCGCGAGCGGGTGGCCGTCGCCGCGCACGAAACGCCGCACGTGCTCGAGGAGCTCGCGCACGCGACGTCAGCGTCCGAGCTGGCGCTGCTCTCGACGTGCAATCGCACGGAAGTCTACGTGGTCGAGGGAGAGGGAGCCGCGGCGCCCGGCATCTGGGCGCAGTTGTCGCGTCGGTTAGGCGGAGACGCCGACGCCGCGGCATACGGCTACGTCCGCCGCGATCGCGAGGCGGCGGCGCACCTCTATCGCGTCGCGTCCGGCCTCGACTCCATGATCCTGGGCGAAGCGCAGATTCACGGACAGGTGCGCGACGCGTGGGAGGCCAGCCGCAGCACGTCGGGCGCGATTCTCAACCGCCTCTTTCAATCGTCGCTGCTCGTCGCGTCGCGTGTGCGCACTGAGACAGCCGTTGGCCGGGGCGCCGCGTCGGTCAGCTCGGCCGCGGTACAGCTGGCCAAGAAAATCTTCGGCTCGCTCACCGGGCGCCGCGCCATGGTGCTCGGCGCGGGCGACATGGCGGATCTCGCGCTCGAGTGTCTCGTCAGCGAGGGCGTGCGCACGGCGATCGTTGCGAACCGGACGTACGAGCGCGCCGTCGCCCTCGCCGAGCGCCACGGCGCCGAGGCGCTGCGCTACGACGAGTGTTGGGCGGGGCTCGCCGATGTCGATCTGGTGCTGTGCTCTACCGCGGCGCCGCACCCCATCGTTGCCCGCGCGCAAGTGGAACCGGCGATGCGCCAGCGCGGCGACCGACCGCTCTGCATTCTCGACATCGCGCTGCCGCGCGACGTCGCGGCCGATGTCGGCACGCTCGACAACGTGTTCCTCTACGACCTCGACGATCTGCGCTCGGTGGTCGCGACGAACCTCGAGCGCCGGCGCCAGGAGTTGCCGAGCGCCGAGTCGGTGATTGCGGAGGAGGTGGAGTTGTTCTGGCAATGGGTGGCCGGCTTGGCGGCCGTGCCCGTGCTCCGCACGTTCCGCTCGCAGATGAACGCCGTGCGCGAAGACGAGCTGGCCCGCACCATGAAAAAGCTCGCACACCTGGCGCCCGATGATCGCGCGGCGGTCGACCTTTTTTCCCGAGCCCTGATGAACAAATTCTTGCACGAGCCGAGCGTGCGGTTGCGCGCGGCATCGGCGAACGGACACGGTCTGGCGATCGTGGATGCGCTCCGGTACCTGTTTGCGCTCGAGCCCGCGGACGACGACGCGCAGCCGGACGATGTGCCTAACTCAGAGAGCCGCTGATGGGGCGGCGCGTCCTCATTACGGGCGGCGCGGGGTTCATCGGATCCCACGTCGCGCAGGCGTTCGTGGCCGCCGGCGATGACGTCACCGTTCTCGACAATCTTTCGACGGGCAAGCGGGACCAGGTTCCGCGCGAAGCCACGTTCCATCACCTCGACATCACGTCGCCCGACGCCGCACGCCTCGTGCGAGACGGCCGCTTCGATGTCATCTGCCACCTCGCGGCGCAGATCGACGTGCGCAAGAGCGTGGCCGACCCGGCGGCCGATGCCCAACTGAACATCGGCGGCTCGCTCAATCTGCTCGAGGCGGTGCGCGCATCGGGCAATGGCACGCGCCCGAACACGCGTTTCGTGTTCTCGTCGACGGGCGGGGCAGTGTACGGCGATCTCGTGGAACCGCCGACATCCGAGACGTCGCCGAAAGACCCGCAGTCGCCCTACGGTACGGCGAAGCTGAGCGTCGAGTACTACATGGGTTACTTTGCGCGTGTGCACGGGCTGGACACGGTCGCGCTGCGCTACTCGAACGTGTACGGTCCGCGGCAAGATCCGCACGGCGAAGCCGGCGTCGTGGCGATTTTCTGCGACCGCCTGATCGACGGCGCGCCGCTCACCATTTTCGGCGACGGCAAGCAAACGCGGGACTATGTGTACGCCGGCGACGTGGCGCGCGCGAACGTGCTCGCGGCGTCCGCGACGCTCCCGCCGGTTTCATCGCTGGACAGCCGCGCGTTCAACATCGGCACGTCCGTCGAGACCGATGTGGTCGAGCTGGCGGCGACACTCAAGACGCTGTCCGGCGGATCGAGTCCGGTGCAGCACGCGCCGGCGCGCCCGGGCGAGCAGCTGCGCTCGGCGATCGCGTTCGACAAGGCAGCGCGCATTCTCGGCTGGCGGCCCGCCGTCGCGTTAGGCGACGGGCTGCATCAAACCTACGACTGGTTCAAGCAACGACGCGCGGAGGCACGCTCGTGATCGGTCCCGTTCCCCTGGTCGCACAGATCGGTGGCGCCATCCCCACGGCGCCCATCGACATGATCACGCACGCGTCCCTCGTGACGCAAATCGTGTTGGGCGTGCTCGTGGTCCTGTCGCTCGTGAGTTGGGCGATCATGCTGGCCAAATGGTGGGAGTTTCGTCGCACCGACCGCGTTGGGCGCACGTTCACGCGCGAGTTCGCGCGCGCGCCGGCGCTCGACACCGCCACGGGGATCGTGCGGCGCAGCCCGGCCAGTCCGTTCACGCGCGTGTTCTCGCGCGCCGTCAACTTCTTCGCCGAGATGAAGCCGGGCGCGCTGCGCGATGCGACCAGCTCGCCGCTCTCGGGCTCGCAGGTGGAAGCCCTGCGGCTGGTGCTCGATTCCGAGACGTCCGAAGAGCGCGACCGATTGTCGCACTTCATCCCCTGGCTGGCGACCATCGGCTCGGTGAGCCCGCTCATCGGCCTCTTCGGCACTGTGTTAGGCGTGATCGACGCGTTCATGGGCATCGCGACCAAGGGGTCGGGCAATTTGAGCGCCGTCGCGCCGGGCGTCGCCGAAGCCCTCACCGCCACCGCGGCGGCGCTCGCCGTCGCCATTCCCGCGGTGTTCGGGTACAACATTTTTGCCGCGCGGTTGAATCGGCTGGAGAACGAGCTCGAGGGCTTCGGCACGGAGATCATCGCCATGATGGTACGCGAGGGCCGGATCTAGATGTCGCGCCGCACGCGCGGGAAAGGCCTGGCGCTCAACGCGGACATCAACGTCGTGAGCCTCATCGACGTGATGATGCTCCTCATGGTGATCTTCATGATCACTGCGCCCATGATGCAGGGCGGCGTCGACATCGCGCTGCCGGTCGCGGAAGCACGGCCGCTCGAGGCACGGTCGAGCCTCGTCGTATCAATTGACCATGCGGGTCAGATCTACGTCGATGAGGACAAATTCACGTACGCGGAGTTCCGCTCAACGTTCAAAGCGCTGGCATCGCGGCGCGGACGCAACGGGATCTATCTGCGCGCCGACCGCGGAGTGCCGTACGGTACGGTCGTGCAAGTGCTGGCCGTGATGCGCGGTGCCGGCGTGGGCGACGTCGGTCTCGTCGCCCAACCGGAGGACATCACGAAGTGAGCGTGGCCGCGCGCAGCGAACCCAGGGGCGCCCGACTCGGCGGTCCGTTAGGCATGTCGGTCGCTCTGCACCTCGCGGTGGTGGCGGCGTTTGTCCTCGTCCATCCCACGGCGTCGCACGTGCTGCCGCCGATGTACCGCGTCAACATCGTGGCTGCACCGCCCGGCCCGCGCGCCGCCGGCGTGGTCACCCCGGCGCCGCCGAGCACGGCACCCACGGAAAAAGCACCGCCCGTGCCTAAACGAGCGGAGCAGATCCAGAAGGCGATGCCCATGCCCGCCAAGACCAAGGCGCCGCCGGCGCGCAAGAAGACGCCGCCCGCGACGCCCACGCCCGACGTCGCACCCGCCAAACCGACGACGCCTCCGCCAAAGGCAGGCGGCGGACCAGAGGGTGGACGCGGAACCGACGTCGCGAGCGTGAGCACCGAAGGCGTCGAGTTTCCGTATCCAGGCTATCTCGAAAACATTGTGCGCCAAATTGCGCTGCGCTTCCACCCACCCGGGAACTCCAGCAACACCGCCGAGGTAATGTTCCTCATTCGCCGCGATGGATCGGTGTCGGACTTCCGATTCGTAACGCGCTCGGGGAATTTCGCCTTCGACCTCGAGTGCCAGGGCGCGGTCGATCAGGCGGCGCAAGTGAAAGCGTTCGGTCCGCTCCCATCCGGCTTCGCCGACGATGTGCTGCCGGTCATCTTCAGCTTCGATCCACGGGTGCTCCACTAGATGCATCTGACGCAGCGACTCATCACGTGCGCCGCACTGGCGGCGTGCCTCGGCATTCCCGCGCGCGCGACGGCGCAGCAGCAGGACACGACACGCGGCGTTCGCATCGGCCTCACGTACCAACCGGGTACCAAACCGGGTGTGGTGGTGTTTCCCGTGAACGGACCTGGGGGCGACTCTCTCCAGGCGATCGTGCAACGCGATTTCGACTACGGCGATCGCATCGAAGTGATTGGAGGCGACGCGATCCAAGAGACCGCGAAGCAGCAAGCCGCGAAGAACACGATCGATTTCACCGTGTGGAAATCCCTGAGCGCGGCGGCGGTTGTGCAGATCTCCGTCATGGGGAGCACCGCGCACGTGAACGTGTACGATGTGGCGGCGAAGAAGGTGGCGGCCTCGCATGACGTACAGCTATCCGGCTCGCAGCCCGGCGAGGATTGGCGCATGAGCGTGCACGCCATGGCGGACCAGATCGAGCAGTGGATCACCGGCGTGCACGGCATTGCGGCCACGCGCATCCTGTACGTGCGCGGCAATCGTATTTACGTTATAGACTCCGACGGGTACGGCGAGCATCCCGTGAGCGAGCCGGGAACCGTGTTGGCTCCGGCTTGGTCACCCGACGGACGCACCATCGCGTTCAGCGAGTTGGTGAAGGGCGGTTGGAACATCGTCATTCGCGATCTCGCGACGGGCCGCGAGCACAGCGTGACGGCGACGCCCGGCGGACTGAACATCACGCCGGCGTTCTCGCCCGACGGGCGATCGCTGTGCTACGCGCACGGCGAGGAGAACGGGACCGATCTCTACATGGTGAGCGCGTCGGGCACCGGTGCCGCGCGGCGCGTCACGGTTGGGCGGGGGACCGACAACGTGTCGCCGACGTTCAGCCCCGACGGCGCGCGGCTGGCGTTCACGTCGGGGCGCGCTGGACATCCCGAGGTGTATACGTCCGACGCGGACGGGTCTAACGTAGCATTGTTGACGCCGTTCAACTTCGGCGACCAGAACTATCGCAGCAATCCCGACTGGTCTCCCGACGGGCGGCTGATCGCGTTCCAATCGCAGCTCGATGGCCGCTTTCAGATCATGACCATTACGTTGCGGGACCAGACGGTAAAGCAGTTGACGAGCGAGGGGATCAACGAGGATCCCACGTGGGCGCCGGACGGGCGCCATCTCGCCTTCACGTCGTCGCGCACCGGCGTGAAAGAGATTTTCGTACTCGACGCCGAGTCCGGGCGCGCGCGGCAGTTGACACACGATCCGGGCGCGCGGCTCGCCGCCTGGTCGCACTCGACGGGCGCACCGTAGTTCGTTCGCTCTACTGGACCACAACTCACCGGGGGATTCCTCATGACTGGTAAGACCCGCCTCCTGCCGTTCCTGCTCCTTGCCGTGTCCGCGGCGGTGGCCTGCTCGCACAAGCCGCCTGCAACGACGCCGACGCCGACGGGCCCCAATCAGGACAGCATCAACGCGGAGAACGCACGCCGCGATTCGATTGCACGGGCGGAGGCGGCGCGGCGCGACTCGATCGCGCGGGCGCAAGCGGATGCGGACAAGATGCGCTCGGCGCGCGATGCGGCCACGAAGGCGCTCACGCAGGTGATCTACTTCGACTTCGACAGCGACGCTCTCAAGGATGACGCCCGGTCGACGCTCGATGCCAAGATCACGATTCTGAACGCGAGCCCGGACGTCAAACTCAGGGTGGCCGGCAACACCGACGAACGCGGCTCCGACGAATACAATCTTGCGTTAGGCCAACGCCGCGCGGCAGCCGCGAAGCGCTACCTCACCGACCACGGCATCGCGGGCGACCGGATCGACATCATCAGCTACGGCGAAGAGCGGCCGGTCGCGACGGGCCACGACGAGTCCGCATGGTCGCAGAACCGGCGCGATGAGTTCGAGATCACGGCCGGCGCCGACCAGATCAAGGGAGCCCCATGAAGACCGTCCTCCGGCGTCTCGCTCCGGTCGCGCTCGTCGCGACCGGGGCGTGCTTCGCCACCAGCAACGACGTGAAGATGCTGCAGCTCCAGCTCGACTCGCTGCGCACCGCCACCGTTCGCTCGGACTCGGTGCGCGCCGCCCAACTGGGCCAGGTGGTCGCGACGCTGGGCCTGGTGCGCGACTCGTTAGGCACGGTGAGCGGGCACGTCGTCAAGATGCAGGGCGACATGCGGGGCGATCTGCACGACGTGAACGAGCAGCTGCTCCAGATCCAGCAGCTGACCGGACAGAGCCAGAACCGCCTGCAGGAGCTCCGTGCGTCGATCGAGCAGCGCAACCAGGACATGGGCGAAGGCGCGGCGCCGGCGCCGACGAACCCCGGGACGAAGGGCGCAACCACCGCGCCGGGCACGCCGCCGGCGCCGGGCGCGCCGGGGTCCAACGAGCCCGGGCCCAACCAGCTCTACCAGTTAGGCATGGAACAGCTGCAGCGCGGCAGCCCGAGCACTGCGGTGCAGGCGTTCCAGAAGCTGCTCCAGGACTATCCGACGGCCGACATCTCGCCCGAAGCGCAGTTCTACCTCGGCGAAGCGTATCGCGCCCAGGGCAACGCGGCGGCCGCCGACAGCGCGTATTCTATGGTCGTCCAGAAGTATCCGAAGTCGCCGCACGCGCCGACGGCGCTATACAAGCGCGCGCTCTACCTGGAGCAGCAGGGGAACGCGACGGCCGCGCGGGCGCTGCTCAACCAGCTCATCTCCACCTACCCGCAGTCGGATGAAGCCGCGTTGGCGCGCGATCATCTGCGCGAGCTGAAGTGAGCGCGGAGCAGACGGCGCGGTGGATCAACGCTTGGAGCACGAGACCAGCGGCGAGATGCCGTTCCTCGACCACCTCGAGGAACTGCGCTGGCGCATCATCTGGTCGCTGGCGGCGCTCGTCGTAGGCGTCGGCCTCGCGTTCGTCCTGCTCATGAAAATCGACGTGATCGGGCTCCTCGAGGGCCCGATCAAGCCGTACCTGCACGGGCGCAAGCTCGTGTACACGCACCCGGGCGACCCGTTCACGATCGTGCTCAACGCGTCGATCGTGCTGGGCATCGTGCTCGCGCTGCCGGTGATCATTTACCAGATCTGGGCGTTCGTGGCGCCGGCGCTGTACAAGCACGAGAAGAAAGTCGTGATCCCCGTGTTCGCCTTCGCGACGCTCTTGTTTCTCTCGGGCGTGTGCCTGTCGTTCTTCGTCGTACTGCCGCTCGCGGTCGAATGGCTGATGAGCTTCCAGACGCAGGCGCTGGAGCCGATGATCACGGCCACCGAGTACTTCGGGTTCGCGACCAGCATGGCGCTCGCGTTCGGATTGTGCTTCGAGCTGCCCATCGTCATCCTGGCGCTGGCAGCGTTAGGCATCGTGACGCCGCAGTTCCTGAACAAATACCGGCGCCACGCGATCGTGATCTGCGTCATCATCGGCGCCTTCCTCACGCCGGGCGACCTGGTCTGGACGACGATCGCGATGGCGGTGCCGTTGTACCTGTTGTACGAGGTGAGCGTCGTCCTCACGTACGGAGTGCACCGGCGGCGCCTGCGCCGCCAAGCCGCGCGAGACGCACAGACGGGTGAGGTGGAGGGCGCGGGCCGGCGCGGAGCGACGGCGTGATCCGGCGCGTCCTCGCGGCCGCGGCCGTGTTCGCGCTGCCGTTAGGCCGCGTGGCGGCCGCGCAGGGAGTGCCCACGAACCCGCCGCCCACGCCGACGCCGATTTTTCCCGATACCACGAAGCCGATCTTCCGCCAGCCGACGCCGACCGACACCTCGGTGCGCGGCGACACGAGCCGCGTCAAGAAGGAGCTCGTGAAATGGAACGAGCCGGATTCGGTGATGAACGCGCTCATGGGCCGGGCCGGCTACGTCACCACGCGGTACCAGGGCAACACGGCCGTGTTCAACGCGCCGAGCCACGCGCTGCAACTGTCGGGGCAGAGCGCCGTGCAGCGCGAACAGACCGTGCTCGTGGCCGACACCATCATCTACAACGACTCGTCGCGCATCGTCATCGCCCGCAACGCGCCTAACGACACCGTGGTCCTCCGCGACCCGGGCGCCCAGACGTCGGACCTGGTCACGTTGGGCGGCCTCGAGTACGACATCGGCAACCACAAGGGCATCGCCAACCGGCTGTCGACGTCGTCCGCGCAGGCGGGGCAAACGTGGTTCATCGGCGGCGAGCGGGGCGCGGTCGCCGGAGACACCACCGGCCACGGACACAACACGTCGTACGCGCTGGAGGGATCGGTCACCAGCTGCGATCTGCCCGATCCGCACTACCATTTTCAGTCGAAGGAAATCAAGATGGTCACGCGGCGGCTGCTCGTCGCGCGGCCGGCCGTGCTCTACATCCAGGACATCCCCGTCCTCTGGCTGCCGTTCATCTTCCAGGACATGCGCGTCGGCCGCCGCAGCGGCATCATCCCGCCGCGCTTCGGGCTCTCGGACATCGTCCGCACCTCCGCGTCGTATCAGCGCGAAGTCGACAACCTCGGCTACTACTTCGCCATCAACGAGTACACCGACGCCACCGCGTCGCTGGATTGGCGGAGCGGGAACAACGCGCAGAACGGCAACATCGGATGGACGCGCTGGAACGGCGAGTTCGAGTACCGGTGGCTCGACCGGTTCCTCGCGGGCCGCATCGGCCTGTCGTACTCCACGTTCAGCGATGGCCAGAAGAGCACCAACATCTCGTGGTCGCACCAGCAGCAGTTCTCGCAGACCAGCAGCCTCAACGCGTCGATCAACTACTCGAGCAACACCACCGCGATCCGCCAGCAGGCGTTCAACGTAGCGCAGGCGCTCGCCGCCATCGCGTCGGCGGTCAACTTCCAGCAGGCGTTAGGCCCGGCGAACCTCAGCATCGGCGGCACCCGCACGCAGTACACGGGCCGCAAGGAGATCGACCAAAACTTCCCGAACCTGAGCGTTTCCTCGAAGCCGGTGAGCATCGGCCAGTGGTTCCTGTGGTCACCGCAGTTGTCGCTCAACAACACCGAGAACCTGAACATGGACGCGGCGCCGTTCATCTTCACCCCCGGGACGAACGGAGCGCCGTTCGACAGCGCGCAAGTGAAGGCGAGCCAGCGCAACACGACAGCATCGTTCCAGACGCCCGTGCGCATCTTCGGCTTCACGTGGCAGAACAGCTTTTCGCTGTCGGACAAGCAAAACAATTTCCCGCAAGCGTTCGACGTGCGCGATTTCAATACCGGCGTGCTGCTCACGCGGCGCATGTACGCGAAGAGCTACCTCACGTCCCTCGATTGGCAAACCGGGATCAGCCTGCCGACGCTCATGCAGAGCACCCTCAAGCTGTCGCCGTTCATCGGCATCGTGAACGCCGATCAAACGAGCGGCTTCTGGGTTCGCAGCCAATTGAGCGGCGGCCAGTTCGTGCACCAGTCGAAGACGCTGCAATACGGGATCTCGAGCTCGCCGACGCTGTTCGGATTCTTCCCGGGCTTTGGACCGTTCACGCGCATCCGCCACTCGATCTCGCCGCGCCTCACGTTCACGTATTCGCCGGCCTCCAACGTGAGCGATGACTACCTGCGCGCGCTGAACAAGACGCGCGCGACGTACCTGGGCGGTCTGCCGCAGGAGAACGTTACGGTGCAATTGGATCAGGTGTTCGAGGCGAAGCTCAAGAGCAAGAACGACACGAACCCGGATGCGGGACAGAAGATCAAGCTGCTCGCTCTGAGCTTCGATCCGTTGAGCTACGACTTCGAGCGCGCGAAGGTGACGCACGCATCGGGCTTCAATACGTCCACGTTCGGGTATCGCGTGAGCTCGGATCTCTTGCCCGGATTCGACCTCGCGGTGCAGTACTCGTTGTTTCAGGGCGATCTCCAGAGCGACACGGCCAAGTTCAAACCGTTCCGGACCGGCATCACCGCGTCGTTCACGATCGGGAAGAACAACAATCCGATCACCGCGCTCTCGAAAATCTTCGGCAACGGAGACACGACGGCAAATCAGTCGGCGCAGGCGCTCAACCAGCAGCCGGTGATCGCCGGCCCCGGCGGGGTGCGACAGCCGATCGGCATCCCTACCGGCGCAGGATGGACGGCATCGTTCCAATTCTCGTCCACGCGGAGTCGGCCGGTTCCCGGGGCGACGGTGATCAATCCCCGCCTGACGTGCCAGGTGCTGATCAACGATCCGATCAACTACAATCGCTGTCTCACGACGCCGCAGCCGGTGGACACGCTGCAGCAAACCGTCGCCGGCGGGGTGCCGTTCGTCACACCGCCGCTCACCACGCTGCGCGCGAACGCGTCGTTCAGTTTGACCCCCAAGTGGGCGCTGCAGTGGTCGACGGGCTACGACTTCGAGCTGCACCAGTTCTCCGACCAGGATGTCGGGTTGCAGCGCGACATGCACGACTGGCGCGCGATCTTCCACTTCTCGCGGGCGCCTAACGGAAATTTTGCGTTCAGCTTCTACATCGCTCTCAAGGCGGAGCCGGATCTCAAGTTCGATTACAACAGGTCTACATATAGACCGCAGGAAGGCTCCGTCCCGTAAGGCGGACAAGGCTCGGTCCGGTCGTGTCAGGCCCTGTCTGCGCCGTTGTCCGCCCTCAGTTTTGTCCGGCACTGTCCGCGCCTTGTCCGCCTTCATGTCCGCCTTTGAGGACGACGGGGGTGGCGCGACCTGGGTAATCCCTTGGCTTGACTATGTTTGCCCCAGCGCAGCGTTCGGCGCGGGGCGTGCACTAAGGGGGTGCATACGCCGATGGAGCTCGCAATGCGCCGCACGACTCTGGTGGCTGGTGCCGTGGCCGCACTCGCCGCTTGCTCGACCTCGGATCGCGTGACGGGGAACAACTTCAACCTCACGCCTCCCAGCAATCTCACGTACCAGTTGATCCCGAGCGGGAACGCCGACCAGCCCGAGGGGATCGATTTGCGTTGGGACCCGGTGAACGATCCCAACATTGCCGACTATGCGGTGTTCTCGCGGGCGTCGACGGGCGACCAGTGGAGCTTGCGGGCGCAGACCACATCGCCGTCGTTCGAGGATCTAGGCCAGCCCGATCTGCAGTATTACGTGGCCTCCGAGGCCGCGGACGGCTCGTTGAGCGCGCCGTCCAACGTCGTGACGGTGGACAACACCAACAAGCTGCCGCCGCCCGAGGACCTCTCGGCGATCGCGCTCGACGGGGCCGTCGAGTTGTCGTGGTCGCCTAACGCACGGCTGGCCAACCCGGCGGCTTTCAGCTACTACCGGGTGTATTCGACGGTTTACCACGCGAGCCAGAATCTCTGCGATACGCAGTGGGTGCTCGAGGGAACGACGGTATCCGAGGACTTCATCGCCAGCGGGCTGCCTAACGGACAACCGCGGTGCTTCGACGTCAGCGCGATCAGCATCGACGGACACGAGAGCGACTGGCCGACTCCGATCGCCATCGCGCCGAGCGCGTCGGCCGGTGACGTGGTGGTGTTCGCGTCGCAGGACTCGCTCGCCAGGAGCGGCGTTGCGTTCAGCCCGTCGACGAGCGCACACGGCATGACGGCAAGCGGCGCGCGCACCGATATCGACTTCCGCGTCGACCGTCACGCCGATGGCACCATGTGGATCGTGCCGGTGAAGTCGGGGACGGGTGTCGCACTCTACAGCGCGCAGACCATTCCGAGTCTCTCGGCGATCGGCGCCGCGCCGAGTGCCGGCTATTCGTCCGGACCCATCCAGGCGAAGGCGAAGCTCGGCTACGTGATCCAGACCGTTCGCGGCGACGGCGTGCATTACGCGAGCGTTCGCGTCGCAGCGGTCGGCCACGACTTCATCGTCTTCGAGTGGTCGTATCAGCGCGATGCTGGGAATCCGGATTTCCAGCGAGCGGCGATCGGAGACGGCGCGATCGCACGTTAGTCCGGTAGGTGGTATGCAGCGCCGCCATCGCCGCTGGCGCGGCGATGGCGGCGCTGCGTACATTTGCACCACATGACACAACCGATCCTGCTCGATGGCGACTCGCTCACCGTCGACGCCGTGTACCGCGTTGCGGTCGAGCGCGCGCCGGTGGCCTTATCGGATCGCGGCCGCGCGCGCGTCGAGCGTGCTCGCGCGGCCGTCGTCGATGTGCTCGAGCGCGGCGAAGTGGTCTACGGCGTCACCACGGGCTTCGGGAAGCTGTCCGAAGTCGCGATTCCTGCCGACCGTCTGCGCGAGCTGCAGGTGAATCTCGTCCGCAGCCACGCATCGGGCGTCGGCCCGCTGCTCCCCGAGCGCGAAGTACGCGCGATGATGCTGCTGCGCGCCAACGTGATTGCCAAGGGATATTCCGGCGGACGCGCCGAGCTCGTCGAGTTGCTGGCGGGCATGCTCAACGCCGGCGTCACGCCGGAGGTGCCGGAGCAGGGGAGCGTCGGGGCGAGCGGCGATCTCGCTCCGTTAGCACACTTGGCCGGCGCAATGATCGGCGAGGGGATGGTGCGGCGCGATGGCACGCGCGGCACCGCGGCGGACGCCTTGCGCGCGGCCGGGCTGCGGCCGGTGGTGCTCGAGCCCAAGGAAGGCATCACGCTCATCAACGGGACGCAGGCGCACACCGCGGTCGCGTCCCTGGCGCTCGTCGATGCGCTCCGCATCTGGCGCGCCGCGCACGTCGCCGGTGCGATGTCGCTCGAAGGGTTGATGGGCACGCCCGTCGCGTTCGACGCGCGCATCCAAACCGCGCGCGGCCAGGTTGGGCAGATGGAATCGGCGGCGCTCCTGCGCGCCCTGCTCGCCGACAGCGAGATCCGCGAATCACATCGAACGGGCGACCCGCGTGTACAGGATGCATACGCGCTGCGTTGCATGCCCCAGGTGCACGGGCCCGCGCGCGACGCGCTCGCGTTCGCCGAGTCGATCATCGCGCGCGAGCTCAACGCGGCGACGGACAACCCACTCGTGGTGGACGGGTCCGAGATGCTGAGCGGCGGCAATTTCCACGGCCAGGCCGTTGCGTTAGCACTGGATGTGATGGCCATCGCGCTCGCCAACCTGGCGACGATCGCCGAGCGGCGCGTCGACCGCGTGCTGCACCCCGATCTCAATCACGGACTGCCCGCGTTCCTCGCCCGCGATGCGGGCGTGAACAGCGGCTTCATGATGGCGCAGGTGACCGCGGCCGCCCTGGCCAGCGAGTGCAAGGTGCTCGCGCATCCGGCGAGCGTGGATACGATCCCCACGGGTGGCGGCAAGGAGGATGTCGTCCCGATGGCGATGGGCGCGGCGTGGAAACTGCGGCGCTCGGTGGAGAACGTGCGCAATATCCTCGCGATCGAGCTCATGTGCGCGGCGCAGGCGGTGGAGCTGCGGGCGCCGCTCGCACCTGCGCGCCGCGTGGGTGACGCGGTGGCGATCGTGCGGAGCGTGGTGCCGGCCCTCGACCGCGATCGCGCGCTGAGCGCGGACATCGCCGCGCTCAGCGCCGCGATCGCGTCGGGGGCCTTCGATGCCGTCGCCGTGGCGCCGCCCACGGCGGCGGCCTCCCGTTAGGCAACGCGCCGCGGACATCCGCCGGTCATGCTGTCGTCCCGCTTCGCACCGTGGCACGTGCCGATGTTCGCGGCCAAGTACGCGTGGCTCACGCTGCGCCACCGCCCGATCCTCGTGCACTTCGAGGTCACGATGCGGTGCAACGCGCGCTGCGACTTCTGCGACTACTGGAAAACCGACCCGTCCGCCCGCGCCGAGGAAGCCCGCAGCTTTGCCGACGCGGCGCGCTTTTTCTCCCCGATCATGATCACGTTCACGGGCGGCGAGCCGCTGCTCCGGCGCGATCTCGAGGAACTCGTCGCCGGCGTCGCGCGCGCGGTGCGCCTCCGGTACATCGCCCTCATCACGCACGGCGGCATGCTCACCCTCGAGCGCGCGCGTTCGCTCTGGGAGGCCGGGCTC
>Ga0209168_10002131_pt1 | contig 14588 bp, 9 predicted proteins | sample Coa_R1_FD_187156 | JGI IMG/M metagenome (GOLD analysis project Ga0209168, IMG submission 187156) | Surface soil microbial communities from Centralia Pennsylvania, which are recovering from an underground coalmine fire - Coalmine... | ecosystem: Environmental > Terrestrial > Soil > Unclassified ... | reverse complement strand
ACGGGCCCTCTCGCCCAAGGACAAGGCCGTTCGGGCCTTCCGCGTCGGGTACGCTCCTCCGGGATGGGACGGCCTCACCGCCTTTCTCAAGAAGCAGGGGGCGTCGCCCGCCGTGGCCGAGACCGTCGGCCTTGTCGTGCCGCGGGCGGGCGGGTCCGGGTACTACGATCGCTTCCGCCACCGCCTGATGTTCGCCGTCATGGACGCGCAGGGCCGCGTCGTCGCCTTCAGCGGACGGGCCTTGGCGCCGACGCCGGACGACGACCCCTCGCGCGATCCTCCGCCGAAGTACATCAACTCTCCCGAGAGCCCCATCTACATCAAAGGGTCGACGCTCTTCGGACTCTGGCAGGGCCGACACGCCATTCGCCAGCAGGAGCAAGCCGTGGTCGTCGAAGGAAACTTCGACGTCGTCAGCCTCCACGCGCAGGGCGTCGAGAACGTCGTCGCTCCGCTCGGTACCGCGTTCACCGTCGACCAGGCGCGGCTTCTTCGTCGCTACGCGGTCAAGGTCGCCCTCCTCTTCGACGGCGACGCGGCGGGGCGCAAGGCGGCCAAGGCCGCGGAGGAGCCCTGCGACGGCGCCGGGCTCGACGCGAAGGTCGCGCTCTTGCCCGACGGTGCGGATCCCGACGAGTTCGTTCGTGCCAAGGGCGCCGACGCCCTTCGCCACGTCATCACGAACGCGCGCGGCCTCTTCGAGTACCTCATCGACGTCGAGCTCGACGAGTCGTTCAACGCCGCCGACGCACGAGAGCGAGCCTCGCGCATGGACCGCGTCGCGGCCCTGCTCGCTCGCCAGAAGGATCCCGTCATCCGGGGGATGCTGAAGGCTTATGCCGACTACGCGGCGAGCCGTCTCGACCTGGTGCGATCGTCGCCCGATGCGTTCCGGGCGCTTTCGCGCAAGGTGGCCGCGGTCGCGAGGATCACGCGCACCGGACCCCGCCCGGCCGAGGCCCGTATCCGGCCCCGGCTTCCGGGGCACGACGAGCGCAAGGCAATCGTGGGCGCTCTGCTGGATTTCCCCGTGCTTCTCGATGATTGCGACATTGGGGAGGCTCTTGGCCTCCTCCAGGGCGAGTCGGCACGAATCGTGGCGGCGATCCGAGGTTGCCTGCGCGCGACACAACGCGCCGAAAAAGAGCTAGACAGCGTGGAATTCCTTGCGCAAATGCCACGAGCGATCCAAGCCTTCGCCACCGCGCGCCTGGCGGCCCCGGCGCACGAAACGATTGAGGACGCCCGCGCCACAGTGCTCGCGAATGTCAGGAAGCTTCGAGACAGCAACGTGGGGCGAGAGGCGCGCGAGACAGTGCGAGAGCAGCAGCGAGTCGTCGGCAACTGGGAGGCCGAACTTGAGCTTGTGAAGCACGCGGACGCGCTCGTCCGTGCGCGCCTAATTCGAAGGTGAGATATCGCAAGAGGAGAGAACGCAGCGACGGATTGCGCGTGAGGGGACACAGGGCCGCCGGGCCGGCCCGCCGCGGGAGTGGGGCAGAAGCACCGAGGTAGCGATGGCGACGAAGAACCGTGATCGGAAGGAAGTTCAGCAGCTCATCGAGATGGGGAAGTCCAAGGGCTTCCTGACCTACGACGAGGTCAACGACGCCTTGCCGGCCGACATGGTGGCGGCCGACCAGATGGATGACGTGCTCGGAGTACTCGGCGACGAGGACATCGAGATCGTCGACGCCGCGACCCAGGTCAAGATCGCGCCCAAGCGAATCGCCGAGGAGCAGGCCGAGCAGAAGGTCGCCCGCGAACGAGAGCACCAGTCTCAAGGTACGACAAAGAGCGAAGAAGAGCTCGACGGGTACTACTCGAAGAGCAACGACCCCGTCCGAATGTACCTGCGCAAGATGGGGAGCGTTTCGCTCCTCACGCGCGAGGGCGAGGTGGAGATCGCCAAGCGAATCGAGCAAGGCGAGCACATGGTGCTCTCGGCGATCTTGAACTCCCCGGTCGCGGTTCGCGAGATCATGGATCTCGGCGACAAGCTGCGAAAGCACAAGATTCGCGTCAAGGACATCATCCGCGACGCAGAGGACGACAGCGCCGAGTTCGACGAAGAGGAGGCGGATCGGCGAATCCTGCGACTCATCGACAAGGTCAAGCACCTCGACAAGGTCGCGCAGGACCTGAAGGAGACGCTCGTCAACTGCGCACAGTCGCGCCGCAAGGGCATCGAGGGGGAAATCGACGCGAACCGCCAGAAGATGGTGGAGACGCTCGAGGAGATGCGCCTCAACAAGAAGACGATCGATCGGGTCGTCGCGAAGCTCCGCGGGCTGATTCAGAAGATCGAGCGCGCCGAGAGCAGCATCCTCGAACTCGCCAAGCATGCCGGGGTCGAGGTCGACCAGCTCCGCAAAGAGGCGCGCCAGTCGCGCGGCGATGCAGGCTCGGAGCGCAAGTACAAGCGCAAGTACGGCCTGACTCCCGACGACGTCCTCGGCGCGCACTCGGCGGCGCAGAAGAACTTGAAGAAGGTCGAGGAGGAACTCCAGCTCGACGTCAAGGAGCTGCGGGAGACGTACGACGCGATCCGGGAAGGGGAGCGCATCGCTGACAAGGCGAAGGCCGAGCTCGTCGAGGCGAACCTTCGCCTCGTCGTGAGCATCGCGAAGAAATACACGAACCGCGGACTGCAGTTCCTCGACCTCATTCAGGAGGGCAACATCGGCCTGATGAAAGCCGTCGACAAGTTCGAGTACAAGCGCGGCTACAAGTTCTCGACGTACGCCACCTGGTGGATCCGGCAGGCCATCACGCGCGCCATCGCGGATCAGGCGCGCACGATTCGCATCCCGGTCCACATGATCGAGACGATCAACAAGCTCATTCGAACGAGCCGCTACCTCGTCCAGGAGTACGGCCGCGAGCCGACCCCGGAGGAAATCGCGGAGAAGATGGAGCTGCCGCTCGACAAGGTCCGCAAGGTCCTCAAGATCGCGAAGGAGCCCATCAGCCTCGAGACCCCGATTGGCGAGGAGGAAGACTCGCACTTGGGCGACTTCATCGAGGACAAGAGCGTCGTGTCGCCGGCCGAGGCGGTCATCAACATGAACCTGGCCGAGCAGACCCGCAAAGTCCTGAAGACGCTCACACCACGCGAGGAGAAGGTCCTGCGAATGCGCTTCGGGATCGGCGAGAAGAGCGACCACACGCTCGAAGAGGTGGGCCAGGACTTCGAGGTGACGCGCGAGCGCATCCGGCAGATCGAGGCGAAGGCGCTTCGCAAGCTCCGGCATCCCTCTCGGAGCAAGCAGCTCAAGAGCTTCATCGAAAGCTGAGGCGTGGCGCCGAGGGCGGGCCGCGCGCGGGTGCTTGCCCTGGCCGGCCTGGCTTGCGCCTTCGGGTTGTCTTGCAAGCAGGGTTGCGGGGCCGGCCGGGACGAGCCGACCAGCTTGGAAGGCCTTCGATCGGGGGGGAGCCTCCCCCTGCGCGCGGTCGACTGCCCCGACGGCCTCGCGCGGTGCGAGGAGGGAACGGTCGTCGTCTCACGGCTGGCCACGATCCCCCAGCCTTGCGCGGGCCCCTTCGAGCACTGCGCCTGCCCCTGGGACAAAGTCGGCGACTGCCCCCACGGCTGCGCGGCCGATACGGTAGAGCTCGTGATGGAGGCTGCGAGGGCGAAGACCCAGCTCTGCGCCCCGGGACCGGACACGGGAGCTTTCGCGCTGCCGGTGACGTCGGGACCGCCTCCGATCGCAACGTGCGAGGAGGGCGAGCGGTATCGGTGCAGCGAAGGCGTGATCGCGGACTGCGCGGCGGGCGCCGCGGTGAGTCGATGCATGATGGGTTGCGTCAGCGAGGGTGCGTCAGTCGATTCGGACGACGTACGGCGCGAGGCAGCATTCGCGATTCTGTGTTCGCGCTGACGCGGACGCCAACGCCCTGACACGCTTGCCCGGGGGTCGGCGGCAGGTGCGCAACTTTCGCGCACCGTGTGCGTAAGGAACGAAGGAAATGTGGCCCTTGGTTGGACGGCCAGTACGATTCGTCCGTGTCCCAGGGGTTCCTTCGTCGCCGAGTCCCGCCGGGAAAAATAGGCCTTCCAGCAGTTCCATGAGAGCCAAGTTCCGCCGCCATCTTCGCGCGTTGGGGGCGTCATCGAGACGCGGATCGAGCCTTGCTTGCGTGGGTTCGAGAGCAATGCTTTCGAGGGCTCTTCGTCGAAGAGATACGGCTTCCCCGCCACGACGCGTCACGTCGCGCCGGGCGGAGGCAATGCCGTGGAAGGAATCGTGTTTGTCAGGCGACGGGCACGAATGGGTATGAGCGATGCGGCGCAGTCGGGCGTCAGCCTTGGTCGGGTGGTTCCTAACGGTTGTCGGATTGGCGACGGTGAGCGCCCATTCGGAGGCCGCGGGGCGCTCGTTGGGCACCCTGGAGTCGGAGACGCCGTTCTCGCTGCGTCTTGACCCGGGCCTTCAACTCGTGCCCCCGCTGGGCTGGGACTCGGAGCCCGAAACCGTCGCCCTCTTGAGCCGCGCGGACCGCGAGCCGGACGTCGCGCTCTTCGGCTCCTTCGTTCGCCCGGGCGAGGCTATCGCGGGCCTGCCGACCGATGGCGCTTGCCCCCCCGACATGGTCGAGGTCGAAGGCGACTACTGCCCGTGGGTCGAGCAGCGATGTCTGAAGTGGCTCGACCCCACCACGCAGCTGCAGTGCGCCGAGTTCGCGAAGGGTCCGAACGACCCCGGATGCTCGATGAAGACGCAGCACCAGCGGTTCTGCGTAGATCGCTACGAGTGGCCCAACCGCATCGGGGCCCTCCCGACGTATATGGCAAGCTGGACCGAGGCCAGGGCGTCCTGCGATGCCATCGGCAAGCGCCTCTGCTCGGACGAGGAGTGGACGCTCGCGTGCGAAGGACCTTCGCGCCAGCCGTATCCGTACGGAGACGGCTACGTGCGCGACGATCGCGCCTGCAACGTGGACAAGCCGTACATCAACCCCGAACCCCAGAAGATGTTCGATCCGAGAACGCAGGCCGAGGAGCTCGCGCGTCTGGACCAAAGGGAGCCGAGCGGGTCGCGTAGCGCGTGCGTCAGCCCCTACGGGGTCCACGACATGGTCGGCAACGTGGACGAGTGGGTCCTGAATGTATCGCAGGGCGGCAAGCCGTTCATGAGCGGCCTCAAAGGCGGCTACTGGGGCCCGGTGCGAACGCGATGCCGGCCGATGACCACGGCCCACGACGAATCGTTCAAGTACTACCAGATCGGGTTCCGCTGCTGCGGCGACGCCCGAACGGTCGACCCGGCCGAGACGCACGTCGCCACGATGTAGACGGCTCAGCGTTGGGTGCGTCGTCCGAACTCTCGCTTCGACTCAGTCCCCCACGTCGGGCCCGGCGTCGACCGGGTCCTGCGGAACGGGATGCGCCGGGGCTGGCCTGTGAGCGGGGGGGTCGCCGTACTCGCGGCGCATCTTCGCCGCGAGGGAGTCGAGCAGGACCTGCTCGTGGTAGTGCGGCATCTGCGGCAGCTGCACGAGAACGCTGACGGAAGCGCCGTCGTCCTTGGTCCGTACGAGCTCGAGCGAGCCCGGGGAGGCCTTGGCGCTCTCGGGCGACTTGTAGTCGAAGAGCAGGTAGCCGTTCGCCTCGTCCTTCTCGTTGACCTTCCATCCGTTGTCGACCCGGATGAGACGCAGCGCGGCGTTCCAGGTCCGATCGTAGCCATAGGGTGATTCGTACGAGGCTTTGGCCGACACGGCCGACGCGACGCTCGCCACGGCGGCCCCCACAAGCGCGGCGCACATCGTCGCGACGACCACGGGTCGACGCCCCCACCCGAGGTCGCGACCGCCCGGCGACGTCATGCTCGCGGCATACCGAGGCGCCGCGCGACGGGCCAAGTTAACGGCGGTCGACGGGCTTCGTCCGCAGGCTCGAGCGAAGCGAGAGTTCGGACGACACACCCGAGGGAGTCCGCAGGCTCGAGCGAAGCGAGAGTTCGGACGACACCGCCTACGCGTCCTACGCGTCGGCCGGCTCGCCCACGATGGCGTCCGCGCGCTCGATCGCGCGCAGGCCCCGCGCTCCGACGCGACCGCTGACCCCGAGCGCGATCGCGCCTGCGGCGAGGGTGAAGACGACCTGCGATGTGTACATGAGGAAGATGAAGGCGGCCCCTGGCCCGACGACGACGGCCGTGGGGTAGTACATGGTCATGGCAGCGTAGATGCCGGCCTGGAACGCGCCCAAGGCACCCGGCGGGCCGGGAATGAAGATCGCGCACCCGAGCATGCCCATCAGGGCGCATGCCTCGCCGAACGTCGGTCCCGTTCCGTCCGCGTGGACGACGCCGCAACCCCACGCGAGGAAACACATGCTCACCGCGTTGACCAGCCAGTAGGCGCTCGTCTCGGCCAAAAAGCCAAGCGCGTCGCGCCCCCGGCCAAGGACATGCAGACCGTCGGCGAACTTTTCGCAGAGGGTCGCGAGCCGTTCTGCGAGCCGCGTGGAGACCTTACCAAAGACCTTCAAGGTCATCTTGTGGGCCCACGCGCGGGCGAAATAGAAGACCGCGATCGTCACCGACGCTGCCAGAAAGAGCGCCAGCATCCCGTATCCGGCCATCCGCACGCTGGCGACCGAAACGGGCAGGCCCACGACCGTCTCCGGCAGCGGATGCACCGTCGGAACGAGAAACAGCGCGAGGGCGAGGACGATGCTGAGGTAGAGGCCGTCGATGACCCGCTCGGCCACGACGGAGCTCGTGGCAGCCGTCATGGTCACGGGCTTCTCGCCCGGACGACGGTCCGACTCGGGCGTGCGGATCATGTACGGGCGAACGACCTCCCCGATGCGAAAGGGCAGGATCACGATCGCCGCAAACCCCACGCACGAGACGATGAAGAGGCGCTTCTTCGGAACGTCGGCTATCGACCGAAGGAGAAAGCGCCAGCGCACCGAGCGAAACCATGAGTAGACGAACAGCGCGACGACGTAGACTGGCACCGTCCACCACCGCACGTGCTGGAAGTCGCCCCCCTCGGGCACGATCTTGAGGCCGCCCTTGCGGAGCGTGTACCAGATGCCTCCCGTGATGAGGAGAGAGGCAATCAGCTTGCCCCGGTGGCGTCTCAAGAAAGCCAAAGCAAACCCCGATGGTCGTCCTATAGCATGCGGCGATTCGCCTACAGACTCCAGTAGCGGATGCCTCGCCGGGAGCCGATCGATGCGACCTCCAGCGCGCTCTTGACGTCGACCAGCACGCCGCCCTCGCGGATCATACCCGCCAGCCGCTCCGGACCCAGCCCGAGGTACCACGCGTGCGAAACCGCGAGCACCAGGGCGTCGAGGTTCACCATCTCAGCGAAGGTCGTGAGGCGGACGCCGTACTCGCGCATCGCCTCCGCGGCGTTCGCGAGGGGGTCGTGCACCATCGCGTCCACGCCGAACTGACGGAGTTCCCGCAGGATGTCCGGCACCTTGCTGTTGCGAATGTCGTTGCAGTCCTCCTTGAACGTGAGCCCGAGGACCCCCACGCGAGCGCCCTTCACGGTGACGTCGGCGTCGATGAGGAATTTCACCACGCGCTGAGCGACGTAGGGACCCATGTTGTTGTTGATGCGGCGGCCGGCGAGGATCACCTCCGGCTGGTACCCGAGCTGCTGCGCTTTCATCGTCAGGTAATATGGGTCAACCCCGATGCAGTGGCCGCCGACGAGGCCAGGCCGAAACTTGAGGAAGTTCCACTTCGTCGAAGCGGCCGAGAGGACGTCCGCCGTACGGATGCCCATCCGATCGAAGATGATGGCGAGCTCGTTCATGAGGGCGATGTTCAGATCGCGCTGCGTATTCTCGATGACCTTGGCCGCCTCGGCCACCTTGATGCTCGGCGCGCGATGGACGCCGGCGTCGACGATGGCGCCGTACGCCGCCGCGACGCGCTCGAGGGTCGCCGCGTCCTCGCCGCTCACCACCTTGGTGATCTTCTCGAGCGTGTGCTCCTTGTCGCCCGGGTTGATCCGCTCCGGCGAGTAACCGAGCTTGAAGTCCGACCGGGCCAGGCCGCTCATCTTCTCGAGAAGGGGACCGCAGATTTCCTCGGTGACGCCCGGATATACGGTCGACTCGTAGACGACGACGGCTCCCGGCGACAGCGCGCGGCCCACCGTTTCGGTCGCGCGCTCGACGGGGCGAAGATCGGGCACGTTGTTCTTGTCGACCGGCGTCGGCACCGCCACGACGAAGAACGAGCTGCCCGCGAGGTCCTTCGGATCGCTCGTGACCCTGAGAGGGGTCGACCGCAGGACCTCGGCCGACACCTCCTGGTTCCGGTCGTGGCCGCGCCGCAGCTCGTCGACCTTCTCGCGATGCACGTCGAAGCCCACCGTGTCCGGGAACTTCCGGGCGAAGGCGAGCGCCACAGGCAATCCGACGTATCCCAGACCGATGACGGCGATTCGTTCCGTGCTCATGATTCACCTCGCCGCTCGCCGTCGGCGCGCCCGAGAATCTCGCGCGGCCCGTCCGCCAGCAGGCGGCGCGCCTCGTCGGGCCCGACGAGCTCCTCCAAGCGACCGATCGCCCGCACGACGTCGTCGACGTCCCTGGGCTTGTGCGCGTCCGAGCAGGCCGCTTCGTACGCGTCCTCGTCGAGGAGCTTCTCGGCCGCGCGCTGCGGGGCGCGCCCGTACTTGCCCGTGAGGGCGCACACGTCGAGCAAGAGGTGCGCCCCGGCGTCGAGGAGCGGGTCGAGGCAGGCGTCGTCGCGCCAGACCGGCTCGTAACGCTCGGGGTGGGCGACGACCGGAGTGATGCCCGCGCGCTTGAGGTCGAAGAACCGGTGCTGGACACGGAGCGGGAAGGCGGTGGGGCCGAACTCGACCAACGCGGCCCCGCCCCCGGGGTAGGGGACCCCCTCGCCGCGCAGGAGGCGGCCAAAGACCACGTCGTCGAAGAAGTGCTCGCTGCCCAGGTGGACCCTCAACGGCGCTCCTACCGCTGTAAGGTTCGGTTGCATGGCCGAAAAGGCGCGTTCGATGGCAGGCCGGTCGTTGTCGAACATTCCGGGACGCATGTGGGGCGTTGCGACCACTTCGTCGAACCCAGCCTGGTAGAGGCTACGGAGCATGGCGAGCCCCTCGGCGACCGACCGGGCGCCGTCGTCGATCGCCGCGATCCAGTGACAATGCAGGTCGACGTACCCTCGCATCCCCGAATGGGTAGCACGCCCGCCAAGCCCTAAGGGGGGTGTCCTTAGTCCGAACTCTCGCTTCGCTCGAGCCTGCGGACTTGTCACCGTTTCAGTCCGCTCTCTCGCTTTGCTCGAGCGTGCGGACTTAGGCCCAGCGGATGAGCGAAGTCTCGTACGGGTGGCTCATTGCCTCGTTGTACGGCACGATCCGGGCCGCGAAGGCGTGATCGCCGCTCTCGGACGCCGTGATCTCGCCGGCGTACAGCCAGTCGCCGTCGTTCGCGCGGTTCACCGCGCGCATCCGCACGATGCGACCCTTGGTCACGTCGTGTCCGCCGTCGGTGGGGCCGTGATAGAGTTCCACGGCCACGTCGTCGGGCGTCAGCGGTCCGAGGTGCACGGTCGTGGATACCTTCATCGACTCGCCGACCGCCACTTCGTCGCGCGACTCGAGGCGGATCTCCCTGACCGCAACCCCCGGCCATGCGTCGCGCACGCGGTCCTTCCAGATCGTGAGGGCCTTGGCGCTGGCCAGGTTGTCGCTGACGAGCATGCGAGAGAGCTTGATCGCCGGCAGATAGAATCGCCGGACGTACTCCCGCACCATCCGCGCCGTGTTGTAGCGAGGAGCGAGCTTGCCGATGGTGCTCTTCATGCGCTTGATCCAGCCGCGGGGGAGCCTACCCACGCCGTCCCGTGCAAAGAAGAGGGGGACCACCTCGCGTTCCAGGACGTCGTAGAGCAGCTCGGCCTCGCGCGCATCGCCGCTGGCGTCCGGGTATTCCTCGCCGCGACCGATCGCCCAGCCCACCTCCCATCCGTGCTCGGCCCAGGCCTCGGCGAACCAGCCGTCGAGCACGCTGACGTTCAGCGCGCCGTTCATCGCGGCCTTCATTCCGCTCGTGCCGCTCGCCTCGAGCGGGCGACGGGGTGTATTGAGCCAGACGTCGACGCCGCTGACCAGCGTGCGCGCGATGCGCATGTCGTAGTCTTCGATGAAGACCACGCGCCCGCGGAGACCGGCGTCGCGGCTCGCGTGGATGATCGTCCGGATGAGCTCCTTGCCGCCGCGGTCCTGCGGGTGCGCCTTCCCCGCGAAGACGAGTTGCACTGGCCGCTGCGGGTCGGCGAGCAGGCGCTTGACGCGGTCGAGGTCCGAGAAGAGGAGCGCCGCACGCTTGTATGTCGCGAACCTGCGCGCAAAGCCGATCGTGAGCGCTTGGGGGTCGAGGACCTCGTCCGCCAGGGCCAGCTCTTCGCGTCCGGCGCCGCGCCGCTCGGCGCCCACGCGCAGCCACCGGCGGGCGTTCTGCACGAGGCGATGCCGTCGGTGCTCGTGCACCTGCCAGAGTTCGGCGTCGGGAATCTCGCTCGCCCGAGCCCAGAGCTCCGGATCGTCGAAGTCGTCCGCCCAGCGGGGTCCGAGGTATCGCGTGTAGAGGGAGCCGACCTCCGTCGCGACCCACGACGGCGTATGAACGCCGTTCGTGATCGACTCGATCGGGATCTCGTGCGTGGGCAGGTCCGGCCACAGGCCCTGCCACATTCGCCGCGACACTTCGCCGTGCAACGCGCTCACGCCGTTGTAGTGGTCCGACGCGCGGATGGCGAGCACGGGCATCGAGAAGGCCGCCGACGCGTCCCGCGGGTCGATTCGGCCGATGGCGAGGAGGTCGTCCTCCGAGAGCCCGAGAGGCGCGCGGTAGGGCTCGAGGTACCGCCGCACGAGCGTGGGGTCGAACGCGTCGTTGCCGGCGGGCACCGGCGTGTGGGTCGTGAAGACGTTGCCTGCGCTGTTGGCCTCGCTCGCCACCTGGAACGAGACGCCGTGCTGTCGCATCGTGCGCGCGATCCGCTCGAGCGCGAGGAACGCCGAGTGCCCCTCGTTCATATGGCACACGGTCGTCGAGAGCCCCATGCCCTCGAGCGCGTAGAGTCCGCCGATGCCGAGCATGATCTCCTGTCGGACGCGGAACTCTTGGTCTCCGCCGTAGAGGGGGCCGGTGATCGACCGGTCCCCGGGGGCGTTCTCCTGGAGGTTGGCGTCGAGGAGAATGAGCGGCACGCGGCCGACCTGCACCCTCCAGAGCTGCGCGTGAACGAGCCCGGTGGGGTACTGCACGTGGATGACGAGCCGCTGGCCGGCCTTGTCGACGACGGGGGAGACGGGCATGCGCCGCCAGTCGTTGATCGGGTAGCGCTCGCCCTGCCAGCCGTCCGCGTTCAACGACTGCCGGAAGTACCCCTCGGCATAGGCGAGGCCGACGCCCACGAGCGGCAGGCCCAGGTCGCTCGCGGTCTTGAGATGATCCCCCGCGAGGACGCCCAGGCCGCCCGAGTAGATCGGCAGGCACTCGTGAATTCCGTACTCCATCGAGAAGTAAGCGATGCGCGCTCCCGCCGCTTCAGGGAACGACCGCGAGAACCAGCCGTCGCGGTTCATGTATCGCTGGTAGGTCTGCCAGGCCGCCTCGAGATGGCCCGTGAACGCGTCGTCGCCCGCGAGCTCGTCGAGGCGCCGCTGGTCGACGCGCCCGAGCAGCTCGATGGGGTTGCCGTGCACGGCCGCCCATAGGTCCGGATCGATCCGCACGAACAGCTCGTGCCCGACCGCCGACCACGACCACCATAGATTGTAGGCCAGCTCGCGCAGGCGCTCGATGGCCGGGGGGAGCCGCGGGACGACGGTGAAGTGTCTGAGCGTCGGCATGGTGCCCTCGGTACCCCGCGCGCGCGGCGCGTTCAATCGTCATCCATGCGTGTCGAGCACGATCCGGTTCTCGAGCTTGCCGATCCCGTCGATCTCGAGCACGACGATGTCCCCCGGCCGCAGCCACAAGTCGTCGGTCGCCTTGGCCCCGTTCAGCTCGAGGAGGCACCCGGTGGCGCAGGTCCCACTGGCGACGACGTCGCCGGGAAACAGGGTGGCTCCGTAGCTTGCGCGCTCGATGAGTTGCGCGAATGTCCACGTCATGTCGCGCAGGTTTCCCTTGGAGAGAGGGGCGCCGTTGACGCTCGCGCGCATCTCGAGGTCGAACGCGAGACCGGCCGGTGTCTTGGTCGCGCGCGGCAGGAGCTCGTCGATCGTCACGAGACACGGGCCGAGCGACGTCGCAAAATCCTTGCCCTTAGCGGGCCCGAGGCTGAGCTTCATCTCCTTGAGCTGCAGTCCGCGCGCGGACCAGTCGTTCATCACCGTGATCCCGAAGACGGCGTCGTCGGCGTCCGGCGCCGTCGCGTTCCTGCATTCTCGCCCGATGACCACCGCCGCCTCGAGCTCGTAGTCCAGGCGGTCGAGATGCAGGCTCTGCACCCCCACGTCACCCGGGCCAACGACGGCGCCGTGGTTGGTGAAGTAGAACACGGGAAACTCGTCGAACTCGGGGACCATCCCCAGTCCACGGTTGCGCCGGGCCGCCGCCGCGTGTCCACGAAACGCGTACCCGTCCCGCATCGACGGCGGGCGCGGGATGGGGGCGCGGAGCGTCACCTCGGCGAGCGGGTGGGTCGTCAGGCGGCCGTCGAAGGCGCGCGGAAGCGCCTTGCGCTGCCAGGCGCGCACGATCGCGTCCGCCGCAGGTCGGGCCACCGAGGCGCGCTCGATGAAGCCGAGCACGCCGTCCCCGTACCGAGCGACGACGTCCTGGGGGCCGCTCGCGCGCGCGTCCAAGTGCTCGAACCAGGCAAACGCGTGGGCGAGGTCGATGACCGTGTCGCCGACGATCACCCCGGCGCGATCCTGCGCATCCGTCCGGAACGTGACGAGCTTCATGAAACGCGCTTTTATCACACCGTCCATGTCGGCATTCCGCATCCCTTCGGGGGCGCTCGCGATCATCAAGGAGATCGCGCGCGTGCTTCTCCGGCGACCGGTCGTGGGCGTTGTCTCGGCTGCGCGCACGGCCGACGGGCGCTGGCTGCTCGTGCGCCGCGCGGACGTGGGAGAGTGGGCGCTGCCGGGAGGCACCCTCGAGTGGGGCGAGACGTTGCGGGCGACGGTGGTGCGGGAGCTGCGAGAGGAGGCGGGCGTCGAGCGGTGCCGTGTGGGGCGCCTCGTCGGGGTCTTCTCCCGCCCCGATCGCGATCCCCGGTTTCACGCCGTGACGGTGGTCGTCGAGTGCGCCATCGACGCGCCGCCGGGGCGCCCGGCCAACCCGCTCGAGATCCGCGAGGCGCGTCTCTTCTCGACCGACGAGCTCCCGCCGCTGGCCATGGGTATGCAAGACATGATGGCCGCGGCCCTGCGCTCGCAGGACGCCGTGGTGGAGTAGTCGCGCCCCCCGCGCGCTCCGGAGATCGAATGAACGGCGGCGCTTCACGGGCCCTCGTTGGACGGGGCTGGGCCGCCCTCGTGGCGGGCGTCCTTGGCTGCCGTGGCCACGCCGGATCGCCCGCGGGTCCGGCGCCCTCCTACGAGTACGCCGTCGCCCCTCCCGCGGCGGGCTCGTGGGTCGTTCGTGTGCAGGCCACGCTCGACCGCGCGCCGACCTCGCTCCTCGTCGCCCCGGAGGACGCGGCCGACGCGGTCCGCGACGTGAGCGTCGTCGAGGGCTCGGTCGCACGGTCGGAGCGAGGGTGGATCGCCCCCGCGTGCACCTCGCGCTGCACCCTCCGCTACTCGGTGGACCTCGCGGCGCTGGCGGCCGGCTGCCGCCGGGTCGACTGCGCGCGCCGCATCGGCGACGCGGTGCTCGGCGTCGCGTCGTCGTGGATCCTCCATCCCGAACCGGCCGGTGACGCCACCGTCCGCGTCGAGCTCCGCGGGGGGGATCCCTCGCGGTTCGCGACGGGTCTGCGACGCAGCTCGAACGGCGGCTTCGTCCTCCGGTCCCGGGAGCTGGGCGAGTCGAGCTACACGGCCTTCGGCGCGTTCCGGCGGGTGTCCTTCTCGCTTCCGGGAGCGACGATCGACGTCGTCTTTCTCGGCGCCCCGCTCGCCATGGGGGACGACGCCGCCGTGCGCTGGATCCAGAGGGCCGCGGGTTGCGTCGCGGGGTTGTTCGGCGCGTTCCCCACCGACGTCACGGTGTTCGTCGTGCCGGTCGCGGGGGCGCGCGAGGTCGTCTTCGGACGCGTCATGTCGCTGAGCGGCGCGTCGGTCGTGCTCCTGTTTGGGGCCGAGACACGCCCCGAATCGCAGCGCGACGACTGGGTCGTCGTCCACGAGCTCTTTCACCTGGGGTGCCCGTCGTTCGAGGGGGAGGGCCGCTGGCTCGAGGAGGGGCTCGCCACGTACTATGAGCCGATCTTGCGCGCCCGTGTCGGCTGGACGAGTCGGGAAGACCTCTGGGCACACTTCGTCCACGAGATGCCGCGGGGGTTGCGCAGCGACGACGAGCCGGCGGCCCTCGAGGCCCGCGACGACATCGATGGAACCTATTGGGGCGGGGCCCTATTCGCGTTCCTGGCCGACGTATCGATCCGGGAACA
>Ga0209168_10002130_pt1 | contig 14602 bp, 15 predicted proteins | sample Coa_R1_FD_187156 | JGI IMG/M metagenome (GOLD analysis project Ga0209168, IMG submission 187156) | Surface soil microbial communities from Centralia Pennsylvania, which are recovering from an underground coalmine fire - Coalmine... | ecosystem: Environmental > Terrestrial > Soil > Unclassified ... | reverse complement strand
GCTTGCCGTCTCTTACCGAGATGCGAGGGCTGCGAGCAGTTGCTGGCGGGCGTCGTGGAGGTTCTCAATCGCCTTCACGCGGTAGCCGCTGTAGTCGTGCTGATCGCGATTCAACATGTCGATCGCCTTTTCGACGTATGCGCGGACGTAACGGATGTTGTTGTCGCTTGCGTTCTGGCCAATCATGGCCGGCCGAGCGAGATCGGCGACTGCCGGCACGGACTCGTCGGCGCGATCCGCGCGGATAGCGGCGAGGAGGTCGGCGTCAGCGGCGTTCATGTCGTTGATCGCAGCCGTGCGGTGGCCGTTGTAGTCGGGTTGATCTCGGTTGAGCATCGCGACCCCGCGCGCGATGTAGCCGCGCACGAAACGGATGTTGTCGTCGCTGCGGTCGGACTCGTGGGAGTAGGTGCTCAGCGCTGCGACGATCTGATCCCGCGCGGCCTGCGTGTCTGCGATGGCCTTCACGCGGTAGCCGCCATAGTCGGTGTTGTCGCGCTGCATCATGTCGATCGCACGCTCGAGATAAGCGCGGACGTAGGTCAAGTTGTTGTTGCTGCCCTGCTGGCTGCGCACGAATGCAGCTTCGTCCACTGGGCTGGCCTGGTTGATCATCGGATGTGCGCCCGGGTGGCTGTTGTCGTAGGCGAGCGCCGACGCGATGTCCGCGCGGGCCCGATTGATATCGGTCATCGCGGCGACGCGGTGTCCGCCGTAATCGTGTTGATCGTTGGCCAAGTAGTCGTTGGCGCGCTCGATATAGTTGCTGGCGTAACGCATGTTAGCGTCACTCCAGTCGGCCGAAGCCGGCATTGCCTGCGCGAACACGGTGCACAGGGCAACCGCCGCCGCTCCAGCGATAAGTCTCCCGTTGAACATAGTATAGTCACTCCTCAGTTCGATTGCTCGATGCGGGTTGTGATATTAGGTTACCCCGTCATCCCGCACCGATAACGCAACTTGGGGCGAAAATTACTCCGTGCTTGCGGTGAGAGTCTTATGAAATCCGCCCGGCGGGACCCATGTACCCAAGGTCAATCCGGGGCTAACGCGTCGCATTTCGCCGCGAAGACGAAATCGCTCTCGGTCAAGGCGTCGATCTTGTGTGTCCAGATCTCGATCGCGACGAGCCCCCACGCGAGATGGATATCGGGGTGATGCCATTGCCGTTCCGCCATCTCTCCGACGCGGTTGGTGAACGCGAGTGCCTGGGCAAAATCCTTGAATTTGAATGTCTTCTTCAAATGATGATTCGCGACCGATTCCCACCCTGGAACCTGCGGCAGAAGCAGGGTGATCTCAGCGGCCGTCATGGGCGGCACGCCCCCCTTGCACGGCACACAGTCGCGTTCTGCCAGCCCGCTCATGGTTTCCGTGCCGCGATGATCGCGAAGGTGCCGCACACGCTCGTCACGCGGCCTGCGTTTAACTCAAGGCCGAAGAACTCCGTGCAGCGCTTTGGCGCGGCCAGCAGCCAGCGTTCGAGAGCGCGCCGGTCGTCGGCGGGCATGCGCATGCGCGCCGTCCATTCGTCGAAGGCATAGCGCTTGCTTTGCAGGGCATCTTCCCCGACGATGCGCAGGCCGTTCGCCACCATCCACGCACGCCATTGCGATAGCTTATGCGCCCGAACGTGGCTCGGGTCGCGCCATTTCTCAAAGCGGTTCATGAATTCGTCGAGTTCGTCGTCCTCAGGCGCCATGTTGTCGTCGAGCAAGAAAAGGCCGCCTTTTGAAAGCACGCGCGCCGATTCGCGCACGAAGGCCTGCGGATCTGCGAAATGGTGCGGCGCGATGCGCGCGACGACGATGTCAAAAGACGCATCCTCGTAAGGCAGCGCCTCAGCGTCCGCGAGATCGAAGGTCACGTTTGGCGCTGCGCGCCGCGCCGCGTGCGCTCGGGCTTCCTCGAGCATCGCCGGCGTGAGGTCGATCGCGGTGACGCGCGCGACGTGCGGCGCGAATGCAAGGGCCGTGTGTCCGCCGCCCGTGGCGACGTCCAGCACGCGTTCAGAGCCGCTCGGGGCCGCGAGTTCCAGCAAGCGTGCCAAATCATCGCCGCTCGCGTGCGATGCGCTCGTCACGTATGCATGTGCCGAGGCGCCGAACTGTTCGCGCACGGAGTCCTTCACGGAAGCCGCATCGGGTTTCTCTGCCATCAGCCTCCTATGTGCGACATCTCGACTTTCGGTTCTTCCGAGGTGGCCAGACCGCGAATCTCCGAGTAGCGGTCGTCGCGACCGGCCCAGATGGCCGCCGCGAACGCTTCTAAGTCCCGGTCCGTCGCGCCGCCGCGCAACCGCTCGCGGAAGTCATGGCCGTGCGCCGCAAACAGACACGTGTACAGCAGACCTTCGGAGGACAAGCGCGCCCGAGCGCAGTCGCGGCAGAACGGCTGCGTCACGGAGGCGATGACACCGATCTCGCCGCCGCCGTCCAGGTAACGATAGCGGCCGGCTACCTCGCCGCGGTAGTTCGGCGCCGCAGGCGTGACCGGCAGCTGCGCGTGGATCGCCTGGACGATGCGCGCGGCCGGCACGACGTCGTCGAGCCGCCAGCCGTTCGTGTTGCCCACATCCATGTATTCGATGAAGCGCAAGATATAGTGTGGGCCGCGGAAACGGCGCGCCATGGTCACGACATCCTGCTCGTTGACGCCGCGTTTGACCACCATGTTGATCTTGATCGGACCGAAGCCGGCTGCAAGCGCCGCCTCAATGCCCTCCAGCACTCGCGCAACCGGAAACTCGACGTCGTTCATGGCGCGAAATGTCGCGTCATCGAGCGAGTCGAGACTGACCGTGATGCGGTGCAATCCGGCGTCGCGAAGCTTCGCCGCCTTGTTCGCGAGGAACGAGCCGTTTGTCGTGAGGCTGAGATCGCTGATCCCGGGAATCGCGGCGAGCATCGCGACGAGTTTTTCGAGATCGCGTCTGAGCAACGGCTCGCCGCCGGTCAGCCGGATCTTCTCGACGCCAAGGCCGGCGAACACGCGCGCGAGGCGCGCGATCTCCTCGAACGTGAGCAGAGCGTCATGCGGCAGAAATGCGAAGTCGCGCCCGAAGACGGACTTGGGCATGCAATACGTGCAGCGAAAATTGCATCGATCCGTGACCGAGATGCGCAAGTCGCGCAGCGGCCGAGAACGGGTGTCGAGGATTTCTTTCTCCATAACGGCGGATGAACTACATTCGAGCTTCGACGCCGTCGCTCCGCCCGACGCGTCTGAAGGGGCCGACTTCATGTCGGCCCAGTTGCGTTCGTCTCGTTTCCGCTCGATCTGCCTTCAACGCAGTCGGTGTGTAGGCTGGATGATGAAGGCCTCTTCTACGTCCCTGTACTTGCCGTCGCCGACTATCTCGTCCGATGAGTTGAGCGTCGTCGCGGCTTGCAATTCCCAGTGTGAATTCGCCTGGATCAACGAACCTAGATTTTGGACAACGCCGCGCCGCCATAGGGTGGCGCTGTTGGGCTCGCAAAATCCAACGACGTCCCCTAGTCGGTTGATCCCGACTGCTTCGCACGAGTTGCTTCCGGCAAGGAACGGAAGGTACGTAAATCTTCCGTAGTGCCACGTCCAGGGGATGTTTGGGGAGGTGAATGTGACGCGATTAAATCCAGCAACCTCGTCGAAATTGTTGATGTCGTCGGCCGAGCCAAATAGACTTTGGGCGAGGTATCGCAGTGGCGCTCCCGGGCTGCCGACATCTATTATTGCCCCGCCGACATCGCCTTGATTGATGACACCGAAGCCGACAAAGACCCCCTTATCGCTGATGGCGCTGGGGCGGTCTCCGTTGTAACCGCCAAAATCGAGGATCTGGCCGCCGATCCACTCCACGGCTTGGCTGTCGGAGAAGCCCACTATGACCCCAGACGAGTTGATGCCGGATGCAAAGCTCGTGAACGTTCCCGGCAAGAGACCGAGATTCTGGACGCTGCCGTTCGACCATAACATGGCTTGGAACCCGGCGCTACCAGTGGCGTATCCCACGATTTGACCAGTCGAAGAAATGGAGCTTGCCCAGCTCGAAGTGAAACCCGGAAGCACCGGCAGAACGATTACTTTTCCGTTCTCCCATAGCACCGCTCTTTCGTCGCTAAGATTATGACCCCAGCAACCGCCGACGACTTGCCCGGCGTCATTTATTCGCGATGCGTTGCATCTTGGCAGCCCCGCCGGGGTCGGCAATTCCGAAATTGTGAACTCGCTCGCCTGTGCCGCCGAGGTCGTCGCGACAGCGGCTATGAGCGCCAAGAAGAAAACGGTTATCGGTTTCATGCGTCTCCGGTCTCTAAGTTCATGATTCCGTCTGTCGTTCTCCGCTCGCTCGGTAACCCATGCCATATGAAGCGAGAGGTCGCATCGTCGCCGGTCAGTAATCGTGATATCATGAGCGACGAAACCGCCGACAACGCTTGGTGGACGTTCTCCATAGACGAAGCCGTGCGCGCGGATCCGGAGCAGAGCCGTTTCACCGGTGAGATGGACGTCAATCCGATACGCCCCGGTGGCCGGCGAATGCTCGACTATCACAAGTACATCGGACTCGATCATCTGCTTGTCAGCCAGCACCCCAGTTCGTCGATCCCGGACGAACGTGTCTTCATCACGACGCACCAGCTGCACGAGATCACGTTCAAGATGGTCGCGTTCGATTTGGCGGTCATCGCGCGCACGTTTGAATCGCTGATGTCGGTCGGCGGTGCTGCGGCGATTGTGCGGCGTTGTTCGGAGGACGAGCCGTTTTGGCGGCCCGCGCTTACCGCGGCTGCGCGGGCGAGCTTCGCGTGTCGCGAACTGCTGCCGTCGATCATGCGCTATCTCGGTGACCCGAGAGATGCCGACGAGACGTTCAGCAGCATCGAGTTCTACCGCTTTCGCAAGAACCTCGAACCCGCGAGCGGATTTCAATCGGCGCAGTTCCGGTTGATCCAGCGCGGGCTCGGCAAATCGAACCTGCTGTCGATCCGGCTTTTCCCATCGGACACATACCGCGAGAGTTACGGCGACACGCACGACTCCACCGCGACGGTCGTCGATCCGCTCATCCTCCGCCACGACGCCGCAGTGGCGACGCCCACGACGTCCTCGCCGCTCGCGCTCGTGACGCATCTCGATGATGCAGCCCATCGCGTCCTCGATGCTATCGGCGAACTTGGCCGCGGCAAAGCAGCCGCGCCGGAGCATATCGTCGCCGCAGATGTCGATCGCGCCATCGCGACGCTCGAGCGGATTCTGGCGAGCAAACGGCGAGATGTGTCAGGCGAAGCATTAGAAGAACGCAAACGGCGGCATGCAGCAGCCGTCGAATGGTTCCGTGAAGATATGAGCTCGGCGGTCTCTGCGGAGAACGATCGGCGGGAACACTTGCGACGGGCGCGCGCGGGGGCTCACGTACTGCGCGAGAAAGCTCGCGGTTCGCACCTCGCGACGATCCTCCGCCACATCGTGCGAGCCGACGAAGCGCTGCACGATCCGGCCCACGATAGTTTTCTCTCCGTGCACTTGCGCGTGACGCGCGAGCGATTGCGCCAAGTCAACGCATACGCGGCGAGCCGCGGTGAGCCGGAGCCTTCGGCCGGCACGGGCGGCGGCGGCATCGAGTATCTCGGCTGGGCGCAAAAACACCTCATTCCTCTCTTTCCGGCGCTCGTCGCGTATCGCGAAGTCGGCGAATAGTCGTGTTCGGTGCGGCACTGGCGATCACGACAGTGCTGGCCACGGCCGCCCCGACCCCTGCTCCGCGATCCGTCAGCCTCCAATACGACGTCTATGTAGGCGACACGACGCATCCGGCGGTCGGGGGCTTGATTTGGCTCCAACGCTACGGCCTCAACGGCGTCTCGCTTCAGCGGATCGGTACGATTCGCGAAGGCACCGCGTCCATCGAGTTCAATGCCGATATCGTGCCGCAGCTTCGCCACCCAGACCCGCGGTGGGATTATCATTTTGTGGTGGCATTCGAACTCTCAGGTGCGCAATGGTACTTTTCGCGACCCGTCGATATGATGCACTTCTTTTCGGACGTGCCGGCTGCAATCGAAACGATCGGCAAGGCAAGCGACGGCGGTCGGGACGCCCCGCGCGCAATCGGGCTGGCGCCGTCCACGACTCGAACGCTAACCTTTGAGAATGAGGATGGAACGCCGGCCAAGGGAATGCGCGTCGGGTTGGCCGTTCATCTGAACAACGCCAATCACTGCGCCGTAGAGCAAGGTCCGAACCTCGGTTATTTTCGAACGGATGATTCGGGCGTCGTCTCATTCGAGTCCCCGCCTGCGCCGTTGACGGTGGGCGTCCGCTACTATTCGGACATTCGCGGTGAGTATTTTGCCGAAGTCGAGCTCCTCGTCGGCTCCGAACGCGACATAGTTGTGCGCCGGACCTGGACCCTTCCGTTTCAGCGTGTCTCGCTGAAAGTCGAAGATGTAAGCGGTAAGACTGTTGCCGGCCAGTGGATCGAACAACGGATTCGCACGCACCAGTGTGGAGTCTGGTCGGGCCGAGCAGGCAGAACCGATCCTCAAGGAATCGCAGAGATGAGGATTCAGCCTTTGAGCGTCGACTCGATGTGGGTGCTCTTACCCGGCGATAAGGAGCGCCTGCTCACGCCGCTTGAACTGCACCTCCTCTTCAGCCGTGGTTCGTTGACGATTCGCATCTGATTCATACGAGAACCTAAAGGCGGATACCGAGCACTGTTTTCCGAACGTCGCACAACCTCGCGCATTGGAAGGAAGTATCTACTGTGAAACTTTTCAATTATGTCTCTCTTCGCGTATTGGGGGTCGCCGCGTTGGCGATCGTCGGCACGCTAGTCTCGGCGTCGCTCATGAGCACCGCTTCGGTCACGCTCAACACCGTCTCAGCCGGTGACAAAACCGCCTCGGTGGGTATCCCATCCGGCTGGAAAATTGCCAGGAGCGGGAATGGGTTTATCGGCCTGACCGGTCCGCCCGGCGAACAAATCAACCTTGGCGTGATTGTGATCGGGAAAAACGCGGCGCCAGGCTCCGCTCTCCTTGGCGAGGTTGCCTTCGCTCTACCCTATAGCGATAGCTTAAGAGACAAATTCACCGCGATTATTCACGCGGGTGCCGCTAAGTCAGGGATGCCCCAACCTCAGTTGACGATTGCCAGCGCGACACAGATGAAACTTCCGATGTGCGCGCGTTTGCTGGGCGGCTGGACAGCCGGCTCGGATTCGACGAAGTTCGAGGCCGTGATCTGCTCTCTGAGACCGGATTGGCTCGGGCTCTATAAGAATATCGTCTTCATGGCGCAGGTGCCGTCCAGCCGCGCCGCGCAGGAACGGCCGATCATCGAGCAGATTGTCATGAGCTACCGCGTGACGCCCACGATGTTCAAGAAGATGCTAGCGACGTACACCGCGCTGCCTCCGCAACCCCCGCCGAGTTTGATGTCCGGTATAGCGCCGTACCAAGATCCGACGAACTCGGACTGCTTCGACTACAACGTGATCCGCGAGTCGCCCCCGTGGGAGGTTCCGATGCATTGCGGCGGCACGATGCCCGGATAACGGCGAGGATGTAGGGCGGACCTTGATGGTCCGCCGGCGTGGGGATGTAGGGCGGACCTTCATGGTCCGCCGACGCGGGGATGTAGGGCGGACCTTTATGGTCCGCCCACGCGCGGATGTAGGGCGGACCTTTATGGTCCGCCGACGCGGGGATGTAGGGCGGACCTTTATGGTCCGCCCACGCGCGGATGTAGGGCGGACCTTTATGGTCCGCCGACGCGGGGATGTAGGGCGGACCTTTATGGTCCGCCGGCGCGCCGTGAAGGCGCGCCCTACACGTTAGGTGGCGGCGGCGGCTTCGAGTTTGGCCGCGTACTCGCGAACGTCTTGTGTGATGCGCATCGAGCAGAAATGCGGACCGCACATCGAGCAGAAGTGCGCCGCCTTTGCGCCTGGTGCGGGAAGCGTTTCATCGTGGAATTGCCGCGCGGTCACGGGATCAAGCGACAACTCGAACTGATCCTCCCAGCGAAATTCGAAGCGCGCTTTGGACAGCACGTCGTCGCGTTCGCGCGCGCCGGGATGTCCTTTGGCTAGGTCGGCGGCGTGCGCCGCGATCTTGTACGCGATCACACCGTCTTTCACGTCTTTGCGGTTCGGCAAACCGAGATGCTCTTTCGGCGTCACGTAGCAGAGCATCGCGGTTCCGTACCAGCCGATCATCGCTGCGCCGATCGCGCTTGTGATGTGATCGTACCCCGGCGCGATATCGGTGACGAGCGGCCCAAGCGTGTAGAACGGCGCCTCCCGGCAGACCGCTAATTGCCGGTCCATGTTCTCCTTGATCAGATGCATCTGTACGTGACCGGGGCCCTCGATCATCGTCTGGACGTCGTGCCGCCAGGCGATCTCTGTCAGTTCGCCGAGCGCTTCCAGCTCGCCGAACTGCGCTGCGTCGTTCGCATCGGCCGTGCAGCCCGGACGCAGCCCGTCGCCGAGCGAGAACGAGACGTCGTACGCCTTCATGATTTCGCAGATCTCTTCGAAATGGGTGTAGAGGAAGTTCTCCTTGCCATGCGTGAGGCACCACTGCGCCATGATCGAACCGCCGCGCGAGACGATCCCCGTGACGCGCTTAGCTGTCAACGGCACGTAACGCATGAGCACGCCGGCATGGATCGTGAAATAGTCGACACCTTGTTCTGCTTGCTCGACGAGCGTGTCGCGGTAGATCTCCCACGACAGCTCCTCCACCTTACCGGCCACTTTTTCGACCGCCTGATAGATCGGCACCGTGCCGATCGGGACCGGCGAATTGCGCAAGATCCACTCGCGCGTTTCGTGGATATTCTTACCGGTGGAGAGGTCCATGACCGTGTCCGCGCCCCAGCGCGTGGCCCAGGTCATCTTCTCCACTTCTTCTTCGATGGACGAACTGATCGCGGAGTTGCCGATATTCGCGTTGATCTTCACCAAGAAGTTGCGGCCGATGATCATCGGCTCGGTCTCCGGATGGTTGATGTTGGCCGGCAGAATCGCGCGGCCGCGCGCGATCTCGTCGCGCACGAACTCCGGCGCGACGCCCTCACGGATCGCCACGTAGTGCATCTCCGGGGTGATCTCGCCGCGGCGCGCATAGTGCATCTGCGTCACGTTGCGGGCTGGCTTAGCGCGCAGTGGTTCGCGCCTGCTCTTGAAGCGCACCGTCTCAAGCGATGCGTCGGCCTCGCGCTCGCGCCGGTATGCCGATGTCGGTCCGTCAAGCGCTTCGACGTCACCCCGGGCTCGGATCCAAGCATCGCGCAACGGTGCAAGACCCTCGCGCACGTCGTGGGCGAGACCAGGGTCCGAATGCGGTCCGCTCGTGTCGTAGACTTTGAAAGACGTGCCGTCGCTCAAATGGATCATGCGCGCGGGAACGCGCAGACCCTCAGGTCCGTCTTCGTAGACCTTGTGGCTCGACGGTTTGATTGGAGTTCCGATGGTTGCGCTCATCGCGGGCATCCCTTCGCTGGCGTTATCCAGAGCAGGTTCAAACGGTCGGCGGCAGCACCGCCCTCTCAGTCCGCGCTGGCGGACTCCCGTGCGCTCGTTGGTTCGAAAGCCTTGGGCCGCACGCCTGGCGCCGGTGCTATACTTACAACTATTCGTCGAAGCGAGCGCGCCCGATGTGAAAGAGGCCCTCGTCATTGTCATCGCCGCTTCGGTATCGCCCATCGCGTGCGGCGGCATGCCCCTTAAGCTGGTGCTCCATTCTCTTGCGGTAGCCGACAACCGCTTGGCGGCAGTCCAGACGAACATCACCACGCACAATATGTTTGCCGCCGATTCCTATCAAAGTCTATGCCGCGAACGCCAACGGCGCTCCGCCGCCGTTGCAAACGATCGCGGGACCCACGTACGATCGCAGCGCCTATATTGACATTTGTCGATGGATTGAGATAATATCGAACAATGTCAATACAGCGTTGCGCGCCGTCGACAAAAGTCGTCGACGGCGACTTCGATGAGGCTGCGCTGCTTTTCAAGGCCCTGGGCGATCCACATCGCCTTGCGATCCTGGCCACGCTGGCGCGCGCCCAAGATGAGGTCTGCGTCTGTGATTTCACGGCCGGTCTTCCACTTGAACAGCCCACGGTTTCTCACCATCTGCGTTTGCTGCGCGAAGCCGGCCTCGTCCGGTCGCAACGCCGCGGAACGTGGGTCTACTATCGCCTGGCTCCGGGCGTCATCGCTAGATTGCGTAGGGCTGTCAACACGCTTTTCTCTCAGAAGGTAGCGGCCGCATGAAGATGCATCTGAATCTCGGAACTCGCGATCTCGCAAAGAGCGTTGCCTTTTACCGTACGCTGCTCGATGCGGAGCCGGCAAAATCGTTTGATGACTACGCGCTCTTTATCGCCGACGATCCGGGACTGGAACTTGCGCTCGATCGCGCGCCGAAGGCGGACCCCTGCCGGGCAGAACATTTCGGCATCGTCGTCGATTCGGCTGAGGCCGTCGACGCGGCGATCGCGCGTCTGCGATCTGCCGGTCTGGCGATTGACGTAGAGTGCGAAGAGACATGCTGCTATGCCAAGCAGACAAAGGTGTGGGCGGCGGATCCTGACGGCAGACGCTGGGAAGTGTATACGGTTCTTGAAGACACAGAAACGCGCGACGATGGGGATGTGACCTGCTGTTCCGACGCAGACCCGGACGCCGAAGAATGCTGCGCCGTCTAAGATGACCGAAGTCCTTTTCGTATGCGTGCACAATGCAGGCCGCAGCCAAATGGCCGCGGCGCTGCTCCATGCGCGTTCCGGCGGAACCGTGCGCGTCCGGTCAGCCGGCAGCGCTCCCGCCGGGAGCATCAACGCCGTTGTGGTAGAAGCGCTCAACGAGGTCGGGATCGATATCGGTCAGGAGTTTCCGAAACCGATGACCGACGACGTCGTGCGCGCCGCCGACGTCGTGATCACGATGGGCTGCGGCGACGCCTGCCCGATCTATCCCGGTAAACGCTACGAGGACTGGGAGGTTGACGATCCGGCCGGCAAGGGCATCGAAACCGTGCGACATATCCGCGACGACATCGAACGCCGGGTTATGCGGCTCATCGACCAGCTCAAGCCGGCCACGTCGACCACCTGAATGCGGCTTCGGGGCGCGCTGATCGCCGAATTCATCGGCACGTTCTTCTTGGTATTCGCCGGAGCGGGCGCGATCGTCGTCGACTCGATCACTCACGAGGTGACCCACGTCGGGGTGTCGCTCGTGTTCGGGCTTGTGATCGGCGTGCTCATCTACGCGCTCGGCCATATCTCCGGCGCGCACTTCAACCCGGCGGTGACGATTTCGTTTTGGGCGCTCGGCGAATTCCCGGCGCGCCGAGTTCCGTGGTATGTTGCGAGCCAATTGCTCGGCGCAGTTGCCGCTAGCGAGCTGCTTCGGGCGCTCTTCGGTATGACAGGCACCCTCGGCGTCACACGTCCGCAAGGAGCCGTCACGATCTCCCTGATCCTCGAAATCGTGTTGACGTTTCTGCTTGCGTTCGTCATCTTCGGATCAGCTGTGCATGGAAAGGCGATCAAGAGCTTCGCCGGAATCGCGATCGGCGGCACGATCGCGCTTGATGCGCTGTTCGGCGGTCCGATCTCTGGGGCTTCGATGAATCCGGCACGCTCGCTCGGGCCGGCGTTGGTCTCCGGCATCTGGGCAGATCAGTGGATCTATGTGGTCGGGCCGATCGCCGGAGCGTTGCTGGCGGTCGTCGCGTACAGATTGATGACGGGTGATAGCAATGAAGGCGGACCATAAAGGTCCGCCCTACATCATTTCACGATGGACGCGTGGTTGCTCCACGAGCCGCGGATATACGAGACGACGTCGGCGACCTGCGCCGGCGTGAGCTGGCCCTTCCACGCGGGCATCTGCGTGCCGTACGACTTGCCCATGACTGGTTGGCCGTGCAGCCCGCCGTTGACGACGGCGACGACCTTCGAAGGATCGCCCGTCACGAACGGATTACCGTCGAGCGGCGGCGCGAGATTCGGTGTTCCTCCACCGGCAGCCCCGTGGCACGAAGCGCAGTTCTGCGTATAGACCGCCTGACCGCGCGCGACCGGACCGGATGCCGCCGCAGCAGGCGCCGCAGCGGCCTCTTCTGCTCCGGCCACCGCGCCGTAGCCGCGCACCGGCGTCTGGCCGGCGCCGCCGCTCGCCTTGATGTGGTCCGTTATCGAAGCGGCGCCGATCCATCCGAATATCCCGACGACGACGACCGAAAGAAACGTGAGGGCAACGAAATACGGCCGTTGGTTAAGCGAACGTTTTCGGTTGCGATCGATCCAGGGCAGGAGCAGCAGCACGCCGACGCCGAGCGTCGGGATCAACGCGGTGCCGACGAGCTCGCCTGAAATCGGACCCATCTGACCGGGTAGCTTCTGCAGCAGCCCGAAGAGCGGATAGAAATACCATGCCGGCGACGGCACGAATTGAGAATTGGTCGGGTCGGCTTTTGCGAGCAGCGGCGCGGGCATCCAAATCGCTAAGCAGACGATGACCGCGAACACCAAAAACGACACGAGCGTGTCCATGAAGATCTGGTCCGGATAGAACCGGCCGAACTTCCTCGGCGTCTCGTCTGCCGGCGGCCCTGCAGCGCCGTTGTGGCGGAACACCGCCAGATGTAGACCGACAAGGCCGAGCAGCATGATCGGCACGAGCCAGACGTGGATGCCGAAAAAGCGATTGATGGTAAGGGTTCCCATCTGCGTGCCGTCTTGCAGAAAGTACTTCTGTGCGGTTCCGACGATCGGGATGTTACCCGCGATGTTGATCGAGACTTGCGACGCCGAATATGCGTTGAGGTCCCACGGCAAGAGATAACCCGTCAGGCCGAGCGCGAGCGTGAGCAGGAACAGCACGACCCCGATGACCCACATGACCTCGCGCGGTTTCTTGTATGCACCCCAGATCATCACTTGGAGCAAGTGGACGGTCATGAGCGCGATCATGGCCGACGCGCCCCAGAAATGCAGGCTAAGGATGAACGCGCCGCCGGTGACGTGGTCGTAGATGAACTTGGTCGATTCCCACGCCGTGGACGCTGACGGCGCGTAATAGAACGTCAGGAAGATGCCGGTGATGATCTGGATGACGAGCGCGATGAGCGTCGCGCTGCCGAACGTATACCAGTAGCTAGCGCCGCCGGGCACGTCCTCGGTGAGGAAATTCTTGAGGGCGGATATGCCGCCGGTGCGTTCTTCGATCCAGTTCAGCATGCGGGCCCTTTCGATTTACGTGTAGCTGAGGACGATTCGGTCGGCAGTCGTCTCATCGTAATTGATCCACGTGACCTCTGCGACGCCGGACTTGTCTTGGAACGGCAGCGGATCGAGACCGCGGTTGGCCGGACCGGCTTCGTGCTTGCCAAATTTCGTATACGTCGAACCGTGACAGGGGCACAGAAACATCTGTTGATCTTTGAGCCAGTTGAAGCGGCAGCCCAAGTGCGGACATACGGGGCTGAATAGAACGATAGCGATGTTCTTGTACGTGACCGGAACCGTGTATTTCACGCCGCCGCTCGATGATTGGAAAAGATCGGGCCGATCCGATTTGAACTGTGCTTCTTGGTCAGGCGTCATCCGCAAGCCCCAGACGTACTCATCGCCGACGTCTTGAAGATAACCGTCAACCGTCTTCTTGGTGAACGTGATCTTCATCGGATCGGCGGCCGCCTGTTCGAACTGCGCGAACTCATCCGCGTTGAGCGGATACCACTGCGGCTTGCCCGCGTCGAGCACGTCCTTCGAAGGCACCAACCCGGCCAGCACGGGAATTGCAACGCCGATTCCCACGAGGCTTCCGGCGACGACGGTCATCTGCGCCATGAACTTTCGGCGGCTTACTTCCGCGGGCGTCTCCGGCTCGTCGTTGATGTGGCTGCTCTCGGACACGAAGGCACCCTCCAAGTGGCTTAGAGGAACAGTTTGCAAAAGGGTTTGCCGCCGGCGCTGAATGCCCCTCGAATCGCCTGCTACGGATGTAGCACGCCTCGGTGCGGGCTTCCAAGGCTGCGAACCCGAACGCAATGGCCGAAATGACCTCGCTTCGCACACTCATGCCGGGTCTACTCTTGTCCATTGCGCTCGCGGCGTTGGCAGCGATATTGGGTTCGCGCTACCCGGTGGTTGGTGCGCCCATTTTTGCGATCGCATTCGGCATCCTGGTGCGGGGATTCGTGGCCGCGTCGGCGCTCAACCGAGGCGTTGCATTCGCCGCTCGCACGTTGCTGCAGGCGGGCATCGTCTTACTCGGTTTCGGCCTGAATCTTGCCCTACTTTGGCGCGCCGGCGCTTCGAGTCTTCCGGTGCTCGCGGGCTCGCTTGCTGCAGGGCTCTTGGGCGGTCTGCTGCTCGGATCTCTGATGCGCATCGGATTCAACATCCGCATGCTCGTGGCAGCGGGCACGTCGATCTGCGGCGCATCGGCGATTGCGGCGATCGCCCCGATCATCGAAGCCGACGGCGGCGACGTGGCGTTCGCGACGGCGACTATCTTCCTCTATAACATCGTGGCGGTTTTTCTGTTCCCCCCGCTTGGCCATGCGTTGCACATGAGTCAGACCGTCTT
>Ga0209168_10002129_pt1 | contig 14606 bp, 9 predicted proteins | sample Coa_R1_FD_187156 | JGI IMG/M metagenome (GOLD analysis project Ga0209168, IMG submission 187156) | Surface soil microbial communities from Centralia Pennsylvania, which are recovering from an underground coalmine fire - Coalmine... | ecosystem: Environmental > Terrestrial > Soil > Unclassified ... | reverse complement strand
CGAGACCGATTACCGCGTGGCTCTGATTCCTCTCGGAGGCTACGTCAAGATGAGCGGCGAGAATCCGATGGACGAGCGCACCGACGATCCGCGCGAGTTCATGAATCACTCGCGCTGGCATCGATTCCTGATTGCGATTGCCGGGCCGGTGATGAACATCATGCTGGCGATCGCGCTGCTCACGGTTGTCTACATGGTGCACTACGAGTATCCGGCGTATCTCGACAAGCAGGCGGTGATCGAAGGCGTCCGGCACGACTCGCCTGCGGCGCAGGCTGGATTGCAGTCGGGCGACCGCATCGTAAAGATCGACGGCATCGACAACCCGACTTGGGAACAGGTGCAGCCCGCAGTTTGGCTCAGCCCGAACCAGCCGTTGACGGTGACCATTCAGCGTGGAAATCAGACCTTCGACAAGACTCTTGTGCCAAAGGCGGTGACGTCGTCCGAAGTTGGCTCGGCAGGATGGTATCCGGAAGACGCGGTTGTCGTCGGCCAGCTTGAACCGGACTTGCCGGCCGCGAAGGTCGGCATGAAAGAGGAAGACAAGATCATCGCGATGAACGGACAGCCGGTGCACTCGATCGAGGCGATGATTGAGAGCCTGCAGGAGATCAAGGGCAATCCGGTTGACCTCACGGTGCTTCGCGGCGGCGAGACGCTGCACTTCCACCTGACGCCGGTGTTGTCGAAGACCGAGGATCCAAAGGAATCGCGCTACCGCTTGGGATTCCTCAACACGGGCGAGATGAAGGTCACCAAGCTCTCGTTGACGCAGGCGATCGCGCAGTCGCTCGATCAGAACCGAAAGTATTCCCTGCTGCTGCTCGAACTGGCGAAGAAGATCGTGCAGCGGAAGATCTCGCTGAAGGCCGTCTCCGGGCCCATCGGCATTGCGCAGGAGACCGGGTTCGCGGCGCGGCAGAAGGGCTGGACGCCGCTGATGGAGCTGGTTGCGGGCATCAGCTTGAACCTGGGCATCTTCAACCTGCTGCCGATTCCGATCCTCGACGGCGGGGTAATCCTGTTCCTCCTGCTCGAAAGCCTGATGCGGCGTGACATCAGCCTGAACATCAAGGAGCGCGTGTACCAGGCTGCGTTCGTCTTCCTGCTGCTGTTCGCCGTGATGGTCATCTACAACGATCTGATGAAGACCATACCCGGGTTGGCGGACCGCTTACCTTAGCAACCGACATCCCGTTTGAATCGAGCCGGCGGCTGGGCGTTCATGTTTCATCCCAAGCCGTCGGCTTTCATTTGTGCCTGAGCCTGTGTTCATGCGGTTCGCGAGCGGCGCGGCGTCTTGCTGGGTGGAAGCAGGCGCTTCGATTTCGGATCGCACGTCGCTGACTGCCTCACCGTGGGCTTGTTCGGCAGCATCGCCGCGCGGACGCTGGCGACGATCTGCTCGGGCTGATGACCTGCCGCAACATCGGCGAGCACCGCGGCGAAGACCTTTCCTGCCATCTCGACGGTCCACGGAGAGAGATGAGCCATCTCTGTGGGGTGCGCCAGTCCGTCGAACGGGTCGTCGCTGGTGACGCCGTTTGGCAGTGCTCGAACTGCCGCCTGGAACTTCGTCCATGCATTGCTTGCGGAGTCGGACGTCAGGTTCGCGTAGAGCTGCGCGAGAGTTCCGCTGTCGCCGAGCGACACCATGGCGGGAGCGATCTTCTCGAGGCCGTAGCCCTGACTGATGAGCCATGAGAGAAACGCCATGCCGCAGCCGATGCTGTCTGCGTCCTGATCGGTCGGGTCGATCTTGTCGACGTATTCGGGCTCGCCATCCTGCACCCACCGCGGAGCGGTGGCGAAGTCGGCGAGCGCGTTGTTGCCGATGACCGCAGCACACCAGCGCGACAAGGCTTCGCCGGTGCTGAGGCCGCAGAGGTTTCCATTCATCGAGCACTCGCTCAGTTCGGCCTCAAACAAGGCGGAGACGCGAGCGGAGTTTCCGTACGAGGCGTCGACTTCGATGGCCGCTCCGGTGGTGTAGTCACAGCCATCGTGGTCGGCGCCGCCGGTGCCATCGGTAGCTCCGCCGAGTGCGAAGATGATGGCGCTGACCGGGCCTCCGGTGGTGCCGAAGATTCCATCGTTGGCGGTGACGATCCGGTCGCCGTCGTTGACGAGGTCCTGCGCGTTCTGCAGAGCCTGATCGCCGAGGGTTGGATCAACGTAGACGGTGACACGTCCGCTGGGACTCGTTCCGACGTACTGCGAGGTGCCGGTGTAGCTGGGCCACTGCGGCGCGACTGGATCGTCGGGCTTGATGGCGACAGGTTTCTTCCCCGAGCTGGTTGCCTTGATGCGGTGATTCATAGGAAGCCTCCATTCGGACGAAGAATGGTGCGCGGCAGGATCGGCACGTTACAGCCCCGTGGTTCGGCCAGAGGTGGGGCCGGCTGGATCGCAGAGACCGATGATTTCATAGTTGGGAGAGGCGGGCAAATCGTTCACCACGGGGGGCACGGGGTTGCACGGGGGAGGAAGTGGTTGGACCACACATTTTTTTTGCGAAGTCGCTAAATTCTTGAATACGTTCGAGTTAGGGGATGGGTATCCCGGTCGATCCGGCCAAAATATTGAGGCGCAAGGGTTTACGGGCAAAATATTGCGGAATAAGGAGTTAGCTGCGCCGGTTTGGCTGAGTTGCCTGGTCGCTGACTGGAGCTTTTGGCGCAGGAGTTGAGTTTGCGCTTTTCGTATCCAGGGTCAAGGTTGTTCGTCACAGGAAGCGGGAATATTTTTGTGGAAGGCTGTGGAAAAGTGCTGGGAGGGAGGCGCAGGGGGAGAGCCAACATTGGACGGTGGGTGGAACGCGATTTTTCCTTCAGGATCTTTTTTCCTACGCATTTTATCGATGAATCTTGAATACAGAACCACCGCCGGAAGCACCGCCGTAGTAGGTGACTCCATAGAGGTTATCCTGAGCCGAGAGGAACAATCCTGAAAAAGGAAACTCGCCATCCGGAGTTTTTGCGAATTTGTGAAGGATCGTCTCTTTACCGTTCGGATCGATACTGAACACCACTCCGCATCCTGCCGCCCCGGAGGAACATTTCAGGTCGCCACCTCCTGACGTTGTGCCGAAAAGATTGCCCGCATTGTCACGGACGATGCCGTTGGGCCCGTTGCCGTCTGTTCCATGGAAGGTGTACAACACCGTCTCGTTGCCGCTGGAGTCGACTGCGAAGACATCCCCGCAACCAAAGCCGTCGTTGCAGGAGAGATCCCCGCCAAACGCCGTCGTGCCGTAGAGATTGCCGTCTTCGTCTCGAACCACGCCACTCAGCGGTTCATCGCCGTCCGTGACTCCCAGGAAGGCGTACACAGTAGTCAGCGTGCCGTCAGGACTCAGCTTAAAGACAGTGCCGCAGCCCCCTACTGAGTAGTAAATGCAATTAACGCTGCCGCCGGCCTGTGTGGTGCCGTAGAGATTTCCGCTGTGATCGCGAATCACGCCGTCGGGGGGCAATCCTCCGTCGGTGCCCAGCGTAAACGTGTAAAGAACGGTCTCTTTCCCACTGCGATCGACCTTGAAAACAACACCACAGCCTTCTCCCAAATCGCAGCCCGCCTGTCCGCCGGTCTCGGTCGTACCATACAGGTTCCCTGAACCGTCAGTGACGAGGCTCCCGACCGGTTCGTTTCCGTCGGTTCCACCGGTAAAGCTGTGGAGAACGGTCTCCTTCCCACTCTTCTCGAGCATGAAGATTGTGCCCGCGTTGAATGCGCCTCCCTTCCGAGTCGCACCAAAGAGATTCCCTATCCCATCGCGCAGCAGACGGCCACTGGGATCGGAGCCATCGTTGCCGGAGAATCGGAAGAGGACTTTTTCGGCGCCGGTCTTGTCAACCTCGAAGACCGTTCCGCAACCAAACGGAGCGCAAGAGCTATCGCCGCCGATACTGGTCACGCCGTAGAGATTCCCATCCCGGTCGCGAATCACCGGGCCAAACGGGTTATCACCATCTGGAACACCGGAGAAAGAGTGCAGAACCCGATAGGTCTGGCACTGAACCGCAGGCACGGCCAGGAGCGCGATTGCCGCAATGAGACCGTACAAGGTCGAGGTCGAGGCCACACGACTCAGTCGAATCATCGTCCGAAGTTTCATCTGGAGTCCCCTTTCCTTGGCAATGATGTATCACGATGAGGTCGTGCGTTCAACTGGTGAGTTGTTCTCGGACGGATACCGCTGGGACATCCGAAAATAGCCCAGCGTTTCGAACCCCTGGCGTGAGAAGTATTCTTTCGCCCCTTCGGGGCTCGATCAATCTTGCTTTGGCTACCCACGGCTTGCGCCGTGGGCTGCATTCTTGCGCCGCTTCGCGGCTAAGAACGCGAACGTCGTCTTACTACACACCAATGAGAATCTAGTTCTCTCGCGCACTCGTCAGCCCTGAGCAGCTGAAGCTGTGATTCATTCCGCAAAGCTCACGGCGCGGCTTGAAGGCGCGCCATTTCAAAACCTAAGGTAAAGCCGGGGTTTTTCCGCATGCTCTTGAAGCGGTGCCCTTTCCGAAAGCATTTGTGAGACAACTTCTAGTATCTTGGTGGCGACGAAACGGAAATTGCCTTGTGAGGAAAAACGATGGCGAATCTTTCACGGATAGCTCCAGAAGTTCCGGTTTCAAATCTGCAACGGTCGATCGAGTACTACCAAGAGAAGCTTGGATTTCGGCTTGCGCTGCAGTTGCCCGATGGGAGTTATGCGATTGTGGAACGGGACGATGTTGCGATTCACTTGTTTCAGGACGACCGACGGCATCTTTCGCCGGTAGGAATTCACATCTTCACGCAAGACCTTGAGAGCCTGCTTGCCGAATTGCAGCAGCGCGGCGCTTTTGTCGCTCAGGAGATCGTGCGCAAGCCATGGGGAAATCGGGATTTCCGTGTCAATGACGAGTACGGGAACACGATTAAGTTTACAGAGCCGTTGCGCTAGCAGCATCGTTACCGGCGCTGACAGAGTGCGCGACGACGGGCGGGTTTGCATTGCTGAGAGAGCCCGATGCAGCCACCGGAATTGCGTCGAGGGTGGGGCGAGGTTTCAGGCATCCCTACAGGATGCGGGGCATATCTTGGGTTGGATACCCAGCGTTGGAAACGCTGGGCTATTTTCGGATGTCCCTCCGGGACAGCGGCGCGGGATTCTGATGCGAGCTCTTGGGGATGCTGTGGTCCGATACGGCTGGGCGGACGTGGCGTCCGCTCCTCCACGATCGATGCAACGCGCCTGCGTTCGAGCGGTTGAGTACTGGACTTACCTTAGGGAAAAGGCTCTCCAACCTTCGGCGTGGTAAGGGGAATCTGATGCTGACGAAATTCGGCCCATCCGCTCGGCGCCTCTCGGGAGTTCTTTTCCATGCGTCCTCTGTCCAGTTGCCCCCTCGTGTGGTCAAAACCGCTTCTTTTGGCCTTCCTCTTTCTTGCAGCGTTTCTTATTGCATCCAGCGTCGCATTCGGTCAGAACAGTTTCATGCTTGGGTTTTCGAACTCGGGCTTCGGCGCCGACATCGTCAACCGGGGCGACTTCAATAACGACGGGATCCTGGACGTTGTAACCGGGAACAACGGCGACTATGGCGTCTCGGTGAACCTTGGAAAGGGTGATGGACGATTTCAGGCCGCCAAAAATAGTGCGCCGCGTGTAGGAACGTTTGACATGACCATTGGCGACTTCAACGGCGACGGCAAGCTGGACGTGGCGCTCGTCGGCTATACCAATGGTACCAACGGGCTTCTGCAGATCATGCTGGGCAATGGCGATGGAACGTTCACGAAAGGGCAGACGGTTAGTTTTGCATCGATTCCTGGATCGGTGACCTCCGCGGATTTCGACGGTGACGGCAAGTTGGACCTGGCGGTGGGAATGGACAAGGTCTATTTCTACAAAGGCGCTGGAGATGGAACGTTCAGCGCGGCGGGTTCCTTCTCGCTCGGCACACCGAATTCGGTCGGGGTTCGCGTTGGCGATTTCAATGCAGACGGCAAGGTGGATCTTGCCGCGAGCGATGGATTGAGCCTGTTCGTGCTGTGGAATAACGGCGGATTCAAATTCAGCAAAGTGCTGCTCAAGAGTACGAAGTATGGGATCGGCGCCATGCCGGTGGATGTGAATCAGGATCACTTCACCGACCTGCTGGTGACTTACTACACGTGTGAGATCGGAAAAGATGTCTCGGGTTATGGCTGCACGAATTGGGAGGTCCTGCTGGGCAGTGGCAATAAGACCTTCCGAAAATCGGCGGACGTGAATATACCCGGCTACAGCAATGGGCTGTGGGGAACGACCGCGGCCGACGTCAACGGCGACGGGATTAATGACATTGTCGGACTGGGCAACTTCTTTCAGATGCTGGTGTGGCTGGGGAATTCGGATGGGAGTTATCAGAATACGCCGCTGGTGTTTCAGGTGGGGAGCAACACGTCGGCGAGCGACCTGGTGGCGGGCGACTTCAACCGCGATGGGAAGATTGATTTCGCGACACCCGCGCCGGGGCAGTCCAATTCGCAGGGGCTGGCTGTTTTCCTGAATGCTACGCCGCGGGCGGCGTGCACACCGAATACGGTGTCTCCGTCGGTGACGGTGTGCGAGCCGCAGAATCTGATCTATTCGAATTCTCCGGTGCATTGGATCGCCGATTCACGAGACACGGCACACTCGGTGACGGGGATGCAGATTTATGTGGACCACAAGCTGGTGGTGAACTCGCCGAGTAGTTCGCTCAATGAGAACGTAACGCTCGCCAAGGGGCCGCACTTCGTGAGCACCAAGGCGTGGGATAGTTCGGGAGCGAACTTCCAATCGGACCGGAATATTACGGTCTATAGCGGAGCGCCGGGAGAGACTTGTCCGGCGGCCGAGTCCTCGCTCAACCTTTGTTTGCCCACACAGAATGAGACGACGTCAACGTCTCTGCATGTGTTCGCGAACAGTTATTCGGGAGCCCAGATCACGGCGGTGCAGGTCTACATCGACAGCAAGCTGATTTATAACGACACCAGCGGGAGCACGTATGTCGATACGGCGTTCACGGTTACGCCGGGAGCGCACGCCATCACGGTGAAGGCGTTTGACGCGGACGGGAATTCGTTCTCGGAGGCTCGGAACATTACGGCGCAGTAGAGGAAGGCGCTCGCCACGGGGGACACGGGAGGAAATCAAAACATTTCACCACAGGGGACACGGGGTTCCACGGGGGAAGGCAAAGGCTTTTCTTCGTGTAACTTCGGTGTCCTTCGTGCTTTATGGGGTGATTGCGGGTTCCCTCAGGCGCGGAAATGATCTAAACTAGAAGTTCCCATATGGCTACGATTCAACGCAGAAAGACCGTAACGGCCGTGGTTGGAGGTGTGCGTGTCGGGTCGGATGCACCGGTAGTGGTGCAGTCGATGACGAACACCGACACGGCGGATATCCCTTCGACTGTGCAACAGGTCGCGGCACTGGCTCGGGCTGGGTCCGAGTTGGTGCGAGTGACCGTGAATAACGATGACGCGGCGGCGGCGGTGCCGCGCATTGTCGAGCAACTCGACAAGCAGGGCGTACGCGTGCCGATTATCGGCGACTTCCACTACAACGGGCACGTGCTGCTGACGAAGTATCCCGAGTGCGCGCGCGATCTGGCGAAGTACAGGATCAATCCCGGCAATGCCAGCATTGGGAAGACCGGCGACTCGAATTTCCGCACGATGATTGAAGTCGCGGTGAAGTATCAAAAACCGGTGCGGATTGGCGTGAATTGGGGATCGCTCGATTCGACGCTGCTGACGCGGATGATGGACGAGAATTCGCGGCTCGATGATCCGAAAGATGCGCGCGAAGTGACCATGGAAGCGATGGTGGTGAGTGCGCTGAATTCGGCGAAGCTGGCGGAACAGTTTGGGCTGCGTTCGGATCAGATTATTTTGAGCGCGAAGGTTAGCGGCGTGCAGGATTTGATCGATGTTTATCGAGCGCTGGCGGCACGGTGTGATTATCCGCTGCACCTGGGGCTGACCGAGGCCGGGATGGGCGCGAAGGGCGTTGTGGCTTCGAGCGCGGCGATGGGCGTGGTGCTGCAGGAAGGGATTGGCGACACGATTCGCGTTTCGCTGACTCCGGCGCCGGGCGGAGATCGCACGGAAGAAGTGCGGGTCGCGCAGCAGATTCTGCAATCGATGGGCATTCGCAGCTTTACGCCGCAGGTGACGGCGTGTCCGGGCTGCGGACGGACGACCAGCACATTCTTCCAGGAGATGGCGGAGCAAATTCAGACTTACCTGCGCGAGCAGATGCCCACGTGGAAGGGCCACTACATTGGCGTGGAAGAGATGAAGCTGGCCGTGATGGGCTGCGTGGTCAACGGGCCCGGTGAATCGAAGCACGCCAACATCGGGATTTCGTTGCCAGGAACGTTCGAGGAGCCGAAGGCTCCGGTATACGTGGATGGACGGCTGTTCACGACGCTGAAGGGCGATCGCATTGTCGCTGAGTTCATTGAGATTCTTGACGACTACGTTGACTCGCACTACGCGGCGCGAGAAGCGGTGAAGGAAGAAGTTCCCGCTAAGGTTTAGGTTGCGATCTGCCTCGGCGCGGCACGCAAAGGCTTTCACCACAGAGGGCACGGGGGAACACAGGGGAAACTGCGACTCATATGTCGCATGACGCACTGCAGTAGCTCTGCTTATCCTTCCTTTTACGATCCTGTCAGCAGGAATGCCGGGTCTTGCAGTGGAGGCACGGGTGTCGCCGTGCCGGTATCGGTGGTAGAAGGCACGTCGGGCGACGTGAAGTAGCACTGGAACTGCGAACTCGATAATCCCGTCGGAAGCACTGTCAGGTTCAGTCCATTCAGGTACGTTCCCGTGGTCAATCCAACAACTTGCACTCTCTGGCCGGCGACGAAGTTGTTTGCTGACTGGAAGGTGACCACGTTTGAAGTGATGGAGAACGACGTAATCGGATTGGCCGGTCCGCACAGCGAGAAGTTGGTGCAGGCCGCGAAGGGAGCGCCGAGGTCGGTGATCAGCGTGTCGGGGGTATTGTTGCCTCCGCTCGAGATGGTGCTGGTGCTGGCGTTGATGTCGGCGATCGATCCGGCATCGCAAACGCTGACGTAGACGTGGCTGCTGTCGGCCGCGGCCGTAGTGAAGACCCGGAATCGGGTGGAACTCGGCGTGTAAGGCACCACGGCGGCGCACGCAGGAACCGCGGGGACCGCGTATTGGCCGGGAGCAAATTGCACTCCGAGCAGAGACAGGGATGGCGCCAGCAGGGTCGCCGTAGCTGGCTTCACGGTCAGACTGAGAGCGTCATACACGGTGAGCCGGGGAATGATGCAAGCCGAGGTCGCTCCGACTACTGGATCAGGGCAGGATGCGGCATTCTGATAGCTCGCGACGTAGAAGCGGGAGCCGTCCGCAAGAGCAGCGACTGAAACCGGGGAACATCCGGTGGGGCAGGGCGCGTTAACGCCGCCAGCCGTCAAGTCGAGGGTTGTGATTAGCGCGGGCGAGTCGCCGGTCACGTCGAAAACGTAAACCGAGGACGTGTTGGGATTAGTCACGTAGAGACGGTTGAGGCCCTTGTCGTAGAGCGCGAAGTTGGCTCCGGGGCCACCCACGGATTGATTCGAGAGAACGGTGTTCGCGTCGGTGCGAATCGTGTAGAGCTGACCGTCGCCCTGGGTCACGACATAGATCCGCTTGCTGTCGGAGCGAGAGACGGCCCAGACCGGAGTATTGCCGACCGTGATGGTCGCGAGCGGCGCGAGGTCGTTCGGTGAAAGATCGGTGACGGTGTTGCTGCCCTGATTCACGACGTAGAGGTTCTGCGCGTCGGGCGTTTCGGCGAGCGCGACGGGCTGCGCTCCCACGGCTCCGGTCATGGTGACGGTGTTGGTCGCGGTGTTGAGCGTGGAGACGGAATTGGTGCCGTAGTTGGCGACGAAGACTGCGCTCAGCTGGGTAGTGTTCAGGAAAACGGGCTGAGAGCCGGCGGGAAGACTGAAGGTAGTCGGCGATCCCAGTCCGGTGGCCGAGGAGCTGTCGGACGCGGGCGTGAAGGCGATGACGGAGTCGGCTTCACCGGGGAAAATGCTGCCGGCGCTGGCGACGAAGACGCGCGAATTGTTGGGAAGGATGGCAGCATGGGTGGGATTGATGCCCATGTTGGCCTGGCCGATATTGGAGTCTCCCGAGACGTCGATCTGCATCGCGGTGCCGAAGTTGAATGACAAATTGGTGGCGATGCCGAAGACTTCATGGAAGCTTCCGGGATTTGGCGGAACAATGTCGACCGGAATGACTACCGGGCGGTAGACCTGACCACAGGAAAGTTCGAGCAGAGTTGCCAGCGCTACGGCGGCGACCCATCCCACACGTCGAAAACTCATCGGCACCCCGAGAAAAAAGTTGTGATCGAATGAATGAAGACAGAAGCGATTATTGTAGCGATTGCCGGGCATCTGCGCTAGGAGCAGTTCTCAGTTCTCAGTTCTCAGTTCTCAGTTCTCAGCTTTCAGCTTTCAGCTTTCAGCTTTCAGCTTTCAGCTTTCAGCTAGGGATGCTTGTCTTGCGTCTGTGGGATGCCTGGGTTTGGGGAGCGAAACTATTTACCGACACTTTGGATGTCCTGCTCGGATGGCTGATGGCTGAAGGCCGCGGACTGAGGGACCGCAGGCTGCTTTTATCCTCTGCCGCGGCGTGACTTGGCGGCGGGCTCTTCCTTGATGGTGGCGGCGGGTTTTTTCTTGCCTTCCATCTGGGCGAGGCTTTGCTTGAGAGCTGCCATGAGGTCGACGACCGGAGCCAGTTTCTTCGGCTTCTCGACGGCGGCGACTTCTCCGCCTTCGAGCTTGGTCTCGATTAGCTGCTTGAGGTTTTCCTGGAAATTGTCTTTGTATTTTTCGGGGTCCCACTCGGCGGCGAGCGCTTCAATCAACTGGTGCGCGACCTTTACCTCGGCATCTTTCAGTTCCACGTCGGGCGGGCCGAAGCCTTCGACCTTGCGAACTTCTTCCGAGTAATACATGGTGTGGAGCATCAATCCGCCTTCGGTCGGGCGCAGGAAGACTGTGTACTCGCGGTTGTGCATGGTGATCTTGGCGATCGCGACGTACTCGCTCTCTTCGAGCGCCTTGGTCAGCAGAGCGTAGGGGCGGCGACCGGCTTCCTCGGGCATCATGTAGTAGGACGATTCGAAGTAGACGGGATCGACCTCGCTCTCTTTAACGAACTCGAGAATCTCCATGGTCTTGGCGGTCTGGGGCTCGATCTTCTTGATCTCATCGGGCTCGATGATGATGTATTCGTCCTTGCGGAATTCGTAGCCCTTGACGATGTCGGCGCGATCGACGACCTGTCCGTCGGCCTGGCAGACATACTGCTGCTTGAGGCGCGACTTATCGGTGCGATGCAGCATGTTGAAAGAAATGCCAGAGCTGCGCGCGCCGGAGAAAAGACGTACGGGCATGGAGATGAGTCCGAAGGTTAAGTGACCAGACCAGACCGATGACGGCATAAATTGTTCCTCTCGGGGAGAGACACTAAACCCCACAGCAGGGAGAGTTTAGCGTAAATCGCTGGTTAGATGCACCAAACCGTGGGCAGGGGAACCGAGATTCCAAGCGGCATTGCCTGTAGGCGGAAGACTTGGAGCCCAAGATGTGGTGTTTATGATTTCGGTTCGCGAACATTGCAGGTTAGGCCCGCAAGGAGTGCGCGGTGGCGTCCTACGGGGCTGGTTGCCGTCTCTCGCACGGAAACGGGGGATCACGCCCCTGGGGTCTCACGTTCGGCCGCCACGCGGCAGCGTTCGCCTCAAGATGTATTTCCATGTTTGTGGAGTGACTCCGCATCGGGGCCAGCCGAGCTTTCACTAGACCACGAGTGTGAAGTCTGGGACCAGCTTCTCGGGCGAACGAATGGAGGTGAACTCAATTGAAAGGGATTGAAATTTGAGTGAGAAGGACTGATTACGACAGTCATCTACTGGCGGGGGCGTGGGCATGGAACCATAGGAATTCGAGTGGCGTCCATGGAGATGGGCGCTCGCTCGATTTTGCTATGCGTGCAACAGGTATCGGCATCGCGGTGATATGCATCCTTTTCGTTGGTTTGGCGTACCTCGAACTTTCTCCTCACGAGAAGCCCTTCCCGCAATTACTCCCCCCATTCCTTCCAGCTGTAGCTAGCTGTAAAGCGTTAGCGCCAGGGATGACAAGGATCGGCCAGGATAAGTTTTTTAACACGCGTATTAGGTTCGACGTTCCTACAGAAGACTTCACGATTTCCGAGAAGTACTGCACCGACGCGCCTCCACCAGCATGTAGTTTAGCCATAAAGCCTAAGAGCGGCACGGCCTACTTGGGCATCTCGTGGGGCGAAGAGACAATCGAGAGGCGACCTCCCGATCCTCTTCGTACGTCGTCAGGCGTCGATTCATCTGCCTTCGCTGGGACACGAAGAATAGCTGACGATAAGGGAAAAACGATAGGGCAGGAATCCTGGGGATACTGGGGGCAAGGCCAACGTTGGCGGCGAGTCCATCTTCTCGGACAGGCTCAAGCCAAATATGGCTCGAAAAACGAAATGGACGCTCGCGACTATGGCTCAGTCCAAGCACCGGACGCAGCACTCTTTGATCAGATCATAAGCTCCGCTTGCTGGTCTTCGTCCCCGGACGACTAACGTGCCGAATGGCATCCCGGCGCGGCCCCCGCCAATAACGAAACATCGCAATTTCACTCAAAATGCCCCGGCAGGGGTTTTGAGCGCTATCGCCTGATAGCGACAGTTGAGAAAACAACATGTCAGCGGACTTGTGGAGCGTCAGGCTGTTGAACTAAGGCTTGCCGTGCGGCGATGAATACCCGTCTGCAAAAGTAGCCGCAGAGTCCTAGCAACCACACGACTAAACCCAGCGTCATCAAACTTTGAGATCGAAATGGGTATCTGGCTAGAAAACGCCAGAACACTGCATCGCGAAATTCAACCAATCCCAAACCGATGCCAAAGAACCCGCAGACCAGAGCCCAAAAGGCAAACCAAAGGCCAATCAGCATGGGATGTTGATATCCAAGTCTTTGGCCGCTTCTTCTCCTGTCGATTGACAAGCCGATTAGGAACCAGAAAACTGCGATCCCCAACAATCTGCTTCCCTCATAGCTGAGCCGTTCATTCACAGCGTGGGCTATCGGTAGAGGAATCGAAGCGGTTATCAAGTAACCGGGACCATTGATCAAGGAGTTGATAGTCGTTGCGGGTACGACCCAGCCCGTCCCCATCCCTCGAAGCGTAGGCAGTTGCTTTGTCGCAAGCAGCATAAGAAGCGTGGACACAACTGACATCAGAGCGGGAAGTCCGATCCTCCAGCGCGCCCTTGAAACCGTCGCGAAGGCCCTTGTGGATGGGGGTAGGGGCACGCAGTCAATTAGACACCGTGAGGCGTACTCTGGCGCATGACTGGCGTAACATCGCCATAGCGCTCACAATCCCATCAAGCAGCAGTTGTTGCTCGGCAGATCGAGACAAGAGAGACTTTGGGTTTCCCCGCGAGGTGGTCATATTCGAACAGAAATGAATGGCTATTGATCGCAGACACTTCCTGGTCCAAACTGAACTGCCCCTGGGAGCTCACGCCGATGCGCAAGATAAGAATTGTTCATGCGACCTTCGCGGTCACCATGATCGGTCTCGGAACGATCGGCTTGGTCCGGCCCGATTTCGCGCCGGTATGGAATCCTGTTCCTGCCACCATCCCTGCACGCGAACTGTTCCTCTACCTCGGCGCCCTCATCTCCCTAACATGCGGCATCGGTCTCCTTGTTCAGCGTGTCGCGATAATGGCTGCGCGCTTGTTACTCGCCACTCTTTTGCTGTGGTTGCTGCTGTTCCGGCTGCCAAACTTCTTCCGTGCGCCCGCTTTCGAAGCTTGCTGGTCGGTGTTTCCGCTCGCGGTCATGTTGGCTGCCGCCTGGGTGCTCTATGTCTGGTTTGCCGCCGACTGGGACTGTAAGCACCTGAGCTTTATTAGCGGCAACAACGGGCTTCGGATCGCGCGCGTGCTCTATGGCCTCTCCTTAGTATTCTTCGGCACGGCCCATTTCATCGACCTAAAAGACACTGTCTCGCTCATCCCCAATTGGTTGCCGGGTCACCTATTCTGGGCGTATTTCACGGGCTGTGCGTTCGTTGCGGCAGGCGTCGCCGTGCTCATCGGCTTCCATGCAGGGCTGGCAGCCGCGCTTTCAGCCCTGCAAATCTCATTGTTCCTGCTTTTGGTATGGATCCCCATCGTGGTGGCAGGCTCCAAAAACTCCTTCCAGTGGAGCGAGACCATCCTCAACGCCGCGCTGGCTGCCGGCGCCTGGGTGATCGCCGATTCTTACCGCGGAACGGCCCCGACTCGCCGTTAGCAACCGCTCCACATAAGAAAAGTGCGTTATGGAAGGCGCTCCCTCGGGCCTGACGGGCCCCTTCCCCGCGCTTACCTACTCGACTGCTGACCGACTCGAGCGCAAGCGAGCTCCACACGATTTTCGTGAAGCTTCGTGACTCTGGAAGCATCTCTGAAGCAGCATCACACCATCGGCACACCAGGAGCAAACGTG